>ENA-UPWM01001166-UPWM01001166.1-human-gut-metagenome-genome-assembly--contig:-NODE-1166-length-11718-cov-26.641526_pt1 | contig 11718 bp, 13 predicted proteins | sample MGYA00250051_ERZ773379 | MGnify/ENA primary metagenome ERZ773379 (study PRJEB29103, sample SAMN06112020) | human gut metagenome | biome: human gut; feature: ankylosing spondylitis patient; material...
TTTCTGTTATTTAACCTTTAGGAGTCACATTCCGATGCTTTCCGACATTGAAATTGCTCAGAGCGCCAAACTGAAGCCGTCGCGCCGGAAGCGATGAGCGCGTTCAGATTCGGGTCTTCTTCCACCTTGTTGTCGGGATGGTGCGTGCTCCCAAACGCGGCGATACGGGCGTATTTCAGGTGATAGTTGGCGATCTCCTTGAAAAATGCCACGTCCACCGGATTGGAACCGGGCCAGCCGCCTTCGATATAGTCGATGCCGAATTCATCAAGGCGCAAGGCGATCTTGATTTTATCCGGGGTCGACAGGTTGACGTCTTCGGCCTGCGTGCCGTCGCGGAGGGTCGTATCGTACAGGACAATCTTCTGCGTCATGGCGTTCCTTTCCAGTGGTTACTCTGCGGAACCGCAGCAGGAGCACTGCCCGCCGCAAGCAACCGGGTATTCACCATTGAAACAGGCGAGACAGTACTTGTCCGGTTCGGAAACCGAGTTCAGCAGCCCTTCGATGGTGAGGTAATGAAGCGAATCAAGATTCAGCAGGCCGGGCAAGGCTTCCAGTGGGTGGTTGGCGGCCACGAGTTCCCCGCGGGACGAGAAATTGATCCCGTAGAAGCAGGGATGGCGCAACGGCGGACAGCTCACGCGGAAATGCACCTCACGAGCGCCCAGCTCACGCAGCTTGACCACACGGGTGCGAACCGTCGTGCCGCGCACGATGGAGTCGTCGACGATGCAGATGCGACGGTTCTTGATCATGGAGCGCACCGGGTTCAGCTTCACGCGGACGCCGAAATTGCGCATGGTCTGGGAGGGCTGAATGAAGGTGCGGCCCACGTAGTGGTTACGGATATACGCCTGTTCGTAGGGCACACCGGCGGCATGAGCAAAACCGATGGCCGCGTACACGCCGGAGTCCGGGAACGGCATGACCAGTTCGGCGTCGGTGGGCGCTTCCTTGGCCATTTCGTAGCCCATGTGCTTGCGGCACTGATACACGTCTTCACCGAACACGATGGAGTCGGGGCGGGCAAAATAGACCAGCTCAAAATTGCCCTGGCGGACAGGCACCTTGCCGGCATTGTTGAGCGGGCGGCTGACGACCTTGTCGCCGTCGACGACAACCATTTCGCCGGGCAACACTTCACGGAGATATTCGGCCTCCAACAGGTCAAAAGCGCAGGTTTCGGAAGCGAACACATAGGCGTCGTCCACCTTGCCCATTGCCAACGGATGGAAGCCGTGGGCGTCGCGCAGCGCGATGATGCGGCCTTCGGACAGGATGATGAGGGAATACGCCCCGCGCACGCGATCGCAAGCGGAGAGGATGGCCTCCTCAAGATCCTTCTTTTTGGCAAGCCATCGCATCGAACACCGTTCCGGATGTAGGAGGTTTCGTCTCGCCGCTCACCAGTTCCTCGGTAGGGGTACGGTTTGACAGTTCCTTCTTCAGGAACGCTTCGATGTCATCGCCTGCATAGGCATGATAGGTGCCGTCCGGCTGTTTCTGATTCCATGGTGTTTCAAGATTCATCGGATGCTCGGTCGCGTTGATGATTCCGCTTATTTTCCTTTTTGCCATAATACTGTCCTTTTATAATAATCATTCATTTATCAGTTTTACTGCTACCGTTCCATGCGTCCGATCCGTTCCACGGCTCGTCGCCTTTCCAGTATCCAAGTCCGAAACAGCTGCTTATCGCAGACCACACCAGTCTTGCTCCGGCATAGACAGCCGACAGGGCACGTTTCCCCACATACGCAGCCGTTATTTCCTTACCGCCTATGGTTATCATCGTCAATCCTCCTCATAAATCAGATACAGCGTATTCGCATCCTTGTCCTGCAGCGCCTCGTAAGCTTCCCCGCTCATCACCTCATGCCGGTAGGCCAGCAGTCTCAGGCTGCCGCCTGTTCCGGTATATACGGCATCACCCAGCAGGTAGAGCTTGTCCGGCAGGATGGCTGTCCGGTCCGCATTCATGAATATGCCGGCAGGAGGCACACCCGCCACATCCCAGTCCCCGTACAGGGTGGAGTCCATGTGGTAGGCGAACTTCCCGGCATCCGCTACATACACTACGCTGCCGCCCGGTTTGGTACTCTTGTCAGGTAAAACGTTGCCTGTTTCCATCCATGAGGAAAAGCGTGCGGTAGCCCCGCCGATGGCTGCTGCCGTAGTCTGTTCCACCTTGGCAGCGGCGTTTTCTGCCTTGGCTGCCGCTTCGTTGGCCTTGGTGGCCGCTTCCGTGGCGGCCTGGGTCTTTTCCTCCAGTCCGGCTACGGCTCCTTCCGCTTTCTTGGCGGCAGCCTCGGCACGGGCGGCGGCATCGCTCGCAGGCTTCCCTATCAGTTCCAGGGGGACGTTCACCATCTTGCCGTCCTTCTCCCCGGGCAGTGATTTCACACCGCTCAGCGAGGTGACGGTCTCCAAGTCCTCCACGCCGGTAGAACTCTGGAGTACACGGTCCAGCACTTCCTGAACCAGTTCTTCTTGTGTCATTTCTGCCATACTCATTCGTTTTTATCGGTTTCTGACCCGCCCAGGATTTCGTTCAGGGCATCTATCACATTGGGAAGACAATAGCGTTCCACCGCCATGTGTATCATCCCGGTTTCCTCATCGCTGAACTCGGTCTCGCCGGTACTCTCGAAAATCTTGAACGCAAGCCGATGGGCCTTGATGCCACTGACACGCGTATACAGCAAATCGGCTATCTGCTCACGTGCATCGAAAACCTCCCTCGTCTGACGGGTTATTCCGGTGGGAACGCTGAAATTCCTGAAATCTAACTTTTTCATATATATCTGTTTTTTAGGATGAATGATTCAATATCTGGTAACGGAATCCGTCCGCTTTTGTAATAAGTACCGTTACGGAGTCCCCGGATGCCATCTCGTAGTTTTGCAAATCTTCATTGTGGTTATAGATACCTTTTAGTATGATATTCTTTGAACCGGGTCTGACCCTGAACGTGACAATGGCTGCAAAATCGGTAGGCAAGTAACTCATGCCGAACTTGTATGCCACAGAACTTTCCGACGGCAGCGTAACCTCTACCTTACTGTAGTTGGGTTCATTGTAATACATCAAAATGATATTGTGTTGTGAGAAATCCACCGTGTAGTTTCCACTTCCGAAGGTAAGCAGCTTGGCTTTCGTATTGATAAACGCCGGGGCAAGTAATGCCGCATTGCTGCTGATACCGTAGTTCTTCGTACCGCCGGTAACATCTATAAACAATCCATAGTTCGCTTGGTCGAAGCCGTAATTCCCGTATATATTGGGGGCTGAGTTCACGATACGACCGACAGCGGTAAAAGCTCCTCCTGCAGAAGACGGTATCACATCATCACCGAACATCACATATCCTTTGCTGCCGCCGACACGGAAAAAATCATCATAAATGGCAAGACCGCCACCGCTCCCGTGAGAGTCGGCCACAGAACCGATACGGCCGTTCCCTATCTCAAAGCCGCCGATTTTCCCTTTGCTGCTGTCTATCTCTCCGGTAAACTTACCGTTGGTCGTTTCAATGCTGCCGTCTTCCAGTATCTTGAAGTTGCCGTTGGCCGTTACCAGTCCCTCCAGCTGTATATGGTCGGCTGTCAGCTTGATTTTGCTCACGGTATTTCCGTACTCGTCCTCTTCCTCCACGCTCACCCCGATAAGGGCAATCTTTCCTGTATTGTCCTGCGCATACAGACCGGAACCTTCAGGCTTTATGACAAGCCCGGTCTCTTTCAGCGCATTACCGTCCTTGTCGAAGACCGCCGCTGAAATCTTTACCAGCCGGTCGCTCTGTTCGAACAGTGTACGGTACTTATAGGCCAGTGCGTCCGCCTTGTTGGTGCTGAACACCAGCAGCGAAATGTAAATCACGCCCGTAAACGACAGCTTGAAGTCGCCAGTGCCGTTCCAAAGTCCGTCCAACGTGAACATCTTCTCACCGCCAACGGGCAGGTCCTCTTCATGGCCGAACATGTTGAAGTTCTCAAACCCGGTCTTATCAGCGTTCACAAATTCTATTTTCAACCTTCCGGCCTTGATAACCCGGTAGCTGAACGACAGATACACCACGCCGGGCACCCGTTCGCCCTGGCTGTTCGTCTGCCGGTACTCCGGTACCAGCCGGAAGTCCTCCAGTTTCTGCATGATATAGCTGTTCCGGATATAGGCATAAGGCACCTTGCCTTCGGTCCGTATCTCGGCATGGCCGTCCGGCTTCGTACCGTAAGGACCGCCGTTCGCCCAGATCCAGCGTCCGCCCAGGGTGAACAGCGTAGCCTTGCTGCCCGTCTTCCATTTGTCCATGCCGTCGGCAAAACTGCTGTTGTCCAGATAACTCTGTTCTTCGCGTATTTCCTTGCGCAAGCTTTCCACGGCTGAATGGATTTTCCCCTCGGTTATCTCAAACCGCGTCAGGATGTCCTCGCCCGTCATCAACACGAACGTACCCTTCAGCCACACGTTGTCGGCATACAGGCCGTTTCCTTTCGGCTGTTTGTCTGCCGGGAAAGCGCTGCTCCTGATGCCGTCCAGCTTACCCAGCCGGCAACGAAGGCAGCCGTTGAAGTTCTTGGCCTTCACACCGTCCAGAATGTCGATACGGGGCTGCCCGTCCTCCGTGGCCGCAATGGATATAAGGTTCTGCCGGAGCGGGTTTTCGGTGTTGCCCATCAGCACGCACTCATCGCCTGCCTCCGGCTTCACCCCGCCAAACTCGCTTACCGGGTTAGTGGTTAATGAGCTGCGCTGTGATGTCGCATGGATATGAACCACTAATCACTAACCACTGATTTTTATTCTTTGCTGCTGAAATACTTCATGAACTGTGTACGTTCAAACGGATTGCTGGCTCCGGTAGACAGTGCGTTCATCGAACTCTTGAATTCGCTGATGTCCTTGTAGCCTTGCCGGTTCATCCATTGGGTCATTTCATTTGTCATATCTGCAATGACCTGATTGCCTCTTTGGTAGATGACACTGCACAGTTCTACAGCGGAAGCGCCTGCCAGAATTGCTTTGACTATCGCTTTTCCATCGTGCACACCGCCCGAAATGGCATAGTCTGTCTGAGGAACTTGTGCCGAAGCGATAGCAGTCCAGCGCAGTCCGTTGGACAAGTCGGCAGGAGTACTGAATACATCGCCTGCAGAATATGTCATGGTGTCGATATTGATATCCGGCTGGTAGAATCGGTTGAACAATACCACAGCATTGGCTCCGTTGGCATAAAGTTGGTTGATCAGTGCGATGGGGTTGGTCAGATTGCTGCCCAGTTTCACAATGACGGGGATGGAAATCTGTTTCTTGATACTGCTTACGATATCGATATGACGCTGTTCGAAAGAACCGTATTGATATTCTTTTTCGGTCTGCAAGGAAAGGATGTTGATTTCCAGTGCGTCGGCTCCTGCTGCTTCCACGGTACGGGCAAAGTCTGTCCATTCTGAGTTGCTGAAGCAGTTGATGCTGGCAATGACAGGAATGGTGCAAAGCTTTTTAGTCTGTTCAATCAATGAAATATATTCGTTCAATGCATGAGAGCGTACATATGTGCTCAAGTAGTCATCTCCTTCGGGAGAGCCATAAGTAGCCATGTGATGTGCTTCCATCATGATCTGCTCTTCGAAAACTGATTTCAAAACAATGGCTCCGGCGCCTGCCAGCTCCAGTTTCTTGTTCTTTTCAGCGCTGTTTGTAAGGCTGGAACTGCTGATGATTATAGGATTGCGCAGTGACAACCCGGCAAAAGTGGTTTTTAATTGAGTCATATAAATAGTAGTTTTAATAGTTTCGTTCTCCAAAGATTTTGCTTCCTACCCTGACTAGTGTACTTCCGGCTTCCACTGCCAGCGGATAATCGTGTGACATACCCATGGAAATTTCTTTAAAGTATTCTGAATCAGAAAAATAGTTCTGCTTTATTTCTTTGAAGAATGTATTTAAGGAACAAAATTCTCTTTTGATTTGTTCGTCGTCATCCACATTGGTCGCCATACCCATCACTCCTGATAAGCGGACATTTTTCAAATCCTTCCATCCGCCTGTATCCAGCATTTTCCTGCATTCGTCAAAAGAGAAACCGAACTTCGTTTCCTCTTGGGCGATATGTATCTGCAATAAACAAGGGATGACGCGATGGACTTTGGAAGCTTGTTTATTGACTTCAACCAACAATTTATACGAGTCTATGGCATGTATCATAGCTACATAAGGGGCCATGTATTTGACTTTGTTTGTTTGCAGGTGGCCGATGAAATGCCATTCAATGTCTTTGGGCAGGGTTTCATATTTCTGAGTCATTTCCTGCACGTGGCTCTCACCGAAAATACGCTGGCCGGCAGCATACGCTTCTTCCAACGCCTCGTTGGGATGGAATTTGGATACGGCTACCAGGCGGACACCCGCAGGCAGTTCGGAAAGAACTTCTTTTAAATTTGCTTGAATGCTCATTATCTGTTATACTTTCTATTTTTTTATCAGGCTTTATTCGGTTTTTCCGGCATCCGGAAATTCAGGTTTCACATCCGGTTCGGCTTCGTATGGGTAGACATCCATGATGGCGGTTTCGGCTACGGACGCAATCACGTAGTCTGCCATTGTACCTTTCATTCCTTCGTCCAGTTTCTTTACAGCGTCGCGAAGGTCGGAAGCTTGTACCAGTACGGTAGTGGAGGTCTTTTTCTCTGCTCCGCTTTTTTCGTCCAGCGTGATGAAGAACAGCTTGCACTTAAACCAGCGGTCGGCTGCATCTTCTTCAGAGGGGAACAGTTCGCTGTAGTTGGCGCGTTTGATATCCGAAACAGTGAACTCACCGCTGATATACGGAGTGATTTCTTCAATAATACGGGCTTCTGCTTCAGTAAAGCTCAGCGCGTCAACCAAATAGGGTTCCGTTACTTTCTTGTTCATGCCGTTTTCCATGACTTTTTCGTAACGTATCTTACATTCAAACCAAGTATGCATCATAAAAGTTTATTGTTTTATTGAATATTAAATTGGATACAAAGATACAATTTATTTAATCTTCGTCTCCCATTTTACTTAATTTCTTCATGCTTTCCTTATTCCACTAGTTTGCAGCTGTTCAATTGCATGAATTCGTGAATCACTTTTTCATGATCGCCCATTAATATGATGTGATGGTTACCCAAAGGATTACGCATAAAATAGTCTACGGGTTTGTCCAGTTTGATTCTTGCCTGGGTGCGGCAGGCATTGATGTAGTTGGTATTTTCTATCAGTTGGCCTGTGGAAACGAAATACTCGTCCAGACACTCTCCCGCGCATTTTATCATCGTGATGCCTCCCGGATGCAGAATACCCTGTATGGCTATTCCGGTTTCTGTTTCAAAATGATTCCGGATGATAAACTGATCCACCATTTTGGTGGCAATCGTACAGTGAGCCATCACTATTTCGTTCAGGTCATCGTTGATGAATGCCGGATTCGCCATGAATCCTGCTTGGCCGGTCAGTGTCTTGGCGATGAGCAGAGTAAAGATGGATTGCAAGTCTCCTTCACATCCGGCCGGGATGCCTTCATCATTCAGCAGGGCAAGTGCCAGACATCCGGTAGTTCCTAATTTCTCAATCAACGAGAAGCAGGAAAGGGTTACCGCATCCAGCTTTTTCTTTTCGCAGATTATTTTCACGGCCTGATAAAGACGCATGGCTTTCAGCAAATCTTCCGGAGTCCCTTCCCGGCAGGCAATGGCACGGTTGGCAAATACGGACGCCTCATATCCTATATCATCATCCTTTATCTGATAAAACAGACAATACACTTCCTCCATGGGGATATCAATGAACTCTATTCCCCAGCGGCGTTTGGCAAGCAGGTAATCTACATTGCTGGCCACCAGCCACGGAGAAGAATATCCCACAACTCCGATTCGTTTTCCTCTTACCTCGCGCTGGGCGGCGAAAGCCTTGTGATGATCTATCAGTTGTTTCACCATATTGGGGATAGTGCCATGAATAATATGTACTTTCATTCCTTTGCTTCGTATCCATGTAGCTATTTCCAGGGAAGCAGCCAGTGAGTTCTGTTGTCCGTCGGTCAGCAGATGGATAGGATAGGGAAGTAGTTCGAAGTGTTGGGTGACCATTTTTTCTACCCCGCCCGAAGCGATGAAAGCCATCCGGTAGGCATCTGCCGGAATACTTGCAGCCTCTGTATATGGTACCAGATGAAGCGTGAAAAACTTCTCGATTTCCACAAATAAATCTTTATGGCAATCATATACAGATTCAATTCTGTTCAAGGAGGACTGGAAGGTTATCAGGTATAGATTCATTTGATATTTTGCTTTGTTTTACTGGAACAAACTTACATGTTTTTTTTTAATAACCCTAAAAAATGCGCATTAAGATAACAAAGATTTAAATTCTTAATTAATTGTTTGCTCGGTTGGTTGCGAAAGTCTATCTTTGCACTTCGATTAAATAATTTTTATAACATTATGCCAATAATATCCATCAGAGGAAACGAGATGCCCGCATCGCCAATTCGCAAATTGGCACCGCTGGCCGATGCTGCAAAACAGAGAGGAATTCATGTGTATCACCTGAATATCGGTCAGCCCGACCTGCCTACTCCGCGAGCGGCCCTTGATGCGATTCGTAATATTGACCGTACCGTTTTGGAATATAGTCCCAGCCAGGGATACCGCAGCTATCGCGAGAAACTGGTGGGTTATTATAAGAAATATGACATCAACTTGTCTGCCGATGATATCATCATCACTACCGGAGGTTCGGAAGCGGTGCTGTTTGCTTTTCTGAGTTGCTTGAATCCGGGAGATGAGATCATTGTGCCGGAACCTGCCTATGCCAACTATATGGCGTTTGCCATTTCGGCCGGAGCCGTGATCCGCACGGTGACGACTACCATCGAGGAAGGGTTCTCCCTGCCGAAAGTGGAGAAGTTCGAGGAGTTGATAAACGAACGCACAAAAGCTATTCTGATCTGTAACCCGAATAATCCGACCGGCTATTTGTATACCCGCCGCGAGATGAACCAGATTCGTGACATGGTGAAGAAGTATGATCTTTACCTGTTCTCGGATGAAGTGTACCGCGAGTTTATCTATACCGGTTCTCCTTATATCTCTGCCTGTCACTTGGAAGGCATTGAAGAAAATGTGGTACTGATAGACTCGGTGTCCAAGCGTTATTCCGAATGCGGTATCCGTATCGGTGCGTTGATTACCAAGAATAAGGAAGTGAGAAATGCCGTCATGAAGTTCTGCCAGGCACGTCTGAGTCCTCCTTTGATCGGTCAGATTGCTGCCGAGGCTTCATTGGATGCCCCCGAAGAGTACACACGCGAGACGTATGACGAATACGTGGAGCGCCGTAAGTGCCTGATTGACGGGCTGAACCGTATTCCGGGCGTTTATTCGCCCATACCGATGGGTGCATTCTATACGGTTGCCAAATTGCCGGTGGACGACAGCGAGAAGTTCTGTGCATGGTGTCTGTCGGAATTCAACTATGAAGGCGAGACGGTCATGATGGCTCCGGCTGCCGGATTCTATACCACTCCCGGTGCAGGCCGTAATGAGGTGCGTATTGCCTACGTGTTGAAGAAAGAGGATCTGGTCCGTGCGCTGTTCGTACTGCGTAAGGCATTGGAAGCATATCCCGGAAGGGTAGAAGACTGATATGGACTGGAAGCTCTTTATTGCCAGACGCATCTATCGCAGCAATGAGGGTGGAAAAGAGGTGTCCAAGCCTGCCGTCCGCATTGCTATGCTGGGCATAGCCATCGGGCTGGCCGTCATGATTGTGTCGGTAGCGGTGGTGATCGGTTTCAAACATGAGGTACGCGACAAGGTGGTAGGCTTGGGGTCTGATATCGTAATAACGAACTTCGACTCCCAGCAATCTTATCAGACGGTTCCCATCGTTGCCAACGACAGTTTGCTCCATCTGTTGAAAACACTGGAAGGAGTGAAGCACGTGCAGCGCTATTCCACCAAGCCGGGAATGATTATGACAGACGACAGCTTTCAGGGAATGGTACTGAAAGGTGTTTCTCATGAATACGACTGGAGGTTTTTAAAGAATCATTTGCAGGAAGGGGAGATTCCTGTATTCTCGGATACTGCCTCTACCAATAAGGTATTGGTGTCCCGCACTATTGCCGACAGACTATATCTGAAACTGGGTGATAAAATCTATACCTATTATATAGAGGACAATGTGCGTGCACGTCGTCTTACTGTCGCCGGCATCTATCAGACCAATTTTTCCGCATACGATGATTTGTTTCTGATAACCGACTTATATACGGTGAACCGTTTGAATGGCTGGCAGAAAGGGCAGGTGAGTGGTATGGAACTGGAAGTGAATGAGTATAGCCGGTTGGAGCCGGTGAAGGAGGAAATCCGTGCACGGGTGGATACGCAGGTGGATGCATACGGAGGTACTTACTATACTCAGACGGTGGAGGAAGTCAATCCTCAGATATTTGCATGGCTGGATTTGCTGGATATGAATGTGTGGGTTATCTTGTTTCTCATGACGGGGGTGGCCGGATTCACCATGATATCCGGTTTGCTGATTATCATTCTGGAGCGTACCAATATGATCGGGGTGCTGAAAGCATTGGGAGCTGATAATTTTGCTATCCGTAAGATATTCCTCAGTTTTTCTGTATTCTTGATAGGCAGGGGGATGCTATGGGGAAATATCATCGGGGTGGCATTATGCTTTATTCAATCTCAATTTCATCTTTTCAAACTGGACCCTGCCACTTATTATGTAGATCGTGTTCCTGTTGAATTCAACATTTGGATTTATTTGTTGCTGAATGTCTGTACTTTGCTGGTGTCGGTGCTGATGCTTGTCGGGCCGTCATTTCTGGTGACGCGTATTCATCCGGCAAAATCTATTCGGTTTGAATGAGAAGATTCTCTTTCTGCGTTTTCCGTATATCCGGTATTAATCCTTTTTTCCTATAATGCTAAGGTCTTTTTCCCTTATGATTAAGTCTTTTTATGCGGTAATGTACTACAGTCTCCTATAGTGAATCGTATAGTCCATTATAGTGGACTGTACGGTCTGATGTAATGGACTGTACAGTCTGTTGTGAAAGTCTGTAGTAGTTGATAGAAAGAAAAGACTTAATTGTTAGGAAGAAATGCTTTAGCCGGGCGGATGTGTTAGAACCAACCCTGCTGCGAATTCGTGACAGGGCCGGTTCTTTATAGAGAGAATGTAAAGTTACGTATAGTATGTCACTTCCTTCAGCTTACAGTTTGCAGAAGAAAGAAACGAAGAAAGGCATGCTTATGTTTATCAGTATGCCGTGGACGATGGCCACGGGTACGGCTTCCGGTCCGGAGCAGCGTGCGATGGCTGCCAGGGAAATGTCGGAAGAACCGATGCCTGCCGCCGAGATAGGCGCCAGATAACCGAAATATTTGCGGAAAAGGGGAGCTCCTATCAAGGCGGTCATTTCCCGGAAAATATTGGATAGTAGCGCGATGGTCCCCAATTCGGTAGCAAGCTGCACACCGATGGAGGGGGATTTGATCTGCGTGATAAGGATGGAGGAAACGGAATAATAGGAGAATCCGCTTCCGACAGCCATGCAGTCGAAAATACTCCAGCGGCTCAAGAGAAAGCACGAACATCCTGTTCTTTGCACTGCAATTCTGGTTCGGGCGCAAGTACATCGGCCTTGGCACCTTTGTCAACGGC
>ENA-UPWM01001171-UPWM01001171.1-human-gut-metagenome-genome-assembly--contig:-NODE-1171-length-11677-cov-26.049828_pt1 | contig 11677 bp, 4 predicted proteins | sample MGYA00250051_ERZ773379 | MGnify/ENA primary metagenome ERZ773379 (study PRJEB29103, sample SAMN06112020) | human gut metagenome | biome: human gut; feature: ankylosing spondylitis patient; material...
CCAGAACGAAAGGACGTTCAGCAGTTGGTTGAAATCTGTTAATTGTTTCAACTACATGATCAGCTGCCCACTTTGACGCTTCCGCCTTCTACCAGTAATGTTTGTATTTTTTGCTCATAAAGCACCTGCATGATTTGCGGGAGAATATTCTGGCCGAAATCCAGTGTCACGTAAGTGAGGTTCTGGGTAGCGGCCTTTTCTTTTTCCGTAAAGACGAGGGTAGGAGTACTGCCGTCGAACAGGTGCAGATGAGGCGGCAAAGTCAGCTGTCGGTCGATGACCAGCCGGAGCGGGTTCTGGCCGTACCATTCGCGTACCGTGAGCGAAGGGTTGTCGAGCAGGGCTGTGCGTCGTCCTACGAGAATCGCTTTCTGTTCGGCCCGCATCTTGTGAACCGCCAAGGTGGAGAGAGGAGTGGAAAGGCGTACCGCGTTTCCGTCTTCACGCCGGATGTCCAGAAAACCGTCGGCCGACTGTGCCCATTTCAGGGTGATGTAAGGACGCTTTTTCAGGTTGAATGTCACGAAGGCACGAATCAGTTCCCGGCATTCTTTTTCCAGTACACCGACCGTCACTTCAATGCCGGCATCCCGTAATTTCTGGATTCCTCTTCCGGCTACTAAAGAAAACGGGTCCACACACCCTACTACGACTCTCGGAATCCCTTTCCGTATGATTAAGTCGGCACAGGGAGGGGTTTTCCCGTAGTGAGAACAGGGTTCTAAGCTCACATAAATGGTGGCATCCTTCAGCAGACTTTCATCTTTGACTGAGGCGATGGCATTCACTTCGGCATGGCCTTCCCCGCAGCGCACGTGATAACCTTCACCGATGATTTTTCCGTCGCGTACAATGACAGCCCCCACCATGGGGTTGGGAGCAGCATGGCAGATACCGTTTCGGGCCAGTTGTATGCAGCGCCGCATATATTTTTCATTCTTGTCGAATGTTATTTTCGGCTGTGCCTGAGCAACCAAAACTACGGCAAACAATATATTGAATAGAAATAAAATGCGTTTCATCTTTCAGTGTGTTACTTGTTTAGAGTGAACAAAGATAAAGAGAAAATCAAAGACGAACAAAGGTTGGTGGTGAATTAATATAAATTTGCCGATACAGCGGTAAAAAGAAATACAGGCTGATGCAGATTTTTCCAGTATGGAAAATACATCAGCCTGTACTGTTTTCTAATGAATTATTCTACTGTCAGAGATTGTCCTCCTGTGTGTCCGCTGAACTCGGGAGCATAAACCGACTGGATGGTTGCCACACCAGCCTGATAATTTCCCGCACGGTCTAAATAAACTTCATACTCCAGCGTATATGTACCCTTCGGCATCCGGTCGATAAAGAGTTCGGTCGAAGCATCCCGGTTCACCTGATAATATCCCAGACCGTTGTTCCAATGATAGCCGGACAACAGGTTTTCCGGTTCCATACATGCCGCACGCTCATCCTTTATCCGGATAAAGTCCATGTCGCGATCAGCCTTTACCGTCAGTCGTACAGTCAGTTTATCTCCAGCATGCAAGGCAGTCTTCCGCGAAACCTGCTTACCGTCGAGCCAATACTCACGTACTATTGAAACGCCGTTACCTTTTGCCGGAAGTACCTTATCCATATCCTCCAGATACTGCGCATATACAGCTCCCCAGCCTATACCGGTTCCCGACTTCGACACGACAACACGTTCCACACGAGTATCCGTTCCGGTCAGCGTCTTTCGGGTATATCCTAAGGCATCGTTCGGAGTACATACCTCGATATTACCGGCTACTGCCTTCATCTTTCCATTCACCTGCAACTGCTTACCGGAGCCATTCAAGAAAGCATACACCGCATCTGCTGTTGCAATACCGCTTTCCCACACCTGAACCTGTTTCTGTTTGAGCAGCCAAAGCTTCATACCGGCCAGCATATCCGCATCGGGAGCAATCTGCCGGATAGCCTCCATAGCAGCCACCTGTGCAGGGATCCTGTAATTGCTCCATGAATAAGGTGCTTTCGGTGTATCGAAATAAACTCCCAGTTGCGGCGTGCTTACCGTATACTCCTTAACAGACTGAATCAGTTCCTGAGCCTGACGCTTTCTGCCATCAGCCTGCATAATGAGAGCAATCATCGCCTTCTCACCGATAGAATAGTCGGCCGAACGGTTCTCCAGCTTATCCGTCATATAGGCGTTTATCTGTTTATCTGCCAACGAAGCAGCCTGCCCGTCGAGGGCACAAACATACAGATAGTGTACCACCTGCCCGTTGGGAACAAGGTTTTTCGCACCTTCCTTTTCCGCCTTCCTCATAATTTCATAATCTTCTTTCACTGCGTTCTGCAAATAGCGCAAAGCCTGTGTATACATCGGAGCGACCTTTCCGTCGAGCGTCACATTCATGTGCTGCAAACGTGCCAGCATCTCCACAATCTGCGTTGTAATATAGCGGCTACCTGTCATGCCTCTATACCAGCTCCATGAGCCGTCAGACAATTGCAACTCTTGCAAACGTTCTACCGAAGTACGCAGGCGGTTGTCCATCGAATTCAGATCGAACAACAAGGCTATACGCCGTTTCTGTTCGCCTTCCTCAATTGCTTCGGAAAGCCACGGAGTTTCTTCCAGCAACAGATTCTTCAGATCCTGATTACGTTCGAGATTACTCAAAAGCGTTTCTTTACTTCCTCCCTGAGCAATCCAGGTATCAAACACCTGTTTGATGCGGGGATTTGCCTTCACAATAGCCTCAGCAAGTGAATTGGCATAATAGGCAGTTGCCCACGACAATGCATCTTCTTCTGCCGGATTGCCGATAACAGGCAGCGCCTGAACCGCATACCAGTCGGGATTTGCAGTCAGCTCTACTGTCAGCCGTCGTTCGGTAGCCGTTTTGCTCTGCTTGTTGAACAAGTCTTCGGTTCCGACTTCCGTCATGCTTTCTCCATTCAATTGGACAGGAATGGTTTCCGTCACCCACTGCTTGTCAGTCAGTACCGGCAAGTAATGCTGTTCGCCGTCGCTATATTCTCCAGCCTCAGCCGTAATCCGGCATACCAGCATATCATATTTATCAGGAATCTGGCAGTCGAACCGTACGACTCCCGTTGTTCCTTCTGCCACACTGAACGGTTGCTGATAATCGTAAACCACTTCTTCTGTCACCGGATCGTATAATTTGATACCGGCATTCCCTTCAATCTTGTCCATCGACAGATTGACCAGCGAAGCAGCAATAACGGTTCGGTCACCTTTGCGAACGAAGCGCGGCATATTAGGCTGCACCATAAACGGCTTGCTCGTCTTCACAGTCTGCGTCAGCATGCCGTAATCGACATCCTGTGTATGCGCCAGTCCTGTGAACTTCCATTCGGTCAATGCATCCGGTACGGTAAAGACAATACTTACCCTACCCAGTGAATCAGTCCGCAGATTCGGATAGAAAAAGGCTGTTTCGGCAAAGTTCTCACGCACCGGAATCATCGTTTCTTTATCATCTGTTCCTTCGACAGCTGCATCATTTTCTACAATCTGCAAGACTTCTTCTACGCCAGCACTACCGCTTTCTTTTTTAAAGCCGGACGATACAATATCCGGAGAGGCGACAACCGCCGATTCCTCAACAGTCATGGCAGGCTGATATTTCACCTCTACGGCATTTCCGGCATCGTGTTTCGCCAGAATACGGGTTGATGTGCCAGCCAGATTGATGCCTCGCATATAAACATTTCCGGAAAAGACCAGCAAAGAACTATACTCACCATTCAGCAGATTCAGTCCGGTGTACGTCCTTACGTATGGAAAACCAGCAAACATGCCGATTCCCTGGTTTGCCGACAACATACCTGCATAAATCCATGGAACAGGACGAGAGAACCACAGATTAAAACGCCAGTCGTGCTGATACAGCTTATCGAGCGAAGCATCGTAAAGCGATGCCATCACATTAGCTTTTACCGGATTTCCGGCCGCATCTGTAATATGCATGCTCCATTCTTCCTTATTGCCCGGCTGCAACTTATCTCTGAAAGTTTCCCACTTCAATGTCAGTTTCTTTTCCGGTTCCGGCCGGATGATTGTCGCCTGCTTGCTATACAGGCTGCCATTCCGCATGAAAGCAAAGTTTACGGTAATACCATCGCCATACACCTCCCGATACGGATAACTGAATTTCTTGATTTCATCATTCAGTGTCAATCGCTGAGAATCTATCCGTTTGCTTCCACTGTACACATCGACCAGCAGATACACATTCTTTTCACTGGTTCCCACATACAAAGTTGCCGGAGCCAATTCGTCAAACTCGGTTCCATCCTGATAGAACCAGTCGACAGCAGGATACGGGAGTCGTGTATCCAGACGCGAGAACAATGTAAAATCTTGCTCTGCCGTACATACTCGTCCCTGCGTATCCGTTGCAGAAATTTCAATGCGATATCTGCCCGAAGGCAATGCAAGCAATTCGGAAGGAACAAACGAACGTTGAGCTTCCGCCTTGCCTTCCAGTTGCAATCCGGCTTTCTTGCCCGCTTTATCCAATGCAAACACACGGTAAGCGACCTCTGTCTGTACAGGAGTTCCATTCAGATTCAATGCCATAAACTGCACCTTTTCCTGTTTCTCACGCATGATCATACCCGACAGTCCACGTATCTGCAAGCCCAACGACTGCTTACCCACCGGAAGTGACAAGGTGTTTGTCTGTGTTTCGGCCGCTCCATCGGTTACCTCTGCCTGCACTTCATATACATAATAACGGTGCTCCAGCATATCCCTTCCGGTTGTTTCCGGGGCAGTAAGCACCACACGGACACTAAAATTACCATCAGCATCCGTCTGCATCTCACCGTTATCCAACTCTACCTTATTCATACCTCCCATACGGAACCACATATATTCCGAACGGGATATCGTATATTTTACCTTTGCCATGCGGACTGGTGCTCCGGCAAATGTCTTTGCTTCTCCTTTCACCACAATGGAATCGCCCATATTATATGTGTCTTCGTACGGAGTAAAGACCACATCGAAAGTAGGACGCTTGTATTCCTCTACCTTGATAATGGCAGAAGCTCCATCCATCGACACATAATAAGTACCGGGAAGCAGGTTCTGTGGCAGCACAAATTCACCCGACAAAACGCCAAAGTCGTCTGTCGATACGGTATATTCGGCTACATTACGCTCGGAAGAATACAGTTTCAGAGAACTTTTTTCGCCCTTTATCACACGAAGAGAATCACCGTTCTGTTCGTAAACCACACCGGAAACATATACCTTCTGCCCCGGACGATACAACGAACGGTCGGTAAACAGATTTACCTTCTTCTTCCATCCCTGCACTGTTTCTCTGACAAACGAAGCATTTCCTCCTATACTTGAAATAGCAGTGAAATCATTTCCTGCCATACGAACATTGTAATAAATCCTGCCCGAACGGGGAACATCTACCGTAACACTGCCTTTACCATCGGTCTTATATACCTGAAGTACATTGTATTCATTTCCGTTCGACCGATACGTTACCACTTCTGCACCCGGAACTGGTCTGCCCGTCAGTTTATCTACAGCAACAAACTCCTTGCGTCCCTCTGACACAGGAATACTGATGCACTGATAAGGAGAAACAAACAACAACGAATAATCAATACCTTTCGCACTCCCTTGAGGAATTTGCTTTAACATGTAAATTCCCGCTTCGGGCAATGTATAATGCAATACCGTATCACGCTTCTCATAATCGGGGGTAGAAGGCAAGGCGTAGTAACGTGAAGCCACTTTTGTACCGTAATTCTGTATCAACGTTTCTTCCTTCAGATTGCCGCGAATCAATGAAGAAGCAGGAGATATATTCAGACGATACAATTCGAAAGACACTCCTTTCAGATTGGCATACGTCAGGTTCATATCCGCTTCATAGTTGGGATATACAAAAGGAATATTCATTGAAAGATACGGACTGGAGGCAAAATCAATGTATGAACGCAACTGAGACACCCATTCGTGCTTAGGATATTTTTCAATTCCTTCTCGTGCCACCTCAACCGACTTAAGCAGTTCATTGTTCATACGATAGACATAGGCCAGCTTTACATATACATCGGCACAGACAGGCAGATCCTTGTATTCTTCTGCCAGCTTACGAAATTCCTCCGCTACCTGCTCCGGTGTCAGAGCTTCACGTACGATGCTACTTCCCGCCCCTTCCCAGCAGTACAACAAACGGGCTTCTTTAGTCAGTAAAGCTGCCTGACGGTTGCTTTCACCGTAGAAAGCAATCAGTCCGTCGTACAGTGACAATGCTTCCGACACACATTTCAGTCTGTCGGAATTAAAACGATAAACAGACAAACGTTCAATTGCCTGCCGGGAAAGTAAGTCGAACATATTATCATCCAGATACTTTTCACTCAGCTCACCGGAAGTTGTCATCGGACGGAAATCCTTGGCAGAAGCCTTACCCAGTACCTCTCTGTCTTTCAGCGAAAGACGGAAATACCGTATTGCATCATCTTCCGTGCCCAACTGCTGATTATCCAGTATCAGGCTACCCATTACATGATTCAGTGCGGCACGCCCCACCCTATCTGTTTCGCTTTCTGCCCATTTCCGAATACCATCGTACTCTGCCTGTGCACTGTCCGGAGTAAGCTGGATGCGTGATTCAGCACGCACAATATAGGCCTTCATCATCTGAGGGATGTTCTTTTCACTCTTTGCTTTAGTGTATATTTTATCAACTACACCAATAACCGTTTTCGGCAAGTCCTTCTTTTGGGCTGCTTCTACTTCTTTCCAAAGTTCATTATAACTCTGTGCCTGCAATACAGATGGAAACAAACTGAAAAACAGTATCAGCCAGCTCATCAAATGTACTTTCTTCATATCGCATATAGTTTGGTTTCACATAACATTGTTCTATAAAGAAAAGAAATTTTCACTTAAATGCTGCACAGATTTTAATTAAATTATCTGAAAGACTAAGTAAGTTACCATAAAAGACATTGAAACCTTATCCCAAAACATGCTGATGTTTCTTCTAAAAGATGCTCATGTTTTCCCCAAAAAATGCTGATGTTTTACAGAACTTCTGCCCGTATTTTTCAAAAAAAAATCCTTCGCGCTCCTGTATTTCCAAAGAAATTCCAAGAAGCGCAAAGGATTATGAAGGCATCCTTTAACGGGCTGTGGTACAAAATTTTCTGTCGTATCCGACACTATCAACGGGGTGCTTAAACCTTTCTGTCATTACATTTTCATAAGCATATCAGTTTGCCTTCCAAATTATATAGAGATTGTGTACTGTGTTGATTTTCAATTAAATTAAACGATATTCATCATATACACCCCAACAAATAAAAAGCGCCCACCTTATATATATTCACATCTATTGTTTCATATCTTATATCCGATTATAAGCCTTCATTCAGATAGACTTCCAGATTGGTATATCCTTCACGACTTAACGTTACTGCTGGTCCATCTGCCGGATTCTCGGGATCCAGTCCGTGTTTTCTTTCCCACACATCGGGCATACCGTCACCATCAGTATCCAGAAGAGCCTGCAAATCGGTATTTCCGCCGGAAAGGTCCACCCATGGTGATGAAGCTCCTTCAGGCATGACATCCTCGGGCAAGTCGATTATGCCAGGCGAACTGGCAGCTTTTTTATCAATGCTTCCCATATAAGTCGCCGTACCGGTACGAGTTTCTCTTACAATCCGCTCATCGATTTCATCTCTCCATTTGGAACATCCGGCTGAAGCCAGCACTTTCTCGAAGGCTTCGGCAGCTGTGTGTGTGGTAACAATACCTGTTTCCAATGGAGCTTTCAGCCGTATCGTATCGCGTGTGACGGAAGAAAAGTATCCGTCGGCACTTGCCGTATCAAGCTGTTCGTATATACCTTTCGTCCAGTTATCGGCTGAAACTTCGGGAAAGCCTTCTACTACATTACCGTCCACATAAAACTTTCCCCACACATGCAGCATGGGATGCCAGATGTTGGGCTCCCCTTTCTTGTTATAACAATATTTTTTAGAACGCACACCGACAGAAGCAATCCGATAACGCACCTTGTTATGAGGTGTGGCAGGACCGGGTTTATAATAATTATTTACAATATTGACTTTCATTCCTTCGCCTCCATAGCAGCCATTGCCAGCCCAGTTGTAGTACACATTGTTACGGATATCCACATACTCTCTGGTCTGTGTTCCCGGACGAGGTCCCATACGCGGAACTCTACTCACATGATGTGCCATGAGATTATGATGGAACGAGGCATGATCTCCTCCTACTATACCGCCATATCCGTGTGCTCCCTTGGCATGACCTCCGTTATTCAGACTTTCTGAGATGATACACCATTGTACGGTAGTATTCTCATTTCCATATACTGAGCAAGTTTCGTCTACCGACCAGCTGATGGAGCAATGGTCTACAATGATATTGCGATGATCGGTAGCTCCAAGTCCGTCGGGTTCTCCCTTGTTTTCGTTGCCAACCCGAAAGCGTACATAACGGATTATAACATCGTCTGCCTTGATAGTTACCGGATAACGTGCAATACATACTCCACGTCCCGGAGCTGTCTGTCCGGCAATGGTCAGGCTATCGTTCACTATTTGCAGGGGACGGTTCAGAAAAATGTTACCCGAAACATCGAACACCACGGTACGTGCCCCTTTCTTATTTACAGCATATCGGAGAGTTCCTTCCTGCTCTCCATCTTCGAGTGTGGTAACATGATATACCTTACCCCCTCTTCCTCCGACAGTATATCTTCCGAATCCTTCAGCTCCCGGAAAAGCCGGAAGAGCAGTTCCACCGTCAGCTGCAATCATCGTTCCAGTTGGGAAAAACAATAATAAGATTAATAAAAATAACGGATGTTTCATAACTATCAGATTTTATTCCTGCTGTTTTCGATAACGCAAAAATAAGATACCCCTGAAGAAAAGGCGTGCATTATTTAAGTAAACAATGTATACTATTTAGGCAAACCGGCGATATGAATAAATATTGCATGACATACGGACTATTTTTCAAGACAAAGCAATGGCGCCATCAGCAGCCGGACGATAAATCGTACAGCAACCAATAACGCCATGCCTTAATCAACAACTATTTCCAGAAATTACTGCTGTTGTTTCTTTATAATATCCTGCACCAGACTATGCAGATACATTTCAAGATTTGTATATTTTCCAGCCGGATCGAGTGTATTCGCATTTCCGTCATCCGGATTATTGGCATCGAGCCCGTATGCCGTTTCAAAAGCATCAGGCATACCGTCGCCGTCTGTATCGGTCACATCACGCGAGGTATCTTTCGCAAGTTCCGGATAAGGATTGTCACCCAGTTCGGACAATGCTTGCAATACATCTTCAGGTTCGTTGATGTATCCAGGCTTATTTCCTGAAGCCGTACACGTAGCTTTTCCTTCTTTGACATCCGAAAGGACAAGCTCGTCGATTGCATCCCGATAATTGCAGGCTCCAGCGTAGTTCAATACCGCCTGATAAGCTTCCTGCGCCGAATGTTCGGTTGTCATTACCGGATCGACTACCGGCGACTCCTTACGGATAGCCTTCATGGTTTCTTCAGTCCACAGATTATCTACCTTACTGCCGTTTTCCTGCTGTGCGTAGATACCTTTTGTCCAGTTGTCTGCCGTAACATCATCGTGTCCTTCCACCACGTTTCCCGTTACATAGAAAGTTCCCCATTTATGCAAGGAAGGATACCAGTCGTTGTAAGAACCATCGTCTTCAGTCACATAATCGAGAGTACGAAGATCCGATCCGACTCTTTGCAGGATCGCGCCCTGAAGTTTGTCTTTCGCCTTTGCAACGACGAGAGGAATTCCCATTTCTTTGCAAAGCATCGTCGCCATAATACTTGCCTCTAAACTTTCCGAAATGGCAACTACCACTCCGTCAAGATTACGTCCTCCGAGAGCCTGCAGCGCGTCAGGCTCTGACACGTCCGCTTTGACCGCGTAAGAAACTTTGTCGGATATTTCCTGTACTTTCTCGTAAGACTCGTCTACGACGAGCACATCGCATCCCATATTTTCCAATGTAAGCGCAACGCTTGACCCGAAACTTCCAAGTCCCAACACCGCAAATTGTTTATCCATAATATGTTCCCTCCTTTTAAATGCTTCTGTCTTTACATTTCCGGTTTTGTATTTCTACTTTTTTATTTCTCTGTCCATATTCTCATCTTCATGCTCTGCATTGCATTTTCTTTCCCAATTATCCAAGCATTACGTTGTCTCTCCCACTTAGCCGAGCATCACATTTTCTTCCGGAAGTTCTCTGAACTTAGAAATCTTATCGCTTCTTCCCGATAATGCAAGCGCCATAGTAAGCGGTCCTATCCTTCCGACATACATAAGGATCATAAGGATCACATGACTTCCCCTGCTCAGGATCGGAGTAAGGTCTGCCGTCAGTCCGACCGTTCCCATTGCGGACGCCGCTTCATAAGTAAGATCAAGGAAATCAATTCCGGGTTCAAAGATTGTCAGTGCGGTAATTCCCGACATCAGGAAGATCAAAGTGATCATTGTGATCGTAATTCCCGATCTGACGATATTATTATCAATCTTTCTTGCAAAACACTCTGTATCTCTTTTGTTTTTCAGTACACAGAGAACCGTCAGCAAAAGCATCGCGATCGTCGTTGTCTTAACGCCGCCTGCCGTACCCGCCGGAGATCCTCCGATGAACATAAGCATACAGCCCAAAAGCTTCGAACTTTCTCTTAAGTCTCCTTGCGGAACTGTCGCAAATCCCGCCGTTCTTGTCGTCACCGACTGAAATAAAGATGCCGTCATCTTCTCAAGAAGATTCATATCTCCCATTGTTTCGGGGTTGTTAAACTCCAGCAGGAAAAATCCGACGGCGCCGCACAGGATTAGAAGTCCCGTCATCGTAAGAACGATCTTACTTTGCAGACAAAGTCTTGTAAACAGCCATTTTAAAGGTCTTTTCTTGATTTCCGTCATCTTTTTTATATTGATCGCAATGTCATGCCATACCGGAAAACCAAGTCCGCCCATAACGATCAGAAACATTGTCGTAAAATTAATAAGCCACGACCCTGAATACTGTATAAAGCTCGTACTTCCAAGTATATCGATACCCGCGTTGCAAAATGCCGAAACAGAATGAAAGATTGCGTAACCGACGCCTTTTATAAACCCAAACTCAGGAATAAACCGGAGCGAAAAAAGTACCGCGCCGATCCCCTCTACCAAAAACGTTCCTTTTAAAATACGGATCACGAACTTTACAAGACCTGAAAGCGTATCCAGTCCATATGCCTGTTGGATCGTGATTCTTCCTTTCATATTGATCTTTTTTCCCAATAAAAGGAAAAACGCAGACATGCAGGCGATCACTCCAAGTCCGCCGACCTGTATCAAAAGCAGTAAAATAATTTTCCCTAGCAATGTAAACTGTTCCGCCGGAACAATCGTCACAAGGCCGGTAACGCATACGCTGCTGACAGACGTAAAAAGCGCGTCTATAAACTCGATCGGCTTCTGATTACAGATCGGAAGGCTCAAAAGTATTCCGCCCCCGAGTATCACCCCGAAAAATCCGATAAGCGGGAACATGCGGGCTACCAGATAAACTCCGGCAACGACCATGGTGGCCGCATGAATCAATGCAC
>ENA-UPWM01001176-UPWM01001176.1-human-gut-metagenome-genome-assembly--contig:-NODE-1176-length-11664-cov-14.536032_pt1 | contig 11664 bp, 9 predicted proteins | sample MGYA00250051_ERZ773379 | MGnify/ENA primary metagenome ERZ773379 (study PRJEB29103, sample SAMN06112020) | human gut metagenome | biome: human gut; feature: ankylosing spondylitis patient; material...
GTACGGAACGCAAGGGACAACGGACGATTGGCAAGTTTCCTTGCTGAGGTCAAGGATAAATACAACTCACTTCTTACAACCAACGGCATCATCACCGTGGAAATACTGAAGGCTGTGTTGAAGGACAAGGACACGACATACGATCCAATGTTTTGGAAGCATATAACTAGCTTGCACATTCAATCCCTTGCCAACAAAGACCGATAAATCCGGATCGGAGGCGAATAGAGGAGAACCACAGGCACGTCCCATAAAATCCGTAACGAAAGCGAATCCCCGGTACTTTAAGACTAGATCCGCATAGTAGGTTTTCAATGTCCGGGTCTCTCCATCCGGGATGATCGCTCCGTTCTGCCCATGAACACGAGTTGATTTATCATTATACGAATAGGCACCTCCAAGCATTAACTTAGGCGTTTCCTCATACTCATAATCGCCCTCCAGAGCCTCCCCTTTTCCCTTGAACGTCCCCAAGGGGAACAATTCCAGACGCCCTGTATAAGCGAAACCACTCTCACTACCGTTACTCCCCCAGTTCCTTCCTTCACCGGTCGTAATCGAGGCTTTCGCCGAGACATTGAAAGTACCGGCTACCCGGTGGAAGAACTCCCCGAAGAAACCAAAGTCACGATCCAAATGGAATTGTCCGTCCACGATGCTTCGGTCCACGAACTCCAATGCGCTGGAAGAATTGCTATGGGCACGGTTTGACTTGATTTTCGCCTGACCAACCCCGAAGTTCCAAGTAGAGTTCGGTTTGTAATAGAGGATAGCGTTTCGCACGAAGTTCGCGTTGCCATTAGGAACCGTCCTCGTATCATTCGGGGCGAATCCCAGTTGAATAGAATACAACAGCTTAGGAGACAACACATATCCCTCGAAATTCAAACGGATACGCTTCACCTCCGCATCCATAGACGTATGATGGAAATCCTCATCCAGATCAAATTCCAAGAGACTCTGCATGCGGGCACGCATCGTCATACCAAACGTATTGTTCTTCGATTGGAAAGATACGCCTTTCCCTACCTCTATGAACGGCATATTCTTCAGTTGCTCGATCAGCTCGTTGGATTCGTTTACACTGATTCCATTCTGCCGGATCTCTTTTTCCTCCTGCGAGAAGGCAAAAGAAGAGCAGGACAGGCACAAAACTAAAAGTGCCTGCCTCCAAATAACGATATGTTTCATCTATATATCGATTAAGATTTTATGATCTCAACGAAACGATGGGTCGGGTTGGGACGACCGGGCTGCAAGAAACGCCAAGCCACGACCTCTTCCTCATACTTACCGTCTATCATACCGATCAACACCTCCCGGACCATCTGATCCAATAACTCAGGTGTAGTCTCAACCCGGGCATTAATGATCAACTTCAGATCTTCCCCCGCTCCGGCAGAGCCTCTCAACGATAAGGTATCCTGTTTCCCGGTCAGGTTGCCCACGGCGAAACGCTTACCATTCTCCGCGATCACTTTCACATGTCCTACGGCGCAACCCGCCTCATCGAACTTAACGGCAAAACCCTTCATCAGCGTTTTCAGGAAATCATCCCAATCATCACTCACGCCATGCAACTGAAGCGTCCCGTTCAACCAGCCCAACACAGCCTCGCCGTGGGCGTAGGTATCATAATCTATCTCCAATAAGCGCTTGCCCGCATCTTGGCGGCTCATCACGGCCTCGATCCATTTGTCCATGCCCTCACCGGTCTGGGCACTCGCCGATAAAACCGTCGCACCCGGAAACGCGTCCGATAAACGTTGTCTCAAGACCGCGGTCTCTTCCCGTTTCAACACATCCGACTTACTCAGCAAGATGATATCGCTTTCCTCCAATTGTTTCTTATAAATATAAGCGGCATCCGGATGCAACCCCCCATTCCCCCCATTCAAGATAGAGACCAAGCGATTCGGGTCCGCCAAGACCGTCAGCGGGGAAATCTTCAACTCCGTATTCCAATATTGCTTCAAAGGTTGCATGATCGTAGCCGACAAATCCGTGCAACTACCCACCGGCTCAGCGATAATCACGTCGGCCGAGGCTTCGGCACGAATCTCCTTGATCGCATCCGTGAATCCGTTAAAATTACAGCAGAAACAACTGCCACTTACCTCGGCAACCCGCAGATCCGACAACTTCAGCAACTCGCTGTCCACAAGTTCCGGAGCTTGGTCGTTCGTAATCAAACCTACACGCAGCCCTTTATTCATCAATCGCACGGCAGTTTCCCATAACAGTGTTGTTTTTCCCGCTCCCAAAAAACCTCCCACTAAGATCAATCTCGTTTGTTTCATATCCGTTTCGTTTATTATAATGATTACTATTTCTCGCACTCACACGAACCGTCTCCCTGCTTGATCAGCGGCTCTATCACATAGGTTAGCGCATAAGCCGCTACCGCCCCTCCCAAGATAGGGGCCAGAATATAGACAAAGAAGAAACCTCCGCAACAAGCATCCGGGAAAGCCACCTCACCCCAGCCCGCCAGCCAAGAGACCAAACGAGGACCAAAGTCGCGGGCAGGATTCAGCCCCGCCTGTGTCAATGGAGCGATCAAGCAAATGATGGAAGAGACCGACAGCCCGATAAACACCGGAGCCATCGTATCGCTCGGCCGTCCCACGTTACAACCTTCCGTCAAGGCGAAGATAAACATCACCAGCAAGAACGTGCCGAACCCCTCGGCAACCATCGCCAAAGGCATCGAGACAACCGCCATACTATCGCCGGGATTCGGATAGAACTCACCGAACATACGAGCTGTATCGATCGAGGCCTCCGTACCGCGCACGATGCCATGCGCCAGCTCATAAGCGGAAATTGTAGGCGCTAATAATCCATACAATACGGCTCCGGCGAGAAACGCCCCCGCAAACTGGGCCAATAGGTAAGAAAGCAGTTTATCGGCTTTCATCCGTTTACTCAGCACCATGGCCACTGTAACGGCCGGATTCAAATGCGCGCATGATAAATGCCGGGTTAAGTAAATAGCGAGCGTAACGCCAATCCCCCAAACCAACGCGATCTGGAATATGCTTCCATACTCTCCGAACAATACCGCTACGGCTACAGATCCGCAGCCAAATAGCGTCAAAACAAAAGTTCCAATCAGTTCTCCTACAAATGCTTTCATCTGGTATCTTATTTTTTCGTTAGATAATCGTGGTTTAAAAAATAAGTAACGCAAATATAAAAGACCTGTAGAAGCAAGAAACCTTAATGCTCCTTAAAACGAAAATAACGGGTATAATCACGAAATACACAAGAGAGGTTTTATGATCGTAAAACAACGAACAACTAATTCATAGTCAATAGATATAGTACTTGATTTTATTATATAATTCTAGACAAATAACGGTCTTCCCAGTATTGTTAAACGGTCATTAATTCGCAATAACACGAACAATAACACATAAGACATACCTCATTCAATCATCGCAGCACGTCTCCTTCTTTTTCACGCAATCCGCAAAGAAATTCGCGAACAACCCTTTCCTTTGCTGAGACTGGTTTCTACAAACAGGATTTCACCTCCTACGGCAGTCCAGGCCAGTCCGGTTACCACACCGGCATATTCATTGCCCTGATACTTGTCGCGTGAATATTCCGGAGCGCCCAGATATTGTCTGATGTCTGCCGGCTTCAGTTCGTGCTGGCCGGTGAATTTGTCGCTTGCAATTTCCAGGGCAATCTTACGCATTACCTTGCTGATCTTCTTTTCCAGTTCACGTACACCGCTTTCCCGGGTATGATTCTCAATGATGTATTCGATGGCAGCCTTGGTAAACTTGACATGTTCTTTTTTCAGTCCGTTGGCATCCATCTCTTTCGGAATCAGGTGACGGCGGGCAATCTCGATTTTTTCTTCGGTGATATATCCGCTTACCTCGATCAGCTCCATACGGTCCAGCAGCGGGGTAGGGATCGTAGCCAGATTGTTGGCTGTGGCGATGAACATCACTTTTGACAAGTCATAATCCATGTCGATATAATTGTCGTGGAACGTGTTGTTCTGTTCCGGATCCAGTACTTCCAGCATGGCAGAGCTCGGATCTCCCCGGTGATCACTTCCCAGTTTGTCGATTTCATCCAGAATGATGACCGGGTTGGACGTTTCTGCCTTGATCAGGCTTTTGATGATACGTCCCGGCATGGCACCGATGTAAGTCTTGCGGTGTCCGCGGATTTCAGCTTCATCGTGTACACCTCCCAGTGACATTCGGACGTACTTCCGTTTCAGGGCCGCAGCAATGGAACGTCCCAGAGAAGTTTTTCCGACTCCCGGAGGACCATACAGGCAGATGATCGGAGATTTCAGGTCGTTCTTCAGTTTCAATACAGCCAGGTGTTCCAGAATACGTTCTTTTACCTTTTCCAGGCCATAATGGTCTTTGTTCAGCACCTTTTCGGCATTGGGTATGTTGATGACATCGTCCGTATAAACATCCCACGGAAGTGCCAGCAGAGTCTGAAGGTAAGTCAGCTGCACGTTGTAGTCCGGAGACTGCGGGTTGATCCGTTCCAGTTTGCTTACTTCTTTTTCGAAAGTTTCGCCCACTTCGTGTCGCCATTTCTTGTGGCTGGCCTTTTCTCTCAGTTCTTCCACCTCATCATTCTGTCCGTTGCCCAGCTCGTCCTGAATATTCTTGATCTGCTGTTGCAGGAAATATTCACGCTGCTGGCGATCCAGATCTTCGCGAGTACGCATCTGGATATTCTGTTTGAGAGTAGCCAGCTGCACTTCCTTGTTCAGCACCTGAATCAGCCGGTAAAGGCGGTCTTTCAGATTGTTGATGCAAAGCAGGGCATAACGGTCTTCCTGCGAGAACGGGAAGTTCGTACAGATGAAGTTGACCAGGATCTCCGGTTCGTCCAGGTTCTTGATGGCAAAAGCCGTATCCGGACTCATTCTTTCCGATGCTTCTACATATTTGGTGCTCAGTTCACGGCATGTATCCATCAGGGCTTTCATCTCGTCGGATTTCTCTACCTGCATGTCTTCCTCAATGAGGCTGACTTTACCTTGCAGGTAAGGACGGGTAGCCGTGATTTCGTCCAGATTTACCTTGGGACCATTGGACTGGAGAATAACAGTCGTATTGCCTCCCGGCATTTCAAAAATACGCAGAACTTTACCGATCACAGCTACGGGGTAAAGATCTTTAAAGCCGGGAGCCTCCACCTCGCTCACTTTTTGAGTCGTGATGACGATGGAAGATTTTTTCTTCAAGGCGGTATTCACCAGCTTGAGCGTACTTTGTCTGCCTACAGTGACAGGCATAACCACCGATGGGAACATTATCAGATTGCGGAGAGTCATGACAGGAAATACCTGATCCAGCTCCTCCTTGGTAACTTCCACAGGGTTGGTATCTATTTCGGCTAACATTGAAATGTCCTCATTCTCTGTTTTCATCAAAATCTGATCTTTTCTATTTTTCTTTATCATACTTCTTTTAATACCGTCTATAATCAAACGTAAGGGGTACTTCACCCCAAAAACGTCTGCAAAGTTAATCATTCCACTCTGAATTTGGAAAAACATTTGTGCCAAATACAGATTATATAACTAAATATCCTGCATTTTGTTGGAGGATTCGGAAGTGATTTGTTATTTTTGACGACATTTTTGAAAAAAGTGAAACAAGAATATGCCTAATCCTTATTTTAAATTCAAGCAATTTACGGTTTGTCACGACCGTTGTGCCATGAAGGTCGGCACCGACGGAGTGCTGGTCGGGGCATGGGCAGAGTTGCCTGAGGAGGGGCGCGTGCTGGATCTAGGGACCGGAACCGGCCTGATCGCCTTGATGGCAGCCCAGCGCTGCCAGGCTCTGGTGTGTGGTATTGATGTGGATGAAGCCGCGGTGGAGCAGGCTTTGGAAAACGTGGCAGCTTCTCCCTGGGCCGACCGGATCCGGATATGGAAACAGGATGTGCGGGAGATGTGGGCGGAAACGGATGGCGTGTTTGATTCGATTGTTTCCAACCCTCCTTATTTTACGGAGAAGGTGTTGTGCCCTGACCGGCAAAGGAATGCGGCCCGCCATACGGACGGACTGGATTTTGACGAATTGCTTGAAGCGGTATGCCGCCTGCTGACAGAACGGGGAGTCTTCTCTGTCGTTCTGCCTTCGGATGCCGGACGGGACTTTATAGGCCTGGCCTTGCGCCATCGCCTGTATTTAAAACGTCAGACCTGGGTGCATACCAAACCGGGAATAGCTCCCAAGCGGGTATTGATGGCATTTACGAAGGAACTGGTTCCGTCCAGTGAAACAGATCATCTGACAATTGAAACGGAACCTCGCGTGCATAGTCCGGAATATCTTGCTCTGGTAAAGGATTTCTATCTTTACCTTTGATGCCGGCAGATCCTTATCCTCTTTTGGCCAGCCGGCGCAGAATGTGCTGGTTTAATTTCAGAAGCTGCCGGTGCTTGCTTGCAATGGTTGAAGTAATGGGGCGCATGCCGATAAATTCAGTGATGTGATGCAGCACGTTTAACGGAATGGTGTCGTTATGTCCCTTCAGGGGTGCTACGACATGCAGGCCCTGATGAATGATTTCCACTTCAAGGTTTTTTCCTCCCTGTGCCGGATCGCCGTCAAAATGGAAAACCCCTTCCTGCGAACGGTGAATCGTGATTTTTTTCTCACGCATGGTCTTGATACGGCTGTTTTGATCCAGTGTCCGGTTGAAGAGCTGGAAAGAGAGCGCCGGGACATCCAATACGGTGAAAGGTTCCAGCACTGTGATATCCATCATTCCGTCAGTCAGAGAAGCCTGAGGAGCAATGTAGGCATTATTTCCGTATTGGGAAGCATTTGCGCAGGCTATGAGAAAAGCTTTATAGCGGGCGGTGCCTGACGCGTTCTCTATTTCGTAAGTTTCCGGCTGGTAGGTGAGACTCTCGTGCAATGTATTCTCCAGATAAGTCAGCAAACCTCTTTTTCCTGAATCGGAAAATTTCAGACTGACAAAAGCATCGAATCCGACTCCGCAGGTACAGAAAAAAGGATGACCGTCAATGATCCCGTAATCAATGGTTCTGACAGTTCCGGCATTAATGACGTCCAGTGCCTTGCGGGCAATCATCGGAATGTTCAAATGACGGGCCAGGCCGTTTCCGGAACCGCAGGGAATGATTCCCATGGCTGTCCGGGTATGAATGAGTGCACGGCCGATTTCATTGATGGTGCCGTCTCCTCCGACAGCAACAACAATGTCGACTCCATCCCTGGCAGCTTCGGCAGCTATCTGGGAGGCATGTCCGGCATATTGGGTGCGTTGGATGGAATAGTCATATTTAGAATGGTCAATCTTTTCCTCGATCAGCTGTGGAATTGTTTCTTTGCTGTGAGTTCCGGAAATGGGATTGACGATGAAAATTATTCTTTTTTTCAGGCTCATGTCTCTTCTCTAGCTTGGTTTCGGAGTACAAAAATAATATTATTTGCTTGAAAAATCCTTTTTTGGACTGATAATTGACATGGAAACGTTTTTTTTTTGAGTATTTTGCGTTTGGGTCTGGAGAAATTATTATCTTTGCGCGTCATTTTAAACAAGCTTGAATTATCAAAATATAATTTAAAGGAGCCGGAGTGGCTTCCAATATTTAAATATGGGAATATTACAAGACAGATTAAGTAAATTCAGACTGCCTCAGATGTATATGGAAAGAGGCGTGTATCCTTATTTTCGTGAAATAGACAGTGCGCAGAACACTGAGGTGATGATGGACGGAAAGAAGGTGCTGATGTTTGGGTCCAATTCGTACATGGGGTTAACTTATGACAAGAGAATCATTGATGCTGCTATTGCTGCAACCCAGAAGTACGGTACAGGTTGTGCAGGTTCACGATTGCTGAACGGAACATTGGACATTCACATTAAACTGGAAAAGGAACTGGCTGAGTTCGTTGGAAAAGATGAATCTCTGTGCTTTTCTACCGGTTTTACAGTAAACGAAGGAGTTATTCCCCAGTTGGTCGGACGTGGAGACTACATTATTTGCGATGACCGTGATCATGCTTCTATCGTTGACGGTCGCCGGTCAGAAAATAGCTCTCCGCGGTGTAAACGGACTAGGCAAAACGACCCTTTTAAAAACTATTTTAGGGCTGATACCGCCAGTGTCAGGCTCTGTAGAACTGGGTGAATTTTTAGAACCTGGTTATTTTGAGCAGGAAGAACGCACTAAAAACGAAAATACAGCTTTAGAAGACGTATGGAACGAATATCCCGGTCTTACCAATTATGAAGTCCGAGCCGCTTTAGCGGGCTGTGGTTTAACTAACGAACATATTACCAGCAAAGTTTTTGTTTTGAGCGGCGGCGAAGCAGCTAAGGTCCGTTTATGCAAGCTGATGCTTCGTGATATCAATTGGCTTGTTTTAGACGAACCAACAAACCATCTGGACGTTGACGCAAAGGAAGAACTTAAACGCGCGCTGATCTCATTTAAAGGAAGTATCCTTCTGGTTTCGCATGAACCTGAATTTTATGAAGATTGGGCAACTTCAGTTTGGAACATCGAAGATTGGACTACAAAAATAATTTAAAAACAAAAAATCCTCAACCAAAATTGGTTGAGGATTTTTATTTTTGATTAACCAAGCAGTGACGCCACATCTTTTTCAAGCTGCATCGGCGCCGCTACTAACGGCATATTTTCATTATGCCACTTCAAGCTTGCCATCGCAGAGACATTTTTGCCGCGTTTACATAAAATACGTTTACCACGTTTTTTACCCTCATGATAAAGAAACCGCACTTCAGGCGAATCCTTAAAAAGATTTTCTTTTATCCAGCGTTCACCTTCATAAGCTCCACCGAACGGTGCAGCAAAAAACAGTATCCAGGGACGATCGCCGCCGTTCCAGTTATGAGGTGTTAACGCCAGGTTATAGTTTGTTAAATACTCCGCTTCAGCAGCATCATCAAAATTGGCCCAGGCCATATAAAACAACGGGCTGCCTTTTTCTGACATTCCCAGTACATACTGCTTATTGGCGATCGCCGGAAAGATTTGCGAAGCCATCATATGCAGCGGCATCGTCTCATGTTGTTTAGAATGCATCATCAGCCAGGTAATATTACCTAAAATATATGCTGTGCTATAATGTTCATCCTGTAAAGACGGTGCTATAAATTTAATTTTTCCTTGAATTTTATCCATGATCCGAGTTCTCCTTTGGTCGTCTTTCCTCCACCAAATCCCCTATGCAATATTCTGCATCATTTAAACAGTTTTAGAATTCCCATCTAATACCTGTATTTACCTGCCATTCCTTTTTCGTGTCGCCGCCAAAGCTGCGTTCAATATCACCATAGAAATGGGTATTACGACTTAACTGAACCTGTGCGCCCATACCGAATTCATACCAGGTATCGCCATTGTCATAGCGTTTACGCAGATTTTCGCCGTTAGCAGCAACCATCGATACATCACGGTCACCGTCAAATTCATGGAACGCTCCCAGTTTAAAATAATAGCTGCTTTCCGGGCTAATCTTCCGTCCAACTTCAAAACCGATACGGCCAATAGCACTGGTTAAACCATCTACATCGATCTTGGTTCCTCGTTCGGTCGTAAAATCAACACTGTTCATTCTGCCTAAAGTAATTTGTGCCTGCGGTGTAAAGAACCAGCCTTTTTCGTAATTCTTCTGCCTGCCATACTCAAAGCTGATACTGTAAGCAGCATTATCATAATCACTGCGTTCAGCATATTCGCCATAAGTATTCATCTTGTGATCCAAGTGTCCAGCACGCAGCACTATATCTGTATAATGGCCTTTATTGCCAAACCATGTCGTATATAAACCGAGAGCAGTCAGGCCTGTTTCACCCTTGCCTGCCGTATAGCTTAATTTACCTTCGCTGCGTTCCAATACGATACCATTAGTACGCTGACCATTTTTCTCGTCATATCTGGTCTTATCATAACCCAACTGATAGGTATGGTATTTATCGGTGTAGCTCTGACCTTTCAATTTACCATGATACATACGAGCCCAAACACCGTCTGTTCCATGTTCACCACTGCGAATATCGCCTAAACGTTTACGTAAAGTGTCATTAGTAGCTCTCCACAAGCTGTAATCACTGGCAAAACCATCGTTGATGGTTTCAGTATTGCCATTTTCCTTCTTTTCAATTTTTGTCAGATACCACTCATTCGCACTTTCACCTAAAGTATCCCCGCGCTCAACAGTCGGCAGTACATCCCATAATCCACCGGTATCCATATATTCTCCAACGAAAGAAGCATTACTGCTGTTATCTGTGATCAAATGCAGTTTCTTTTCACCTGAAACCTCGCCATTGATCAAACTCAGGTCATTAACATGCACATAATGTGTGCTGCCGGTTTCCGAAGAATTGATTACCAGTTTATCGCCATTGGCTTCACTGTCCAGTTCAGTATTGAATTTGAACACACCGCCGCTGCCGCTCAGATCATCAACAGTCACAACGGTATTCATACCAGCTTCATGACTGAGATTAACCATACTGCCGCCGCTGACATGTAAACTGCTCACTTCAGAACTGCTGGTAACATGCCAGTAACTGTTATTTTTCAAATTCAAATTAATCGTTCCGCTGTTTGCAAGTGCGGTACTGCCAGTAAACACAGAATTATTATCCATGTCCAAATCAATGGAACCGCTGTTATCAGCATACATATTGCCGGTAATATTAAAAGTAGAATTACCAGCCGTACCTGTTATAGTTCCCTTATCGGCATAAATAGCGTAGCCATCATTGTCATTATTATCTATAGTAGCGCCGCCTAAAAATTCTATGCTGCCGGTTGTAGCATTTACATATGCACCATGAGATCCGCTGCCTTCAACAGAAATATTCAAACCGTCGCCTGCTTCAACAACACCTCTTTGTGCCAGCAAGCCATGTGAAGCATCGCCTTCAGTTGTAATACCAACATTATCATCTAAAGATAAAACCGAACCTGTCATGTTTGCAAATACACCATGGGAGCCATCACCAGCTGTAGCAATAGTAGAACCGGCGCCAATTTCAACAGCACCGTTTGCGACACTTCCTTTTGCCGAAGTATCAGCATAAGCAGCAACACCATGAGAACCATCACCCAGCGTAGTCATCTCCGCGCCTTCTTCAATAACGATCTTGCCATTATTGGAAGCCATCATTACGGTATGAGAACCATCACCTGCCGTAGACAAAACCGCGCCTTTACCAATATTGATTTTAGACCCGCCTGTCGGATTAGTTGTAGACCTGCCCTGTGCCGCATAAACCGCATGCGAACTTTCACCCAGTGTTCCGGCCGTTAACCCATCACCAATATTTATTGTAGCATGGAAATTTGCACGCACAGCATGGGCTCCGTCAGAAGTATCACCATTGGAATACTTCAATTCCCCATTATACAAAGTATTGATCGTAGCATTATCCCCAATGTTGAGGACTGTAGAACCGTTGATGTTCAAACCATCGGCACTGTTACCGCTGACAGTTATTGTCAAATCGTTACCAATATTAATCGTACCAGTAGCATTCTGCCAGTCAGAATTACCGCTCGGATTTGAACGGACTCTCTTTGGATAATCATTCTCAGAAGAATCTCTCTCAGGAGAGCATCCGCCTGCAGAATCAGGTGGAGAAACTGAA
>ENA-UPWM01001182-UPWM01001182.1-human-gut-metagenome-genome-assembly--contig:-NODE-1182-length-11634-cov-23.980185_pt1 | contig 11634 bp, 12 predicted proteins | sample MGYA00250051_ERZ773379 | MGnify/ENA primary metagenome ERZ773379 (study PRJEB29103, sample SAMN06112020) | human gut metagenome | biome: human gut; feature: ankylosing spondylitis patient; material...
TTTTTCGTGGCTCCAGCGCGTCGAAATCGCTGGCACTTTTCTGGTTCTCTTTTGGTGTCAAAAGAGAACATCCCCGGCTACCACCTGCTACCCCTGCGGAGCGCATTCCAAATCGTCCCATACAGTTAAAAGGCCGCTGCACGGTGAGGTGCAGCGGCCTTTGGTTTTCCACATTTTTACTTTGCAGTGTTGATAAAGCTGCGGTTGTCCCACAGGTACTTGATGCCGGAGATGGCGGTCACAGCGGCCACCAGCCAGCACAGGGCGATGGAGACCACCACCACGATGGAGACACTGTCCACCGTACCGCGGTAGCTCAGTGCCGTGCCGAAGAAGTAGAAGATGATGCTCAGCATCTGCAGCACGGTCTTTACCTTGCCCCACATATTGGCGGCGATGACCTTGCCGTCCTTGGCACCGGCAGCCACCATGCGCAGACCGGACACTGCAAACTCGCGGGCCAGGATGATGCACAGCACCACGGGGCTGCACACGCCATCCCGCATCATGTAGATGAAGGCCACGGTGGTCAGCAGCTTATCGGCCAGCGGGTCGGCAAACTTGCCGAAATCCGTGACCATGTGCCACTTGCGTGCCAGATGGCCGTCCAGATAATCGGTAAAGCTGGCAGCGGCGAATACGATACCTGCCAGCAGGTAGAAGGTGGCGTTAAAATTGCCGTCCACGATGCTGTCCAGACTGGTCAGGGACACAAAGATCATGAACACCGGCACCAGAATGATGCGGGTCAGGGTAAGTTTATTGGGCAGATTCATAGGTTTTATCCTCCAATTCGTTATTTTACGACTGTACCATACAGATCGTAAAGGTCGCTGTCCTCTACCAGCACATCATAGAACTGGCCGGGGTACAGCGGTTCCTCGCTGGAAACGCAGACGCAGCCGTCCACTTCCGGCGCATCGCCGGTGGTGCGGCAGAGGTACAGACCGTTTTCCTCGTCGATGCCGTCACACAGAACGTGCACGGTCTGGCCCACCTTTTCGGCCTGCTTCTGCGCCATGATGCCGGTCTGGATCTGCATTACCAGCTCGGCGCGCTTGTCCTTGACTTCCTGCTCGATCTGGCCGTCCATCTTGGCTGCCACAGTGTTCTCCTCGGCGGAGTAGGCAAAGCAGCCCAAACGGTCGAACTGCACCTCCTTGACGAAGTTGCACAGATCCTCGAACTGCTCCTCGGTCTCGCCGGGGAAGCCCGCGATCAGGGTGGTGCGCAGGGTGATGCCGGGGATCTCGCGGCGCAGCTTGCCGATGACCTCCAGCAGCTCCGCACGGGTGGAGCTGCGGTTCATGTTCTTGAGGATGGTATCATTGCAGTGCTGGATGGGCAGGTCAAGGTAGGGCACCACCTTCTCGTTGCGCTTCATGGCGGCGATGAATTCATCGGTGATGCGCTCCGGGTAGGCGTACATGATGCGGATCCATTCCAGCCCCGGCACCTTGTTCAGCTTGTCCAGCAGCTCACAGATGCTGCCGGGCTTGCCCCAGTCCTCGCCGTAGGCGGTGGGGTCCTGCGCCACAACAATAAGCTCCTTCACGCCCTCACCGGCCAGCCAGCGGGCTTCGGCAACGCAGTCGGCCATATCGCGGCTGTGCAGCGGGCCGCGGATGCCCGGGATGGCGCAGTAGTGGCAGCGGTTGTTGCAGCCCTCGGCGATCTTTAAGTACGCATAGTGGGCGGGCGTGCCGATGACGCGCTTGCCGCCCAGCGGGAAGTCCTTCTTGGCACCGTAGCTCTCCAGATGGTCCTCGCCGTGGAACAGCCGCTCCACGATGGTGTCAATGGCCTTGTTGGAGGCGCAGCCCACCACGGCATCCACCTCGGGGATCTCTTCCTCGATCTGGCTGCGGTAGCGCTCAGCCAGACAGCCGGTCACGATGACCTTCAGATCCGGGTTCTGCTGCTTGTAGGAGCAGGCTTCCAGAATGTTCTCGATGGCTTCGGTCTTGGCGCTCTCGATGAAGCCGCAGGTGTTCACCAGAATAACATCGGCCTCCGCCAGGTCGGCCACCGTCTCATGACCGGCCGACAGCAGGATGTGCACCATCACGTCCAGGTCGACCTGGTTCTTCGGGCAGCCAAGGGAAATACACGCAATTTTCATAGGGGATAATACTCTCTTTCTATAACTCTTCTTCCGTCCGCCGGATGGCCTCCTTGATGACCGCATAGGCAAACCCCCGGCGCTGCAACGCTGCCACCACAAGGTCGCGGCGACCGTCAGCCAGCTTCTTGCGGTAGCGGCTGGCCACCAGCGCGGCGGCAGCTTCCTGCTCCGGGCTCTCGCCGTTTTCATCCGGGGCGTATACGGTTTCCAGTGCCTGTTCGATCTGCTGGCTGTTCAGGCCCTTCTGGCGCAGGTTCTGGGCCGCAGCCCGGCGGCTCTTGCGGGCCATCAGCAGGCCGTGGGCGCGTGTCTCCGCGTAGCGGTCGTCGTTGACGTAATCCAGCTCCACCATCTCGGCCACGGCGGCCGCCGCCGCCTGCTCGGTGAAGCGGGCGCACAGCCGCTCATACAGCTGGGTACTGGTCATCTCCCGGGCCGAAAGGGCATCCAGCGCTCGGGCGCGGGCCTTGGCCGGGTCGGCACATTTTTCCGGTTCTTCCCCGCCCCGGCGCGGGCGGTAACTCTTACGGTAAAAGGACATTTAGTCCTCCACCATGATGTCCAGCTCGCTCTCACTGCTGCGGGCCGGAGCCTTGACCACCGGCTCCTTGGTGCCCTCGGCAGGTGCGGCAGCTTCCTCGGCCTTGTCGGCGGCAGCAGCACGGCCGGACGAGCGGCGGGAAGCATAGAGCTTGTCCGCATTGGCGCGGATCTGGCCCTCGATGTCGTTGGCGATCTCCGGGTTGTCCTTCAGGAACTGCTTGGAGTTGTCACGGCCCTGCCCCAGGCGCATGTCGCCGTAATTGAACCATGCACCGCTCTTCTGCACGATGCCCAGCTTGACGCCCAGGTCCAGCAGCTCGCCCACCTTGGAGATGCCCTCGCCGAACATGATGTCAAACTCTGCCTCACGGAACGGCGGGGCCACCTTGTTCTTCACGATCTTGGCGCGGGTGTGGTTGCCAATGAACTGGCCGGAAGAATCCTTCAGGCCCTCCACGCGGCGGATGTCGATGCGCACCGAAGAATAATACTTCAGGGCACGGCCGCCGGTGGTCACCTCCGGGTTGCCGTACACGACACCCACTTTCTCACGCAGCTGGTTGATGAACACGCACACGGTGTTGGTCTTGCCGATGACGCTGGTGAGCTTGCGCATGGCCTGGCTCATCAGACGGGCCTGCAGGCCCACATGGCTGTCGCCCATCTCGCCCTCGATCTCGGCACGGGGAACCATGGCTGCCACCGAGTCCACCACGATGGCGTCGATGGCACCGGAGCGTACCAGCGCTTCGCAGATCTCCATGGCCTGCTCACCGGTGTCCGGCTGGCTGACCAGCAGGTTGTTGATGTCCACGCCCAGTGCCTCGGCATACACCGGGTCCAGCGCGTGCTCCACGTCGATGAACGCTACGTCGCCGCCCTTCTTCTGGGCCTCGGCCAGAATGTGCAAAGCCAGCGTGGTCTTACCGCTGGATTCCGGGCCATACACCTCAATGATGCGGCCGCGGGGCACACCGCCTACACCCAGTGCCATGTCCAGCCCCAGGCTGCCGGTGGAAATGGCATCCACCTGCATGGCGGTATTGTCGCCCAGCTTCATCACGGCACCCTTGCCGAACTGCTTTTCGATCTGGGCCAGGGCCGTGGCCAGCGCATCCTTTTTGGCTTCCGCGCCGGTTTTTTTGGTGGCCGGGGCAACGTTGTTGTTCTGATTTTTTGCCATAGCGTGCTGCTCCTTTATCCTCATTGCCCGCAAAAACGGGCTGTGTTGTACTTTCTCTCTTAGTATAACACAAATTCCAGAATTTACAACAAGAAGTTGTTTCTATTTTTCAATTATTTTGGCCGGTGGGCAATGATGCAGCGGTCGTTGCCGCCGTAATCCCTGCGGCATTCGATGTCTGCCCAGCCATTCCCGGCCAGCAGCTCCATGACGGCCTGCCGCTGCTGCCAGCCGATCTCCAGCACCAGTGCACCGCCGGGGCGCAGCGCGTCACGGTAGTGCTGCGCAAGGGCCCGGTAGAACACAAGGCCGTCATCGCCCGCTTCCAGTGCCATGGCCGGTTCCTGCGCCACCTCCGGCTGCAAATGCTGCATTTCCTCCGCCGTCAGATACGGCGGGTTGGACACGATCAGGTCCAGCTGCCCTTCCGGCAGGCTTTGCCAGTAGATGAACAGGTCCCCCTGCACGGCCTGCACCGCCGGGGCTGCGCCGGGCAGGGCAGTGCGCACATTCTGTTCCAGATAGCGGAAGGCTTCCGGGCTTTTTTCCACGCAGGTGACCTGCGCGTCCGGGCAGAAGCGCTTGACCCCCAACCCCAGACAGCCGGTGCCGGCACACAGATCCAGCACACGGGACGCTTTTACGCCCGCAAGGGTCTGCGCGGCGGCCTCGGCCACCACCTCGGTGTCCGCACGGGGGCAGAGCACCCCCGGCCCCACGATCAGTTCAAAGTCCAGAAAGCTCCAGCGACCGCACAGGTACTGCAGCGGCTCCCGCGCCTCCCGGCGCAGGCAGAGGGACTCCAGCCGGACAGCCTGCGCTTCGGTCAGGGGCGCGTCCGCCAACCGGACATCCCGCCCGGTCACCAGCTGGAAAAGTTCTGCGGCGTCGTAATCCGCATCCGGGCATCCGGCCGCCGTCAGACGGACTTCCAACTGCCGCACCGCGTCCCGCGGGGTCATGCCTGCCGTTACCATTTGCCCTCCTCCGGGGTCTCCGGCAGCACCGGGGTCACGGCCGCAATGGCCACCTCGATCATGCTGTCATCCGGCTCGAACACCGTGAGGTGCTGCACCCAGATGCCGGGCTGACGGATGATGTGGGTGGCGATGTTATCCGAGCGGCCGCACCATTTGAGCAGCTCGTAGCTGATGCCCATGACCACCGGCAGCAGCAGCAGCTTGAAGAGCACCCGCAGGCCGATGCTGCCCCAGGGCAGCACGCTGTACAGGAATACGCTCACGATGACCACCAGGATCAGGAAGCTGGTGCCGCAGCGCGGGTGGAAGCGGGTGTACTTGCGCACATTCTCCACCGTGAGGGGGTCGCCTGCCTCGTAGCAGGCAATGGTCTTGTGCTCGGCCCCGTGGTACTCGAACACCCGGTGGATTTCCTTCATTTTGGAGATGCCCACCATATAGGTCAGGAAGATGCCCACCTTGAGCACCGCTTCCAGCACCACCTTGGCCCAGCGGCCCAGCGTGACAAAATGGTTCACGCCGCCCACGATAAGGGTGGGCAGCACAGTGAACAGCAGAATGGCCAGCAACCCGCCCAGAACGGCTGCGCAGGCCAGCAGAGCGTCCTCGGCCTTTTTGCCCAGATGCTCCCCTACCCACTTTTCAAAAGCAGTCTCTTCCTCTTCGGGGTCGTAGTCATCGCCCATGCTGACCTGGGCGGAGTACATCATATAGCGGTAACCCATGATCAGGCTTTCGATCATGGAAATCGCTCCCCGCACCAGCGGGATCTTTGTCCAGATGCCATGGGTAGGCGTGGGCTCGGTCTTGGTCTCGATGGTGCCGTCCGGCTTGCGCACGGCGCAGCAGATGAGCTTGGGGCCGCGCATCATGATGCCTTCCATCAGGGCCTGCCCGCCTACACTGGTCTTGAAACGTTCCTTATTGGGTTGATTCATTGGGTTCTCCTTACGGTTTTTACTTTCCCTCTATTGTAACACCGAAATGTGACAAAATCTCATTTACGCCTTATGATAAAGCGGCAGGCCCAGGGTGACCACCGTACCCCGGCCCAATGTGCTCTGGATGTCCATGGTGCCGTCCAGCGCGGTCATGATGGAATCCACCAGTGCCAGACCGATGCCGCTGCCGCGCACCGCATTGCTGCCCTTGTAGAACTTGGTCTTGACGTTTTCCAGATCTTCCGGCGGGATGCCCCGACCCTGATCCAGGATCTCCACAAAGGCCTTGTATTCCCCTGCCCACAGCTTGACCGTGATGCGGCCGCCGGGGGCAGAATATTTGATGGCGTTGTCCAGAATGTTGATGAACACCTGCCGCAGGCGGTCGGGGTCGGCATACACCGGGATCATCTCTTCCGGCTCGGTGTAGCTCAGGATCAGTCCTTCGCGCTGGATGCGTGCCTCGCAGAACAGCACCGCGTCGGTGAGCTCTGCCACCAGATCCAACGGGCGGCACTCCATGCGCAGGCGGCCGTTCTGCAGGCGGCTGAAGTCCAGCAGCTCCTCCACCATGTTGTACAGACGGCCCGTCTCGTTGTTGATGATCTCCAGCCCCTTGCGGTAGTTCTCATCCGTGGGATCGTCCAGCGTGCGCAGGGTCTCCACCCAGCCCCGGATGGAAGTAAGCGGCGTGCGCAGCTCGTGGGAGACCGAACTGATGAACTCGTTCTTCATCTTCTCGGTCTCTTCCAGCCCTTCTGCCATCCGGTTGATGGTGCCGCGCAGACGGTCCACCTCGTCCCGGGCATCTCCGCTCACCGGCAGGCGCACGTCGAACTCGCCGCGGGCGATGTCGGCGGCAATGCGCTCCACCTGTCCCAGCGGCACCACGATGCTGCGCACAAAATACAGGCCCGACATTATGGAAAAGATCAGGATGGCCGCCACCACCACGAGACTGGCAAAAAAGGCGTTCTGGATCTGCCGTTCGATCAGGGTCAGGCTGGTGACCAGCCGCAGGGCGGCCACATCCTCGGCGGCATAGGGCACCAGATAGCACGCCGCCATGACCACCTCGCCGGACTCGGTGCAGTACACCGCCATGCCCAGCCCGTCGGCGGCGTCCTGCGCCTGCACAAAGTCCAGGTTATTTACGATGCCGTCGGCATCGGTGCCGCTGGAGGATGCAATGACCCCGCCATAGCTGTCCAGCAGCATGAATTCGTACTTGTCCTTATCGGAATACTGTTCCACCATGCGCCGCAGCGCCATGCTGCGGTTGGCCGCCGCACTGTAGACCGTGTCGGCAGTGTAGACCTTCAGCTGACCAGTCACCGAGGAAAAGCGCCGGTACATGGTCTGCTGCACGCTGTTGTAGTAGCTGCGGGTGTAGCTGTACAGAAACATCGCCTCGGCCAGCAGCACCAGAAGCACCGTAATGAGCAGATTGCCCCGCAGCCAGCGCCGCGTGATCCCGCTTCGCATTTTGCTTTTCCTCCTTTCCATTTATATTGGCGTTTGCCAAAGCCGTCACTCTTCCCAGCGGTAGCCGTAACCCCAGACCGTCATGATGTGGGTGGGGTGGCTGGGCTCGTCCTCCACTTTCATGCGCAGGCGGCGGATGTTCACGTCCACGATCTTCACGTCGCCGAAGTAGTTCTCGCCCCATACGCCCTTCAGGATCTTTTCACGCACCAGCGCGATGCCCGGGTTGCGGAAGAACAGCTCCATGATCTGGAATTCCACCTGGGTCAACTCGATGGGCTGACCGGCCTTCAGCAGCACACGGCGGTTCTCGTCCAGCACAAAGTCCCCGCTGGTCAGGGTGCCCAGCTCCTTGGCGGGGTCCCGCTCTTCCTCACTCTCGGCCCGGTGCACCCGACGGCAGAGCGCCTCCACACGGGCCAGCAGCTCGCTTACACTAAAGGGTTTGGTCATGTAATCGTCGGCACCGATGGACAGGCCCCGGATCTTGTCCTGCTCCTGCCCCTTGGCGCTGAGGATGATGATGCCGATCTTCTGGTCGGTGCGGCGGATCGTTTCGCAGAGTGAAAAACCGTTCATGCCCGGCAGCATCACATCCAGAATGGCCGCATCGCAGCCGGGCTTCTTGGCCAGCAGCGGCAGGGCGGCCTCGGCGCTCTCGGCCTCCACGGCTTCCATCCCGGTAAGCCGCAGGTTCAGTGCGATCATCTCACGGATATTGGCTTCATCTTCCACCACAAGCACTCGTACCATGGTCTTTCCTCCGTTTTCAATTCAGCAGATACAACGCGTTTGACAGGCTGTAATCCGCGTCCTGGATCTCCACATCCGGGGCCAGCCGGGCCTGCATCTGGCGCGACGCCACAATGCCCAGTTTGGTCCACCCGGTAGAGCTGGCCGCAGTCTGGGCCAGCCGTACCGTCATGACCGGCTGGTCCTCGTCCACGGTGCGCAGCTCCACCGCGCCGTCGTATTGTTCGCTGTCGGTAAGTTTGAGGTTGCCCTCCCACTCGGTGGGCAGCTCGATGTAGCAGTTCGTTTCCTCATCCAGCAGGCCAAAGCTCTTTTCCGGCCTGCGGCTGGTGTAGTCCATCCAGACGATAAAGTCCATGCGGCGGCTCTGGCTCAGGTTCAGCAGGCCCGCCTCGTCCGGCTGGGTGGGGATCTCCACGATGCCGTCTCCGTCCAGATCGCAGCTCACCAGTGTGGACACATTGCGCAGAGATGCCTCATACAGCTCATCGGCACTGATCTGGGACGCCTGCACCATCTGCTGGGTGCTCTCATCGAAACAGAGCAGCACGCTGGCCAGATTGTTGCCGGAAATGCCCGTCCAGCCGTCCAGCACCAGATAATTGCGCCGGTCGGAGCCAAGACCGGCCGCCACCGATGCACAGCCGGAAAAGCGGTCGGCCGAAAGGCCCATGACGGCAGCCTGCCGGAACCCGCCTTCCTTGTCCACGGTAAGCAGTTCGATCTGCACGCCGCCGTCCTCCTGGGTGGACATCAGGATCAGATCCTGACTGCCGCCGCCGGTGATGTCCTCCACCAGATATTGCTCGTAGGACTGCTCCAAAATGGTGGAGAGCTGCCCGTCGTTGTAGGCATACACGGCCAGATAATGGTCGCCCTGTGCGGCCACATAGCCCACCACCAGCTGGCAGTCATCCCCTGCGCGGAGCTGGGCCAGCCGCACGTTCTCCACCGTATCGGCCAGACCCTCCACGCTCTGGCGCACCTGCCACGCTCCGGTGTCATCCCGCTGCAGAATGGCGATGCACACGTTCGTGCTCTGGGCCGTGGTGTACAGCACGGCTGCATCCTGCTGGCCGTCGCCGTCCAGGTCCTGCAAAAGAAAAGGTGACAGCAGCTCGCCCTGCATGGGGTACTTGAGCTGCGCACTCTCGCCCAGCCAGTCGTTCAGGGCCGTCTGCACCGCGCCATAGTCACCGGACAGACGCGGGGCACGCAGCAGCTCTTCCACCTGCAGGTTCTCTCCGGGCAGAGCATTGCAGCCTGCCAGCAGAACACTGACCAACAACAGAGCCAGTGCATGTCGGAAATGGCGGAATGTTTTCAACCAGATCTCCTCCCTTCGTGGAAAATGCAGCCGCCAGCCGCAGCCAAAAATACGCTATTGTCAGTATACCACGCCAGCCCCACTCTGCCAAGTGGCGTTGTTGCGAAAAAGTCTCTGCGCCAGCCACTCTTCCGGGGACACAAAAAAGCCCTCCCCCATTGCTGGGAAAGGGCTTTTGTCAACCGTTTATACAGTCAGAGCAGGATCAGACGAGCTCCAGAACTGCCATCTCGGCAGCGTCGCCGCGGCGAGCGCCGATCTTGATGATGCGGGTGTAGCCGCCGTTGCGGTCAGCGTACTTGGGGCTGATCTCATCAAACAGCTTCTTTGCAACATCTTCCTTGGTGATGTAGGCGTAGACCTGACGCTTGGTGTGCAGGTCGCTGGCCTTACCCAGGGTGATCATCTTCTCGGCCATGGAACGAACGTCCTTAGCGCGAGTGACAGTGGTCTCAATCTTGCCATTCTCTAACAGGTAGGTAACCATAGCGCGCATCATAGCGTTGCGGCTGTCGCTGGTTCTACCGAGCTTTCTGGTACCGGGCATCCCGTTTCACTCCTTAATTATTTTAGTTATTCGTCATCCGTGTTCAGCTTGAAGCCCAGGGAGTCCAGCTTTGCCATGACTTCTTCCAGGCTCTTGCGACCGAGGTTGCGGACCTTCATCATAACGGACATCGGCCCCTACCGTAGCATTTCCGGATTTATCTTGTGGCAACAGTCCGCGGAGCGCTCCCCATGTTCCCAGGTCCGACCAACCGAAAGAAGCCGGAAGAACATATATTTCCTGTGCTTTTTCCATTACGGCATAGTCTATGGAAATAGCTTCGCAGGTAGGGAACAGCTTTTTAATCGTTTCATTTTCCTTCTCCGTATAGAAATCGGGGAAAATACGATCGAAGATTTGCGCTATGCCCGGAGCATATACACGCATCACGGAAGTGATAGTACGCACATTCCATACAAAAATTCCTGCATTCCAGAAGTAGTTGCCCTCGGCCAGATATCTGTCGGCAGTCTCCCTGTCCGGCTTTTCCTTGAATGCATCTACCGTAAAAATCTCCTTATCAGTCATGATCTGATCTCCGGCAGCAATATATCCATATCCGGTTTCCGGGCGAGTCGGTTTGATACCCAGCGTTACGATAGCACTGCTGTTGTCAGTAAAACGAAGTGCTTTCTCTACTACCCGGCGGAATTCACCTGTATTGATAACCAATGCATCCGACGGAGTCACCACCACATTGGCGTTCGGATGTTTTTTCTTGATTTTCCAGCAAGCATAGGCGATGCAGGGAGCAGTGTTTCGTGCACAAGGCTCTGCAAGGATACTGCTTTCAGGAATCTCCGGCAATTGCTCCCGGACGATATCAATATATTTCTCGGACGTCACTACCCACACATTTTCCCGTGGACAGACGCCATCAAAACGATCAGCAGTCAGTTGAATCAACGTACGCCCGCATCCCATTACATCAATAAATTGCTTGGGACATTCCGGTGTACTCATCGGCCAAAAACGACTACCAATGCCACCAGCCATAATTACGATATGATTATCCATGCTCATATTACTCCCCTGTTTTAGAATATTTGTGAAATAATTGCGCAATTTACACCAATTTGTCCAATCATGCAACTTATAGACATTAAAAAAAGATAGTGACACTATACAGGAAGGATAGTGTAAGCATACTGACAGGATAGTGACACTATCCCATGCTTATAGTGACACCATCCCAAAAACAGAAATTCATAAAAAAAAGCCGCCCCCGAATGCACGGGAACGACTTTTCCAACTTATTATACAACAATTTATTATTTCTTACTTATACTCTTCCCAGCTCTTGATGGCAATATCATCAACGGTCATCGTACAGAAAGCATTGATAAATGCACTTGCCAGACGGGCGTTCGTTATCAACGGCACGTTCAGGTCGATAGCCGCGCGACGGATTTTATATCCATTGTCCAGTTCTCCGGCAGTCAGGTTCTTCGGGATATTGACTACCATGTCAATTTCCTTATTATGAAGCATTTCCAATGCCTGCGGATGTCCTTCTTCACTCGGCCAGTAGACAAGCGTACTTTCAATGCCGTTCTCAGCAAAGGTTTTATGAGTACCGCCGGTTGCAAAGAGTTTGTATCCCTTGTTTACCAACATACGTGCTGCATCCATCATATCAGCCTTCTGCTTCATTGTACCCGTAGAAAGCAGGACATACTCTATACCGCTTTGGACGGCAACGGCGAAACGGCGGCCACTCCCATAAAGTCCTCCCGGCTGGGAAGAACGG
>ENA-UPWM01001197-UPWM01001197.1-human-gut-metagenome-genome-assembly--contig:-NODE-1197-length-11556-cov-5.085635_pt1 | contig 11556 bp, 3 predicted proteins | sample MGYA00250051_ERZ773379 | MGnify/ENA primary metagenome ERZ773379 (study PRJEB29103, sample SAMN06112020) | human gut metagenome | biome: human gut; feature: ankylosing spondylitis patient; material...
AGTTGGCTGACCGGACCTTTCATTCACAGAAAGTCCTCTTTCCTGAGGTTGTGCAGTTCCCGATGTCTGAGAAGGTACAATACGGCCCGCATGATATTGTCTTCATTGAATCCTTCTGAATTGGAGCAGGCGATTGCGTCGGAGAATCTAAATTTATTGAAGTCGGTAAAAGGAATAGGCGCTAAAACTGCACAGCGTGTAATTGTTGACTTGAAAGATAAAATAAAACCTACCGACAATCCGTTAGTAATAAGTACGCCCGCAGCCTCGGAAGTTTACGAGGAAGCTGTGGCTGCGTTGGTGATGCTTGGATTTTCACAGCCCCAATCGCAAAAAACAGTTCAAAAGTTATTGCGTGATACTCCTTCAATGAGAGTTGAAGAGGTAATTAAGCAGGCTCTGAAAATGCTCTGATACCGGCGTCGTCGCCTTTTGAGTAAAGGCGGGAATTTGTGTAGGAGTATCGAATGAGAAGACGGATAAGGATTGGAACAATAGTTGTGCTAGCAGTGAGCGGATTAGGAGCCTATTCCGCTTTTGCTGCTTTGCAGTCGGCCGATCCGCAAAGTTCATCGAGTGGTATATCGGCAACGCAAAGCAATAAAGAATCCGATTCCATACAAGTCCGTTATCCTGTCACTAAAACATCACCCGAATCGTACGATGAAATCGGGCAGATAGCTCCGATGGATTTGAAAAATCCTTCTAATCTGAAAACAGAAGTAGAGTATGATGCCGAAACGAATTGTTATGTAATCCATACCCGAGTCGCCGGGGTTGATGTTTGCACTCCTTTCATGTTGTCGGCGGCCGAGTATAACGATTATACGTTGCGTAAATCCATGCAGCAGTATTATCGGGAACGGAATGCCCAGAATTTTGCAGAGAACAGTAAATCGGAGTTCAATTTTTTGGATATGCAGTTCTCTCTTGGGCCATTGGAAAAAGTTTTTGGACCGGGTGGCGTACAATTGAAGACACAAGGATCTATCGAGTTGAATATGGGATTGAAACATAACAAACTCGATAATCCCGCATTGCCGATGAGTTCCAGAAAGAAGACTTATTTCGACTTCGACGAGAAGATACAGGCTTCGGTAACGGCGAAAGTCGGTGACAAGATGTCGTTCAATATGAACTATAACACTGATGCGACTTTCGATTTCGACTCGAAAAATCTCAAATTACAATATCAGGGAAAAGAAGACGAGATTATTAAGAATATCGAAGCCGGTAATGTGAGTATGACCACAGGGTCGTCGTTGATACGTGGTAGTACGGCTTTATTCGGTGTAAAGACAACTATGCAGTTCGGTAAACTGACGGCTACCGCTCTTATTTCTCAACAACAGTCCGAATCGAAAACGGTCAATGCGAGTGGTGGGGCACAGACCACGCCGTTCGAAATCCGGGCAGACGCTTATGACGAAAACAGGCACTTTTTCTTAGCTCATTTTTTTAGGGACAATTACGATAAATTTGCTTCCAAACTACCTTATGTCTCATCGGGTGTGAGTATCAATCGAATAGAAGTTTGGATTACGAATAAACAAGGCAATTATGAAGAGTCGAGGAATATTGTCGGTTTTATGGATTTGGCCGAAAATGTTCATATCGGTAACGACCATTGGATATCGGCTACCGCGCAGCAGAATCCGATGAATAACTCCAACTCGTTGTATGCCGAGATTAAAAACGGTTATCCCGATGCTCGTAATATCAATTTGGTAACACAGGCTTTGGAGCCTCTTTCTGTTTATGGTATCGAAGGGGGACAGGATTATGTGAAAATAGAGAGTGCCCGGAAACTTGCTTCTTCTGAATATACGTTGAATTCCCAATTGGGCTATATCTCCTTGAAAAGTAAGCTGAATGCCGATGAGATGATTGCTGTCGCTTATGAATATACTTATAACGGACAGGTTTATCAGGTTGGGGAATTTTCGGGAGATGTTACCGATACGGATCAATGTCTTTTTCTGAAAATGTTGAAAGGTTCTACCATTTCGACCTCATTACCCATTTGGGATTTAATGATGAAAAATGTTTATTCGCTGGGGGCCTATCAGGTTCAGAAGGATAAATTCAGGTTGTATATTAAATATCAGAATGATTCTACGGGGGTAGCTGTAAACAATATACCGGAGGGGAATATATCCAATCAGACTTTGTTGCAAGTAATGAACCTCGACCGCTTAGATGTGAATGAGTCGGAATATTCCGATGGCATTTTTGACTATATAGAGGGGTATACGATTCAATCTTCGAACGGAAGAATTATATTTCCGGTCATAGAGCCGTTCGGTAGTCACTTGGCTGAAAAAATAGGAAATGCGGCGATAGTGGAAAAGTATGTTTATCAAGAGCTGTATGATTCGACATTGACTATCGCCCAGCAAGTATCGGAGAAGAATAAATTTATTATGACCGGAGAATATAAAGCATCTTCGGGCGCAGAAATAAGATTAAATGCGATGAATGTACCTCGGGGATCGGTGGTTGTTACTGCCGGAGGTATGACTTTGGTCGAAAATTCCGATTATATTGTGGATTATGCGATGGGTGTCGTGACGATATTGAACCAAAGTATAATCGAGGCGGGAACTCCGATTAGTGTATCGCTTGAAAATCAATCGATGTTCAATATGCAACGTAAGACAATGCTGGGACTCGATTTGAATTATGCGTTCTCCAAAGATTTTAATGTAGGAGCGACGATTATGCATTTGTCCGAAAAGTCCCTGACAGAAAAAGTAAATATGGGTGATGAGGTACTGAATAATACTTTGTGGGGAGTGAACTTGTCTTATAATACGAATTTTTTATGGTTGACCAATTTGTTGAATAAAATTCCGACTGTAAACGCAACAGCTCCTTCTACGTTGGCTCTCACGGCCGAATTTGCCCAATTGATACCGCATAAATCCAAAAACGGCAGCTCGCAGGGAACATCGTATATCGATGATTTCGAATCGACACAAACAGGGTTGGACTTGAAGTCTCCTTATTCATGGACGTTGGCTTCCACTCCGTACGACCCTTCATCTGATGCTTTGTTTCCCGAAGCTCGCTATTCCAATGATATTCGTTATGGGCAAAATAGAGCATTGCTATCGTGGTATTATATCGATAGAATGTTTACTCAGAAAAACTCGACATTAATACCGGCTCACCTGAAAAATGATTTGGACCAATTGTCTAATCCTTATGTACGTGAGGTGAGTGTACGGGAAATATTTCCCAATAAGGAAATCAATTATGGAGAATCGACGACCTTACAGACATTGAACCTTTCATTTTATCCACAGGAACGGGGACCGTACAATCTCGATGCCGATAATATCGACTCACAAGGGCTTTTGTTGAATCCGGAGAACCGTTGGGGCGGGATTATGCGAAAAATGGATTATACCGATTTCGAATCATCGAATATCGAATATATACAGTTCTGGCTCATGGATCCGTTTTTAGATGAGAATCAGACTAATCATAACGGGGGAGAATTGTATTTCAATTTGGGAGAAGTGTCGGAAGATATTCTCAAAGACGGTATGAAGTCTTTCGAGAACGGTTTGCCTGTCGACGGTGATACAACACAGATCGCGACTACGGTGTGGGGAAAGGTATCCAAACGTCAGTCGTTGACTTATGCATTCGATAATACCAGTGGTGCACGGGCTTTGCAAGACGTAGGTTTAGACGGTCTGTCGAATGACGAGGAATATGGGTTCTCATCTTATAGAGATTATTTGAACAAGCTCGAAACTAAACTATCTCCGGCGGTAGTAGAGGCTATGCGACAAGATCAGTTTTCTCCGTTTAACGATCCGGCCGGGGATAATTACCATTTTTATCGTGGACACGATTATGACGATGCACAAACTTCTATATTGGACCGGTACAAACGATATAACGGAACAGAAAACAATTCCCGGTCTCCCGAGGAAATGAATGATTCGTATTATCAGTCTTCCAAAAGTGTTCCTGACGTGGAGGATATCAATCAGGATAATACGTTGAACGAATATGAAAGGTATTATCAGTACCGCATATCGCTATGTCCCGATAGTTTGGAAGTGGGAAAAAACTGTATTACCGACAAACGGGAGACAACCGTCCGGCTCCGCAATGGTGAAGAAGGAAAAGCTGTGTGGTATCAATTTAAAATCCCTTTGTCTCGTCCTCAAAAGAAAGTGGGATCTATTCAGGATTTTAAGACGATACGTTTTATCCGCATGTTTATGACGGGTTTTGAGTGTGAAACACATTTGCGTTTTGCCACGTTGGAATTGGTTCGGGGTGAATGGCGAACGTATAACTATGCTTTGAATTTGAAAGGAGATGCTCCGGCTCAGGGTAAGATGGATATATCGGTGGTAAATATTGAGGAGAATGCAGGACAGGTTCCTGTTAATTATGTTTTACCTCCGGGAGTAACCCGTATCATAGACCCGGGGCAATCGCAAATAACCCAGCTTAATGAACAAGCCATGTCTTTGAAAGTAACCGATTTGCAGTCGGGAGATGCTCGTGCGGTTTATAAGAACAGTGGTATGGATATGCGTACATACAAGCGGTTACAGATGTTTGTACATGCAGAGAAACTGATTGACGATAAAACTAATTTACGAGATGGCGATGTGTCTGTGTTTTTACGATTAGGATCCGATAGCAAATCGAATTATTATGAGTATGAGGTCCCGTTGTCATTGACGGAGCCGGGTAATTATAGCACATATAATGTACAAGATCAAGAAGCGGTTTGGCCACAATCCAATATGTTTGATTTCCCTCTTTCTTTGTTTACCGATTTGAAGCTGGAACGGAATGCAAAGAAACGTATGGATAATTCGACTGTGACGTTTCAAACCCGTTATTCCAGTTATGATCCCGATAAAAATCAAAATAAGGTGACTATCGTGGGGAATCCTTCTTTGAGCGATGTTCGTACGATGATGATCGGTGTGAGAAATAATTCGAATGCCGCTAAGGATATAGTCGTTTGGGTGAATGAAATGCGTTTGACCGATTTTGACCAATCTGGTGGTTGGGCTGCCAAAGCAAATGTAAATCTCGGTTTGTCGGATATTGCTACGCTGAATATCGCGGGGCATGTAGAAACTGTCGGTTTTGGAGGTATAGACCAAAGCCTTACAGAACGTCGATTAGACGATTACTATCAGTATAATATAGCTACGATGGTCGAGTTAGGGCGTTTTTTGCCTGAAAAAGTCAAATTGAAAGCTCCGTTATTTTATTCGATTACCGAACAACGTACTTCTCCTAAATACAATCCGCTCGATCAAGATATCTTGTTGAAAGATGCTTTGGACAATGTGGGTAGTAAAGCCGAGCGTGACTCTATAAGTGATGCTTCGATAGAGAAATCGACTGTCGAAAGTTTCAGTTTGTCGGGAGTTTCTTTCGATATTAGGAGTAAGAATCCTATGCCCTATGATCCGGCTAATTTTTCTATCAGCTATTCTTATAATCGACAATCGAAACAAGACCCTACTACCGAATTTGAGAATACATACGATTATCGGGGTAGTTTCACTTATTCCTATACTCCTTTTGTTAAACCTTTTGTCCCGTTGAAGGGATTAAAGAGTAAATCTAAGCATTTGAAATTTTTGAAGGAATGGGAATTTAATTATTTGCCTAATAATATTGCGTTTAATACCAATATGTCGCGATATTATTATGAACAGCAGATTCGCGATGTGAGTGGATCGGGAGGAATGGCATTGCCGACAAGTGTAAGTAAAAGTTTTTTATGGGATCGGCAGTTCTCGTTGACATGGAATCTCACCAAGTCGATAAACCTTTCGTTGCAAACGATGACGAATGCTCATATCGAGGAGCCGGTCGGTGTGGTGAATAAACAGCTTTTTCCAGATGAATATGAAGCATGGAAAGATACCGTGTTGACCAGCATCAAGAATTTGGGAACACCGTGGAATTATAATCAAACTTTCAATGCATCGTATACGGCTCCATTCAGCAAGATACCTGTTCTTGATTATTTGTCGTTTAATGCCAAGTATAACGCTACATACACTTGGGATAGGGGAGCTCAGATTTCAGAGGAAATAGATTTAGGTAACTCGGTGAATAATCAGGGGCAGTTGAGCTTTGATGGGCGTTTCAATTTTGAACAATTGTACAATAAGTCGAAATATTTGCAGAAGATAAACAAACGTTTTTCTTCCAATAATAGGGCTGCGGCGGCGAAGAAAAATAGAAAATTCGAACGTACCATTTTGCTTCGGGAAGATACTACGGTTACTTTAAGGCATAATCTCAACAATAAGAAGGTAAAAGTTGTGGCGAGGGACGATGCTGGAAAGAAAGTGGCCCTGAGGACGAAAGTTCTCGATGCCAATAATGTGGTGATTCTCGATAAAGGAACCCAACGCTTGAATGTGATAATTACTCCTTCGAATAAGAATGAACGTAATTTCTGGAAAGAAGCAGCCGAGTATTCTTTACGGGGATTGATGATGGTAAGAAATGCGAGCGTGCGTTATCGTAAGACCAATACTACTTCGTTACCTCTGTTTTCCCCGAATGTAGGCGATGTATTCGGGCAATCGACTTCGTATGGTCCTATGGCTCCCGGCCTCGATTTCGCTTTTGGTTTTACTGATGAGAGCTATGTATATCGGGCAAAAGAACGTGGTTGGCTTTTATGTGATTCCACGCAGATAAGTCCGGCGGTTATCGGTCGTACCGAAGAGTTTAATTTCGAAATAGCGCTTGAACCTATCCGGGGCTTGAAAATAAACTTGACAGGAAATAGAACAGACACGCGTAGTTCTCAAATGCAATTTATGTTTGACGATATGCCGACTGTACGAGGCGGAAGCTATACCAAGACACATATTGCATTGAAGACTGCATTTAGGAGCAGTTCTGCAAAAGACGGATATTCGTCGCAAGCATTCGATGATTTTTTGAAAAATCGGGAAATAATAGCGGCTCGGTTAGAAGCGCATTACGGATCGTTGGGCAATTATCCGAATAAAGGTTTTATTGCCTCTACCGGTTTTGGAGATAAGCCCTATGATTCGGCTAACGGTGGTGTAAATCGTAGTTCTGCCGATGTAATGATACCTGCATTTATTGCTGCATATTCTGGCCGCGATGCCCGTAAAATCGATTTGTCTCCGTTCCCGGGATTGTCGGCTATATTGCCGAACTGGCGAATTACTTACGATGGTTTCATGCAAATACCGTTTATAAAGAAACACTTTAAAGCGTTTACTCTATCGCATGCTTACCAGTGTACCTATGCTGTGGGATCATTTACTTCGTTCCTTAATTGGGTGGAATCAGACGGGGATTTCGGTTTCGTTCGCGATGAACTTACGGGCAATCCCATACCCTCTTCTCCATTCGATATATCATCGGTAATGATAACCGAGAGGTTCGCTCCCCTTATCGGGTTAAAGGTGACACTGAAAAATAATGTTACAGGCAATATAGAGTATAAAGATTCCCGCACGTTGACATTGAATTCGGCAGCCGGACAAATCGTAGAGGCGTCGACAACCGATTTTACAATCGGGGCCGGGTATAAGATCGCTAATTTTAATACGATTTTGAAATTGAAAGGGTCTCAAACAGGTGTTAGCAACGATTTGACGATCAATGCCGATTTTTCATTCCGCAAGAATCAGGCTCTTATTCGTCGTATCGAACAGAATTTTACTCAGGCAACCAGTGGAACTCGTACTACGATGTTGAAAGTGACGGCCAATTATGTATTGAGTAAACGTATTACGGTAGGGGCTTATTTCGACCATCAGATTAATACACCGTTAGTATCCTCTTCATCATATCCTATTACGAACAGCAATTATGGAATCTCGGTGAGATTATCGTTATTGAAATAAAAGGAATTTATATTTTAAGTTAAACAGGTCGTTTGTTTAAACTGTTTCTTCAATTATTCGTTTTTCTTAATTAAAGGAGGGATAGAGAAATTTTTGAGTCGGAGCTTAAACTCCTATCTTTGCAGTTGAGATGCTTCTCCGTAGTTTTATAAAACCCAAATAAATGTATTGAATAAATGAAACGACTGATTTTTATTCTTATGGCTTTGTTGTCTTATGGCATTTTGAGAGCCGAGACTTTGAAATCTCCTGACGGGAACATTGTATTAGATTTTGAATTGGACAATGGAGTCCCTGTTTATAAAGTAGATTATAAAGGTCGGCCGGTTATTAAAGAGAGTAAATTGGGGTTAGAGTTGAAGTCGGGAAAAAATTTAACCGATGGATTTCGTTTGGCTGGTTCTGAGACATCGACTTTCGATGAAACATGGAAACCCGTTTGGGGAGAGGTAAAAGAGATTAGGAATCATTATAATGAATTGGAAGTAACATTGGAACAACCGTCGACCGATCGTCGTATGATTATTCGTTTCCGGGTATTTGACGATGGGGTAGGATTCCGATATGAATTTCCCGATCAGCCCAATTTGGATTATTTTGTGATTAAAGAAGAGAAGACGCAGTTTGCTATGGCGGGAGACCATACTGCTTTTTGGCTCCCGGGCGATTATGATACACAGGAGTATTCCACTGTGACGTCGAAATTGTCCGAAATCCGTGGATTGATGAACGAGGCTATTACACCGAATTCTTCTCAAACTCCATTCTCTCCTACGGGGGTACAAACGGCTTTAATGATGAAAACCGACGATGGCTTGTATATCAATTTGCATGAAGCTGCATTGGTCGATTATTCTTGTATGTCGCTCGATTTGGACGACAAAAATATGATATTCGAGTCTCACCTTACACCCGATGCATTGGGGGATAAGGGATATATGCAAACTCCGGCGAAATCTCCGTGGCGCACGATTATTGTTAGTGACGATGCGCGTGATATTCTTGCATCCAAAATGACTCTTAATCTGAATGAACCGTGTGTCTATGAAGATACGAGTTGGATAAAACCGACGAAATATATAGGTGTATGGTGGGAAATGATAACAGGGAAAAGTACTTGGGCTTATACCGATTTGCCTCATGTGAAACTCGATTTGGTCGATTATTCTCGTTTAACGCCTAATGGACGTCATGCCGCTAATACCGAGCATGTAAAAGAATATATCGATTTTGCCGCAGAACATGGATTTGCCGCTGTGCTGGTGGAAGGTTGGAACATAGGGTGGGAAGATTGGATAGGTAAGTCGAAAGACTATGTATTCGATTTTATCACACCGTATCCCGATTTCGATGTAGAAGAAATAGAGCGGTATGCCAAATCGAAGGGAGTGAAAATGATTATGCATCATGAGACCTCGGGCTCGGTTCGTAATTATGAACGGCACATGGAGAAAGCATATCAGTTTATGAACGATCATGGCTATGATGCCGTGAAGAGTGGATATGTAGGAGATATTATACCTCGTGGGGAACATCATTACGGACAATGGATGGTCAATCATTATCTCTATGCATTGACCGAAGCCGCCAAGCATAAGATTATGGTGAATGCCCATGAAGCTGTTCGTCCTACGGGTTTGAGCCGTACTTATCCCAATCTTATCGGTAACGAGTCGGCGAGAGGAACCGAGTATGAATCGTTCGGGGGCAATAATCCCGACCATACCACTATTTTGCCGTTTACACGACTTATCGGAGGCCCGATGGATTATACTCCCGGTATTTTCGAGACGGATATTTCTAAACTTAATCCCGATAACCACAGCTATGTTCGTTCTACTTTGGCTCGGCAACTGGCTTTATACGTGACCATGTATAGCCCTTTGCAGATGGCCGCCGATTTACCCGAAAATTATAATCGTTTCCTCGATGCTTTTCAGTTTATTAAAGATGTGCCTGTCGATTGGGACGACAGCCGTTATTTGGAGGCAGAACCGGGAGATTATATTACGGTGGCACGCCGGGAAAAAGGTGGTAATAATTGGTATGTAGGTTCCACGGTCGATGAGAATGGGCATACGGCTCGTTTCTCCTTAGATTTCTTGGAGCCCGGGAAAAAGTATATTGCAACTATATATGCCGATGCTCCCGATGCCCATTATAAGGATAACCCGCAGGCTTATACGATTCGTAAATATATTGTGACGAACAAGACTCGTATCGTTCAGCCTTGTGCTCCGGGTGGAGGCTTTGCTATGAGTATCGAGGAGGCTACCGATCCAGCAGCTTTGAAAGGATTGAAAAACTATAAACCGTAGATTGCGGTAAGATGAGAATAGTAGGGTAGGACTTATACAATAAGTCCTACTCTTTTTATATTAGTGTAACCGATTGCTGATGATGTTTTCGGAGTGGATATCGACAGATGAAAGATGGAAATCAGAGGAGACGTTCCCGCAAAGAATAAGCCTGAAATATTTATATGCCGGTCCTGTAAAACGCATGGGTAATTGTCCTGCTACTTTTGATGCGCTCGATATTTCACAGATTTTGGAAAAGTTGCCTTCGGCATCATTGCCTCCCCAAAGAGAAAGCAAGAGCTTTCCTTCTGACATCGAGAGTCGCCAGAAAACTTCTCTCCATTTTTGGTACTCTTCACTTTGGAGAGTAATTGGGCGGGATACGAGTGCGATTGGGGTTATCTCCGCTGATTCTTTTTGTAAATCGTAAACTTTTCCCTCTGCGTCTTGGGCGAGTAGATGACTGGCATCATAGAATAGGGAAGAGTAATGTTGGCTTATGCGATACATGTAGAGAGAAGGAATATGGATAATGAGACTATATTTGAGATCGGGCCTGCAACATATCAATTCTTTTTCGATTGTATTGTAGGCGATGATACTTCCTTGAATAAATTGAGATAAAGTCGTTTGATCGGTGGTCGCAGGAATTAATGTAGAGTCTATGTCGTGGTGAGCGATTGGGCTATTGTTTTCGCAGGCGGTTTCGTCGAACGATAAGAGCTGTTGTATTTCGGAGCCTCGTATGATAAATAATCCTTTTGCCGTAGTAAACATAATCATATCTTCGAGCGGGACGATAGGGTTTTCCGGCAGTATGGGCTCTCGATTCAGTTGATGTTGTGCTCCGTAACATACGATTCCGTTTCCGTTTTGCAGAGCCCATATTCCTTCTTCTGTAAATACGTATAGGGGAAATTCACCGAACTGTCCTTCCGATAAAGCAGCTGTAATGGTCGCTATGCCTGTAATCTCTCCGTTCGAGATGGTATAAGTTTGTTCGGACGGGAATATAAACGGGTTTTCGAGTTCCGAAACCCGCAGTATATTAGGCTGTGTGTAAGTGTCATTTTCGGACAAGGGTATATCGAGTGGGGTAGAGGCCGGCAGAGAATCGTTTTCCAATGAGATTGCAGAGAGCGTCTCGTTGAGATAATCGGCCCTATTTTCATATTCGGAGGCTGTCAGTAGAAAGCTCCCCTTGTATCGGGTATTCTCGCTTTTTACGACGATTTCCATTTTATAGGCGTAAGAAATCAGAGGTGAAAGTTGATTGAAGAAATAGTTCGATTTCTATGCTGGGGAACGCTTGGGACGGTGCATTAGGAGTCATCACGTATCGTTTAATACGTAAAATA
>ENA-UPWM01001202-UPWM01001202.1-human-gut-metagenome-genome-assembly--contig:-NODE-1202-length-11544-cov-25.808756_pt1 | contig 11544 bp, 9 predicted proteins | sample MGYA00250051_ERZ773379 | MGnify/ENA primary metagenome ERZ773379 (study PRJEB29103, sample SAMN06112020) | human gut metagenome | biome: human gut; feature: ankylosing spondylitis patient; material...
AAAGCGACCGTATTTCCGCTCAAGGCGGGAGATCCAGTTCATAGGCAGACGCCTCCGTGAAAAGAAATTTTTGCGGCCCATGTCCGGGGCCATTTTCTATCTTTCATTGTATCATGTTTGCCCGGACCATTCAAGAAAATCCGTGGGAAGAGAGAGACTCCATTTTGGGGCGGGTATCGGAAGAGTATCCCATCTGGAATGATTTTTTAACTTTTTCCACTGGGTTTTCCACCGATTTTGTGAAAAAGAAGCGGGGTTTCCCACAGTGTTTTCCACTTTTTCCACCGAGTTTTCCACAGAAAATTGAGCTTTGGGTTATACACGATGTATTCCAAAACGGGAAAAGAGGGAAAATCTGGGGAGAAAAGGGGCCGAAGAGCCTTTTTTTGAAAAGAAAGTCGAGGCCAAAAATTTATTTTCTGCGGCGTTTCGCGCTTGGGGCAAAAGCGCCTCTCCCCTCTGGAATTTTTGACACCCGAGTTTTCCACAAACGCTGCCCGGTAAAAACCATGTGTGGAAAACCGTGGGAAAACCCGAGTTTTCCACAAACTTCGCAGGGAAAAAAGAAAAGCGCCCCCGGGGCCGGACGGCCTGCAGAGGCGCTGGAATGCTGGAAAATTTATACGGCCCCGTAGATGCCGTGGACGGAGACTTCGCCGGTGAAGACCTTCTCCTCGCCGCTGTCGGTGCGGACGATGAGCTGGCCGTCGGCGTCCACGTCGATGGCTGTGCCGCTGCCTGTGCCGCCGCCCGGCAGATCGAAGGTGACGTGGCGGCCCAGGTTGACGCAGGCCGCCTTGTACTCGTCCCGGAAGGGAGCGAAGCCCTCCCGCGCGAAGGTGTAGAGCGGACGGTCAAAGCCGAAGTCCGTCAGCGCCTCGGCCAGCCACTGGGGGTCGGCGGCAAGGTCCACTTTCGCGCCCTGCAGCTCGAGGGAGGTGCCGTTGGGCAGGTTTGCGGCGTCGAAATAGCTCTGGGGCTGTGCCAGATTGATGCCGATGCCGCAGACGATGCCCCGGCCCTGCATCTGGTAGCCGTAGCTGACGCTCTCGCAGAGGATGCCCACGACCTTCTTGCCGTTCAGCAGCAGGTCATTGGGCCATTTTATCTGGCAGTCCACGCCGTAGCGCTGGGCCAGCTGATCGCGGACGGCAAGGCTTGCCAGCAGCGGCAGGGTGGCAGGCTGGGCCAGCGGCTCCCGGATGACCGCCGTATAATAGAGGGCGCGGCCCTCGGCGTTCACCCAGCTGCGGCCAAGACGGCCCCGGCCTGCGGTCTGATTGGTGGTGTATACCGCGCCCACCGGGCCGAACTCTTCAAAATGCTCTTTCGCGTAAGCGTTGGTGCTGCCGCACTCGGACAGCCAGCGCACCTCGTTGATGCTCATGCTTTGGGTACCTCTTTGTGCTCGTGGCTGACCACCTTGCCGTCGGCAAGGGTCAGGATGCCGTAGGTGTTGGGGCCGGTGTAGCACCGGCCGCAGGAGCCGGGGTTGAACAGGAACACCCCGCCCCGCTCTTCTGCCACCGGGATGTGGGTGTGACCGAAGAGAGCGACGTTCGCGCCCCGGGCTGCGGCTGCGTCAGCCAGCGTGTCGAGGTCGTATTTCACCCCGTACATATGGCCGTGGGTGTAGAAGACGACCACCCCGTCAAAGGCGGCAAGCCCGTCCAGCGGCTCCAGCGCACCGAAATCGCAGTTTCCGGCTACAGCATAGGCCCGCAGAGAGGGGTAAAAGGTGAGCGCCTGCTCGAGGTCGCGCAGGCCGTCGCCCAGAAAGATGAGCGCGTCGATGCTGTCCGCCTCGGCGGCCAGAATGTTTTCGATGGCCAGACGGCTGTTGTGGCTGTCGCTCAAAATCAGAAGTTTCGTCACGGGAAAAGGATCCTCCTCAAATTTTATTCCGGGTCGCGCTGCTGGATGGTCAGCAGTGCCTTATATACTTCGCTCTTGGAGTAGGGCGTCCCCTGGGCTGCGGCCTTGGCGGCGGCAGTGGGGCCGAAGCCCTGTCCGGTCAGCTCGAGGGCGCGCTGTGCGGCCTGCTCGAGGGTCATTTCTGCTTCCGGCTCTGTGGAAGCTGGCGCACCGGCCATGACCAGAACATACTCGCCCCTCGGCTCGTTGGCGGCGTAGTGGGCCTGTGCCTCCCCGAGGGTGGTCTTCCAGATCTCTTCGTGGAGCTTGGTCAGCTCACGGCAGAGGGTGATGCTCCGCTCCGGGCCGAAGGCGTTCACGAGGTCGTCCAGCGTCGTGCGCAGCTTGTGGGGCGCTTCGTAGAAGATGACGGTCCGCTTTTCACCCAGAAGCTCAGCAAGACGCTCTTTCTTCTGCTTCCGGTTCACGGGCAGGAAGCCCTCGAACACCCAGCGGGAGGTGTCCTGGCCCGAGACGGCCAGCGCCGTCACGCAGGCGGACGCCGCCGGGACAGGCACGACTTTGATGCCCCGGGCCAGCGCGTCCCGCACGATGACCTCGCCCGGGTCAGAGACGCAGGGCATTCCGGCGTCCGAGCAGAGGGCGCAGTTCTCGCCCGCCTCAATGCGGCGCAGGATGCCCTCGCCCTTCTGCAATGCGTGCTCGTAGTAGCTGACCATCGGCTTTTTCAGGCCCAGATAGTTCAGCAGCCGCATGGTCACGCGGGTGTCCTCGGCGGCCACAAAGTCCGCCGCGCCGAAGGTGGCGGCCACGCGGGGCGGCATGTCGTCCAGATTGCCGATGGGGGTTGCCACGATATAAAGAATACCGGCCATGATTGACCTCCCTGATGTTGTTATTTTACTTCTCCGTACATCGCCGCCCCGGCGGTGATGAGCACATCTGGTTCGATGCGCAGGCCGGTGCGGCGGTTTTTCTGGGCTTCCACAAGAAAAAGCCACGGCGCGGCGTCAGGCTTATTCTTCACAAAGGCCAGACGCTTCGGCTCGAGGCGGTGCGCCCGCAGCACAGCCAGCACCTCGGCCAGACGCTCGGGCCGATGGCAGAGGGAAAGCTTTCCGCCGTCTTTCAGCAGGCGGAAACCACAGGCGCAGACATCCTCGAGGGTGCAGTCCGTCTCGTGGCGGGCCGTGGCACGGCCCGCGTCGGTGCTCTGCGGCCCGGCGGTAAAGTAGGGCGGGTTGCAGGCGCAGACATCGAACCGGCCCTCCCCTTCCCGGAAGGTGCGCAGGTCGGTGAGATAAGGGGTGATGTGCTCGATGCCCTGCGCGGCCACAGCCTCCTGTAAGAGCGCACTGGCCTCGGGCTGCAATTCCACGGCGGCGCAGGGGCCGCGATGGCCCCGGTCGTGCCACTCAAGGCTCACGATGCCGCAGCCGGAGCACAGGTCTGCCGCCTTCTGGCTGCGCCGCGGCTCGCAGAAACGGGCCAGCAAAAGCGCGTCCGAGCCGAACCGGTGGACGGCGGAGCAGTATACTTCTGTTTTATTATACAAAATCTCGGTAGAATGTTCCATACGCCCAGCCGAAATCCTCCGACAAAATATTGTGTCCCGAAAGATGAAAAAATTATGCAAGAAAGAAAAGCAGCAGACCCGCCTGGCAGGTCTGCTGCTTTTGATGCGTTATTCGCGCGCTATCTGCTAAAAATTATTCAGCGGTGATAGCACCGGTGGGGCAAGCGCCCTCGCAAGCGCCGCAATCGATGCAAGCGTCTGCGTTCACAACTGCAACGCCGCCCTCAACAGCGACTGCACCAACGGGGCAAGCGCCCTCGCAAGCGCCGCAGCCAACACATGCGTCAGAAACCTTGTGTGCCATAATAGAACTCTCCTTTATCTCCCCGTGCTCAGTATTTATGAAGAAATCTGCCCCTGCACGGCTCTGGCAGACCCCTCGGAAATCGTATCCTTGACTGCATTTTAACAAAGCCGTTTCAAAAAGGCAAGACTAACCGTACCCGCCCAAAAGCAATTTTTCGTTTTTTGGTGGGTTGCACAAAAGCACAGGCTAACTTTTGGAGAAATTTGAAGAGGTTTTTTGGCGAAAATCACGAAGCAAAGTTAGTTTTAACAGACTAACTGCTCGGAGACCCCGCCATTTCCAGCCTCTTATTTTTTATCTTTTCTGCCGCAGCCGGGGCAGGACGAGGTGCCGTCGGCGTTGGCCGAAGCCACCACCGGGGCGGGATTGCGCACGCCGGAATAATCGTCGTCCGGGTCGGGGCGGCGGGGTGCGCGCTTGCCGCCGGAGATATACTCGCAGACGCTCACCTTATAGTACCGGGGCGCGAAGGCCTCGGTGCCGCAGCGCACCCGCAGATAGCCGGAGATGGGGTTGACCTCGAGCACGGTGCCGAGGCCGTCCGGCGTGCGGACGGTGCTGCCCACCATGGGCATGATGCTGTTCAGGTACTCGTAGGCGCTCTCCTCGTAGGCCAGACAGCACATCAGGCGGCCGCAGGCACCACTGATCTTGGTCGGGTTGAGGGAAAGACCCTGCTCTTTTGCCATCTTGATGGAGACGGGCTGAAAGTCTTTCAGGAAGCGGCTGCAGCAGAAGGGCTGGCCGCAGATGCCCAGACCGCCTATCATCTTGCTCTCGTCGCGCACGCCGATCTGGCGCAGCTCGATGCGGGTGTGGAAGATGCCGGCCAGGTCCTTGACCAGCTCACGGAAGTCCACGCGGCCATCGGCGGTGAAATAGAACATGATCTTGGAGCGGTCGAGGGTGTATTCGGCCTCCACCAGCTTCATTTCCAGCCCGTGGCGGGCGATGCACTCCTGGCAGGTGTGGTAGGCGCGCTTTTCGTCCTCACGGTTCTGGCGCATCCGGCGCACATCCACGCTGTCGGCCATCCGGGTGATGGGCTTGAGGGCCTTGGGGACAGCGGAGTCGGCGATCTCCTTCACGCCCTGCACCACTTCGCCGCACTCCACGCCCCGGGCCGTCTCGACGATAACATAGTCGCCGGTCTTGATGGGGGTGTCTGCGGGGTCAAAATAATAGGTCTTGCCGTTGTCCTTGAAACGGACGGATATAACTTTCTTCATAGCATTCCTCTTTGGGGTCGTATCGAACGTATATAAGCCCGGAACATGGGCCTTATGCAGTCTGGATAGGCGCTGTGCCTGAAATTGCGATAAAATTCCATTCTGCATTCTAGTATAGCATAATCCGGCCCGTATTTCCACGAAATATGGCAAGAAAGTAGCCGGGATCTTCCCATTGACTTCCTAAACAAAGGTGGATTAAGGAAAGTTTTGTTAAATATTAACTTCAGGACTATTGCAAGGGAGATTCCCTCGTGTATAATAGGAACGATAAGAAGCGTTCAGAGGGTGCTGCCGTGGTTGCGGCGTACCTTTTGCCGCGCGGCGGCATAAAAAAGAAATGGATAGGAAATCATGGAAAAATTCAGTGTCAAAAAGCCGTTCACCATCCTTGTTGCGGTCATCATGGTCCTGCTGCTGGGCTTCGTGTCCATCACGAACCTGCAGACGAACCTTCTGCCCGACATCAGCACGCCATACCTCATGGTGGTCACCGTCTACCCCGGTGCCAGCCCGGAGCGTGTGGAGTCAGAAGTCTCCGATGTGATGGAGAACGCGCTGGGTACAGTGTCCGGCGTCGAGAGCATCACGGCGACCTCGGCAGAAAACTACAGCCTTCTGCTCATGAAATTCGCCGAAGGCACCGACATGAACAGCGCGATGGTCAAGACCTCCAACAAGGTGGACCAGACTGCGTCCAGTCTGCCCGGCACCTGTCTGACCCCCTCCATCATCGAGTACAGCCTGAACATGAACGCCTTTATGACGGTGGCTGTCAGCCGGGAGGGCAGCGACGTCTACGATCTGTCGGATTTTGTGGATAACACCCTCGTGCCTTATGTGGGCCGCACCAGCGGCGTTTCCAGTGTGTCGGCCAACGGCCTCATCGAAAAGATGGTGCAGGTGCAGCTGAATCAGGATAAGATAGACGAAGTGAACGCCCGCCTGCTGGAGCTCATCGACACCCAGCTGGCCGACGCCCGCGCCCAGCTCGATGACGCCGAGGCCCAGATCGCCGCAGGCCGCGCCGAGTATGAAAAACAGCTGAAAAACTTCGGCGACACCGTCTCCGATACGGTCATGGCCCAGATGGGTACGGAGGTGGCCGACGCCGTCACCGTCGTGCGCGACCAGGCGCAGGCTTTGCTGAGCAGCATCAACCAGCTCATCGGCGTGGTCAATGAGCCGGAGATCCAGCAGGCCCTCATCGACGTCCGCGACGGCCTGCAGCGGGTCGTGGACCAGTTCAACCAGACCGGTATGCGGGACATCGACTCCCTCATCGAGATCGTCGGCGAGCTGCGCGACATCACCGATAAGCTCACCGCCGCTCTGCAGGAGCTGCAGGGCCGTCTGGGTACCAGCGACGGCACCGTCTCCGACCTTGCCGACGAGCTGGAAGTCTCCAACAGCCTGAGCACCATTTATAAGACTCTGGACGAGGTCATCAAAGCCATGGATAATGTCCCCGGCCTGATGAACCAGTTCTCCGTCGCTCTGGGCAGCTATTCCAGCCAGCAGCTCAGCGCCTATATGCAGTTCACCGAGGCCCGGGAGAAGCTGAAGGACTACGAAAACCAGCTGGAAGACGCCAAGCAGCTCTACGAGGAGACCAAGGAAAAGGCCCTTGCCAGCGCCGATGTGGCCAAGCAGCTGGACATCAAGACCCTCGCCCAGCTCATCTACGCCCAGAACTTCTCGATGCCTGCCGGCTATGTCGCCGATAAGAGCGGCGAGTCCTGGCTGCTGAAGGTCGGCGAAGAGTACGACAGCGTTTCGGACATCGAGGGCGCACTTCTGCTCCACGTCGATGGCTTCGGCGATGTCCGCCTCTCCGATGTGGCCGACGTGGCCGTCATCGACAACGCCGAGGCCAGCTACACCCGCCTGAATGGGGAGCGGGCCGTGGTGCTGAAAATTTTCCGCAACGCCAATTCCAGCGCCAGCAGCGTCTCGGACGGCTGCCTGAACGCCTTCAAGGAGCTGCAGGCTCAGTATTCTGACCTTCACGTCGTCGTCCTGTCCAATCAGGGCAACTACATCACCATCATCGTCAACAGCATCATCAGCAGTATGCTGGTGGGCGCTGCGCTGGCCATCATCGTGCTGGCCATCTTCCTGAAGGACATCAAGCCCACCCTCGTGGTCGGCGTCAGCATCCCGCTGTCCGTCCTGTTCGCCGTCGTTCTGATGTACTTCACCGGCCTCGACATGAACATCATGACGCTGGCGGGTCTGTCGCTGGGTGTCGGTATGCTGGTGGATAACTCGGTGGTCGTCATCGAGAACATCTACCGTCTGCGGGGCCGGGGCGTACCGGCGGCCCGCGCCGCCGTGCAGGGCGCTCGTCAGGTGGGTATGTCGGTGGTGGCCTCCACCCTTACTTCGGTCTGCGTCTTCCTGCCGGTGGTGTTCGCCTCCGGCACGGTGCGCAGCCTGCTGCAGCCCATGTCCATGTGCATCGGCTACTGCCTGATGGCCTCTCTCATCGTGGCCATCACCGTCGTGCCTGCCGCTGCTTCCACTGTCCTGAAAAAGGCTGAGCCGAAGCGTCTGGTCTGGTTCGAAAAGATTCAGGATAAGTATGCCCACAGCCTCGAGTGGTGCCTGAAGCACCGCGCTCTGCCGCTGGTGGCCGCTGTCGTGCTGCTGGCCTTCTGCGGCTGGAAGGTCTTCTCCATGGGCGTCGTCCTTCTGCCCGAAATTTCCAGCAATGAGGCCACCATCGCCCTCTCCACCGACGACGGCCTGACCAAAGAGGAATCCTACGGTGTGGCCGGACAGGTCGTGGAGGCCGTCATGGCCGTGGACGGCGTGGAAGAGGTGGGCGTCACCACCGATACCACTGTGGCCGGCATCGACATCGGCCAGCTGGGCCTGCCCAGCGCCATCACCGACCTGCTGAGCGCCGCCAACAGCTACGGCAGCTACCAGTTCAACGTCATGCTGGACGAGTCACTGTCCTCTACCCGGATCGCCGCTGTGGAGCAGGCCCTGAACGATGCGGTGGCCAGCGTCGAGAACTGCACCGGCACCGTCGAGATCAGCGGTATGCAGGACCTGACCAGCCAGCTGAGCAGCGGCCTCTCTGTCAAGATCTACGGCCCCGACGCCGATACCATTACCGCACTGGGCGATAAGGTCGTCCAGATGGTCAACGACACCGAGGGCTTCGCCAATGCCGCCACCGGCCTCGGTCAGGGCGATGCGACCATCAATCTGGACATCGACCGCGACAAGGTCCGCGCCTATGGCCTGACGGTTGCGCAGGTCTACCAGCAGATCGCCGCCAAGCTCACCACCACCACCACGGCGGAGACCCCCGTCACGGTGGACGGCTCCACCATGAAAGTCCAGATCAGCGACAACCTTGACCCTGTGACCAAGGAAAACATGATGGACATGACCTTCACCACCAGCGTCATGGACGCCACCGGCGCCATCACCACCGGCACCTGCACGCTGGGTGACATCGCTACCTGGTCCACCGGCACCGCCCCCGACTCTATCACCAGCGAGAACCAGACCCGCTACATCACGGTGTCTGCCGACACGCTGGACGGCTACAACACCACCGTTCAGTCCCGCGTGCTGCAGAAGACGCTGGACGACTTCGCTCTCTCCGATGAGATGCCCGAGGGCTGCTCCTTCTCGCTGGACGGCGAGTCCTCCACCGTCAACCTGATGGTCGACGAGATGGTGCAGTGGATGGCTCTGGCCCTGCCCTTCGTCTATCTGGTCATGGTGGCTCAGTTCCAGAGCCTGCTGTCCCCCTTCATCGTCCTGTTTACGGTGCCGCTGGCCTTCACCGGCGGCCTGCTGGGTATGCTGATCACCGGCCAGCAGCTGACCATGATCTCCCTGATGGGCTTCATCGTCCTGATGGGTACCGTCGTCAACAACGGCATCGTCTTCGTGGACTACGCCAACCAGCTGCGTCTGGGCGGTCTGGAGCGCCGTGCGGCCCTTGTCGCCACCGGCAAGACCCGTATGCGTCCTATCCTGATGACCACCCTGACCACCGTTCTGGCCATGCTGCAGATGGTGTTCAGCAACGATATGGCGAGCCAGCTCATGAGCGGCATGGCCATCGTCATCATCTGCGGCCTGAGCTATGCCACCCTGATGACCCTGTACATCGTCCCCATCCTCTACGACATCCTCTTCAAGAAGCCGCCGCTGGTGGTCGATGTAGGTGACGACGGAATGGACGACATCCCCGATGATGCCGCCGAGTATATCGCGCAGTCCATAATGACAGTGATAGCCGCCACACAGACCAGGGAAGAAACTGCAGCCGTATAATGACTGAGCCATCCGAAACAATACACCCGTTTGCGAAGCCCATGCATCCCTGCCAGCAACAGCAAGAACAGCACCAGAACAATGATATTGACCGGCCATGCAAACAAGCCCCAACGAATGCCTCCAACGCTCCACTGTAACAGCAAGCCCGTGACAAACAGTCCTGCCCCACAGATAAAACCTTCCTTATACCCCCACGGTTTCTTCCACATCTTCTGATTTATGATTTGACGATGTACAAATTTATTTTAGTGCTAACCGGTTGTTAGCTTTCGCTTTTTCCAGCCAAGCCGGTGCTGTAGTCTTCAGGAAATTGTCCTTTGCAGCTCTTTCGGCATCCATATCGAGCCCGATATATTCCTGCGCCTTGTCTTTGGTGGAGATATCCGGCATAGGAACATTGTCTGTATATCCATGCTTCGCCAGCACCTTGGAGATAGCCAAACGCGCCTGCATGGCTCTATCCAACCCATGAGACAAGACACGCTGGATTTCTTGCGGTGCGTGGAAAGAGCCGCCGTGAGATGCCACACCGAAGTCCCAACGCCATTGTGCCTGACGAATCAGCGCCAACACATCTTTCATCTGCTCTTCCGTAGCTCCCTTATCCCAAGCAAATTTAGCTTCGATATGGGCTTTGGCAAGTTCCTGCTCCAAGCGGTTACGGATTTCATTGGCCTTGCGCTGGCGTTCGTAGACGTTGTTGCGCAAAGTTTCCTCACTTTCGCGGTGGCAGGTTTGGCAGGTACGGTCTATCATAGCCAACGGACTCTGTATATGGTGGTCGCTGAACTTCACGCCACCTTCACTCTTATAAGGCATGTGGCAGTCCGCACACGATACGCCACGCTGGCCGTGAATCCCCATCTGGGCTATTTCAAAATCGGGGTGCTGCGCTTTCAGGATAGGGGTACGGCTCAACTTGTGTATATAGTCGTAGAAACCAGCCTCATCATAATAGGCTTCCATGTCTTCCACCGTAAAACCTTTGTCCCAGGGGAAAGTCAGGTACTTGCCGTCGCCCTTGAAGTAATACTCCACATGGCACTGCGCACATACCAGTGAACGCATCTCCTGCGGAGTGGCCTTGGTAATATCCTTGCCTTGGCGTTCAAAAGCCTCTATCAAAGCCGGACGGCTGATATGCAGGTTCATGTTTTCCGGTTCGTGGCAGTCGGCACAACCAATCGGGTTTACAATTTCATCGCCCAAAGCGCCCCACTTATTGTTATAGAAAGCATCCACACCGATAGCTTCCATCATGCGGGGCACATCGGGGCTCTTGCAAGTCCAGCAAGTAGAAGGCTGCGGGCCATCCGTAGCAGTGGCAGGCGCACCGGTACGAAGAGTTGCCGTAATGTCCTCGATGGCATGCATATGTCCGCGCGGAGTGGAATAGTCCTTGGAGAAGGCATATCCCGCCCAGAGCACTACCATCTCGGGACGCTGTTCCAATACATCCACAGCCACATTTCCATTGAATTCACTCTGGAAGTCGGTCTTGGCAGTTTCAGTCCATGTCTGATACTCACGGGGGAAATCACTCTTAAAGACTTCGTTGCGTGCCTCAATTCCCTCAATCACTGTTTTGCGGTTATTGAATACACTTGCCAGCTCGGCCCTGCGCTCCATCAAGGCAGAAACACATAGCCCCAAGACAAATACAACGACCATTGAACCACCGAACAACAGCCATCCTTGCCACGATTTTAATCTCTTTTCCATATCTATGACGATTTATTGTTATTATTCCTTTATCAGTTTCTGCAACCACTCCGGCACGGGAGATTCCGGATAGGGTACCAATGCAGCGGGTGTAGACGAAAGACTGTTCATTCCACCATGAGGCACGTCGCGGTGGCAATCCCAGCATGCCTTTCCGTCGCCGGTGAGGGTCATCATGTAGTCTATTTTACCAGCATCCACAAACTCGTTGGTCAGTTGCGTATGGCAACGGATGCAATTATTCATAATGACCTGCGCACTTGCTGCCTCGGCTTGGATAGCCTGCGGTTCGCTTTTAGTGAGAAAGGCACCCACGTGCTTCATGCCGTCCATGCCTTTGAAAGCCCATTTCTTTACTATATTCTCATGAGGGACATGGCAATCGTTACAAGTGGCATCCCGGCTGTGGGAACTGTGCATCCAGGTTGCATAATAAGGAGCCATGATGTGGCAGTTGACACATGCCGCAGTACTCAAGGAAACCAGTTCGCGCTGCAGTGCAGACGTTGAGCGTCTACATTTCACAA
>ENA-UPWM01001208-UPWM01001208.1-human-gut-metagenome-genome-assembly--contig:-NODE-1208-length-11507-cov-9.437883_pt1 | contig 11507 bp, 8 predicted proteins | sample MGYA00250051_ERZ773379 | MGnify/ENA primary metagenome ERZ773379 (study PRJEB29103, sample SAMN06112020) | human gut metagenome | biome: human gut; feature: ankylosing spondylitis patient; material...
ACTGCCTGCAGGCCCAGAGAGGCCAGCGAGCGCAAACCGTTTTGAGTGTCAAGCTTCCCCGTCACCGTACCAGTAGCAGCATCCAGAGACCCCTCGATGAAGGGGTTATCGGTCACAACCATGGCACCTGCGTCAGTGAGATTGGCTTTGTCAGCCAGAATGAACGAGCCTTCTTTAGCGTTGACAAGACCTAGATAGCTGCCTCGATCCAGATTCACAGTTCCGGTAATGTACGCCTTGTTGTCGACCGCAGTGGCCTGATTGACCATAAGGATACCCTGCGAGGCAACAGAAACGCCCTTCTTATAGTCCACCGGGGATTCTGTCAGAGCTCCGTTCACAACGATGGCGCCGGTTTCGGCAAACTTAACGGGAGCGTTGATGTATGCCATAGCGGTCACATCGTTCTTCCAGGAAAGTCCGTTTGCCGCCGCCAACTTCTCAAAGGCGGCCACGCTCTCGACCTGAGTGGCACCTACAGCCACCACCGCATTGCGGCCAGCAACGAGCTGAGCGGCGAACGACTCTCCCGCGTCCAGAACGCCGGCAAACGAGGCGTTAGCAATCGTATTTAGCGATTCGTCGGCATTCCAATCTGGATCCGCAAAGATCATGCCGGTAAAACCTTCGGCCGACTTCAGCGTAAATGAGCCCGCCGATCCAGCATTACCGACAGTGACATCACCCGAACCGGTCAGAGAATCGACAGTCAGCGAAGCTCCGTTGTAGACATTGAGTTGGGAACCGTCACCTTCAAAAATGATCGAGGTCACTGAGTATTCAGCTCCACCGGCAACGTTGACGGCAGACGAATCATCAACGGAAACTTCGGCGTTAAGAACACCACCCTTAGAAACAGCAACCGAACCGAGATTCAAAACACCCGAGTTGAGATCAATGGCGAGCTTTTCAGCCGACGAGCTCACGAGATCGTTGCCAGCACCCGTGCCAACCAGCGTCACTTCCTTGCCGCCGGTCACAGTGAGCGTTGAGCCGCTACCCATGTCGAGAGCGGCAACACCAAGGCTCTCGGTACGGGAAGCCTCTCCCTCGACACCCGCGCCTCCCACGGTGAGATCCCTGTCCTCAGTCGTCACGGTCGTTCCAGCAAGCACGGTGTCACCCGAGACGGTAGCAACATCTTCGATCGTCACTTCGGACTCCGTATCGCCATTGACGTCCACGATCTGACCAAGCATGACGAGTTTGGCATCATTATTGACATCCGTCAGTGCCGTCTGAGCTGTTTTAGCATAGTCCAGGGTGTACTCGGCATCGTTTAGCACAAGGGAACCGCCTTCTGAAATCGAGATCTTGTCGGACGAGTACTTGAATTCTCCCGAATCAGTGCTCAACCCCACCTCAGTCGAGGCTGCCGTCTCGAACACCTCACCCGAAGCGGTTTCAAGGCCGCCCTTCGTCACTGTGATCTTGCCAAGGTTGATCTGGGCATCGCTTTCATGCGCCGCATCGTCAAACGCAATGTTGGACAAAGCCAGCGTGCCGCCGTTGACGGTTACCAGGTTCTTGATGTTCCATGCGGAGTTGACTTGCATACGGCCTCCACTTATGGTGAGGTCGCCGTAATACTTATCAAGACTGCTGTTGACGACAAGATTGCCAGAACCCGTCTTTTTCAGGAAGGCGTGCAGTCCGTTATTGACGTTCGTCCCCTGATTGGGAATGCTCGAGGCAATGCTGTCCGTATCGCCAGTCGTCCCCTCCGCTCCAATGGTGAGCGTTGCACCTTCAGTAACATCGAATACAGCACCGGAACCACGATCCAAGAATAGGAAACCACCCGCGGCAGACGTAGGCACATGGTAGCCATACGTATCAAAGTTGGTTCCCGCGCTGTCGGACGACACAGTATTACCCGTGTAAGCAATGTCCTTCGTGACCTTGATCGTCAGATCCGCCTTGCGGTTCTGGCCCGTACCGTCGCCGTGACCGGTCGAGTAATCAACAACAATGGCACCGCCATAGGCTGCGCCGCCAACCGTGCCCTCGGTCTTGGTTGCAACAGCCGAATTGTTTTCAAAGAGGACATCCTCCAGGGTGATCGTGTTGCCTTTAATCAGCAAAGCACCGCCCATGGCGCCGTCCTGAACCTTGCCGGGATCCTTTTCATTCCCGACATACCCCTCCGAAACAGCCTGGTTACCGACGTAGCTACCTCCCGTCTGCTTCAAAATCTTCGCATAGGAATAAACCGCACCGCCGGCACCGGTCGTAGTACCGGCTTTGTTGTTCGTGAAGTTGCTGCCGCTCAAATCAAGCGTGCCGGTGCTGTCATTAAAGAAGATCGCACCGCCATTGCTAGAAGCTTGTCCAACAAAATCAACTGTTGCCTGAACCAGAGTTTCCGTAGCATTTCCGACAATGATGCGACCGTCGAACTCGGCACCGTCCTCGATAACGAGGCTCGTTCCTTTGACAAGGTTCGCAGCAACATCCGGTTTTTGAGCTGCCACCCCCTGAATCAAAATATCTCCGCTCGTCTTCGATTCCTTAGCCAGCGTCACACTGTTACCGCTAGTGGTCTTACCGTCTTCTGCCTGAATTTGAACGGCCGTCTGCCCAGAAGCATTGATCGTCCCCGTGCTGGTAAAAGCACCTTCTTCACCAGCCATTAGAATGCCAATACCTTCAGTGACGGTAATTGTTCCGTCGTTGGAAGCTTCAGCACCATTGCCTGCAGTGGTTTCCGGCACACCCGTCGGAGCAATTTCCATCGCCACACCGCCGTTGACCGTAATGTCTCCATTGTTTTCGAGAGTATTCTTGCCGGTACTGCCGACGGTCATACCATAGGCATTGGTCACCTCGATCAACCCCTTGTTGACTGCCTTGCCGCCGTTATCAGCCATCATGCCCTTGACCCGGTAGGCCTGGGTAGTATCGTCACCAGTTGCAAGGTTAGTCTGGATGGTGCCCATATTCGTGTAGACAGCACCCTCTCCCGTAGCCAGCAGACCGTAGGCCCGCGTATCTCGCTGGCCGGTGATCGTCATTTTGAGGACCTTACCCTCTTCGAATACCATCGTCTTACTATCAGCCGTCGTTGCGCTGTAGCCACAACTGCCCGAATCTTGCGTGTAAGGAACGTCTTCGGCCAGCACCGGCGTTGTCAATGCCAACATCACGGCGGAAGCGGCAATGGTCTTGGTCCCTGCCTTCTGCACACTTTTGGTAGCTTCGTTGACAACTGTGAGAGCCCCGCGGGCTTTGTTGTACACCACCTTAAAAGTACGGTTCATCAAATTCTCCTTATAACGGACAAACGTACAAGTTGGCATACATTACCCCCCCGATGTCAATTTGTCAACCTTTTGCCTCAGCAAACACTCCTATAGTGGTTATTGGCGATACAAAGCATCATTGCGAACTAAATCCGGTCGACAAAATGTTCTCAAAAGACCTATTTAGAGGTAACCATAAATTGGAAACCAAATACCTAATCACCAAGTCAACAATTTGACCGAATACTTAATCAAATTGTTTCCTCTTCAAAAAAGGCAAGCTCGGTCAATCATCGCCTCGCTGACCACGCTTCGCGGGTTTCATTAATTACCACACCCGAATCAACATAACCCCTCCTTCGTATTCTGAATCGGTTTCGTTCCGCGTTACACTGGTCGGACATTTCCTTCGTATTTCGAAATAGCGCACCTGGACTGTTTTGCGACATCTCATCCTCTCTTTGTCTGCCATTTCGAAGTTATGCCATACATGTTCTCCGCACAGTTGCAACATCTTTCTGCAAATTGCCAACCTACTGACTGCCTTTCCGATCAATCGCTATAAGAAACCGCCGCTTTCGGTTTTCCCAAAGGCGGCGGTTTGCGTATCTCAAAACAGAAAAACCTCAGCGTTTTCTGAGTTCTTCCTTCACAGTCATGCGCACCGTGTTTTCAACGGCCTTCTGCAGGTCCGATCGGATGCGCGTGGCAGCGGTCTTAAGCGTCACGTCCACGATGATCTCAATCTGCGAATTGAGGCGTTCCAGCACCTTCGGAACGATACGGGCAACGAGCTCCTCTTCGGACAAACCGGCGGCAACGGGGCCGGAAGCTCCGGCTTGCTGCTGAGAACGGGCCTGGGGCGTCACGGGCGCAGCTTCCTGCCGGCGGATGGGTTCGGGGTTCGGCATACGAGGCTCTTCGGGCTGCGGAGCAATCGGAAGCGTCACCTGCTCTTCGGACTGTCCCGGAATCGGTCCGTTCTTGAGCTCCTGCGCCGCGCGCTTGAGCTCCTCCCAGTCGTAGGGAACACGTTCTTTCAAAAGCGGAGAATGATAGGAATTCATTTGATTAACCTGCGCTGCGGTCGTAGGCGTTGAGCGTCACGCCGGCGGTTTTGTACAGCCGATAGCGGGCGCGGGAATTGAGAAGTTCCGTCTGATTGGTGGAGACGATGTCAACAACACGGTTAAACGGCGCCAGCGTATGCTGCCAGTCGGGCGGCACCGATTCGTCCAGAAGAATGATGACGTCGGACGGTTTCAACTGAGTGATGTCGCTTGCGAAAATCACGGGCGCATCGGCTTCAAAAGCCGAACCCGCCCAGGCGTGCGCGATGAAGGTCAAATCCTCAAAGCGCCACAGATCGTCGTAGGCGCGCCGCAACAGCACCTCGTTGCCGCTCCAGACGGCAACGGTAAGCCCCATCTTGCGCACCTTCTTGATCAGGCGGCAGGCATAGATGGTGCGTTGCGCGACATTGAAGTGAAAATCGATTTGCTGCATGCGGGCGTCTCGAGCGGTGTCTCAACCTCTGTCTGTCGGAAAAACTTACTTGGCGGCGGCCTTGCGGACGGTCTTGGCGGCAGCCTTTTTCTCTGTCGCTGCAGCCGTCTTCGTCTTTGCGGCTGCCTTAGCCTTCACGGTCTTTACCTTGTTTGCCTTAGGTGCCGGAGCACGGGAAAGCAACCACTCAAGAATGAGCGGCAAGGGACGCGCAGTGCCGCCGCTCTTGCCGCTTGCGGCCTGAGCGGTGCCTGCCACGTCAAGGTGGGCCCAAGGGCACTTCGGGGCGAATGCGGCAAGGAACGTAGCGGCCGTGCAGGCGCCGGCACCCGCCGTCCAGCTGATGTTGGCAAGGTCTGCAACAGAGCTCTCCAAGGCCTTCTTGTAGGTTCCGCCCATCGGCATCGGCCAGACCGGGTCGTGCGCGCTGTCGGCAGCGCAGGCCAGAGCGGCCGTAAGCGGTTCGTCCTCGCAGAAAAGACCGGAGACGTCGGTGCCGAGCGCCACGATGCAGGCACCGGTGAGCGTTGCCACATCGATGCAGACCTCGGGTTCAAGTTCGGCGGCGCGGGCCAGGGCGTCAGCCAGAATCAATCGGCCTTCGGCGTCGGTGTTGAGCACTTCAACCGTAAGACCGCTTAAGGTCGTGATGACGTCGGCCGGTTTCAGAGCGCTGCCCGAAGGCAGGTTTTCCACGGCGGGCACGAGAGCCACCACGTTTTCCTTGAGTTCCATTTCGGCGGCGGCCTTGACGGCGGCCATGACGACGGCGGCGCCCGACATGTCGAACTTCATCTGATCCATCGTGCGGCTCGGCTTGAGGGAAATGCCGCCCGCGTCAAATGTCACGCCCTTGCCGACGAGCACGACGGGAGCCTTGGAGGCATCCGCGCCCTGCCAGGCGAGTTCAATGAAGACAGGATCGGTTTGGCTGCCCTTGCTTACGCCGATCACGCCGCCCATGCCGGCCTCGTCGATGGCGTCCTTGTCGAGCACCTTGACGGTGAGCTTGCCCTTGGCGGACTTGCCTGCGGTCTTTTCGAATTCGCGCACCACGCTTTCTGCGGCTTCGGCCAGGAACTGCGGATCGCAGATGTTGGGCGGCAGGTCCTGAAGTTCCTTCGCCCAGATCATGGCGCCGGCGGACACGCAGCCCACCTGAAGGCTTGAGGCCACATCCGTTTCGGAAACCCAGAGAATCTTTTCAACGGCCTGCGGTCCCTTGCCCTTGGTCTTCAGCCCGCGGGACTTGTGCGAGGCAAAGAGAAGTTCGCGCACGGCGCTGCGGGCGGCCCAGGCTTCGTCGCGTTCGGGCAGCGTCCATTCTGCGGAAGTCAAGGCAACGGATCCGCTCTTTGCAAAACGCGCCACCTTGCGGTGCACGTTGATGAAGGTCTTTTCGCTGAAGGCGTCCTTCATGCCCAGACCTACGACGATCACGCGCTTGAAGTCCAGTCCGGCAACGCCGTAGAAAACGGCGACTTCGGAGGGCTTGCCCTTGAAGTCGCCCGCTTCGATCTGAGCGGAAATCAAGCCGCCGGCCTTGTCAACGGCCACCGCCGAGGGCGTGAGTTCGGGCTTGCCGTTTTCGCCGCCGCACCAGACACCCACCACGAGGGTGTCGGCCTGCAATTCCGTAAGCTTGTTTTCAACTTCAATCTGCATGTCTCGTCTCTCCGAATTTATGGTCAAAGCCTTTTTTGCCAAAAAGAAGGCTTTCAAAAATGCTCAATTTTGACTCTTAATGGTAGAAAGCCTTCTTGGCTTCGTCCACGCGCAGCGGCGGGAAGCTGTCCCAACGTTCGCACCCCGGGCACTGCCAGGCGAAAGTGTGCGCCAAAAAGCCGCAATGCGTGCACTGATAACGCGCAAAGTGCTTGCTCTGCTTGGTGGTAACCTCCGCCAGAAGTTTTGCCTGTTCATCATCGGGATCGGCCTTGGCGCGCAAGTTGCACAGAACCGAGAAGGCCGACAGCGACGGACGGTTCTTGAGGGCTTCACCGGCAAATGCCGCTGCCGTCGGCGCATCGGCCCACACGGACATGCGAGCGACGGCGGCAGTCAGCACATCCACGGATCCAGACTGCGCAAACACGTCCTTGAGATACTTCATGGCGGCGGCCTTGTCGGTTTCGGCCATGACGTCGGCCTTCTTGGCGGCAATGAGGGGCGCATAGGCGGGCTTAGCCTTTTCAATTTGACCCCAGGCGGCAAGCGCGTCCTGCGGCTTGCCCGCATCAAGCGCGAGATCGGCGGCCAAGGAAAGCGCACGCGGATTGTCGGGATTTGCCTTCAGAGCACTCGTCACGAATTCGGACGCGCGAGCCGCATCCTTGGTGCAGCGAGCGAGGTTGGCAAGTTCGCAGTAGTAGTGACTGATTTCGACATGCAGATCCTTGCCGCTCTTTTGCAGGCGCTCGGCCGTCTCCACGGCCTTCTTCCATTCGCGTTCGGTGCAGTAGATGTGCATCAGAGCCTCAAGCGCCTCGACTTCGCGCCCCTTGAAGCCGGCAAGCTGTTCGTATGCCGATTCCGCACGGTCGTACATGCCGGACTTCAGATAATCGAGCGCAAGCTCGGCCATCGCAAGAGCACGTTCCTTTTCGGGCAGCTCGGCGCGGTTGACGAGAAAACTGTGCAGGCGAATGGCACGATCGAACTGTCCGCGACGGCGAAAGAGGTTGCCGAGGGCATGGTGCAGCTCGATCGTCTCAGGATCCAGGCGCACGACCTCGATGAAAAGATCAATCGCCTTGTCGGCCTTCACGGGGTCGTCGCTCAGCAAAAGCGACAAGCCCTTGGCGTAGTGCTCGTCAATGCCTTCCGTGGCCTTCTTGTGCTGTTTGAAATCCACCCCGCGCAGCCACCAGCCGGCGGCAAAAAGAATCGGGACCGCAATCAGATACCAGAGTTCGAATTCCATTTACTTCTCTAGTCAGTCAAAAATCAGTTCAATCCTGCGGCACGTTTTTCTTGGCAAAAAGGATGTCGTGCCAGCCGAGTTCCTTGGCAACGGGGTTGCGCAGCAGATAGGACGGATGATAGGTAACCACCGCGGGCACCTTACGGCCCGCAATCTGCACCTCATAAAGGTGACCTCGCATCTGCGAAATCGGCTTTGCCTCGCCCAAAAGCCGCCAGACCGCGTGCTTGCCCATCAGAATCAAAAGCTTGGGCTGCAGGAGGTCCAACTGTCGATCGAGGAAGGCCGCGCAAGCGGCCACTTCATCGGGCCTGGGGTCGCGGTTTCCGGGCGGACGGCACTTGAGAACGTTGCAGATGGCAACGTCCTTGCCGCGCTCGAGAGAACACGCCTTGAGAATTTCAGTTAAAAGCTTGCCGCTGTTGCCGACAAAGGGAATGCCCGAAAGGTCTTCTTCGCGGCCGGGCGCTTCGCCCACCATCACGATGGGGCAGCCCGGTGCACCGTCGGCCACCACGGTGTTGGTGCGCTCAGCCGCCATCGGGCAGACACGACAGCGATCGGCAATTCCCTTGATGTCTTCCCAGCGTGCGGTGCGAAGTTCGGCAACGAGCTGAGCGTCGGCCTGCACCTGAGAGGCAGCAGCGGACTGCGGCCGGGGCGGCGCAACGGGACGCAGTCCGGGACGCGGCGCGATCGTCGCAGCCGCAACGGGCTTGAGACTTTGAACGCCAGCCGCAGAAGCTGCGGGAATCGCTGTCGTTGCGGCAGGAGTCGATTGGATGCCGGCGGCGGCCTGCTGACGACGCAGGCGCGTGGCCATCGGACCCCGGCGCACCATCGCGGGAGCGGCCGGTGCGGAACCTGCGGGGATCGTAGCCGAAGGCGAGACGGCCGAAGGCTTAACCTCTGCCGGCGCGGCAGAAGCTGCAGGCTTGGGTTCCGGCGCAAGCGGATCAATGCCGTCGCGCAGCACCCACTGCACGCCGACATTCATTGCCTGCCAAATTTGACTTTGTTCCCGCGTTAGCGCCATTGATGCGTTACTTTCTCAATCTTCTTAATCGTGGGGCACGGACCGGGAAAACTGCGCCGTCATCAGAATCGCATCCTCCCGGCCGTTTTCGGTCGGATAATAGTTCTTGCGGCGTCCGGTTTCCTCAAATCCGAACGAAGTGTACATTTTACGCGCACGCGCGTTGCTCTCCCGAACTTCGAGAAACATACGCACGGCGCCGTTGCGGCGAGCCAGCGCAATGGCCTGCGCCAACAGCGCCTTGCCGTAGCCTCTTCCCTGCATGGCAGGCTGCACCGCAATTTCCAGAAGTTCCGACTCGTCGAGCACGTGCATCACGGCGGCAATGCCCGACGTCACCCCGTCTACGGTCAAAACCGTGAGCGTATTTCCCGAGGCGTGTGCGTCGGAAAAGTTTCTCAGCGTCCAGCCGAAGGGATCGGCTCGGTGCGTGAGGTCGGCCACCGCCTCGAGGTCTGCGGGCGTCATCGCGCGAAACGCAACCTCGCTCAAAGCTTTTCTCCTGCTCGGCGCTGTTCAATGGTGAGAGCCACGCGATTGCGCACGTAAAGCGGTGCGGCAAGATGCGGATCGGTCACCAGCCCCGCCTTCATCATCACGGCGGCCAATTCCACGATTTGCCTGGCGCTCACCTGTTCGGTTTCGATCGCAACGACGCCTTCCGGAACAAGGATTTCCTCGGCGTACGCAGCAAGAGCCGTGCCGATAACCGCCTGCACGTTGTCTTGCCTCAGGATCTGCACGACGTCTTCGGGTTTGACAAGTTCAGGGGCACGCACTTCATCGGGCATGCCGCCTCCGGGATCACGTTCAAAGCTTGCCGTATAGCACTCGTGCATGCGCGCATCGTTCACAACGCAGACCCGCTTGACTTCGGGGTGCGACTCAAACAGGGCATACGCGGCGGCAGCAAGATTGCCCACCTGCACCGTGGGCTTGCCGATCGCCCAGGCCAGGCCCTGCGCCACCCCGCAGGCCACGCGAAGCCCCGTAAACGCTCCTGGGCCCGCTCCGAACGCCACGGCGTCCATGTCGGCCACCTTGAGGTTTTTGCCGCAAAGCACTTCGTCGGCAAGCGAGATCAGGCTTTCGGTATGGCGATTTTTTTCCTTAAAAATGTTGCAGACGACTTCGCCGTCGGCCAGCAAGGCGGCGCTCGCGTAGTCGCCGCTCGTTTCAACAGCAAGAATTCGAGTCACGGCTTTTGTGTTGTGCTTGAGTTGTTTTCGATGGCTTCTTCCGAAGAGAAGTCCTGCTCGGCGTCGTTGAGCGCAAATAGCTGCGCCATCGGACAGTTCAAAGCTTCGGTTGTAGAAAATTGCTTCCACCAATCGGCCAAAATTCCGCCGGCGCCTTCTTTGCCGGCCAAGCGCTGCATCTTACTCGAAACGAGTGAATTGCCGCCGCTTACCGCAAAAAATTCGAACGCGCGCAAAAGGGTTGTCTTCTGACTGTCGGCCACGAGCACCCACTCCTGTGTGCGCCCGCCCGCCTCCGTCGTGACGGGAGCGACGTAACCGGCATCGGCCAGGCGCGAGAGAATGCGCTCGGCCGCTTCCGGATAGGTATCGGCTGCGTCGCACAATTCCTCGACGTCGAGAATCGGACGCTTGTGGCGCAAACGCAAATGCACGAGTTCGCGCAGCATGGCCAAGGCCGTCAAAAAATCATTGCCCGGACGATAGTAGTCAAGGAAGCGCCCCGCGGTGAGTTTCGGAATCGTCGCGGCAATCGCGGCGCCTGCAAAAAAGAGGTACCAGGCCACATACACCCAGAGCACGAACACGGGAATCGCCACGAAGGCGCCGTAGATGTTGGTGAGCGTTCCGGCCGTTACCCACATGCCGAAAAGCTGCTTGACGACCAAGCCGCAGACGCTTACCACAGCGCCGCCCACGAGCGCGTGACTGAAATGCACCCGACACGACGGCACGAACTTGTAGATCACGGCAAAGCCCAATGCCTGCAAAATCACCTGTCCGACGTTGTAGAGCGTCTTTGAAAGACCGGGATCAACCCCTTCCAAAGCCATCGCCGCGTAGTGGCCGGTCATGGTGAGGCTCACGGCCACCGCCAGAGGTCCGACGGTCATCAGGGCCCAATAGATGAGCACCCTTTGAAACCACGGACGCGGCGCCGTCACCTTGAAAATGCGGTTGAGCGTCACGAAAAGCTTGTCGATCAGAAGAAAAGCCGTTACGGCCAAGCCGAGCAAACCGAAGGTTGTGAGTCCCGCAGCGTGTGACGTGAACTGACTGATGTAGCCCAGCAGCTGTTCGCTGTACTGCTCGGGCAGCAGACTCATTACGATCAGGTCTTCGAGAGCCTGACGGGCGTTGGCAAATCCGGGGAAAGCGGAGAAAGCCGCAAGCGACAGGGCAAGCACCGGCACGATGGCCGTCAAAGTGGCCAGAGCCATCGTGGAAGTGACTTCCGTGAGGTCGTTTTCGCTGGCGCGATCGGCAGCAAAGCGCAGCAGCGTGCGTATGCTCGAAATGAGCCCCTTTTTGCGTAGTTTTTCGCGCAGCGTCAACCGATGACGAAGCCCGAGACGCCGTGATGCGGTGTCCTTGGACGCCGGTCGCCCTTGAGTATTGGAGGAATCGTTCATAGAAATTCGGCGCGGAAACCCCTGCATTCATGCAGAGGAGGATGCGCCGCCTCCTTTCTAAATTCTGCTAAGTAGGTGGTTCGAGGTTCCAGCAGCCTCAACTTTTTGTAGTTGATACCGGCGGAAATCCGCGTACCGTCAAGCCGGCGCACATCAAAACTTCCCGATGTCCTTCGCCCAAAGATGAAT
>ENA-UPWM01001222-UPWM01001222.1-human-gut-metagenome-genome-assembly--contig:-NODE-1222-length-11417-cov-16.127072_pt1 | contig 11417 bp, 10 predicted proteins | sample MGYA00250051_ERZ773379 | MGnify/ENA primary metagenome ERZ773379 (study PRJEB29103, sample SAMN06112020) | human gut metagenome | biome: human gut; feature: ankylosing spondylitis patient; material...
TGCGCGCTGGCAAAGTTACCCGCGCTGTCTAATTTGGTGTATGTGGCCGGTCACTTTGTCGAGTGGCCGGCTTTTTTTGTTGCCTTAAAGGAGATGAACGCATGGCTCTTCCCACCGATCCCATCATGCTGCTGAGCGTGGTGAACCTCAAACTCCGGGATTATTTCAAAAACCTCGATGCTTTGTGCGAAGATCTGGACGTCGACAAGACCGATCTGTGTGCAAAGCTGCGTGCCGTCGGCTACGAGTACGACGCACAGCGCAACCAGTTTGTCTGATTTATCCTGAAACGCTACTGCCGGCTGGACGTGCAGCGACTGTGCGCCGGGGCCGGATCATGATAAAAAAGGAGTGCTTGATTGATTATGATGCAGGGTACCTATTACAAAGAGTGGAGCAGTGTGCTGAACCGCGAGATGGAGTTCAAGGTATACGGCAGCGCCGGTGTGCCGGTGCTGGCTCTGCCCGCCCGCGGCGGCCGCTTTTTCGACTGGGAGAACAACGGCATGCCGGACGCCATTGCCCAGCTGCTGAACGAGGGCAAGATCCAGCTGTTCTGCGCCGACAGCGTGGACGGTGAAGGCATGCTGAACGGGGATCTGCCGCTGCGCCGCCGGGCCGAGGCACAGGAGAAGTATTTTGTTTACCTGACTGCCGAGCTGGCTCCCCGCATCCTGACCCTGAACAAGGCCGAGAAGGGCACCAAGATCTGGTGCGCCGGTGTGGATCTGGGCGCTTATCAGGCCGTGAACTGCCGCCTGCGCCGCCCCAATCTGTTTGCCGGTGCCGTGGGCATGGGCGGCATCTACGACCTGAGCCGCTTCTGGGGTGCCGAGAACGACGATCTGGTGCTGCGCTGCTCTCCCCTGCTGTACCTGCAGGAGAACGGCATCGCCAACAAGCTGGCACTGGTCAAGGCCGAGGAAAACAGCCTCATCCTCTGCGCCGGTCAGGGTGCCTACGAGGATGACGCCAAGGCCGACACCCAGGCACTGGCCGATGTGCTGCAGGCCCAGAGCCTGCCCGCCCATCTGGAAGTGTGGGGCGGCGACGTGTCCCACGACTGGTACTGGTGGGGCAAGATGTGGAGCCTGTTTGCTCCGCGCATTCTGGAAAAGTAACTTTATCACGGTTCTGTGTGAGGGAAAGCCTGCGGGTTTTCCCTCTTTTTTCTTTTATTTCAAATTCCTACTTGATTTGTCGGATATGGTGTGGTATACTCCTGCTGGAAGCAAAAGATACCCCCAAGGGGTTTGTGAAAGGAGCCTGCATCATGGAAGCCACCGAAAAGAAGCCCTGCTGTTGCTGCAGCACCGAAGAACCTGCGGCGGACGCGGTTTCTCCCGCCGATGTGCCGGACGCTGTCCCCTCCTGCTGCCGCCACAAGGACCGCAGCCCGGAGGAATACAAAGCACTGGTCAACCGGCTGAGCCGCATCGAAGGCCAGGTACGCGGCGTGCGCGGCATGCTGGAAAAGGATGCCTACTGTGTGGACATTCTGGTACAGGTGGCCGCCGTGAACTCGGCGCTGAACAGCTTCGCCAAGGAGCTGCTGGCCCAGCACATGAGCACCTGTGTGGCCGATGACCTGCGTGCCGGCAGCGACGAAAAGCTGAACGAGCTGATTCGGCTGCTGCCCCGGCTCATGAAGTGACCCTGCGGCGAACATACTGGACTTATCAGGAGTGAATACGATGGAACAATACAATGTAACGGGTATGAGCTGCGCGGCCTGCTCTGCCCGGGTGGAAAAGGCCGTAAAAAAGGTACCGGGTGTGACCAGCTGTTCGGTGAGCCTGCTGACCAACTCCATGGGCGTAGAGGGCACCGCATCCAGCGCGGCGATCATTCAGGCCGTGCAGGAAGCCGGTTACGGTGCCAGCCCCAAGGCGGCCGGTGCTGCCGCCGCCAGCTCCCCCAGCGCCGACCTGGACGCGCTGGCCGACCACGAGACGCCCAAGCTCAAGCGGCGGCTGATCGCTTCGCTGGGCTTTCTGCTGGTACTGATGTACTTTTCCATGGGCCACATGATGTGGGGCTGGCCTCTGCCCCACTGGTTTGACGGCAACCATGTTGCCATGGGCCTTGTCCAACTGCTGCTGGCCGGCATCGTGATGGTGATCAACCAGAAGTTCTTCATCAATGGCTTCAAAGGGCTGATCCACGGCTCCCCCAACATGGACACGCTGGTGGCCATGGGCTCCATGGCCAGCTTTGTGTGGAGCACCTACGCCCTGTTTGCCATGACCCGCGCACAGGTGGACGGCAACGACGAGCTGGTCATGCACTATATGATGGAGTTCTACTTTGAGTCGGCGGCCATGATCCTGACCCTGATCACGGTGGGCAAGATGCTGGAGGCCCGCTCCAAGGGCAAGACCACCGATGCACTGAAGAGCCTGATGAAGCTGGCCCCCAAAACGGCCACCCTGCTGCGGGACGGTGCCGAGGTGACCGTACCCATCGAGCAGGTACAGAAGGGCGACATCTTTGTGGTGCGTCCCGGTGAGAACATCCCGGTGGACGGCGTCGTGCTGGAAGGCAGCAGCGCCGTGAACGAAAGCGCCCTGACCGGCGAGAGCATCCCGGTGGACAAGGCCGCCGGGGACAAGGTGAGCGCCGCCACGGCCAACCAGTCCGGCTTCCTGCGGTGCGAAGCTACCCGTGTGGGCGAGGACACCACCCTGGCCCAGATCATCCGGATGGTGAGCGATGCCGCCGCCACCAAGGCTCCCATCGCCAAGGTAGCCGACACCGTGTCCGGCTTCTTTGTGCCGGCGGTCATCAGCATCGCGGTGGTCACCACCGTGGTCTGGCTGCTTCTGGGCCGGGAGCTGGGCTATGCGCTGGCCCGCGGCATCTCGGTGCTGGTCATCAGCTGCCCCTGTGCCCTGGGCCTTGCCACGCCGGTGGCCATCATGGTGGGCAACGGCATGGGCGCCAAAAACGGCATCCTGTTCAAGACTGCCGCTTCGCTGGAAGCTGCCGGCCGCACCCAGATCGTGGCGCTGGACAAGACCGGCACCATCACCAGCGGTGAGCCGAAGGTCACCGACATTCTGCCCGCCGACGGCGTGACCGAGACCGAACTGCTGACCCTGGCCGCCGCGCTGGAATGCAAGAGCGAGCATCCGCTGGCCCGCGCTGTGCTGGCCTATGCCGAGGCCCAGCAGCTGGACGCCCCGGAGGTGACCGACTTTGCGGCCCTGCCCGGCAACGGCCTGAGCGCCAAGCTGGACGGCAAGGAGATCTTTGGCGGCAATGCAGCCTTTACCGGCACCAAGGTCACCGTCCCGGCCGAGCTGGCACAGGCAGCAGCCGAGCTCTCGGCGCAGGGTAAGACCCCGTTGTTCTTTGGCGGCGCAGGCCGTCTGCTGGGTGTCATCGCGGTGGCCGACACCATCAAGGAGGACAGCCCCCGGGCCATCCGGGAGCTGCAGGCCATGGGCATCAAAGTGGTCATGCTCACCGGCGACAACCAGCGCACGGCTGACGCCATCGGCAAGCAGGCCGGTGTGGACGCCGTGATCGCCGGGGTGCTGCCGGACGGCAAGGAGGCCGTGATCCGCCAACTGCAGGCCGCCGGTAAGGTAGCCATGGTGGGTGACGGCATCAACGACGCCCCCGCCCTGACCCGCGCCGACACCGGCATCGCCATTGGTGCCGGTACCGATGTGGCCATCGACGCCGCCGATGTGGTGTTGATGAATTCCAGGCTCTCGGATGTGCCCGCCGCCATCCGCTTGAGCCGCGCCACCCTGCGCAACATCCACGAGAACCTGTTCTGGGCCTTCCTCTACAACACCATCGGCATTCCGCTGGCAGCCGGTGCGTTCATCCCCTTCGGCCTGACGCTGAACCCCATGTTCGGCGCAGCGGCCATGAGCCTGTCCAGCTTCTGCGTGGTGAGCAACGCCCTGCGGCTGAATCTGTTCGATCTGCACAGCACCAAACACGACCACCCGCTGAAAAACGCTTCTGCCCTGCCCGCTGCCCTCACGCAGCCCGCAGCGGTTGAGGATAAAGAGAGTACCATCAAGGAGGATATGACCATGAAAAAGACTCTGCATGTAGAAGGCATGATGTGCGGCCACTGTGAGGCCCGTGTGAAGAAGGCGCTGGAGGCCCTGCCCGAAGTGATCGAGGCTGTGGTGAGCCACGAGGCCGGCACCGCCGTTGTCACCCTGAGCGCCGAAGTTTCCGACGATGTGCTGAAGAAGGCCGTCGAGGATCAGGACTACAAGGTCACCGGCATCCAGTAAGCCCCTCCCGCACAAACAGCAGCGGCCTGTTCCCCCGTTTTGGGAGAGCAGGCCGCTGCTTTGTTTTATGGTTTTTCAGGAAAGTTCTGCAAGGCGTCTGGCTCCTCTGGTTTTCAGCCAGTGCCCCAGCAGCCCGTCCGCACCCGCCAGCAGCACAAAGGCCGCCGCCATGACCGCCGGAAGCGGAAGGATCTTCAGCAGATTGGTCTGCGCAAGGGTCAGCACCAGCACAGCAACGAGATTGGCCGCCATGGACAGCAAGGTACAGCCACTCATTTTGATCACCGCGGCCTCACTCGTCCAATGCAGGTTGGGCAGCACAAGCCCCAGTGCAAGACCCATTTCCGCACTGAGCAGCACGAACAGTTCCGCTTCCAGCAGGGTCAGGCAGAAATACACCGGCGGCATCTGCACTGCCGCCTGCATGCACACAAGGCACAATGCCGCCGGGACGCCGGTCAGCAGCAGATGCAGTTCCAGTTTGGCACACAGGGCCTGCCAGGACGGGATGGGCAGGCTTTGCAGGAGCCAGACCGTCCGGCCTTCCAGCGAGACGGAGGGCGTGGTCAGGAAGTTGGCTGCCGACACCGCACACACGGCACAGCACACCAGCACCGGGACCCCTTCCGGCACGGCCTGCGCAAACCGGGCAAAGAGGTCTGCCTTCCACAGGGACACGCCGCCCAGCACCAGCAGGCCCAGCGTGCCCATGGCGCTGTTGAGCATATAGGCCGAGCTGGACCCCAGATGCAGCAGTTCCCGGCGCAGCAGAGCCTGCCGCAGGCTGACAGGGCGTGCTTTTCGCGCATGGTATGCCGTGCGGGCCGTACCCTTCCGGGCCGTCATGCGGCGCAGGTAGGGCTTTTCCAGCAGCTTGCAAAAGGCCGCAAAGCACAGCACTGTGCCCAGCACGAGGCCGACCAGCGCCGGGAGCTCCCCTGCCGCCGCGCCGCCCAGCAGCCGCAGCGGCCAGGCTGCACGGGCAAGCGCCGCACTCGACTGTGCGGCATCGGCCAGCAGATCGTCCAGCATCTCCTGCACCCGCAGAAAACCCGCATAATACAGCGCAAAAAATACCAGTGAGCACACCACGGTGACCAGACTTTTGTGCCGGGCGCGGTCATTGGCCAGCGCCACGGCCCAGCCCAGCAATACCGCCAGAATGCAGGCCGCTCCGGCCAGCACCAACGCCATGGGGATGCTGCACAGCACCCCGGCCAGCGGATGGGCTGCCAGCAGGCCGTAACACACCACCGCCGGGACCCACGCCATGAGCAGGTAGATCAGGCAGGCCAGATAAACGGTGCTCACCCGCACCCCGAAAATGACCGCCGGCGGGATGGGCAGCGAGAGCAGCAGTTCGTTGTCCCGGCTCTGGAACAGGCCGGAATAGCTGGTAAAGGCGCTGGCCAGCACGCTCACCAGCAGCGCCGTGAGCCCCATAGAGGCAAAATACAGCCAGTCCAGCCCGGCCGGGAGCAGCACCGAAGCCAGCGGCAGGGCCATGCCCGCAAAGCAGAGCATGAGCACCACCACCAGCACGGCAAACAGCAGCGCATACCCCACGGCCGATGCCCGGGACCGCGCTTTGCCGGTCTTGCTGCTGCGGAGAAAGGCCGCGCCCAGCTCCCGCAGCTGCTTGCGGAGCAATGCACGGATCATCATGCCTGCGCCTCCGTGCCTTCCAGTTCCAGAAAGACCTCTTCCAGACTGTCATCGCCGCGCACCTCGTCCATGGAACCGGCCCGCACCAGCCGCCCGGCCCGGATGATGGCCACCCGGTCGCAGAGCTTTTCGGCCACCTCCAGCACATGAGTCGAGAAGAAGATGGCCCCGCCGCCGTCGCAGAAGCGGCGCATCAGGGTCTTGAGCTGGTGTGCCGCCAACGGGTCCAGCCCCACAAAGGGCTCGTCCATGAGGATGAGCTTCGGCTCGTGGAGCAGGGCCGAGATGATGGCCAGCTTCTGCTTCATGCCGTGGGAGTATGCGCTGATGGGCTGGGCCAGGTCCTGCGTGAGGTCGAACTGGTCGCCGTAGGACCGGATGCGCTCGGCACGTTCCCGTGCCCCCACGGCAAAGATATCCGCGATGAAGTTCAGGTACTGGATGCCGGTCATGTATTCGTACAGGTCCGGGTTGTCCGGCAGATAGGCCAGCCGCCGCTTGCATTCCAATGGGTCATCCTGCACCGAGATGCCGTCCACCGTAATGTGGCCGCTGTCGAACTGCTGGATGCCGCAGCAGCACTTGAGTGTGGTGGTCTTGCCCGCGCCGTTGTGGCCGATGAATGCGCAGATCTCGCCGGGGCGGATGTGCAGGCTGAGGTCCTGCACGGCCGCCTTGCCGCCGTAGGTCTTGGTCAGGTGTTCGATGTTGAGCATAAAGTGCCCTCCTTTGTCCGGGGCAGTGCGCCCCTCTGCCCTTAGAATATACCTTCCACAAGGTGGAAGGTCAAGGGTGACCGGTCCGCGGCCGGTCAGAGTGCAATAATTTACAGTTTCTTCAAAGATGCCCCTTGCAAAAGTACAAAAAAATGGTATACTAATACAACGAACTGAACGGAGAAAGGAGGCGCGCAGCATGGCACCCACCAAGGAGCGCCCGGCGACCAAAACCATCGCCACCAACCGCGAAGCGCGCCACGAGTATTTCGTTCTGGAAGCGCTGGAGACCGGCGTTGAGCTCAAGGGCACCGAGGTCAAAAGCCTGCGGGCCGGCGGGGTCAACCTGAAGGACAGCTGGGTGGACATTGAGGACGGCGAACTGCTGGTCAAGGGCATGCACATCACGCCCTACGACCACGGCAACATCTTCAACCAGGATCCTCTGCGTGTCCGGCGGCTTCTGGCACACAAAAACGAGATCCGGCGGCTGCACCAGCAGTGCAAGCTGCAGGGATACACGCTGGTGCCGCTTTCGCTCTATTTCAAACATGGCCGCGTAAAAATGGAACTGGGCCTTTGCAAGGGCAAAAAGCTCTACGACAAGCGTGCCGACGCCGCCCAGCGCGACGCCAAGCGTTCCATCGACCGCGCCATGAAATCCAACGGCAAATACTATTGATCGTTTCAGACGGTTTCCCTGAAGCGGAACTTCTCCTGTTTTTCGTGCATCGCAAGGTGCACTTTTATGGGGGCGTAAAGGTTTCGACGGGGGGAGCGAGGTCTGGGCAGCGGGTAGCAGCGGGGGAACTGCTCTATAACTCCTCCAAACAATTAACTGACAACAACAATTATCAGTTGCTCGCAGCCTGAGTGCTGCGCGTCTCGCCCACTCTTGTGTCGTGTGGGGCCGGGGCGTCCTTTAGACACAGCACCTGAACGGACTTAAGCTTTGCGGACCGGCAGGAACTCATGAAGCTACCAATGCGCTAGCCTGACGATCGGCGTGGCGCGGCGGGAATGTTGTAGATCGCCTGCACCCGGAGACACCTACACTGAACTCTTTTCGGACATGGGTTCGACTCCCATCGCCTCCACCAAAAACAGAACTCCCCTGCCGCGCTGCGGTGGGGGAGTTCTTGTTTTTGTGGTCCCGGCGATGAGGAGGCAAACAGCACGACCCTGCGTAGCAGGGGCAGCAATCAGCCCAGTGGGTTGTTGCTGCGTGCGCGGGTCCCAGTCCCAACCATCCGGAATGTCTACTGGGGTAGTGTTATCTGGCAAAGTTCTGGTTTTTACGAAATAGCGTTATAAATAGAATTTTGCCAGATATTTCACCCCAGTAGAGATTTGCGAAAGCATCCAGTTTTTTCTGTACGCAAAAACGCCCCATCCGCCAGATATTGCAGTCTGACAGACGGGGCGTTCTCTGTTCACTTAAGGCGGTTTACAGTTCTCCGCGGCCGGAAAGCGCACGGTAAAGGGTGGTCTCGTCGGTATACTCCAGGCTTGCACCCACCGGCAGACCGTAGGCCAGACGGGTGGTCTTGATGCCCAGCGGCTTGATGAGCTTGGCCAGATACATGGCGGTTGCCTCCCCCTCTACGGTGGGGTTCATGGCCATGATCACTTCCTTGACCTTGCCGTCACCCAGACGGGCCAGCAGTTCCTTCACGCTGAGCTGCTCGGCCCCGATGCCGTCCATGGGGCTGATCAGGCCGTGCAGCACATGATACAGGCCGTGGTACTCCCGGGTGCGCTCAAACGCCTGCACATCCCGCGGCGTTTCCACCACGCAGATGACCGACGTGTCCCGCTTGGCGCTGGCGCAGATGGGGCAGATCTCGGCCTCGGTGTAGTTCTGGCAGATGCGGCAGCGGTGGAGCTTGGTGTGCGCGTTCTGGATGGCCGAAGCCAGGGCCGCCGCGTCCTCATCGGACATGCTCAACACCTGATAGGCCATGCGGGTCGCGCCTTTGCGCCCGATGCCCGGAAACTTGCCGAACTCTTCGATCAGCTTTTCCAGCGGGGCAGCATTGTAGCCCATGTTCTTCCCTCCAGCCGGATCAGAGACCCGGAATGTTCATGCCGCCGGTCAGCTTGCCCATCTCGGCCTCGGCGGTCTCGTCCACCTGCTTGACGGTGGCGTTGACGGCAGCAGCCACCAGATCTTCCAGCATCTCGATGTCATCCGGGTCCACAGCTTCGGGCTTGATGGTGATGGCCAGCACCTCGTGCTTGCCGTTCATCTTCACAGTGACCATTTCACCGGAGGCACTGCCGGTGTACTCGGCGGCTTCCAGCTCGGCCTGCTTGGCCTTCATGTCCTCCTGCATCTTCTGGGCCTGACGCATCAGGGCGTTCATATCGGGGCGGCCAAAGCCTGCGGGCATTCTTGCTTTCATAGTTTGTTCTCCTTTGTCTTATCGGTTGAAAAGCCTTCCCCCAAAGGGGAAGCCTTATTTCTGTTTTCGGGCGGTGTCCTCAATGGACACATCCAGCCCAAGCTTTTCCAGCGCGTGAAGCGACTGCTCCGCGTTGGACACGGCTTTCCCTGCGGTTCTGGGCTCGTAGGGTCCGATGGGGATCGCCTTGCCGGACACCTGCAAAATGAGCTTTTTGATCAGCCGCTGGCTGTCCTTGTTGGCCCGGATGAAATCGCGGAAGGTCTTGCCGCCGTCGATGAGCACCCGGGTACCGTCAAAGTACGCCTTGGATTTGCGCAGATAACTGTACAGCATGGGGTCCACTTCCTGCAGCTTCTGGGTGATCTGTGCCCACTCCGGGTATGGGGCCAGACTGCCCGCTGCCGGTCTGGGCTGTGCGGGAGCGGCTTCCTGCTTCGGGGCCGGGGCCGTTGTCTGCGGCGCAGGAGACGATTCCTCGCGGGGCGGCGGCACGGGCTGTGCCGGTGCGGAGGGTTCCTCCCAGGGCAGCGCTTCCCCGCCCTGCACGGGCGGTTCTTCCGGCAACGGCGGCAGCTCTTCGGCCTGCACGGGCACCTGCACAGATGCAGGTTCCTGTGTCGGCTCCAGTGCGGACTGCACCGGCTCTGCCGCAGGCTGCGGCATTTCCGGCAGCGGGGCAGGCTCCACGACCGGCTGCTGTACGGGAGCCTGCTGTACCGGTGCGCTCACAAAGGGCTGCACCGCCGGAGCCGAAGCAAACGGCTGCACGGCAGCGGGCTGTGCGGCACGGGCGACCGGTGCTGCCTGCACTGGTACGGTCTGCCGCTGCTGCGGCGGTTCCGACAGGCTGAACAGCGCCAGTTCCAGCTCAATGCGCTGGTCACTGCCGCGGGTCATGTGCTCCAGTGCCGTGCCCAGGGTGCGGATGGCCCGGATGGCCTCCCGCTGGCCCAGCTGCGGGCCTTTTTCCAGATACTGCGCCTCTTCTTCCGGTGACACACCGGAGAGCAGTGCCTGCCCGCCGGGCAAAGCCGCCAGCATCAGGGCGCGGTAGTGGGCGATGAGTTCTTCGGTCAGGCGTTTAACGTCCACCGACTGCTGCCGCAGCTGGGCCAGCTGGGCCAGTGCGGCGGCTCCGTCCTGCGCTTCCAGCGCGTCGGAGATGCGAAACAAATAGCTGCGGTCGGTCACACCGGCCATGCGGCGCACCACGTCCGCGTCGATCTTTGCCGTGACGCCTGCGCAGGTATCCAGAATGGACAACGCATCGCGCAGGGCACCGTCGGCCAGGCGGGCGATCAGCTCCGCGCCGTCCGATGTCAGTTCCAAGTGCTCTTCCCCGGCGATATACTCCACCCGCTGTGCGATGTCCTCCGGCCCGATGCGGGTAAAATCATACCGCTGGCAGCGGGACAGGATGGTGGCCGGCACCTTCTGGATCTCGGTGGTGGCCAGAATAAAAATGACATGGGCCGGCGGTTCTTCCAGCGTCTTGAGCAGCGCATTGAAGGCCGCCGTGGACAGCATGTGCACCTCGTCGATGATGTATACCTTATACTGGCAGGCGCTGGGGGTGTAGGCAGTCTCATCCCGCAGGTCGCGGATATCGTCCACGCCGTTGTTGGATGCGGCGTCCATCTCCACCACATCCAGAATGCTGCCGTTGTCGATGCCCTTGCAGATCTCGCATTCGCCGCAGGGGTCGCCGTTCTGCGGGTGCAGGCAGTTGACCGCCTTGGCAAAGATCTTGGCACAAGTGGTCTTGCCGGTGCCGCGCACGCCGGTGAACAGGTAGGCGTGGCCCACACGGCCGGTGGCGATCTGATTGCGCAGGGCCGTCACGATGCCGCGCTGACCCACTACATCTTCAAACCGCTGGGGTCTCCACTTGCGGTACAGGGCTCGATACATGAGCAGCACTCCCCTTTCCGGACAAAATCGGCAATAAAAAAGGACAGCGCATGACGGGGTTTTGTCCCCGCCCTGCGTAGCTCGGCATACGGATGCAGGCTGTCTGAAACGCACAGAGCACACCGCTTAAGGCTGCTTGGTTCCCCACCTGACCTGGTTCACAGCGGCTCCATCGTACAGGACCCGCATCCGTATGCCGAACCACGCCGCAGGCGCTGTCCGACGCACTTTTCTGAGTGCTTGAATATTGTACCACAAACGCAGGCAGAATTCAAGAGGGAGACAAAAAAGGACCCCGGAAGCATCCGCAGACACTTCCGGGGCCCTCAGGTTCAATTCAGCTTAGATGGGTGCGATCAGGACTGGCAGGCAGTGATCAGGCTCATCTTGTAGACCTCGTCGGCGTTGCAGCCACGGGACAGGTCGTTGATGGGAGCGTTCAGGCCCTGCAGGAT
>ENA-UPWM01001225-UPWM01001225.1-human-gut-metagenome-genome-assembly--contig:-NODE-1225-length-11407-cov-17.753839_pt1 | contig 11407 bp, 7 predicted proteins | sample MGYA00250051_ERZ773379 | MGnify/ENA primary metagenome ERZ773379 (study PRJEB29103, sample SAMN06112020) | human gut metagenome | biome: human gut; feature: ankylosing spondylitis patient; material...
AAGCGGAGGGCATTCTAAATCGTTTGCCTTCCAGAGAACAGGCCACTTTCCTTAACGCCCATCCGTGAAAAAGCAAGCCCGAAAAATCCACAGATTTTCCGGGCTTGCATATCTTTAAAAATAATTTTTCCGCTATTCATGCCCAGAGCAAAGCGGAGGGCATTCCAAATCGTCCCGTTCCTGCCGGGGTTCACTCCTCCGCGTGGAGCGGCTCCGGGTAGGCGGTGCGGGTGCAGCGCACAGCGCACCGGGCGCGGCCGCCGGTGGTGCAGGTGAACAGGGTCAGGTCCCAGGCGTCCTCGTCGCTGGACGTGATCATTTTTTCGATATCCGTGGGCTGGATGGTCTCCACGTTGGACACCTCATAGCTCCAGCGCTGGCCGTCCATGTCGGTAAAGTACACCTCGCTGCCCAGGGCCAGCCACTTGATGGGGCTGAAATGCTTGGCGTAGTTGTGGGCGCAGACCACCATGTTGTCGGCGTAGGTGGAGCCGGAGTAGCGGCCCGGGGCCACCTTGAGGCCCGCGTAGCTCCACTCGCTCATCACAGGCAGTTCCAGCCCGATGGACGGGATGGACAGGCAGCCGATGTAGCCCCAGCCGTCGATGTCGGTGACGGTCATCTCCTGCTCCGGGTCCAGCTCCGGCTGGACCACCGGCTCTTCGTCCTTCGTCTTGTCCTCCATGGTCTCGGTCAGGGTCTCTTCCAGTTTGCCCAGGGCGTCCTGCGAAGCCTGGTCGGCGCGGTTGGCGTCCCACTGGTTATAGCCCAGCAGGGCCAGCGCGCCCAGAATGAGCAGGATGCCCACGATCATGCAGGCGCGGCCGATCTTCTGTTTTGTGTTCATGCCAGCGTCTCCTTCCGGTCCAGCACCCAGCCGACGGCAAACAGCAGCACGCCGCTGCAGGCCATGAACGGGATGGGCCAGTTCAGCTGGCCGCTCTGGGGCAGTGCATTGCCGTCCGGGCGGCCCGGCGCCACCGGGTTGTCCGGGTTGCCGGGGGCCACGGGGTTGTCCGGCGTACCGGGCGACACCGGGCGGTTGGGGTCGTTGGGGTCCACCGGCATGTCCGGGTTGTCCGGCTCATCCGGGGTGCCGGGCTGGGTGGGCTTGTCCGGTTCCGAGGGCTTCTCCGGCTTGGACGGTTTGTCCGGTTCCGAAGGCTTGCTGGGAGTTTCCGGTTCGGGCGGGGTCACCTCCTGCGTGGGCGCGCCCACCTTGGGGGTGGCGTCCACGGTGTAGAGCCAGCCGCTTTCGTCCGCCATGGGCAGCGACACCAGGAAGGAATTGATGGCCTCGTAGCCCTTGGAGTTCTCGGTCTGCACCACGAGGTACAGGCCCAGCGGCAGCGCGTCAAAGGAGACGATGCCCTGCTCGCTGATCTTATGGGTGGTGCCGGCGGCGCGGGCGGGCAGCTTGGCTTCCAGCCTGGAAGCCAGCGTGCTGTCCGTCAGGTCGCCCAGCGCGATGCCGCAGCCCGTAAAGTCGGCGGTGTACACAAAGTGCAGGTCGCCGTTGGTGCGGGCCACGTCCGCCACCTTGTACACGGTGAGTGCGCCGCCCCGCAGGGGGACGTCGTTCTGGTGGTCATACAGGGTCACGTCCATGCTGCCAGTGCGGCTCAGGTCGATGTTGGCGCTGGCCGCGGGGGCTGCCAGCGCGGGCAGTGCACAGCACACGGCCATGCACAGCGCCAGCAGAAGAGCGGCAAACCGGTTGTTTTTGTTTTGTTTCATGGCTGCTCACTCCTCCTCGTTCTGTTTCCGTTTGCGGACCAGCAGCAGGGCTGCTGCAGCGGCCAGTGCGCCGCCCAGCACCCCGAAGGGTGCCGTGCCCATGCCGCCGGTGGACGGCAGCTCGTAGCCGGTGTAAACGTAGTTCTGCACCGTGATATTGCCGGTCTGCACGCCGTTGTTGGAGATGTACACGTTCCAGTTGCCGGTGGTCGTTTCCTCCACCAGGTAGTGGTACGCATTGCCGTTCTTGTCCGTCAGGGGCAGCTTGTCCCCCGACTCGGACCAGGTCCAGTTGTTACCTGCGGTCAGGTCGGCTTCGGCAAACAACGTTCTGTCCTTGTCATTGTCGGTGTACTGCCAGACCTTGATGTGGATGCTGTCCACCGCCGGTTCCACCGGCTGGCGGGTATCGGCATCCAGCCAGAGCTTGCTGACGGTCAGGTTGCTGTAGCGGTTGGTATACTGGGCCGTGGTGGTCTGGGCGGCACTGCCCACCTGGACATCTTCAAACTGGATGATTTTTTCTCCATCCATCGCCGTCCCCTTGCCCGTAGCGGTATCAAAAGCCGTCTGGGGGGTCTCGTTGCTCTTGTGGAACAGCACATAGTGGGGGGTCTCGTCCTTCTGGTAGTTCTGGGGTGCTTTGGTCTCCACGATCTTATACAGCAGATCCGGCTTCAGGGTCTGTTCGCTGCCGTTTTCCAGCACCGTCAGGCTCACCTGGCCTTTTTCGTTGGTGGTGACGGTGCCGTTTACGCCGCCGCTCCAGCGCTTCCAATCCTTGGTTTGCAGATCATACTGCCAGATGGTAAACTCTGCTCCCTGCAATGCCACGCCGGAGTAATCGTCCACCTTGTGGAGCAGGAACTGTCCGGTGGAGGCTGTGGCGGCAGATGCATAGGTAAACTTGATGGAATCCGATTCGGTGGAGTCCCCATTGCCCAGCTTGACGGTGTTGTCCACGTTGTAATCCGCAGCAGCACTGCCCTGCTTTACATCACATTGGTACACCAGGATCATGGCGGTCTGGTTGGGGATCACCATGTGGAGCCAACCCTCGTCATCTGCCGGCAGCACCTGATACAGGTTGCGAGGCACTTCATCCCCTCGGGTCACGGTGTTGGTGGTTTCGTCATACTGGAAGTAATACAGCTTTACAGACTCCGGATCTCCCCGGACAATGGCACCGTTCTGGGCCTTTACGTCGTCCCACAGCTCAATGGTCGGGGCCTTGTTGGCTTCCACCGACAGGTCCTTCCGGGCCGGGTTCACCACCACCTGGTACTCGATGCGGTCGGTTTTGCCATCCACCAGCTTTCCGGTCTTTTTCAGGGGGTCCACAGTCTTTTCCACCGTGGTGTGGAGGGTCTCGGTCAGCTCGCCCCACTGGGCCGTGTTGGTGTAGGTCACCTGGCCCACCGAGGGGTTCTTCCAGGCAGGGTCACTGCTGACCCCCACCTTGTACAGAATGCGGAACTTGTGTTGTTTGTTCTTGCTCAGGTTGTAGTCGCGGATGGTAATGGTCAGTTTCCGGGTGGCTTCCTCGTAGATTACAGTGGCATTGGCCCCCTCCAACTTGTCAGCCTTATCCGGGGCCCCTTTGTCCATGCCGATCGTTACCCAGTCGGTCTTGAACTCGGTGTTTTCCGGCAGGATATCGGTGATGACGATGGCGGCATCATCCTCGGCAGCGGTCTGCACCACCAGCTGATAGTGGAGGTTGTTGTCGCTGAGGTCACTATATTGGTAGGTCTGGTCTCCGCTTTGGTAACCAGATTCGTCCTGATCGCTGTTCGCCGACACCCGTTTTTCAAAGCTCTTGTAACTGTGGTAGGTGTCCTCTGCCGTAGCCCTCTGAGAGCTGCCTTGGATGCTGACGCTGTTTTTGTAAGTCCATTTCTCTCCGGTGGGCACATTGCGCTGATCCTCGTGGGTAGGGAGGTCCTTTACCTCCACACGCCGCACCGGGTTGTCATCTGCCTTGTTTATCTGGATGGTAAAGCTCCGCACCCAGGTGGAGGGGTCGTTGGCAGTCACCGTGCCGCCGGTGCCGTTGACACCGCTGTAGTAGGTGACGGTAATGACCCCGGCGGCCTTAGCATCAGCATAGTTCATGGTGCCGCCGTCGTGGAGGGTCAGGGTCAGGCCGTTTTCCAAAGCCTTCTCCAGCTCTGCGGCGTAGGCGTAGTGGGTGTTCAGCTGGGTCTGGCCGCTTTCGTTCACAGCGTCCTGGAGGGTCTCCACCAGGGTAAAGCTGCTTTCGCCAGCCGCATTGGCGGCAGAGATATTCCATTTGGCCAGGCCCTTGCTGCTGCTGGACAGCTGCTTGCTCAGGGTCCAATCCCCTTTCCCGATTTTCACGGTATCCGAGGCCTCAAAGATGTGTTTGCTCTTGGTCTCGATCTGTGCCTTGTTGGTCACCGGGCCGCCGCCCAGGGGGGTGGTGGTCTCAAAGGTGATTGTCAGCTCCGTCCCCGTGAAATCCGCCGGGATGGTATAGCCATTTTGCTGGAATTTCTCTGCCGATATCGTGGTGTTGCCTACTTTTACATCTCCTACGATCTTCACACCGTCCGGCAGGCTATCCGTGATCTTGCAGCCCTGCAGCATATAGGACCCCAGCTTGGTCCCCAGAAAAGAATGCGGTATCTTTACAGTGATCGTCCACTGGATGCGGCCTGTTTTGGGGTCGTACTCGCCTTTCTTCTCAATGCGAGGGGTTTTACATGTGTAGTATGCTTCAGCCTTCTTTTCCTCCTGGGAGCCTGCCTTCGCTGTTGCCGTATTGAAGATCATACCGACACCGTCGGGCATTTCGTCAAAGTCCGCATAGTTCCGCTGAACGTCATAGTACCAGATGTACTTTTCTTCAATCCCCAATGCTTCCAGGTCCTTAATGACCACCTGGGGGTTGCCGTTGCTGTCCTCCTGGATCGTGTATTTAGGGAACGGCAGGATCTCCGTTTGTGTACCCGAGGCATCCACCCTGTAAAGTTTAAAGGAGTCTTTCAGGTATTGGCCGCCCTTCAGGTAATCACCAGCACTGATTCCACTCTGATTCGTGTTCAGGGTATCCGTAAGGGTCACCGGGTCTTTGGTACCGTTGGTGGTCTCCACCGTCACCATATAATGGTTTATGAAGGTGCCACTTTCCGGATGATTTTCAAAGGCACTCCAATAGCCGGTGTACCCTTTACTGATCTTTATATCTGCCGTTTTCTTCTTGATGGTCAGGGTATAGCCCTTTTCAAAGGTGATGGTTTTGTTATTCTCAAAATCATCTGCCCATACTTTCCGGGAGAACTTGAAGGTTCCGGTAAACTCCCGGTTGCCGCTGGCATCCAAACCGGTGAACTTCTCACTTTTGTCAAAGGTCAGCTTTGCCAGGCCGTCGGTGTCGATGGTATAGGTGCCAATGACCTTGTTGTTGTCGGTCTCGTCCAGGATCTTGCCGGAGGTGGGCTGCTTGGGCTTCATGGCATCAATCAGCTGGTAGCACAGGGTCCGCCGGTCCGGCGTCAGGGTGCCCGCAGGCAGCTTGTAGGTCACGGTGACCTGCACGTTGGTACCGCTTTCCACTTCATTCCCCATCAGGGTCTCCCAGGAGCCATTGACCTTCTGCTCGAACGCTATCTTAGTGATCCAGGCGGGGTCCAGGTTCACCTCCGTATCGGCAGTTTCTGCCAGCAAGGCCGGGGCATCGGGGTCCTGCTGCCGGGCCTCGCCGACCCATTCCACCGTAGCCCCAAAGCCATCCTCATCTTCCAGCAGCGCATAGCTGCCGTCCAGCTCCTCCTGGGAGCCTGCCGGGTCCTCCGGGGCCACAGCGGTGGTCTCGGCGGCATAGGCGCCGGTCACCGAGATGACACTGGTCACGTCGGACATGGCAGCGGGCACCTCGGCCACCTTGCCGTCCACGTTGCCGGAGATCACGGTCAGGGTCCCGGCGTCGGGGTCCACGGCGGACACGACGCCCACCGTCTCGGTGGTCACAGTGCGGGTGTCCACCTGCGGCTCGGAAGCCGTGAGCTGGGCGGCGGTGTCGGGGTCCTCGTCCAGGTCCAGCAGGGCGATGCCATAGGAGCTCTCGTCCACGGCCACCTGCTCGGTGGTGAGGGTGTTGTAGATGACGATATCGCCGGGCCTTGCGGTGGAGCCGTCAGCGTCGGTGAGCCACTGGGAGCCGCGCAGGTCACTGTGCAGGGCCATCACGCCCGCACGCTGGGGCACCACCGTCTGGGGCACACCCGCAAAGTGCAGGCAGTAGGACAGGAACATCACGTCCCAGGCACCGTAGGGGTTGCCGTACCAGGCACCATAGCGGGAGTAGCCGCGCAGCACCTGCTGGTCCTCCACATCCAGCTTGAAGTTCTTGTCGCTCTGCTGGTAGTCCAGCTGGGACTTTGCCACGGTGAGCAGGTCCTCGGCCCAGTTGCCGTTCAGGGCCACGTTGGCCGCGGCCTGCCATTCCTCGGCAGTCTCCACGTCGGCCTGGGTATCGGCCAGGCACTCCACGGTGTGGTGGTGCTCCGGGATGGTGCACACCAGCTCCTCGGTGTAGCAGGCGTCGGTGTGGTGATGCAGCACCGGCTCCTCCGGGGTGGTCTCGGCCGGCTCAGGGGGCAGGTCCACCACGGGGCGGCTGGCAGGCATTTCCTGATAGGCGGGGTTGGGCTCCTCCACCAGTTCGCCCTCGTCCAGGCCGCACACCAGCTCATACTCGGTGGTGTAGCAGCTGTCGTCGTGGATATGCTCGAACTCGCCGCAGATGAGCGCACCGTACTCGTCAAAGCAGTCGTCGGTGTGCTCGTGCTCTTCCTGATAGCAGGTCAGCACCCGGTGCTCCTCGTAGCAGGCATCGGTGTGCTCATGGGGCACCCAGATGGTCTCCGGCTCGGTCTGCACCGGCTCTTCCAGCTCTTCCGGCTCTTCCGCGCTGTAGGCGGACACCAGATCGGCACTGCTGTCCGAAGAGGTGACGGGCGTTTCCGGCTCGCCCTCCTCGTAACCGCAGGTGAGCACTTTTTCGTAGCAGGCCGCCGTGTGCTGGTGCTCCTCGTAGCCGCAGTGGTAGTCGGCAGTCATGGAGATGCCCACCCCATGGAGCTGCCAGTTGACGAACAGGGTGGTGAGCAGGGCCAGCACCAGCATCATGGCCACATAGCGCCGGGCCTGTACATGCTGCCTGCGGAACCGCTCGATCAACCCGTTGATGATATCCTTCATAGTAAACACGTCCTCTTGGTTCGCTCTGTGCCCTGGCAGCCGCACACCGCTGCAGGCCCACAGAAGGGTCCGTTCATCGTTTGTGCAACAAAAGCGTCACAAAATTTTCGATACACTGTCATTATACCATTTTAGGGCGTTCGTTTCAACTCAGGGGCGTGCTTTTCCGGCAATAGAATGCACACGATGCGCACCATGCAAGGGGTCAGGGGCAGCCACAGCACCGTGCAGCCCAGATTGAACAGGGTGTGGGCGTTGGCGATCTGCCGGGCCAGCACGGCGCTCTCCGGCCCGTGGGGCGAGACCAGCCGCACCAGCGCGGTGAACTGGGGCAGCAGCAGCCAGCACACCGCCGCCCCGGACAGGTTGAACAGGGCGTGGGCCGCCGCCAGACGCTTGGCGTCCCGGCTCTGCCCCACCGATGCCAGCACCGCCGTGACCGTGGTGCCGATGTTGTCCCCCAACAGCACCGGGATGGCCCCCGCAAGGCCCAGCAGGCACCCGCCGTCCGGCCCGGGGCGGGCGGCCGCCTGCTGCAGCACCGCAATGGTGGCGGAGCTGCTCTGCACGGCAAGGGTCATGCCCAGCCCTGCCAGCAGGCCCAGGCCGGGGCGGTGCCGCACCTGGGCCATCCACTGCCGGAACACCGGCCCCGCTGCCAACGGCTCCATGGCCTCGGCCATGACCGCGATGCCCTCAAACAGCAGGCCGAACGCAAACAGCGCCTGCCCGGCTGCGTGCAGACGCCCGCGCCCCGCGAACCAGAGCAGCAGCCCCGCCACCAGCAGCAGATACCGGGCATCCTCCAGCCGGAAGGCCAGCAATTGCGCGGTGACCGTGGTGCCGATGTTGGCCCCGAACACCACCGGCACGGCCCGCTGCAGGGTCAGCAGCCCGGCCCCCACAAGGCCCAGCACCAGCACCGTGACCGCCGAGCTGCTCTGCACCACCGCCGTGACCGCCGCCCCCGTGAGCACCCCGGCCAGCGGGTGGGCCGTGAGCCGGGCAAGGGCCTGCCGCAGGGTGTCCCCCGCCGCCTGCTGCAAAGCGTCCGTGAGGGTGTCCATACTGTATAAGAAAAGTGCCGCCCCGCCGAACAATTGCAGGATCATCCACAAACGCTGTTCCATGCCCGATGCCCCCTTTGCTTTATGTGTATGCGGGACACAAACGTTTGTGAACTTTTGTGAAACAATCCCTGCAGGGGGTTGCAATCCGGCCGGCAAAAGGCTATTATTGTCAAGCGTTAACAGTTAACAGCTGTTAAGTAATTTTTGAGAGGAGGGATCGCGTGTCTGAGGAATCCACGTTGAGTTTCCGTGGGCTTTGCCGCTACATCCACCGGCTGAGCAAAGCATCCAAGGCCGGCATGAAGGCCGCTCTGGCCGACTGCCCCAAGCGCCACTTTCCCATGCTGGAAGGGCTGCTGGGCTGCATTCGGCTCCATGGACAGGACGGTGCCGTTTATATCTCCGATCTTGTTCAGGAGCTTCATCAACCGCTTCCTGCCATTTCCCGCACGGTGCGGCAGATGGAGCAGGACGGCCTTGTGGAACGCTTTGCCGACCCTGCCGACCGCCGCAAGACGCTGGTGCGGTTCACGCCCAAGGGATACGAGGCCTGCCGACAGTGCGAGGCTGCTCTTGGGGACTACTTTTCCAGTGTCATGGCCCGGCTGGAGCCGGAACAGCTGGCCCAGATGGAAGCGCTGCGCGGCGCGCTGATGGAAGCCATTCTTGCGGAAAACGCTGCGCGTACCACCAAACCGAAGGGAGAACCAAACCATGACAAAGATCTTTAAGCAGCTGGCCCGTCACTGGGCCGTCTGCCTCGTGGTGTTCGCACTGCTGTTCGTGCAGGCGTACTGCGATCTGTCGCTGCCGGACTACACCAGCAAGATCGTGGACACCGGCATCCAGCAGGGCGGCATCGAAAGCCCCCTGCCCGACACCGTGCGGCAGAGCACCCTGGATGCCCTCTCGCTGCTGATGCGCGAGGAGGACGCCGCTGCCTTCCAGAACGCCTACACCGCCGACGGCGATGTGCTGCGCCTGCGCACCGACCTGACCGCCGACGAGCGCACTGCGCTGGAAGATGCCGTGACCACGCCGGACATCGTGCTGTATCTGGCGGCCACCCAGGCAGCCAACACCCCCGCCGGGCAGACCGGCATGGGCATGACCGGCCTTGCGGACCTGCAGGCCTCCGGTGCCGACCGCAATCCCGACACGGAAACCGAGACCGCAGCCCCCACGGCGGAGGACCTGGACACCGTGTGCGGCCAGTTTGCCGCCATGAGCCAGATGCCCGGCTTCCGCCGCGACGCCGTGCAGCAGCAGCTGACCAGTGCCATCGGCCAGCTGGACGACACCGTGGTGGAGAACCTGAAGAGCCAGGCTCTGCTGTTGGTGGGGCTGGAATACGAGGCCCAGGGCATCGCCCACGATGTGCAGATGCACTATTTATATAAGGTAGGCGGCCAGATGCTGGCCCTGACCCTGCTGATGGTGGCCGTGTCCATCGCGGTGGGCTTCCTGGCCTCCCGGGTGTCCGCCGCCATCGGCCGCGACCTGCGCCGCGAGACCTTCTCCAGCGTCATCCACTTCTCCAATGCGGAGATCGAAAACTTCTCCACCGCGTCCCTCATCACCCGCACCACCAACGACATCCAGCAGGTGCAGTTCGTCTGCGTCATGCTGCTGCGCATGGTGGCCTATGCGCCCATTCTGGGCATTGGCGGCGTGCTGCATGTGCTGAACAGCAGCACCGGCCTTTCCTGGATCATCGTGCTGGATGTGGCCGTTCTGCTGTTGCTCATCCTCTTCCTGATGAGTGTGGCCATGCCCAAGTTCAAGATCATGCAGAAGCTGGTGGACCGGTTGAACCTCGTCAGCCGCGAGATTCTGACCGGCATCATGCCGGTGCGTGCCTTCAGCCGTGAAAAGTTTGAGGAGGAGCGCTTCGACAAGGCCAACAAAGACCTGATGAGCACCCAGCTGTTCACCAACCATGCCATGGTTGCCATGATGCCCTTTATGACCCTCATCATGAACGGCACCAGCCTGCTGATCGTCTGGTTCGGCGGCAAGGCCATGGACAACGGCACCATGCAGGTGGGCGAGATGATCGCATTCATCACCTACACCATGCAGATCGTCATGTCCTTCCTGATGCTGGCCATGGTGGCCGTCATGCTGCCCCGCGCCGGTGTGGCTGCGGAGCGCATCGACGAGGTGATCCGCACCAGGGCCACCATCAACGACCCGGACGAAGCTGCTGCAAAGCCCGCGCAGGAGCACGAAAACTGGCAGGGTGAGGTAGAGTTCCACGATGTGAGCTTCCGCTTCCCGGGTGCGGACAGCGATGCGCTGGAGCACATCAGCTTTACCGCAAAGCCCGGCGAGACCACCGCCATCATCGGCTCCACCGGCTGTGGCAAATCTACCCTGCTCAACCTCATCCCCCGCTTTTATGATGTCACCGGCGGCAGCGTGACCGTCTGACACCTCTATCGGATGAACAATATAAGGTTTCTTCGTACCTTTTCTCAACTGTCCCTCGTGTGCCTTTGCCGCAAATTCGATCGCCTCATTTATCATACCGCATCCTCCGCTTTCTTAATTTTCGCACAATTCACTTTTCTCGATAAATTTATTTATAAATTTTAGCACAACCGTAATCTAAGTACAAGACAATTACGACGTTCAGCTTTTCCTCATTTGCGCCTCTTAATTTTTCCTGATATACTGTTCTCTGACAATCAATTATTTTGAAAGGTACGAAAACAATGAAGAAAAAATATGTCCTTATCACCGGATCTTCCAGAGGAATAGGGCGCGCCTGCGCCGTCGCCTTTGCCAAAAACGGTTATCATGTATTTATAAATTGTAAAAACTCAGTCGAACAACTGGCTGAAACCGAACATGAAATTCTTGCTTCCGGCGGCGGCTGCACAGCTCTCCCCGGCGATGTAAGCGATCCCGACGTTGTCCGCAGCATATTTTGCAAAATAAAAAAAGTCTGCCAAGGTGTTGATGTCCTCGTCAACAATGCCGGAATTTCCCATTTCGGCTTATTAAGCGATCTTTCCGACTCGGAATGGAAAAATCTGATCGACACAAACCTTTCTTCTGCATTTTACTGCTGCAGAGAAGCTATCCCTCATATGGTATCTGAAAAATGCGGGAAAATCATCAATATTTCTTCCATGTGGGGAACGGCGGGCGCTTCCTGTGAAGCCGCTTATTCCGCTTCCAAATCAGGACTCCACGGCCTGACAAAAGCTTTGGCAAAAGAGCTTGCGCCAAGCGGCATTTCGGTAAACGCCGTTGCCTGCGGCGTCATTGACACAGATATGAACTCCCGCTCGTGTACAGGACGGACTGGCTATGCAGCTCTCCGGGGATCTGGTAAGCCAGGATCTTCGTGAATGTCTTTACCACCT
>ENA-UPWM01001226-UPWM01001226.1-human-gut-metagenome-genome-assembly--contig:-NODE-1226-length-11407-cov-10.955428_pt1 | contig 11407 bp, 10 predicted proteins | sample MGYA00250051_ERZ773379 | MGnify/ENA primary metagenome ERZ773379 (study PRJEB29103, sample SAMN06112020) | human gut metagenome | biome: human gut; feature: ankylosing spondylitis patient; material...
GAGATTAAAAAGAAAGACAAAAAGAGTTTTGGTAAGGTGGAATCCGCTTTCCTGAAAGACAATACGGATGTATATGATGTGTCTTTCCAGACCGATAAATCCATAAAAATCAAAATTGAAGTTGATACCCAACCACCGTTGAATTTCAGGACTGAACAAAAGCTGCTTCTACAGCCTCACTCCTTCATGACACGCTGTTTCACTTTGCCGGATTTGTTTGCCGGGAAGATGCACGCATTGGTGTACAGAGGCTGGAAAAACAGGGTGAAAGGTCGTGACTGGTATGATTTCGAATGGTATGTCCGTCACAATGTGCCTCTTGATTTTGCCCATCTCGCAGAGCGTGTCCGCCAGTTCAACAACGAAGAAATCGGGAGGGAGGCATTCATGGCTCAGTTGAAAGACAGATTGGCGTCAGCGAACATCAATCAGGTAAAGAACGATGTCCTTCCGTTTGTCAGGAACCCCAAGGAGCTCGATATCTGGTCAAACGATTATTTTGTCCAGTTGGCGGATATGATAAGATTCGAATAATAACAGCTAATATTTACTGATTTATGACAAAACAGATTTTGATTGACATTAGGGAGCAGGAATTGAGTGAGATTGCACCCTATCTTATGATATATTTCCCATATAACGAGGAAATGTGCAGCTATACTGATGCATGGATGGGGGAACTATATGAGAACAAATATCCGTTGGTTGCTAAAGGTATGTGGTCAGGAATAGTCGACTTGAAAACACATAATTTACTGAATTGGAAATCTGAATATGGAAATCTTTACCTGCAGGCCAAAGTATGTGATAGCGGAACATATTTCTTGCTTGATAAAGACAAGAAAGCGATATGCAAGATTGCCGGTTATGTGCCAAACGGCTTGATTCCGGATTCAGATGATTGCGGTGACTATATCCGTTTAAGGATTAACAGTGACGGTACGATAGAAAATTGGCCTGAGAATCCAGACTATTCCGATTTTATCGAAGGATCCGAGTCTGTAGAAAGGATTGATACGGACATTGAAGAAGAACCAATACTGGATACCAAGGTTGAGTTCACTTACAGCCAACTTATGGCAAAATTGCTTCGGTTGCCTAAGTTCCTGCAACTGGAAATAGGAAAGGCGTTAGTGGCAAATGCCTCGGAAGAATTTGAAGAAACAGAATGAGTATGTTTTACTTTTTAATCAGATTATTTTGTCATCTTATATTTTATTGCGATATTTGTATTACGATAAATTTGTAACGGTATAATAGAAATAACATGAAGCCCAATAATCCTTTCCTCATTTCTGGATATTATAGCCCTGAATTCTTTTGTGACAGAGAGCAGGAGACTGTAACTATTCTTGATGCGCTCCACAATGGACGCAATGTGACATTGATAGCGCCCCGCCGTATGGGAAAGACAGGACTGATTCGTCATGCCTTTTATCGTTTGAAAGAAAAACAGCCTGATATTGTCACTTTCTATATGGATATCTATTCTACCCAGTCATTAGGTGATTTTGTAAGATTGTTTGCTAGTACGGTGTTGGGGCAGTTGGATTCCGTTCCTCAAAAGGCTCTGAGTCGGATAAGCCAATTTATCCGCAGTTGTCGCCCAGTGTTTACTTTTGATGAATTGACAGGTGTTCCTAAGGTGACGATAGATGTGGCTCCGGCTGAGGAAGAAAACACTTTAAAAGAGATATTCGAGTATCTGGGTTCGTCGGAGAAACGATGCTATATTGCCATCGATGAGTTCCAGCAGATCGCAGAATACCCAGAAAAGGGTGTGGAGGCTTTGTTACGCTCCTATATCCAGTTTCTGCCGAATGTGAACTTCATATTTGCCGGCAGCAAGCAGCATCTGATGCAGGAGATGTTCACTTCGTCAAAAAGGCCGTTCTATCAAAGTACGCAACCTCTTACAATTGGTCCGATACAACAGGATGAGTATGCATGCTTTGCCATAGAGCATTTTATCGCACATAAAATGAATTTGTCTCAAAATATTTTCAACTCAATTTATGAAAAATATGAAGGGCATACCTGGTATGTGCAGTGTCTTCTCAATCGCCTGTACGGGTACGACCGAGATGTGGATATGGAACTGGTTGCATACGCCACAGAGCAGATTTTATCCGAATACAGCTACACTTATGCAGACATGCTGAAAGCATATTCTTCCGGTCAGGTGCGACTGTTGAAAGCAATCGCCAAGGAGGGCTGTGTCAAGGAAGTTTTGGCCGGCGATTTTATCAGCGCCTACAGGCTTCGTGCTGCAAGTAGCGTGAGTGCAGCATTGAAGAAACTGCTGGAAAACGAACTGGTTTATCAGACTGCCGACGGCTATATGATATATGACCGCTTTATGGGCGAATGGTTAAGGAGGCAAGGGTTTTGAATTTATTGTTGTGTAATTAGTTTTATATCTAATATGTCATTCGAAATAATTGTGAATTGCATAATGGCTTTAGGTGCCTTGGCTACAGCTGCAACTTTTGTTCTTGTTCTCATAAATCAGAAAGGGACACAGAAGCAGATTGACAGCCTGTCGCAAATGGCAGAGATGTTTTCTCGTCATTATCAATTGGAACGTATTCAAGCTGGAAGCAATATATATCCGAAAATTCAGATAAGTTTGAAGGATGATTTGATGTGGGGACTGAAGATTCAGGTTAAAAATAACTCATATCCGGTAGAAGTGTACCGGATTATAATATATGAACCTCGAACACATTTGGATATAAAATTGAAACCTAAAAGTGAATATATTCAAGTACGGCAAGGGGAGACAAAATGTATTTTACCAGGCGAATTAAGTCGCCAATCCCTATATGCTTTTGGCGCATCGATAAGAATATATCTTATTACGCCTTTTGAGGAAGCATACGAGATACGGTATATGGCTACAGACAATCAAAATTGCTATCAGTCTGAGCCAATTCCTATACTATATTCCAAAGATGAGCATGAATCTTCAAAAACGCAAGTTACTCAAATCAAACAATATTCGATACATGGAGGTATTCAGGGAACCATAAAGGACAATTTTCCTGAGGTCGCAAGAGAGTTTGATGACTGATTTGGCTAATATAGCGGAATGTTAAATGAAAACTAAATGGCTTGTAGATAACGAGATAAATCATTATGGCAGTAAAAAAGTCAGAACTATATAGTACATTGTGGAAATGCTGCGACGAGCTTCGTGGCGGTATGGATGCAAGCCAATACAAGGATTATGTGTTGGTAATTCTTTTCGTTAAGTACATCAGCGATAAAAGTCGCAGTGATGAAGGTTTTGATATCGATATTCCTGAGGGTTGTTATTTTGAGGATTTTGTAGCTCTCAAAGGCAATCCGAATATTGGAGAAGAGATGAATAAGAAGATGGCCGCACTTGCCGAGGCTAATCAACTGGATGGCGTTTTTGTTGCCGACTTTGAAGATGATGCTAAGCTTGGTAAGGGAAAGGACAAAGTTGAAACCCTCAGTAAACTCATTGCAGTTTTCCAGAATGAGAACCTCGATTTTAGCAAAAATAGAGCTGCCGATGACGATCTTATAGGGGATGCTTACGAGTATTTAATGAAGAATTTTGCTACCGAGAGCGGTAAGAGTAAGGGGCAATTCTACACTCCGGCCGAGGTCAGTCGTGTGATGGCCAAAGTCATCGGGTTGGGCGATGCCAGAAATGGGAAAAAGACAACTATCTACGACCCTACTTGTGGCTCGGGGTCTCTGCTTTTGCGTGCTATGTGTGAGACTCCAGATGGAGCAACCATCTATGGTCAGGAGAAAGACAACGCAACCGTTGGCTTGGCAAAAATGAATATGATTCTCCATAATGAGATCTATGCTGACATCAAGCAGGGAGACACGATTAATGACCCTCAGTTCAAAGATGACGACCAACTCAAGACATTTGACTACATTGTCGCAAATCCACCGTTTTCTACAAAGTCTTGGTTGAAAAGTGCAAAGACTGAGGATGAATACCATCGTTGGGGAGAGGGTATTAAAATCGGAGTTCCTCCGGAAAAGAATGGTGATTATGCTTTTCTACTCCATATTGTGCGCTCTCTGAAACAGACCGGTTGTGCAGCCTGCATTTTGCCTCATGGTGTTCTATTTAGGGGTAATGCTGAGGCTCAGATTCGTAAATATCTCGTTGCAGAGAAACGGTACATTAAGGGAATCATAGGACTACCAGCAAACCTCTTTTATGGTACGGGTATTCCGGCTTGTATCATCATCGTTGAGAAGTCGGAAGCAGTAGGGCGTAAAGGGGTGTTTATGATCGATGCCAAGAGCGGGTATATCAAAGATGGTGCAAAGAACCGTCTGCGGGAACAGGATATTCGCCGCATTGTCGATGTGTGGCAGGCACAACGCGATGTACCTCATTATGCGCGCTTTGTGCCTATGGAGGAGATTGAGCGTAACGATTACAATCTCAATATTCCTCGCTATGTATTTGCTCCCGATACGGAGATTCTGCAAGATATCGATGCCCACCTTCATGGTGGCCTGCCCAAACATGATATAGATCAGTTTGACGCCTATTGGGAAGTGTGCCCGTCGCTTCGTGATGATCTCTTTTGCGACCATCCTACGCGCAAAGGTTACTATTCTCTGAAGTGTAAACTGGATGCTGTACGTGATGTCGTTGACGAGAATATTGATTTCCGTAAGCAGAGCGATGCTTTTCAGAATAGTTTTACGGAGTGGTGTAATTGTCATCGCAAACAACTTTACTCCCTCGTATCCGGATTTGCTCCCAAGAAACTCATCGAGCAACTGGGTAACTCGTTGTTGGAGATTTTCGGGGTTGATAAGTCGCTTGTCGATGCTTATGATGTCTATGACTGCCTGATGAATTACTGGGGCGAAACTATGCAAGATGATTGCTATATGATTTCGTCCGGAGGCTGGACGGTGCAACTGTACACTCCGCAGCCTGCCTCCAAGAAGAACGACGAAAAGAAGAAGGAGAAAAAGGCCGTCGCTCCCGAAGATGTCGTCTGCGACCTGCTTCCTGTACCAATTGTTATTGATGAATATTTTGCAGAAAAGCGGGATGTTATCGCTGCTGCTGAGGAGTTGTTGGGGCAAAATGAGGCGCAGCTTGCTGAACTGGTCGAGGAACAAGCGGATAATTATCTTGATGAGGACAATTTCCACGATAGCAAGATGACTGATGCCAATGTAAAAAAACGAATTAAAGCACTCGATAAGAAAACCGATGCCGATGAGATTGCCGTGTTGCAAAAGTATCTCGACCTCAAAGGTGATATATCACTCAATAAGAAACTGATTAAGGAACGTAAATATGACTTGCTGACTGCTCTTGTAGTCAAGTATGCCGATCTGTCAGAGGAGGAGATTAAACGGTTGGTTATTGAGAAAAAATGGTTCGCATCGCTTGCCTTGCGTCTTAACGGTGAGATGCAACGCATCAGCCAACAACTCACTTCCAAGGTGTCGACTCTTGCAGAGCGTTATGCCCAAACGCTCCCCGAGATTGATGCCGATATAACCGACCTAGAGGCAAAAGTTGCAGTACACTTAAAACAAATGGGATATTAATTTGGAATGCCATGACTGATTACAGACAACTATTATCAAATATTAAGACTCGCCACAACCCCGAAAATCGGTATCTGGTAGAGTCAAGAATGTTTACTGGGTTACCTGGCGACATTAGTGATCTACAAAGATATGTTTATATGGCTATGATGGCGGTAGATGATAGCTATACATCTAAAACAAAAGAAGCTGGACAACGAGTGAGAACTCATCTACAAGATGGAGGTTTAACAAATGTATCGTATCATTATCAAGGTTCTGTTATGACGGACACCCATATTAAAGGATATAGTGATATTGATTTATTGGTTATATGTGAAAAGTATTATAGTTATGATTCAGCAAGCGTTAAACAAATTTTAGCGTCATATAATACTCGTTATTCATATTCCCAACTATCAAAATTAAGATCTATTGATAATGCATCACCCTACACTGGAAATGTTTATGATGACTTAAGAACAATTAGAGTGCAAAGTGAAAGCATACTATCTCGTAAATATTTAAAATGTGATATTAGCCATCCTAAAGCAATAAAAATAACAAATCAAGATCTTCATAGAGATGTTGATATTGTTACAGCAGGTTGGTATGATAATGTAAATTCTATCATTAATGATCAAAATATCACGTATAGAGGTATTCAGGTGTATGATAAAGTTGCTAATAATAGGTGTGCGGCAGACTATCCATTTTTGAGTATTGAACGCATAAATACCAAAAGTGTAAATACGGGTGGTAGATTAAAAAGAATGATACGTTTTTTGAAAAATATTAAAGCAGACTCGAAGCAAAAGATTGATTTATCAAGTTTTGATATTAATGCCATATGTTATAATATTGATATTGATGCATATAAAGACTTGCACTACCTATATTTAGTAACAATTGTTTTTTTGCAGCTACACAAGATTGCGTACGACGAATCCTATGCAAATAGTATAACGTCTGTAGATGGGAAAGAGTATATATTTAGAGGCAACAATAAGCGTCGAGAAGTCGCTACAATGTTGCAAAATGTATCCACCATTTATTCCATTCTTAAAGAGCAACATTTAATAATATGAGACCTAGAATTTTTATTGGCTCCTCGAAAGAGGGTTTGAATATAGCAGAACAAATAAAAGCCTATTTTTCTAAAGACTTTGACTGCTATTTATGGAGTGATGACATATTCAAATATAATGACAATTACCTTGAAACCTTAATGAAAGAGGCTAGTTTATTTGATTTTGGTTTTATGGTATGTACTAATGATGATTGGACTAAATCAAGGGATGTGGAACAAGGGAGCCCTCGTGATAATGTTATTTTTGAATATGGATTATTTTTGGGCCGCTTAGGTCGAGATAGAGCATACATTATCCATGACAAAAACATAAAATTACCAAGTGACCTACATGGAATTACATTAGCTTCTTTTGAAGTTAAAGATGGTGTTCTAACTTCCTATGACAGGCCATTTGATGCTTTGTTAGAAAGATTGCATAATGAAATTAAGGGTAAAATCGAGATAGGTTTATTAGGAATGTTGCCATCGACAGTATTGGCAATTGGGTATTTTGAGAATTTTATCAAACCAGTATGTGAGTATTTAATTAGTCACAATCCTATAAACGTGGATGGGGAAGATTTGTACTGTTCTAAATTTCGAGTGGTAATACCAAATGATTTAGATGCAGATATTAAGAAACGAGCTTTAATATATCACAGGAAACAATCATTTAAAGAATTACAAATCCCGACTGAAAGCAGGAGTTATCCTTTGTATGTATCAGTAGAGAAAGAAGGGAGTCAGGCTTTATTGAGTGATATGCCTACAACGCTTAATGGTATTGACAAAGCAATCGATATGTACTTGCGTAAGGGGCATATAGGAAAGACTCAAGAGCAACAATTACTTGAAGATAGGGAGTTGCGAAATTTCGCAATGGTATTATCAAAATTAGTCGAGAATGATGCTTTTTGTAAAGAGTTGATCGTTGTTGAGACGGAATAATAGTATAATATGTTTATTGATAATAATATATCACAAGGATATAAGCAAACCGAGTTGGGAATAATACCCGAAGATTGGGAGGTGTTATCATTCTCCCAAGTCTTCGATATGTATCCTAATAATACATATCCTCGTGATTGTATGAATGATGATCATGGGACAATAAGGAACATACATTATGGTGATGTGCTAATTAAATATCCAACCGTCGTTGATGTTGATAAATGCTCAATACCATATCTTAATGAAGGCGTTAAGATTAAGAATCAAAAGTTTGTACAATCTGGCGATGTGATTATTGCAGATACGGCAGAAGATGAAACTGTGGGTAAGTGTGTGGAGATTAAGAATGCAATTAATGCCAAAATAGTAGCAGGGTTGCATACATTCTTCTGTCGTCCTATTAGAAAATTTGCAATAGGCTGGTTGGGGTACTATCTCAATTCATCAAATTATCATAATCAATTATTACCGTACATAACAGGTATAAAAGTGTCGTCAATATCAAGAGGCTCTATTCAAGAGACCAAACTGCTTGTTCCTCCTGTTGCCGAGCAACGAGCTATTGCGGAGGCGCTGAATGATATAGATGGATTGATTGCAGCATTGGATAAGAAAATCGCCAAGAAACGCCTGATTAAGCAAGGGGCGATGCAACAACTCTTAACCGGTAAAACTCGCCTTCCAGGTTTTACCGACTCATGGTTAGAAAAGAAGTTAGGGGCAATTTCTCATATTAAAACGGGTAGTTGTAATGGAGATCAAGCTGTTGAGAACGGTAAATATCCTTTTTTTGTACGTTCACAGAAGGTTTATGCGATTGATTCGTATTCATATGATGGAGAAGCGATATTAGTGCCAGGGGAAGGTGGTATTGGTAGTATATTTCATTATATTAATGGTAAATTTGACTATCATCAAAGAGTGTATAAAATTAGTGACTTTGCAGATAATGTGTATGGTAAATATATATTCTTCTATATGTCACGATATTTTGGAGAGTACGCATTATCTTTAACCGTTAAGGCAACAGTGGACTCTTTAAGATTACCTACTTTTGAAGAGTTTGTAATTTGTTTGCCTATGGACATCAAGGAGCAGCAGGCAATAGCTGCAATCTTGAGCGATATGGATAACGAGTTAGCCGATCTTGAAGCCAAACGCGACAAGTACCGTCTCCTAAAATCGGGCATGATGCAAAAGCTATTAACGGGTCAAATAAGATTACAAACAAAATAAGAATAATATGGAAGTAAAAAAAGAATTACCGAACGTAACAATTTCAACAGAACATTATGATATCATTAGTTCTGGTAGTGTTGTTTTGCAAAAGGGTGAATACCTCGATTTTCAGATAGGAAATCTTAAATTTAGAATTGAATTTATAGATGAACCTATAACTGATGGTATTAACAAAGAAGGACGAATTACCACAAATATAGTTAATTCTGATTCTCCTGATGCATATTTAAAAATATCATTCTATAACCAGAATACTGCTTTTTTTGCGAGTGTTGTTGATTTTTTGGATCTGGCAACATTTAATGGGAACCCTCTTAGGTTAAAATTCAGTGTGCAGGCAATTAATAATAGAGATGGTAGTAGTGATAAAATCTTTTTCTATACATGGTATTTAGGGAAAGAGGCATCAATACAAACAGCAAATAATGTTCCACAACAATAAATTTAGACTTGTTATGGCTAATTTATATAAAAATGTCAATAGTGGAACAAGTTCATATAGCAGCTCACCACTAAAAAAGTTGGAACTTCAAAATGCTCATGAGCAAGTTCAACTTAAGGAGCAACATGAACATGAGGAGAGGATGGCTGATATGCAATATCGGCATGAAGCAAATCTAAACAATCAGGCATTAGGCTGCTTCGGGCGAATATTTGGTTCCCAAGAGAATTCCTCTCGAAATATAACAGGCATAATATGTTTATCGTTTGTTGCAGGAGCAACATTAACTTCTCTTATAGTATATTTTTGCAAAGAGGATACGGCTTTTGTAAAAAAAATGTGGGAAGTTATATGTCCAATTATTACATTATCGTTGGGTTATCTTTTTGGTAAAAAATAAGAATAATTATGGACGCAAATATCGGGGCAAAGGAGCGTGTAACGCAAAATAGATTGATAGGACTTTTTAAGAATGTCTTAAAGTATACCTATCTCGGGAACTGGGAGACTCGTGAGGATAACGCCAATATCGAAGAAAAGTTGCTTACAGCATATCTCTTGCGGCGTGGCTATACCGACAAGGAGATACGGAGTGCAATCGTGAAACTCAAGCAGTCGGCAAACTCCCTTGGAGGCGGATTGTATAATGCCAACAAGGATGTATATACCTTTTTGCGTTATGGCGTGAATATTCACCTGATGCACAGAATTTATGCTAATCGCATAAATTCGCGCGGTATGTCTCGGGTTTTCTGTGAAATACCTGTAACTTATCATTACCTTGTCAGTAATTGACCGAATGTTGTCAATTACAGTTTCTTAACACCCATAGTTACTGCTTCTTTGTTGATGTTCCACTCTTTCACATAACCATCGGTCTCGCCAAGTACCATTTCGTCTGCAAGTACTTCTGACTTGATCTCATCTTCGTGTGCTTTCATGACATCCTGGATCTTGTCGTTTCCGTGAGCGTATACTACGATCTTGTCCATAACTTCGAAGCCAGCTTCTTTTCTCATGGTCTGGATCTTGCTGATGATCTCACGTACAAATCCTTCTTCGATCAGTTCAGGTGTCAGGTTTGTATCCAGGACTACGGATGTTTCACCGTCAGATTCAGATACATAACCCTCTGTCTGTGCTGTTTCAATAAGAAGGTCTTCTTCTGTAAGCTCTACATCGTTTCCGTTGATATCCAGTTTCAGGACACCGTTGGTTCTCAACTCGTTCATTGCTGCTGTTCCATTGATGTCTGTGAGAGCCTGTCTGATTCCTCCAAGGAGTTTACCGTATTTCGGTCCTACTGTACGAAGCTGTGGTTTGAAGCTGTAGGAGATAAAGGATTCTACATCATCTGCGAATTTTACTTCTTTGACATTCAGTTCGTCTGCGATGATGTCAGTGTAGAATTCACTCATTTTCTTCTCAGCTTTTACATACATGGTTCCGATCGGCTGACGGTTCTTGATGTTTGCTGTATTTCTGCAGGCACGTCCCAGAACTACGATCTCCAGAAGCTCTTTCATGTCTGCTTCCAGATCTTTGTCGATCCATGCTTCGTTTACAGTTGGGAAGTCGCAGAGATGGATACTCTCCGGAGCATCTTTGTCCACGCTTCTTACCAGGTTCTGATAGATGTCTTCTGTCATGAACGGGATCATCGGAGCAGCTGTCTTGGCGATGGTTACCAGTGCATGGTACAGAGTCATGTAAGCATTGATCTTATCCTGCTCCATTCCCTTTGCCCAGAAACGTTCGCGGCTTCTTCTTACATACCAGTTACTCATTTCATCTACGAATTCCTGAAGTGCTCTTGCTGCTTCCGGGATCTTGTAGTTAGCCAGGTCATTGTCAACTGCCTGAACTGTTGTGTTTAATCTGCTAAGGAGCCATTTGTCCATAACAGGAAGCTGGTCATAGTTCAGTTCATATTTGGTCGGGTCGAAGTTGTCGATGTCTGCATATAATACGAAGAATGCGTAAGTATTCCACAGTGTGCTCATGAATTTACGCTGTCCTTCCACAACTGCCTTGCCATGGAAACGGTTCGGAAGCCATGGAGCACTGTTGATGTATACTGAGAAGCCTGAGCCATTGACCCGCGAGGAAAAGAAGGCTTGGATTGCACAGAACAAGGGTGTATCTGT
>ENA-UPWM01001228-UPWM01001228.1-human-gut-metagenome-genome-assembly--contig:-NODE-1228-length-11391-cov-6.478434_pt1 | contig 11391 bp, 7 predicted proteins | sample MGYA00250051_ERZ773379 | MGnify/ENA primary metagenome ERZ773379 (study PRJEB29103, sample SAMN06112020) | human gut metagenome | biome: human gut; feature: ankylosing spondylitis patient; material...
CATCTCATGCATACAATCTCTATTGTTTCAAGAAAAGAAGTAAGGAGGTACAAGCGGAAAGAAGATACTGTTGAAAGACAACGCGGAAAAATAAAAGGCCGATAGCTTGTTTCATGCTATCGGCCCTTTTACTATGGTTCTAAAGGTCTAAAAGACCTTGTCGTATCACTTATTCGGAGTCTCCCACTTCTTGGTATCCGTACAAACCACGTTCACTGTCTGGTCACCCGTCTGGATGCGGAAGTCACCTTTCTCCAGAATCCACTTGCCGTCATAGCCTACAAAAGCAAGGTCGGAGCCTTTCAGTTTCAGAGTCACGGTCTTTGTCTCGCCCGGTTTCAGTTCCACCTTTTCGAAAGCGCGAAGACGGCGGGTATCGGGAGTAAGGGAGGCAACGAGGTCGCTGCTGAAGAGCAGCACGCTTTCCTTACCAATGCGGTTGCCGGTATTCTTCACATCAACGGTGAAAGTAAGCACATCATCAGCGGTAAAGTCCGACTTATCCACCTTGAGGTTGCTGTACGCAAAGGTGGTATAGCTCAAACCGTAGCCGAACGCCCACTGTACGGACACCTGCGCGTCGTAGTTATAAGCGCCTTCCATCTGCTTGCCGATGTGTTCGCACGGTTTGTAGTCGTACGTAATCAGCGAGTTGATTTCCTTCGGATAAGTGAAAGGCATCTTTCCGCTGAAGTTGGCGTCGCCGGCAATGAGGTTTGCCAACGCATCGCCGCCGTAGTTGCCCGGAAGCATGGTGTTGACCACAGCCTTTGCCAAAGGCTCGATGTCGGCTATCAGGCGTGGACGGCCCTCGTTCAGCACCAGAATGACGGGCTTGCCGGTCTTGGCAAGAGCCTTCACCAGGTCGAGCTGGTTCTGTGAGAGGAAGAGGTTCGTCAGGTTACCCGGAGTCTCGCAGTAAGAGTTCTCACCGATGCAGGCAACGATGTAGTCGGCACCGGCAGCGGCAGCTACAGCTTTCTCTATCTCCGGAGTGTTTTCTTCCCACCAGTTGCCACCTTGCTTATAAGTGACACCGGCTTCGTAAATGATATTGTCCGCACCGAATTTATTGGTGAAGGCTTCAAGAATCGTATTGTATTGGCCTGCATGCTCATCGGCCTTGTCACCCTGCCAAGAGTAGGACCAGCCGCCGTTGAGGCAACGCATGGAGTTGGCATTCGGACCGGTAACCAGCAACTTCTTGCCTTTTGCCAGCGGCAATATACCGTCTGTATTCTTCAGGAGTACCAAAGATTCCTCGGCAGCCTGGAGGGCGGCGGCGGCATGTTCTGCACCACCGAACAAGGGGAAGTCTTTCAAATCATAATAGGGCTTTTCAAATAGGTTGAGACGGTACTTCAAACGCAGCACACGACGTACAGCATCGTCTATACGGCTCATGGGAACTTCACCTTCTTCCACCAGCTCCTTCAAGAGTGTACAGAACTTCCAGTCGTACGGGTCCATAGACATGTCGATACCGGCATTGATGGCGAGCTTGATGGCTTCCTTCTTATCCTTGGCTATGTGGTCGCGGCTATAAAGGTTGTTGATGTCCGCCCAGTCAGTCACAATCATACCGTCCCAGTTGAGGTCTTCTTTCAGCCACTTGGTCAGCAGCTCATAGTTGGCATGGAAAGGCAGACCGTTGTTCATGGCGGAGTTCACCATCACGGAGAGGGCACCTGCTTTCACCATTTCCAGATAAGGAGCGAAATGCTTCTCACGCATATCCTGCTCGGTGATGGAAGACGGCGTACGGTCCTTACCGGAAACGGGAACACCATAACCCATATAGTGCTTCATACAAGCGGCAACGTTGTTCTCGCCAATCAGGTTGGGGTTCTCGCCCTGGAAACCGATAACTGCTTCACGTCCCATTTCGGCATTGACGTAGGCGTCTTCACCATAGTTTTCCCACATACGCGGCCAGCGCGGGTCACGTCCGAGGTCGGTCACCGGGGCATACGTCCAGGGAATGCTTCCCGCCTTTGTTTCATAAGCGGAGATGCGTGCACCTTCACGTGTCAGTTCACGGTTGAAGGTAGCTCCCATATTGACGCCTTGCGGGAAGAAAGTACCACCCAGCGTATAGGTAGTTCCGTGTATCTGGTCTACACCGTACACACAAGGAATACCCATCACCTCCATGGATTTCTCCTGAATGCGTTTGATGATTTCCTGCCACTTCTCCACGCTCTGTGCCACACCGTTGGGCACGTTCAAGATGGAGCCTACTTTGTATTTTCCGATGACAGAGTCGAGCATCGCCTCGTCCAACTGGAAGCCCTTGGCATTCTCAATGCCTTGGATACGCATATAGAGCTTCATCATCACATCCTGCGAAGGCATCTCCTTGCCCAGCTTGAATTCCTTTTCAAGCTTGTATCTCTTGATGATTTTTTGCAGGTCCTTCACCGTGATGTTCTTCGGGTCGAGGCCGGCAAAGGGATTGGCGCGTTTCTGCAGGAGGTCTATGGTGAGTTCGCACATCTGACCGACTTTCTCGTCAAGCGTCATCTTCTTCAGCAAAGTCTCAATCTGCTGTTCTATTTTCTCGTCTCTTGGAATGGCAGGCGCAACAGTGGTCTGCGCCGTAGAAGTAAGTACTAACCCTGATAGGGCTAAAGATAAGATTAACTTTTTACTCATGGTTGTGATATTGGTTTATAATAGTTGCACTATCTGTTTATACGAGGCACAAAGATAAGAACATCCTGCCATACCAAAGGGTACAACAGGATGTTTTTTAGGGTATGATTTGTTATCTTTTCAGACAATCCTACTCTCATCTCTTCAAGAGGCTCATCGGTTCCTGAAGTTTCAAGATGTTGTTCGTCTTCTGCGTTGCGGCAGCTACTTCAGCCTCCAGCGTAGCCTTGATGTCGCGTGAGGAAGCCCCGACGAGGAACTTGTAGTTTCCGGGAGTTACCACCCATGCCGATGCAGCCTCATCATAGGAAGCCAGGTCGGCAGCATTCACTTTCAGCGTCACCACAGTAGCTTCACCCGGTTTCAGTTCCTTGGTCTTGGCAAAAGCTTTCAGTTCCTTTTCGGGTTTGTTGGCGTCTGCAGCATCGGGAGCGGATACATAAAGCTGAACCACTTCCTTACCTGCTACCTTACCGGTATTCTTCACTTCTACAGATACGATATAGACACCGTTGTCTGCCTTGACAGCAGCCTTGTCGTAAGCAAAAGTAGTATAGGAAAGACCGTAACCGAAAGGATAGGAAACCTGCTTGCCAAAGGTGTCGAAATAACGGTAACCCACGTAAATGTCCTCTTCGTAATTGGTATAGTCCACGTTCTTCACGTCGTTCTTCTTCCCACCTTTGTTCATGAGGTCGGTGCTCACACGCATGTCTATCGGGAAGTTGTCGGAAGAAGCGGCATCTTCAAACTTCACCGGGAAAGTCATTGTCAGCTTGCCCGAAGGAGAAGCCTTGCCACTCAGCACGTCAGCCACACTGTTTCCTCCCTCCTGGCCTGCCTGCCATGCACAAAGAATGGCATCGGGAGCAGATTTCCAAGAAGCAGTTTCAATCACACCACCGATATTGAGCACTACCACTACCTTCTTTCCGGCAGCGTGGAAAGCATCGGACACAGCTTTCAACATGTTCTGTTCCTCTTTGGTGAGGTTGAAGTCGGCTACCATACGGTCAAGGAACTCACCGGAGGTACGTCCCAGCGTCACCAGTGCCACATCGGCCTTGGCAGCCTGCTCGCGGATGACTTGTGCGGAAACAGCCATCTCAGCCGGACGGGTATCGGGCATGAACCACTCTTTCTTATCTTTGGACAGACGTTCTTTCTCGGTTTTCAGGTAAGCTTCATAGCTATTCTTCAGCGCTTCATCCACCACATAGCCGGCATTCTTCAAGCCGTCCAATAGCGAAACGGTATAAGCGCGGTTCACATTGCCCGAACCTGTACCGCCTGCAATGAAATCGTAGGAAGTGCAACCGAAGAGTGCCACGTTCTTCACGTCGGCAGCCAGCGGCAGAGCACCGTTATCGTTCTTCAGCAATACCATACCTTCCGTTGCCGACTGGCGAGTAACGGCAGCATGCGCCTTCAAATCAGGCTTGTTGGAGTATTTATATCCCTTGAAGTGGGGAGTCTGGAGAATCATCTCCAGAATACGCTTCACATTCTGATTGAGGATGGCTTCATCTAACGCTCCGTCCTGCACACCCTTCACGATGGCTTCGTACTGCTTGGGCAGACCGGGCTGCAACATGTCGTTGCCCGCCACCATCTGTGCCACAGCATCTTTACCACCGAACCAGTCGGTCATCACCATACCCTTGAAGCCCCATTCGTCACGCAGCATCGTTGTCTGCAACTCCTTGTTTTCCGAAGTATAGACACCGTTCAGGTAGTTGTATGAGGACATCACGGTCCAAGGAGCGGATTCCTTCACGGCAATCTCGAACCCTTTCAAGTAGATTTCGCGCAAGGCGCGTGGAGATACATGCGCATCCGTAGCCATACGGTTGGTTTCCTGGTTGTTCACAGCAAAGTGCTTGATACTGGTACCCACACCGTTGCTCTGCACACCACGTACGTAGGCGGCGGCAATCTTACCCGACACCAACGGGTCTTCGGAATAATACTCGAAGTTACGTCCGCAAAGCGGGTTACGGTGAATGTTCAGCGCCGGAGCCAACAGCACGTCCGCACCGTATTCCAGCACTTCGTTACCGATGGACTGACCTACACTTTCCACCAGTTCCTGGTCCCAGGTAGAGGCGAGCAAAGTTCCGATAGGGAAATGAGTACAATAGTACGTAGCCGAATCCCCCTCACGCTTGGGGTCGATACGCAGTCCGGCGGGACCATCAGCCAGCACCACAGCGGGAATGCCGAGGCGTTCAATCGGGTATGTGGTTCCTGCCGCACCCGGCACCAGCTTTCTCGTTGCACCGATTACGGCACTGTCACCCGAGAAACCTGCCATACCGGTACCCACTACCAGATGCGCCTTTTCCTCCAAGGTCATGGCGCCAATCACCTCATCCAGAGAGGACTTTCCAAGCTGCGGCACACCCGGTCCGCAAGCTGACAAAACAGCCATTGCTGCTGCCATGGATATGATATTCTTCTTCATAATCTTATTTAAATATCTTCGGTGCGAATTCTGTCAGGTAAATACGCCAGTTCTTCCAGATATGACCTTCTCCGGTTTCATAATATTCATATTTGTAACCCTTCTCGTCCAACATCTTGCGGTAGTCGTTATTGGCCTGGAACAAGAAGTCTTTATTACCGATAGCGATGTAATCCTCATAAGCTCCGGTTTTGATGGAACTGCTTGCAATAATAGTTCCGCGTGCGTCTACAATACCAAAGACGGTGTTTGTTCCGCCTATGTCAATGCCCACTACATAGGGCTTTTCCATGTTTGAATTCATGATATTACTTTTGTTTAAAGGGTTAGTTAATCACATTCATGGTTACAAAAATCACAAAGAAAAACGACACTGCAAAATCTTTTTTTAAAAAAGTTTGCAACTTTTGCAACTTTTCGTAGCATTGCTGCGTCTAATAGTGAAAATTAATAAGAGTAAAGCAATAAACAGGGAAAACAGTGATACAACTAAAAGACATTAACAAGACCTACAACAACGGAGCACCGCTGCATGTGCTCAAAGGTATCAACCTCGACATTCAGAAAGGCGAATTTGTTTCCATCATGGGCGCATCGGGTTCGGGAAAGTCCACTTTACTCAATATACTGGGTATTCTGGATAGTTACGACACGGGGGAATATTATCTGAACGGTACCCTCATCAAGAACCTCAGCGAAACGAAGGCAGCCGAGTACCGCAACCGTATGATTGGTTTCATCTTCCAGTCCTTCAATCTCATTTCCTTCAAGAATGCAGTGGAGAATGTGGCGCTTCCTCTCTTTTATCAAGGAGTGAGCCGCCGCAAACGTAATGCGCTGGCACTGGAATATCTGGACCGCCTGGGGCTGAAAGAGTGGGCACACCACATGCCAAATGAGATGTCCGGTGGACAGAAACAACGTGTAGCCATCGCCCGTGCCCTCATTACCCAACCGCAGATTATCCTTGCCGATGAACCTACCGGCGCACTCGACAGCAAGACTTCCGTAGAGGTGATGCAGATTCTAAAGGAACTGCACGATACGGGCATGACCATCGTAGTCGTGACCCACGAAAGCGGTGTTGCCAACCAGACGGACAAGATTATCCATATCAAAGACGGTATCATAGGTAGCATCGAGACGAATCTGAACCACGATGCAAGCCCGTTCGGAAAAGACGGATTCATGAAATAATAAAGGAAGAGCCCCCTCCCCCTTTAATTTTTAATTCTTAATTTTTAATTATCAATGATAGACCTTTGGCAAGAAATATACGGAACCATCAAACGCAACAAACTGCGTACATTCCTGACGGGCTTTGCCGTGGCATGGGGAATCTTCATGCTCATCGTGCTGCTCGGAGCCGGAAACGGTATCATACATGCCTTCGAGCAAAATGCGTCGGAGCGTGCCTTGAACTCTATCCGCATCTTCCCCGGCTGGACCACCAAGTCATACGACGGTCTGAAAGAAGGACGCCGCGTCCAACTGGACAACCGGGACATGGATGACACGGAGAAGCAATTCACTGAAAATGTCATCAGTGCCGGTGCCACCGTGCGGCAAAGTAATGTAAACGTCAGCTTCGGACAAGAATATATCAATATCTCTCTGCTGGGCGTATATCCCAACTACACCGAAGTGGAAACCGTGAAAACAGCGGACGGACGTTTCATCAACTACAACGACCTGAAAGACCGACGTAAAGTCATCATCCTCCATAAGAAATCTGCAGATATCCTTTTCGGAAAAACGCATACTGAACCCATCGGACAATTTGTCAATGCCAGTGGAGTGGCCTATCAAGTAGTAGGCCTCTACAATGACCAGGGAGACCGCGAGGCAAACGAAGCGTATATCCCCTTCTCCACCTTGCAGACCATCTATAATAAAGGAGACAAGCTGAATAACATCATCTTTACAACCAAGAACCTGCACAGCATAGAAAGTAACGAAGCCTTTGAAAAAGAATACCGCAAGGCTATTGCCACCAATCACCGCTTTGACCCCACAGATGAGAGCGCCATATGGATATGGAATCGTTTCACCAACTATCTGCAGACACAGAATGCAATGGGTATCCTCCGGACTGCAATCTGGGTTATCGGTATCTTCACACTGTTGAGTGGGATTGTCGGCGTGTCGAACATAATGCTGATTACCGTGAAAGAACGTACCCGGGAATTTGGTATCCGTAAGGCATTGGGAGCAAAACCTTTCTCCATCCTTTGGCTGATTATTGTGGAAAGCGTGACTATCACTACGCTATTCGGTTATATCGGTATGGTGGCAGGCATCGGGGTGACGGAATGGATGAACTCTGCTTTCGGTAGCCAGACGATGGATGCCGGCATGTTCCAGCAGACCATGTTCTCCGATCCCACCGTAGACCTCAGTATTGCTATCCAAGCTACCTTGACCCTTATCATAGCGGGTACGTTGGCTGGGTTCTTCCCGGCTAAGAAAGCGGTAAGTATCAGTCCTATTGAAGCACTTAGAGCAGATTAAAGATTATGAGAATAGACATAGATACGTGTGAGGAAATCCTCATCACAATAACAAGGAACAAAACGAGAAGCCTGCTTACGGCGTTCGGCGTATTCTGGGGTATCTTTATGCTGGTGGCGCTTATCGGTGGCGGCCAGGGCATGCAGGAAGAACTAAAATCCCAGTTCGAAGGATTTGCAACCAACTCGGGCTTTATCGCTGCACAAAAGACAAGCGAGGCTTATAAAGGTTTTCGCAAAGGACGATGGTGGGATTTGGAGATGGAAGATGTGGACCGTGTACGCAATGTGGACGGTGTGGCGCTTGCCACGCCTTCCATTGCCTTATGGGGACAAGTGGCTGTCTACGGAGACAACAAGTACGACTGTAGTGTGAAAGGCTTGTATCCCGAATATGAACAGATAGAACATCAAGAGATGACCTATGGACGTTTCATCAATGATGTCGACATTAAAGAGTCGCGTAAAGTGTGTGTAATCGGCAAACGTGTTTATGAAAGCCTCTTCAAACCCGGTGAAGACCCCTGCGGCAAATATGTCCGGGTAAATGGTATCTATTACCGGGTTATCGGAATGTGTTCATCCGAAGGCAATGTCAATATACAAGGGCAGGCCTCTGAAGCCATTACATTGCCTTTTTCCACCATGCAACAGACCTACAACCTCGGAAAGAAACTGCATGTAGTATGTTTCATCATGAAACCGGGAGTAAAAGTGAAAGACGTGCAGCCCGAAGTGGAACGTCTTGTAAAAGCGGCGCACTACATTGCTCCCGATGACAAACAAGCCGTCATGCTTCTGAATGCGGAAGCTATGTTCTCCATGATGGACAACCTGATGATTGGAGTGCGCTTTCTAATCTGGATGGTAGGTTTGGGGACGCTGTTTGCCGGAGCTATCGGCGTATCGAATATCATGATGGTAACCGTCAAGGAGCGCACAACGGAAATAGGCATACGCCGTGCCATAGGTGCCCGTCCTAAAGACATTCTGCAACAAATTCTTTCGGAAAGCATGGTGCTGACCACTATAGCGGGTATGGCAGGTATTTCTTTTGCCGTATTTGTACTGCAAATACTTGAAAAGGCCGCCAATGACCCTGGAGTTATCAAAACCCACTACCAGGTTTCATTCGGACTGGCTATCGGAACCTGTATCCTCCTCATCGCATTAGGAGTGCTTGCCGGACTGGCACCTGCCTATCGCGCCATGGCAATCAAGCCAATTGAAGCCATCAGGGATGAATAAACTTATAGAGAGACCACTAACCGTAAGCCATGAAATAATGGCTATATCAATCGTAAATAATTAAATCGTAAATATAAGATGAAAACAAAGAAGTTTCTGAAAATCGCATTATTGGTAGTAATTGCTGCCTTATTCATTTGGACATTCGTTTTTCTGTACCAGAAGTCCCAACCTAAAGTAACAGTATACGAAACGATAGTTCCGGAAGTGACAGACCTTGAAAAGACTACCGTAGCCACCGGCAAAGTGGAACCGAGAGATGAAGTCCTTATCAAGCCGCAGATTTCCGGTATCATTGCCGAAGTATACAAGGAAGCAGGACAAAGTGTGAAGCAAGGGGAAGTGCTTGCCAAAGTAAAGGTGATACCCGAACTGGGACAATTGAACTCTGCCGAAAGCCGCGTACGATTGGCGGAAATCAACGCTGCCCAAGCCGAAACGGATTTCGCCCGTACCCAGAAACTGTACAACGACAAGCTTATCAGCGCTGAAGAGTACGAAAAAGGGGAAGTAAGCGTGAAGCAGGCACGCGAGGAACTGCAGACAGCAAAAGATAACCTGGAAATTGTAAAGGAAGGCATCACCAAGAACAGCGCCTCTTTCAGTAGTACCCTGATCCGTTCCACCATTACCGGTCTGATTCTGGATGTACCCATCAAAGTCGGTAACTCGGTTATCATGAGTAACACTTTCAATGACGGAACCACCATCGCTACCGTTGCCAACATGAACGATTTGATTTTCCGCGGCAACATTGACGAAACGGAAGTGGGCCGTGTGCACGAAGGCATGCCGGTGAAACTGACAATCGGCGCCCTGCAGAATCTTTCGTTCGATGCCACACTGGAATACATATCTCCGAAGGGTGTGGAAGAAAACGGTGCCAACCAGTTTGAAATCAAAGCTGCCATTGCCGCACCGGACAGCGTACAGATACGTTCCGGCTATTCTGCCAACGCAGAAATCGTATTGGACCGTGCCCAGAAAACGCTTGCCGTACCGGAAAGTACCGTTGAATTCAATGGTGACAGCACCTTTGTATATGTAATGACGGACAGCGTACCGGTACAGAAGTTCGAACGCCGCCCCATCCAGGTCGGCATGAGTGACGGCATAAAGATTGCCATCAAAAGCGGTATCAGTGCCCAGGATAAGATTCGCGGTACAGAGAAAAAGGATTAACAAACGGAATAGCTTAAAAAGATATACGATATGAATAAAAAGATATTCTTATACCTCGCAATATTCGGCAGTATCTCAGTGCAGGCGCAGGAACGATGGTCTTTACGCCAATGCATAGACTATGCCATCGAGCATAACATCAGTATCCGCCAGACAGCCAACGCTGCCGAACAGAGTGCTGTCGAAGTAAATACAGCCAAATGGGCACGACTGCCGAACCTGAATGCCAGTGCCGGCCAGAGCTGGAACTGGGGACGTACGCAAACAGCCATCAAAAATGAGGATACGGGAGACTATTCCACTGTATACGTCAACACCAGCAGCCACAGCACTAATATGTCTGTCAATACCAGCATACCTATCTTTACCGGTCTGGAAATTCCCCACCAGTATGCATTGGCCAAACTAAACCTCAAAGCTGCCATTGCCGACCTGGACAAAGCCAAGGAAGACATTGCCATCAATATAGCTTCGGCCTACCTTCAGGTGCTGTTCAATGAAGAGCTCCACCAGGTGGCGTTGGGACAAGTGCAATTGAGCAAAGAGCAATATGTCCGCATCAGCCGGCTTGCCGACTTGGGAAAAGCCTCTCCGGCAGAACTGGCAGAAGCCAAAGCACGTGTGGCACAAGACGAGATGAATGTAGTGCAGACAAACAACAACTATAAGTTGGCCCTGCTCGACCTTAGCCAGCTTATCGAACTGGAAACACCGGAAGGGTTCAATCTGGAATCTCCGGCAGTCAATCTGGATTTAGTCCCTCTCACTCCTCCGGATGAGATATTCCAAACAGCCATGGTGAGTAAGGCTTCCATACAAGCTGCACAGTTCCGCTTGGAAGGCAGTAAACACAATATCCGTATTGCCCAGAGCAACTACTACCCGCAACTGAGCCTGAACGGTAGTCTCGGTACGAATTACTATTCTACCATCGACCGTACTTTCAGCCAGCAGATGAACGATAACTTCAACAAATATGTAGGATTCAACCTCAGCGTACCTATTTTCAACCGTCTCTCTACCCGTAACCGGGTACGCACGGCACGCCTGCAACGTGAAAACTATGCCTTGCAATTGGATAATGCCAAGAAGACACTTTATAAAGAAATCCAACAAGCATGGTACAACGCCGCTGCTGCCGAAAGCAAATATACCAGTAGCCATACAGCCACCGTTGCCAGCGAAGAGTCTTTCAAGCTGATGAGCGAAAAGTATGAGAACGGAAAAGCAAATGCCGTAGAATACAATGAAGCAAAACAGAACCTTATGAAATCCCAATCAGACGAATTGCAAGCCAAGTATGACTATCTGTTCCGTACCAAGATTCTGGAT
>ENA-UPWM01001234-UPWM01001234.1-human-gut-metagenome-genome-assembly--contig:-NODE-1234-length-11354-cov-18.752150_pt1 | contig 11354 bp, 9 predicted proteins | sample MGYA00250051_ERZ773379 | MGnify/ENA primary metagenome ERZ773379 (study PRJEB29103, sample SAMN06112020) | human gut metagenome | biome: human gut; feature: ankylosing spondylitis patient; material...
TTGCGTCCTTTTTCCGGGAGGAAGAACCGGCGCAGCAGGAGAGATAAAGGAGTGTGCGTATGATCAATCTGAAAATCAACCCGGAGTTCCAGTCCCAGATTCCTCCTCTGACCGATGATGAATTTAAGCAGCTTGAAGAAAATATCCTGAAAGAGGGCAAGCTGCTCTCTCCTTTGATCGTTTGGAACAATACACTTGTTGACGGTCACAATCGTTATGCCATTCTCCAGAAGCATCCTGAGATTTATTTTTCCACCATGCCGCTCCCGTTTGAAAGCCGGGAAGAAATTCTCGCTTGGATTTGCAAAAACCAGTTGGGGCGGCGCAATTTAACCCCGGAGCAGAAGAAGTTCCTTATGGGGAAGCAGTATTCCTCTGAAAAGTGTACCGAAGCATTTCGCGGCAATCAGCATACTGTAAAGAAATCTGGCGGTGTTCAATCTGAACACAACCAGAAGCCCATGAAAACCTGTGAGCGCATTGCACAGGAAAATCACAGCAGCGCAAGTTCAGTCCGCCGTGCAGAATACTATGCCCACGGCGTTGACGTTGCGGATGAACTGTCTCCCGGTTTCCGTGATCGGTTCTTCCGCGAGGAACTGCACATTCCCGATTATCTTCTCGAAAATCTCGGCAAGGCCAAGCCCGAAGAACAGGCTGAAATTTTTGAGGAAATCAAGAATTATGTGCCGAAGCCGAAGAAAGTCAAGCCTAACAAAGTAACGGTGAAGCAGGCAGAGAAAGCCGCCAGCAACACCATTGATGAAAACTATGATGTTCCCCAAAAGTTTCTCGAACTGTACTACCGGCTCCACAATGCTGAATCTCTCATGCGAAAGAGTTGGGAAGTTACGTTCGACTTGAACCCGAAACTTCTTACGCATCCGGAACAGGTCAAAGTTCTTCGCTTTGCCTTGAAACCTCATCTTGAATTTTTGAAAACGCTGGACGAAGTTCTTGCAGAATCCAGCGGTGAATCCTCTAAAACGGCATAACGACAGGCACTTGTAAGCCATCAACGAGCCACCAGCCGCAAGTGCAGGGCGGAAACTATCCGCGCCCTTGCGCCTGATAAAAATTGGAACTTTGATTTTCTCGCCCGGCTTTGCCACGGTGGGACAGTCAAAGGAGCGTGCGTTTGAACAAAAAGAAAAAGTCCACAAACACTTTCCCTTACCCCGATGAAGTCATCGACCGTCTGGCACGGGCATTCTACCCGGCCATCCTTGCCTGCTGGAACAGCGAGGAAGGCCAAAGAGAATTTGCCGCATGGCAGGCAGAGCAGGCTCATCACACCACCAGCAAAGAAAAACAGAGCGTTCCCGACGGGGAACGCCCTGCTGTACATATCGCTGTTGTCTGTGGCTTTTGGCAGGGTGCGTCCGGGTGGGCGCACCCTGTTTTTCTGTATAAAAAGATTTGTTAGTTTGGCTTGAACTCAACTCTACTAAAAGAACCCGACATAGCCGGATCAAGCGTATGCTGTTCCAATCCCATCAAATCCTCAAATGTTTTTTGTTGTGCCGTAAAACAGTTTTCGTTCAGATATTTCAGCAAATTTCCTTTTTCTATAATTCCATTGTCATCCAGAATTTTTACAGACGCTGAAAAAAGAGATGCTGTGGGAACTTCAACCATATCTCCCGGTTCAAATGTTCGCCATCCACGACTTCCAAGCTGCCTAAACAAATATTGATATTGACTTGGCGACAGTACCTCTAGCATATATGCTCTACGAATCATCATCGCAATTGAGACATGCCATTTTTCTTTTAGTCTTAAATATTCATTTAAAACTGTTGGATATTGAAGGTCTTTCAAAAATGCTTCTTTGGGCAGCAAAAATGCAGATGCAAATTGATTTGCATCTGATTCATTGCTCCGATACTCGGCATCTGCTTGCGATTTCACATCCGAAACAATATGACCGAGTATCCAGTGTCCTAGTTCGTGAGCCAACGTAAAGTTCAATCTTGCAGGTGTTGTTTTATCTGTATTATATGTTGTGAAATAGAACCTCTTGCTTTCTCCATTATTGGCAAGGACCGGAATGTGACTGATTGCGTCCAAATGCCCTACGTTTTCCGAGAAAGAAGTTACCACAATTCCAAGATTTTGTAACAGATAGCTCATATTACGAATGGGCCTATCCGATAAGTCCAATTTTTCCCGAATTTTTTTTGCGATTAGTTCCATGTCAGAACACTCTGCTACAGATTTCATACAATCGATCAATTGTTCGGTTGATGGATATTCAATATATTCTGCAAAAAAGTCATAAATATACGATTTCAATACATCAATGTTTGTTTGCCGTAGTTTTACGGCTCTTGTCGTGGTTGTAGTTGCTCTACAATATGCAACTCCGGGACTAAAATTATCGCTGCTACCTTCAAAGAAAAATTTCGGTGGAAATTTCAATTCTTGCGAAATTGCTAATACTTTATCGGCACTTGGTTTGATTAAACCATTTTCATACTGAGAGACAGTTTGCTTTGTCACCCCTATCTTTTCTGCTAGCTTAGGACTGGAAATATTTTGGATTTCACGAGCCAATGTCAGCCGCATTCCATTAAACTCGGATGTAACAATGGCACCCATTTTTTACCCATCTTTCCGTACAAATTTTTTTCGCGGTTTGAATTCCGGGATACTGTCGATTTGAACGCCATACTCATTACCAGTTTCTTCCTTAAACTTAGTAATTTCATCTTCTGGAACAGCTTCTTTCCAATTCATCGGAATTGCAGAATCCAAATTCATTTCATCAACGATACAACCATTTGCATTCAAAATTTCCAATGTACAGCTTCTGATCAATTGAGCTAAATCCAAGCGGTACGTTAAAATTCCAAATCTCAAGACTTCACCGTCTACTGCTTGCTCCAATTCATCGAAGGGCTTTTCGGCTTTTTGCTGCACAGCTTTATCTTGTCCAAACAGTGACATCTGCTCATACTGGGGAACCATTTCATTCAAATCTTGATTAGCCGGAAGTCCCGAAAAAACGTAATGCATCTCACCATTCTGCAATTTGACAAGTCTATTGCGGAAATTTTCTTGGCGAAGAATCATAATGGCTGTTTTGCTGTGAGGATCATATGCCACAGCATACTTCCAGCTTCCAGAGACCATCAAAACCACACGATATCCTGCCTTTGTTAAATGTTCATGTTCATTTTGAAAGATATGTGCCCAGCCGTGCTGTCCTTTTCCGTTAGAATACATCAAATCGGCATAGACACCTTCATTTTCTTCCATGCCATGGTAGATGCTTTCAACAATCAGTTTTGCCATTGCCATTGCGGAATCTTCAAAAAATGCTTTTTTCATGTGAACCTCCTTCACAGATGAAATTATAAGCGGTGGAATTTTCTTACACTTCATATTTTACATAAATTTTGTAAAAAGTCAAGTGATCGAATGACGTTTTATGCATTCAAATGCAAAAGCGCAGCACCTCCCAAAAAGTACTGCGCTTTTGTATAATTTGAGCTACCAGTTAGTCCTCCAACCCACAGCTCCCGGTCACATTCTTCAAATATTCCTCCGGGTCACCATTCAAAATCAAATCTGCATAGCCCAGTGGGTCATTGTAGATGAGATAATCCAACTCCGACCTCTGTGCCATAGTCACATCCAACGCATCCTCGACTCCGGTGCAATTGATGGAAATTTTTCTTTCATCCCGGAGCAGCAACTCCACACACCCGGTATCCATATTAAACTTGCAAACGCTTTCATCATACTTCATGTTCGTGTCCTCCTGAAATCATGTTGTAGCTTATGTCGGTCAATCTATGATTTCGGATTTCATCTTCCACGGACGCCCATATTGAATTTACCGAAGAAAACAAATAATCCGAACCCATCTCCTATCGGAAACAAGTTCGGATTATTTTTGTTTGGTCCGAGTGGCGAGAATCGAACTCACGGCCTCTTGAACCCCATTCAAGCGCGCTACCAAAACTGCGCTACACCCGGATATCGACCGCCGCTTCCCTACCGAAGCGTGGCGACAAGAGATATTATACTCAGGTAAGGCCGTTTTGTCAACAGATTTTTCGATTATTTTTGGTTTTTTCCGAGAAAAGTCCGATTTTTACACGGATACGCGCTTTTTTGTTTTTTGCTGTTTTCAGTGTTTTTCTGCTTCTGCGGCGCGCTGTGCGCGGTCGCGTTCCAGCAGCGGGCGCAGATACTGGCCGGTAAAGCTGCCGGGCACGGCGGCCACCTGCTCCGGGGTACCCTCGGCCACGATCTCGCCACCGGCGCTGCCGCCCTCGGGGCCAAGGTCGATGATATGGTCGGCACACTTGATCAGATCCAGATTATGCTCGATGACGATGACCGTATTGCCCACGTCCACCAGTTTTTGCAGCACCTCGATCAAGCGGTGCACGTCTGCAATGTGCAGGCCGGTGGTGGGTTCGTCCAGAATATACACCGTTTTGCCGGTGCCACGGCGGGCAAGCTCGTTGGCCAGCTTTACGCGCTGCGCCTCGCCGCCGGACAGGGTGGTGGCGCTCTGCCCCAAGGTGACGTAGCCAAGGCCAACGTCCAGCAGCGTTTGCAGCTTGCGGGCGATCTTGGGCTGGTTGGCAAAGAACACCACCGCTTCCTCCACGGTCATGTTCAGCACATCCGCAATGGTCTTTTCCTTATACTTTACTTCCAGCGTTTCGCGGTTGTAGCGCGCGCCCTTGCACACCTCGCAGGGCACATATACATCCGGCAAAAAGTGCATCTCGATCTGCAAGATGCCGTTACCCTCGCAGGCTTCGCAGCGGCCGCCCTTGACGTTGAAGCTGAACCGTCCCGGGCCGTAGCCGCGCATCTTGGCGTCCTGCGTCTGGGAGAATACGGCGCGGATATCGTTGAACACGCCGGTGTAGGTGGCGGGGTTGGAGCGCGGGGTGCGGCCGATGGGCTGCTGATCGATGCCGATGACCTTATCCACGAACTCCAGCCCCTCTACCCCATCGCATTTGCCGGCGCGGGAGCGGGCACCGTTCAGTTCGCTGGCCAGCGTTTTGTACAGGATCTCGTTGATCAGGCTGGACTTGCCCGAGCCGGAAATGCCGGTGACACAGATAAACTCCCCCAGCGGGAAGCTGACATCAATATTGCGCAGGTTGTTTTCCCGTGCGCCCTTTACGGTCAGGCAGTGGCCGTTGCCGGTGCGGCGGGTCTGGGGCACGGCAATGCGCTTGCGGCCGGAGAGATAGTCGCCGGTAATGCTGCGCTTGGCCTTGCAGATATCCTTTACGCTGCCTGCGGCTACGATCTCGCCGCCGTGCACACCGGCACCGGGGCCTACGTCCACGATATAGTCCGCGCTGCGCATGGTGTCCTCGTCGTGCTCGACCACAATGACCGTATTTCCCAGATCCCGCAGGTTTTTCAAGGTAGCGATGAGCTTATCGTTGTCCCGCTGATGCAGGCCGATAGAGGGCTCGTCCAACACATAGAGCACACCGGACAGAGCGCTGCCGATCTGGGTGGTCAGGCGGATGCGCTGGCTCTCACCACCGGACAGCGTGCCCGCCGCCCGGGCAAGCGTGAGGTAATCCAGACCCACACTCTGCAAGAATTGCAGGCGGTTCTTGATTTCCTTCATAATCTGGCCGCCGATCTGCTGCTGCTTTTCGGTAAGGTTCGGCTCGTTTTGCTTGATAAATTCCAGCTCGTCCCGGATGGACATCTCGCAGAACTGGCTGATGTTTTTATCCCCGATAGTCACGGCAAGCACCACCGGCTTCAGGCGCTGACCGTGGCAGTCCGGGCATTCCACGCCGGACATAAAGCTGCCGATTTCTTCCTTCATCCACTCGCTGCTCGTCTCGCGGAAGCGGCGCTCCAGATTTTCCACAATGCCCTCAAAGGTGTTGTAGTACACCCCGCTGCCGAACTCGTTGGTGCGGTGCATCTCGATCTTTTCGCCGTTGGTGCCGTAGAGCAGGGCGTTCACCGCCTCGGTGCTCATCTCCTTGATGGGCGTATCCAGCGTAAAACCGTATTTTTTGCCAAGGCCAAGATAATACATCTCGCTCACAGAGCCCTCGGCGTAATACCAGCCGCTGGCCTTGATGGCACCCTCCCGGATGGAAAGGCTGCGGTTGGGCAGGATGCGATCCTCGTCCACCCGCATAAAGGTGCCAAGGCCGGTGCATTTTTCGCAGGCACCCAGCGGGTTATTAAAGGAGAAGAGCCGGGGCGACAGGTCGCTGATGGAAATGCCGTGCTCCGGGCAGGCAAAGTTCTGGCTGAAGGTCATACACTCGCCGCCGATGACATCCACCTCGGCCACGCCCCCGGTGAGCGCCAGCGCGGTCTCCAGCGAATCCGCCAGACGGCTGCGGATGCCCTTGCGCAGGGCAAGACGGTCCACCACGATTTCCACCGTATGCTTGATGTTCTTTTCCAGACTGATCTCCTCGTCCAGATCATACAGGTTACCATCGATTTTCACGCGGGCATAACCGGCGCGGCGGGCGGCGTCCAGTTCCTTCTGCTGGGTGCCCTTGCGCTGACGCACCACCGGGGCTAAGATCTGGAACTTTGTGCCCTCCTCCAGCTTGAGGACGGCATCTACCATCTCGTCCACGCTCTGCTGGCTGATGACCCGCCCGCAAACCGGGCAGTGCGGCACGCCGATGCGGGCGTACAGCAGGCGCAGATAATCGTAGATCTCCGTCACGGTGCCCACGGTGGAGCGGGGGTTGTGGCTTGTGGTCTTTTGGTCGATGGAGATGGCCGGCGAAAGACCGGTGATCTCGTCCACGTCCGGCTTATCCATCCGACCCAGAAACATCCGGGCGTAGCTGGAAAGGCTTTCCACATAGCGGCGCTGGCCGTCGGCGTAGATGGTATCGAAAGCCAGACTGGACTTGCCCGAGCCGGAAAGGCCGGTCATGACGATCAGCTTTTCCCGCGGGAGGGTCAGGTTGATATTTTTCAGGTTGTGCTCGCGGGCACCCTTGATGATGATTTTATCGTTTGCCAAGGTATTTTCTCCCTTTTCGTTGTGTCTGTGCATGGTTCTGTTTGCGTTCGGTCTCGGCGGCGGAGTCCACGGTGGGGTTTTCGCCCCGGCGCAGACGGTCGATCTGATCCCGCAGGAAGGCTGCGTGCTCAAATTCCAGCAGCTTCGCAGCCTCCTTCATCTCCCGGGTCAGGCGCTCGATGGCAGCTTCCCGCTCCATCTTGCCCATGCGGCGGGTGTTGCGCTTGGCGTTTTCGGCCTTATCGCTGATCTCGATGCTGTCAGCAATGGCCTTGACGATGGTCTTGGGCACGATGCCGTGTTCCTCATTATAGGCCATCTGAATGGCGCGGCGGCGCTCGGTCTCGGTGATGGCGCGCTCCATACTGTCGGTCACCACATCGGCGTACATGATGACCATGCCCTCCGCGTTGCGGGCGGCGCGGCCGATGGTCTGGATCAGGCTGGTCTCGCTGCGCAGAAAGCCCTCCTTGTCGGCATCCAGAATGGCCACAAGGCTCACCTCCGGCAGATCCAGACCTTCGCGCAGCAGGTTGATGCCCACCACCACGTCGATGCTGCCCAAACGCAGATCCTTGATGATCTCCATCCGCTCAAAGGTATCCACCTCGTGGTGCATATACTTGACCTTGATCCCCTGCTCGGTGAGGTAATCGGTGAGATCCTCGGCCATCTTTTTGGTCAGGGTGGTCACAAGCACCCGCTCCTGCCGCTGGATGCGGGCGTTGATCTCGCCCAGCAGGTCCACCACCTGCCCTTCCACCGGGCGCACCGAGATGACCGGGTCTAAAAGACCCGTGGGACGGATGACCTGCTGCGCCACCTGTGAGCTGTTCCGGCGCTCGTACTCGCCGGGGGTGGCGGAGACAAAGATCATCTGGTTGAGCTTGGACTCCACCTCCTCAAATTTCAGGGGGCGGTTATCAAAGGCGGACGGCAAACGGAAACCGTATTCCACCAGCGTTTTTTTGCGGGCGTAGTCGCCGCCGTACATGGCGCGCACCTGCGGCAGGGTGACGTGGCTCTCGTCCACGAAGAGCAGAAAATCCTCCGGGAAATAATCCAGCAGGGTGGTGGGCATACTGCCCGGCGCACGACCGGACAGCACTGCCGAATAGTTTTCGATGCCCTTGCAGATACCCACCTCGTTCAGCATCTCGATATCGTAGTTAGTGCGCTGGGCAATGCGCTGGGCTTCGATCAGCTTGCCCTCGGCGGTGAACTGTTTGACCTGCGCATCGCACTCGGCGCGGATCTTTTCCAGCGCAGCGGCCTTTTTTTCCGCGCTGACGATATAGTGGCTGGCCGGGAAGATGGCAACGTGCTTGACCACGTTCTGCTTGGAGCCGGTCAGGGGGTTGAACTCGGTAATGCGGTCGATCTCGTCCCCGAAGAACTCCACCCGGATGGCAAGCTCGCTCATATAAGCCAGATAAATGTCCACCGTGTCGCCATGTACCCGGAACTTATTGCGCACAAAATTCACGTCGTTTCGCTCGTATTGCAGGGTGACCAGCTTTTTGCACAGCTCGTCCCGCTCCATTTGCATCCCGGGGCGCAGACTGATGACCATGCTGCGGTAGTCGATGGGGTCGCCCAGCGAGTAGATACAGGATACCGATGCCACAATAATGACGTCCCGCCGCTCGGAAAGCGCCGCCGTAGCCGAGTGGCGCAGACGGTCGATCTCGTCGTTGATAGCGCTGTCCTTTTCAATATAGGTATCGGTGCTGGGAATGTAGGCCTCCGGCTGGTAGTAGTCGTAGTAGCTGACGAAGTACTCCACCGCATTGTTGGGGAAAAACGAGCGGAACTCGGTACACAGCTGTGCCGCCAGCGTTTTGTTGTGCGCCAGCACCAGCGTGGGGCGGTTGCACTGGGCAATGACGTTGGCCATGGTAAAGGTTTTGCCGCTGCCGGTCACGCCCAGCAGGGTCTGGCAGCGGTCACCCCGCTGCACCCCCTCCACCAGCTGCGCGATCGCCTGAGGCTGGTCACCGGTGGGGGCATAGTTCGACACCAGTTCAAATTTTTCCTCTGCCATCGTTTTCTCCCTTCCGTGCGTATAACCACAATCCGTTGTTACTTCAAGTTGTATTATAGCACGCACAATTTATAATGTAAACAGTTTTTTGTTTTACGGCCAGAACAGCGTGCCGGTCTTGAAATCGTAGATAGGCAGGCGGTTGGCGTCCCGCATGGAAAAATACTCGGTGTCGGTCAGGATAAAGTGATCCAGCAGGTGCACATTTACCAGCCCCAGCGCCCGGGCAATGCTGCCGGTGGCGTCCATGTCCTCCAGCGAGGGCAGCGCCACCCCGTTGGGGTGGTTGTGGCAGAGCACCACGGCGTCCGTGCCGCCCTTGATGGCGGCTGCTACCACATTTTTGATATCCAGACTGACCCGGTCGGAGGTGCCCTCCTGCAGCCAGACGGCGGCGCGCACCCGCTTGCGGCTGTCCAGACTGACCAGCATGGCGCGCTCGTAGTCCGACCACGCAAACTTTGCCATCAGATAGCTGCCCATCTGCTCGGTAGTCTTGATGCAGCGGGTGGTGCTGGTGCGGCTGCGGCCATAGTACCGGCTGATCTGGGGCAGCAGATGCAGCATCCGGGCAGTAGAGGGGCCTACGCCCTCTACGGTGCACAGCTCTTCCTCGCTGGCTTCCAGCACCGCCGCAAAATCCCCGAACCGGTCGATCAGGTCGTGGGCGATACCGTTGGTGTCCTTTTGGGCGTTGGTCAGGTAAAGCACATATTCCAGCGCCTCGTGCTCGGCCAGACTGTCCAGCCCGTAGCTTTGCACCCGCTCCCGCATCCGCTGGCGATGTCCCTTGTGCCGTTTATTCTCTGCCATGGCGGTACTCCTTTTTCTATGTTCTCTCCTTATAGTACCCATTTTGCGGCGCAAACACAAGCGTTCTGCAAAAATAACCCGGATTTTGCACCGGAATACGCGTTGACTTCCCGCCCCGCCTGTATTACTATAAAAGCATGATTCTGACAAAAACGATGAGGATAGCTTTATGAAACAATTTACTGCCACCGCCAACGATGACGGCGTGCGTCTTTCGCGCTTTGTGCAGAGCGTGACCCGCGATTTTCCCACTAGCCTGCTGTACAAGAGTTTCCGCAACAAGCGGGTGAAGGTGAACGGCAAAAAGGCCGCACCGGAGTACCGTTTGCAGGCGGGAGATCTGATCGAGTTGTACATCAACGACGAGTTCTTCCCGCCGGAGGGTGCAAAGCCGGTGCAGAAGGCTGCCCCCAAAAAGCAGCCCAATCAGCCCAAGGTGACGGTCATCTACGAGGACGAAAATCTTGCGGTGCTGTACAAGCCTACCCATCTGCTGTGCCACAGCGACCGCACCGGCGATGCCAATCTGGTGGATGCCTTTACCCAGTACCTGACCCAGAAGGGCGAATACGATCCCCACGGTGAGAACCGCTTCAAGCCCGGCATCTGCAACCGGCTGGACCGCGGCACCGAAGGGCTGGTGATCGCTGCCAAGAACTACGCCGCCCTGCGGGACATGAACGAGATCATCCGCACCGACCTGCTGAAAAAGGAGTACTACACCATCACGGTGGGCATTCCGCAGTCCGGGCGGTTCACCGCATGGTGGGAGCACGACGAGAAAAACAACAAGGTCAGCATCCACGCCCATCAATCGCAGGACGAGCGCCGCAAGCAGATCATCACGGATGTGGACGTGCTGCGCACCGCAGGCCCCTTTGCCCTGTGCAAGATCGGCCTTGTCACCGGGCGCACCCACCAGATCCGCGCCCATCTGGCCTATCTGGGCAAGCCGGTGCTGGGCGATATCAAATACGGCAACCGCAAGATGAACGAGCGCACCGGCACAAAAACGCAGGCGCTGTGCGCGGTACGCATCAGCTTTCTGGATGTGCCGGAGGAAAACACCCTGCACTACCTCTCCGGCAAGGTCATCAAGCTGAAAGACCCCCAGATCCTGCAGCAGTTTGATGCGCTGGATAAAAGCAAAAACGCATAACAATAAGACCGCTGTTTGCAACAACTGCAAGCAGCGGTCTGTTTTTTGCGCTATTTTCTTTTTTGCCCCGTTCACGCCCGGCCGGGCAGCCAGACCGTTGTTTTTGCTCCGCAGGGGGTGTTCTGCCCGAACACTGCCGTGCCGCCATGGGCGGCGGCGATCTGCTGCACTACATACAGGCCAAGGATATGAGGCGCATTTTCGGCAGGCTCCGCAGCGTTCAGTGCCGCCAGAACAGCAGGGGGATAGCCAATACCATCATCTGCCACGGTCAGGCAGAAGCGCTCCCCTGCCCGCCGGGTGTGCACGGTAATGTTCACCGGCTTTGGGTT
>ENA-UPWM01001240-UPWM01001240.1-human-gut-metagenome-genome-assembly--contig:-NODE-1240-length-11314-cov-83.128771_pt1 | contig 11314 bp, 9 predicted proteins | sample MGYA00250051_ERZ773379 | MGnify/ENA primary metagenome ERZ773379 (study PRJEB29103, sample SAMN06112020) | human gut metagenome | biome: human gut; feature: ankylosing spondylitis patient; material...
ACAGAAGAACTGATGCAAAATGGACGGAATATCTTGCCGTAATTAAGCAGAAACTTGCCCCCGGAAATGCCCAGAATACGCTTAACTGTTCAAACATTTGGTAGAGGGAAATACACTACTTTCTAATAAGACAGGCCGAATCTCAACAATAAAAATAAAAAAATGCTTTTTTATTTTGTATTGTCTTCGATTTGCACTACCTTTGCACCCATGATATATCCAGATAATTTTGAAAATAAGATAGGATTCAATGAAATCCGCAAGATGCTGCGCGAAAGATGCCTCTCTCCACTCGGAAAGGAACAGGTAGACAAGATGGCATTCAGCAGCGATGCAGAACAAGTTAACGAATGGCTCATGCAGGTGCGTGAGTTCCGCAGACTGATGGAGGAAGTAGAAGACTTTCCCCTACAATATTTCTATGATGTAAGGGAGAGCATCCTCCGTATCCGTGTTGAAAACAGTCACCTGGAAGAGGACGAGCTGTTTGACTTGCGACGTTCACTATCTACCATAGCAGATATGGTGAAAATATTGAATCACAGCGATGACGATGACGAGCCGGAAGACGGATGGAAAAGAGAGAAAAAATATCCCTACCCAGCCCTACATCGCCTTTCACAGGATGTAGTTACTTTTCCACAACTGATTCAGCGCATCGACCAGATACTTGACAAATTCGGCAAGATAAGAGATAATGCAACCCCTGAACTTCTTCAGATTCGCAGAGAACTGGCAAAGACAGAGGGCAGCATCTCGCGTACCTTATATAGTATATTGCGCTCGGCACAAAGTGAAGGCATCGTAGAAAAAGATGTTACCCCTACCCTGCGTGATGGCAGACTGGTTATTCCCGTCATCCCTACTCTGAAGCGTAAAATCAAAGGTATCGTACACGATGAGAGTGCCACAGGTAAAACAGTCTTCATAGAACCTACCGAGGTGGTAGAGGCAAACAACCGTGTACGTGAACTGGAGGGTGAAGAGAGAAAGGAAATCATTCGCATCCTCACCGACTTTACCAACAAGGTACGCCCATACTCCAAAGAAATTCTGGACAGTTACCGTTTTCTTGCCATCATTGACCTGATACAAGCCAAGCAAAAACTGGCAGAAATCTTCAAAGCCATAGAACCCGAGGTAGAAGACCACCCACACATAGACTGGACCCGTGCGATACACCCATTATTGCAGCTATCTCTACAGAAAAAAAACGAGAAAGTAGTTCCGTTGGATATCATGCTTACACAGGACAAACGTATTCTTATCATCTCCGGTCCAAATGCAGGCGGCAAATCTGTCTGTCTGAAAACCGTCGGATTATTACAGTATATGCTGCAATGCGGTTTGAGCATCCCTGTAAGTGAGCGTTCAAAGACAGGTGTTTTCCAAAACATCATGATTGATATCGGTGACGAACAGAGTCTGGAGAACGACTTGAGTACCTACTCATCTCATCTTCTGAACATGAAGAATATGATGAAGGCAGCCAATGGCGAGACCATCATTCTGATAGATGAGTTTGGTACAGGTACAGAGCCAGGCATAGGTGGTGCTATCGCCGAAGCTGTACTCGACAAGTTCTGCAAGCAGCAAGCTTATGGTGTGATTACCACCCACTATCAGAACCTGAAGCATTTTGCCGACAGCCATGCAGGAGTGGTTAACGGCGCCATGCTCTACGACCGCCATGAGATGAAAGCCCTCTTCCAATTAGCTATCGGCAGACCAGGTTCTTCTTTCGCTATCGAAATTGCAAGAAAGATAGGATTACCCGAAGAAGTAATCAAGGAAGCATCAGATATCGTTGGTTCAGAATACATTCAAAGCGACAAGTATCTTCAGGATATAGTTCGTGACAAGCGATATTGGGAAAACAAACGCCAGAATATCCATCAGCGTGAAAAAGACATGGAGAAAACAATCTCCAAGTACGAAAACGACATAGAGGATATTGAGCGAAGCAGAAAGGCAATTCTCAAAAAGGCAAAAGAAGAAGCTGCAGAACTTCTGAAAGAAAGTAACAAGAGAATCGAAAACGCCATCCGGGAAATCAAAGAAAGCCAGGCTGAAAAAGAAGAAACCCGCCGTATCCGTCAGGAACTTGATACCTTCAAGCAAGAGGTTCAAGAAATTGATACCAAGGAGACCGATGACAAAATTGCCCGCAAGATAGCCCAGATTCAACAACGCAAAGAGCGCCATGCCAAGCGCCAGGCTGAAAAGAAAGAGAATCAGGAAAAGGCTGCAGCAGCACTGAGGAATGCACAGAACAAGACTCAAGCAGATAGTAAACGTGATATTCAGATTGGCGATACGGTGCGCATCAAGGGACTGACTACTGTCGGAAAGATAGAAAACATTACTGGAGATACAGCAACTGCCGTATTTGGAGGAATGAGAACCAAGATGCGCCTGAACCGTCTGGAGCATGCCACAACTCCTGTTGAAAATGCAGACAAGACAGAAGAGCGCAAGGAAAATCTGGCTTCATACGGCATCAGTAAGGAAACCAGAAAGACCATTGACTCACATAAATCCAACTTCCACCAGGATCTGGACGTTCGCGGCATGCGAGGCGATGAAGCACTTAATGCGGTACAATACTTCATCGATGATGCTATCCTGGTAGGAATGCCAAGAGTCAGAATCCTTCACGGAAAGGGAAATGGCATCCTAAGACAGCTCATTCGCCAATATCTGAGTAGTGTGCCTAATGTGACCCATTATGCAGATGAACACGTACAATTTGGCGGATCAGGCATTACGGTAGTTGATTTTTAGCAAACAAACGTTAAACAACTGAAGTTTTTCGGCAAAACATTTGGCGGGTTCAAAGAAAAGCCGTACCTTTGCACCCGCTTAAAAATTGAGACGGACAAGTCTCATACGACCAGCTCCCTCGGAATCCCCCAGGATGGGAACATAGCAAGGGTACTTGGTTGTAGCGGTGCGATATGAATCGCTTGTCCACCCGCCTCTTTAGCTCAGTTGGCCAGAGCACGTGATTTGTAATCTCGGGGTCGTTGGTTCGAATCCGACAAGAGGCTCAAAAAGGAATCTTCTTTTAGAAGGTTCCTTTTTTTATTTACATACATTTTACTTCTATATTTCATAACATTACAGTTGAAACCTCTATTTCACGAGGATCTATCTTTAATTATATATAAATATTTCCACCCTTTACACCTTATATAATAAAAAAGTTGTATTTTTGCAAATTGATATGTTACATCCGTAGAAATACAATAAAAACAATGAATACAGAAAATAACGAGAATCAGGAAGAAAAGAAGACAAGCCAGCAAATGCATAAGGTTAAAACGATTATCATCGACACAGGCAAGATAAGACAAACCAAAGCATTCGCCCGGCAAGATGGTGCCATCCTCGGAGCTGTCTGGATTGTCAGTTTCGTATGTACCATGCTGGCAGTAGACCCGCAATACCAGATGCTGGGATTCATTTCCAACATTCTCATCATAGCAACCCCATTTGTTGTGGCCAAGCGACTGAAGGCATTCCGTGACTATGCAAGAGACGGACATATCTCTTTCCGTCATGCATTCTACTATTGCATCCAGACATTCTTCAATGCAACCCTTCTGCTTACCCTTGTGCAATATCTTTGGTTCCGTTTTATGGATACGAACCAAAGACTACCTGCCGGAAGTCCACGGAACCATCCGCGCCAAATACGAATATCAGACCACCATGGGTGCAGGACGTTTCGAAGTACGCAATGCCCGCGTCAGCGTGACGGGCAACGTATTGCCCAGCGTAGCCTACAAAGCCGAGATAGACCTCTCCGACGAAGGCCAAATCAAGATGCTGGATGCCTACGCCCGGCTTTTCCCGACAAAAGGACTGACAGTCACCGCCGGACAAATGCGCGTCCCCTTCACCATCGACGCCCACCGCTCGCCGCACCAGCAATACTTTCCCAACCGCTCGTTCATCGCCAAGCAAGTGGGCAATGTACGGGACGTGGGATTCACAGTAGGATATACCCTGCCTACCGATGTACCTATCACCGTGGAAGGAGGACTTTTCAACGGTTCCGGACTGACCAACCAGAAAGAATGGCACAAGGAAGTGAACTACTCCGCCAAAGCCCAGTTTCTCTTCACCAAAGGACTGAACCTGACACTAAGCGTGCAGAGTATCCAACCGGAAGAAGTACGCATGCAGTCCTATGACATCGGCGCTTACTACGAAACCGGCCGTTTCCATATCGAAGGCGAATACTTGTACAAGCAATATTCCGACAACGCTTTCAAAGATGTACACGCCGTCAACACCTTCATCAACTACGACCTGCCTCTACGAAAAGTATTCAACAAGATGTCTTTCCTGCTACGCTACGACATGATGACCGACCAGAGCGACGCCAAAACCGCCGATGAGGAAACCGGCAGATTGACAGTGACCGACTACAAACGCCAACGCCTGACGGGCGGCATCACCTTCAGCCTCAGCAAGGCATTCCGCACAGACCTCCGGCTGAACTACGAGAAATACTTCTATGCCAAAAACAGCATAGCGAAAGAGTCGGAACAAGACAAGGTGGTATTGGAATTGATGGTACGCTTCTGATATTTCCTGACTTCCCCTTGCTTTTTTCATTCCAAAAAGGTATATTTGGAATAAATTATTCCGAGTTATGGCAAATCCAATCATACCCGGCATACTGCAGACTGAACAAGACTTATTGTATAGTAAGCTGAATGCATACAATCAAGGGAGAGCCTCTTATAAGGAAGTGGGCGCCTATCTTGTCGTACTGCCCCGACCGGAGCATCTCCAATATACTTTATGGATTTACTCTCCACTGCCCGGAAGACAGTCCATCTTCTACATTTGCGACCTTTCCACCGACATTCACGAAACGCTGCGGATGGCAAGCACACTATGTTTCTACTCGCCGCGCAGCCTGCTGCTTGTGGAGTACAATGCCAAAAGAATGCAGAGCAAAGGGGACGACATCATCTCCGTAGGCAAATACCACGGACACTTCCTGCACGAAATCCTCCGTATAGACCCTGCCTATCTTACGTGGATAGCTTTCAAATTCCAACCACGCATCCCCAAGCAGGAACGTTTTGTACAGATTGCCAAGATTTACCATTCGGTCCATCTCGACATACAACGGAGAAAAACGTACCAGACCACCGGCGGACGTTTTCTGGGGAAAGAAAGCGAAAAAGTGGAGAACCTGACGCTGACGGTGCTCAGCGTGCGACTGGAGGACAACCCCTACAAGACGCAGCTCAAAGGGACCACTCCTTATTTCTATGTGCGCCAGGTGCTGAAGCTGAAAGACTCCATCGGCAACTTCGTCAGCATCCGGCTGAATGCACGCACGGCAAGCCAGAAATCATGCCAGCTGCCCGCCGTGGAACATGCCTACCAGGTAGGGGAACTGATGGAGATAGCATCGGCACGCATCGCGCGTACCTATATAATAGGAAGTACGAAATACACCCGGTTGACACATGTGAAGCTGCACATCCCTACCGGGTAAAAGATTTTCTATCAGATACGAACCACACGCTGCATACGGCTGCTTTCCCAGCCTGCCTCTATCAAGCGGATGACTCCGACCACCTCGCGGGCATCGCTCTGCAAAGGTTCGCCGTGACAAATATGCCGATAGATATTCTCGTAAAAAGCTGCATAATCACCGGGAAGGCTTGGATAAGGTTCATGCACGATTCTACCGCCCTTTTCCGTATGAAGTATCCCCCAAGAGGATTTGTCCTCCTCGCCCCAGTGCGGAGTGACGGGCAATACGCCTTCGTTCAAGGCGGCTTCCTGAGGGTCGAAACCATATTTCACGTAAGAACCTTCCCTGCCGTGGAGGACGAAACGGGGTTCGCTCGCACACATCAGATAGCTGGATTTCAGCGTTATCTTTACTTCGGGTGCCTTTGAGGGGCGTAGCAAATGAATGATGAAGTAGTCGTCTACCTTGCTGTCCTTGCGCAACGTGGCAATATCTGCAAAGACGGCTTCGGGCATACCGAACAGCTGCACAGCCTGGTCTATGACGTGGGCGCCCAGGTTATAGGTCAAGCCACCGCCATCTTGTCCGGTTTCCTTCCAAGTATTCGGCTTGATAAAATTACGATAACGGGGGAAGGTGGATTCAAACTCCACCAGATGTCCCAGCAGGCCTTTGGACAGTATTTCCTTGACCGTCAGAAAATCGCCGTCCCACCGGCGATTCTGGTAAACGCTCAAGGTCAGCCCCCGGCTTGCGGCAAGTGCCACCAGCTCCTCAGCTTCTGCCACGGTGGTAGTGAAAGGCTTCTCCACAACCACATGCTTGCCAGCTTCGAGGGCGCGGCGGGCATACTCATAATGAGTGCTGTCCGGTGTGTTGATGACAACCAAATCCAACCCTTCCAGTCCGATAAGTTCCCCAAAACTCCGCACAATACAAGCGTCGGGATACTTTTCCCGGGAGAGTTCCTTACTGCGCTCCGTAACGGCAGTCAATTCAAAATGAGGGTTGGTGGAGATGAAGGGAGCATGGAAAACACGTCCCGACATTCCGTAAGCGGCTAATCCAGTTCTTATCTTGTCCATATCGTTCTTTTTAAGTTCACCCTTATTCCGTCACCAACGGACGCTTACGCCAATCGTCCTTCATATAGCTGTCGGGGTAGACCGTCTTATCAATGATTTCACCACCTTTCAGACGAATCCAGGTGGTGAAAGTACGGGCACCTTCCTTCATCACAATGACACGTGCACCGTTGGGAAGGTGGTTGTACTCAGTATTGCCACCTGTGAAACGGCCGTAGGCCAGAAGGATTCCTTTCCACATCACGGCATAGTCGTTGTCATGGTCGTGCCCGACAAACATACCCATCACATCACCGGCCTCTTTCATGGCAGTGAACATGCCCGTATTCAGTTCCGGAGCGCAAGCCTTTTCCATGCGGGTACCTATCAGTATGGCGTTCTCGTCGGAAGCGGCTTCGTTATATTCCGGCAGAGGGATGTGGAAGAATGCCAGTGCAGGCAAAGGTTGGCCACCGTTCTTTGCTTTATAAGCGGCACTCTGCCGACGGTACCAGTTCACCTGGTCGAAAGTGAGCCAGTCGTACCCCTTTACGTCGGGTAGTTTGGAGTAGGAATGGGAATCCAGACAGTAAAGCAGGGCTGCATCCTTCTTGCCGTCCGAGGATTTCAGTGTGAGGACATAGTCGGGGGATTCAACTCCGCCACGGTCGGGTTGGATATTGAAAGGCATGGAACGGATAACATCATAAAGTTCGGCACGTGTTTTTCCCTGCTCGTTGTCGTGGTTACCAAAGGTTACGACAAAAGGAATCTTACGGTCCGTAGCATAGGAAAGCACCTTGCGCATGGCCGTATCGGCAGGTGCGGCATAGACCACATCGCCGGTAAAGACTACTAAATCGGGGCGCTCAGCATCGAGCACCTCGCCAATACGCTTCAAAGCAATGTCTGAAGCCGGATTACCATACTTAAAGTGGATGTCTGTAAACTGGACGATTTTAAACTCTCCATTCTTGTTGAACTGTAAAGGCGATACTTGTGCCGGGCAGAACAAGGAGGATAAAAGTGCCAGACAAAAGGTCAAGGAGATTTTCTTCATATAAGTGGATGATTAAAATTAGTCGGTATCATTTCAGCATAGTATTATTCTTTCACTATCAGCACAGTGGCATAGGCAGATATACCTTCTTCTCTGCCCGTAAAGCCGAGTTTCTCCGTGGTAGTGGCCTTGATGGAGATGTCGTCCTCGTCTATGCCCATCACAGTGGCAAGCGTGCGCTGCATTTCGGGAATATGTGCTTTCAGCTTAGGACGTTCGGCACAGACGGTGGCATCAATGTTGCTCACCGAATAACCTTTGGTAGCTATCAGTTCTATTGTTTTTCTCAGCAGAATCTTGCTGTCTATGTTCTTGAACTCACCGGCAGTATCGGGAAAATGATAGCCGATGTCGCGCATATTCGCCGCACCCAGCAATGCGTCACAGATAGTATGAATGAGCACATCCGCATCCGAATGCCCCAACAATCCCTTTTCATGTCCCAAGCGAATGCCGCCTAGCCAAAGCTCGCGTCCTGCCACCAGCTGGTGGACGTCAAAGCCGAAACCTACACGTATCTTCATATCATTACTTCTTTAAGTTGATACGAAAGTACGGAAAAAAAGCGAGGTAACAAGAAAAAACAAGACGAAGATAATCAGCGGATATGGAAGTCGAGCACTTTCTCCTCTCCAAGATAGCCCTGCAAGTGCTGTCCGATGCTGACAGGGCCTACTCCCGCAGGTGTACCCGTAAACAGCAAATCACCGATTTTCAAGGTCATGAAGCGGCTGACATAAGCAATGATTTCATCTACCCGGAACAGCATGTCCGCTGTATGACCGCGTTGCACCTCCTTATCATCAATCGTCAGATGGAAGTCCAGATTTTGCACGTCTCCACCCGCCTGCTCCAACGGGATGAAGGTGCCGATGGCTGCCGAATTGTCCGCAACCGGTCCGGACATCCGGCTGTTCTGCATGTTCTCGCTGCTCTACTCCGCCGGGTTGAGAATCAGCGAGCTGCTGGACTTGAAGCCCCACGACATCAACGTGAGCCGTTCGCTGATACGGGTACGGCAGGGCAAAGGGAGGAAAGACCGCTACACGCTGCTGTCGAAGCCCCTTGTCAGGAAGCTGACCGAGTACGCCAAGCTGTACAAGCCGCAGGAATGGCTGTTCGAGCGGTACAAGGGCGAGCCGTTCACGGAGAGCATCGTGTCGAAGAAGCTGAAAGAGGCGGCGAAGGAAGCCGGAATCACCAAGCGGGTGTACCCCCACCTGTTGCGACACTCGTTCGCCACGCATCTGATCGAGCAAGGCACGGACTTGAAAATCGTAAAAGAGCTGTTGGGGCACAACCAACTGAAAACGACGGAAATGTACGTGCATATAGCCGACACTTTCAAGAGCAGCATCCGCACTCCATTGGATGATATTCTTGAAGGTGATAATGAGATAGTTAAATAAGAAAATAACAGCGAAAACCGCTGATAATTACATGTTAGCATCAAATAAAAAAGAATGAAAACAATAAAAGAATTGCTTGATGAAGTCATTGATTTAGAAGGTAAGGTTCAAATAAGCCAAGCTATCGACTTTCATAAGGGAGTGCCTACCCTTGAAAAAGGAGTTTATAGAAATGTCTCTCCTATGTTGAAAATCAGGTATGGGGCATTTGGTAAATGGATTAATGCGACACATGGAGATTGGCTTGATACAAAAGAAATGGAAAGTCCATGGAATGAAGATGAAAAGGATGAACGGTTGATAGGAATTGTTCGCGACATAAAAGCTTCAAAGGATTATTGGGAAGACCATGCTACTGGACTATTTGCGCCAAACAGAATTTCCATTTTTGCAGCAAGCGATAATGGCTATGAAATGATTTGCCTAATATGGTTTGACGGTACAGAAGAACCGGAATTATGGGTATATGATTGCAACGGTGAAAGTCGATATAAAGATTTAGCTGCTTATTTGCAAGCATATATTGATGATGATGTATCAGCTTCTGAAGTAAAGTGGAAATTAGCTGATATGTGATTCTTTTATTAGAAGTGATGCTAACATACACCTTAATCGCCCAAAATGGCGATTAGCTGCCGAACATTCAAGACAATAAACAACTAATAATCAAATGATTAGATATTAAAATGGAGTAAAAAAGGATTTGTGTGCGAGCTATGAAAGAAGTGCTAAACGACATATATACAGACGGTTGCAAAGAAAAGAAGTACCGCTTGTCCGATTTCTTCAATCGGTGGTGGGACGAATACGCACAGCACCCGGCGGAGTACATCACCCCCGAACAGTACAAGGCGGTGAACGCTATCCGTGTATGTCGCACAACCACTTTGGGGATAGATACATACGTTTGTCCCGATTGTGGGGAAGTACGGGAAATCAGCCATAGTTGCAAACACCGTTTTTGCCCGTCATGCGGCTGGCGTGACACGCTGAAATGGGCGGCACGCATGAAAGAAAAGATGCTGCGGGTGCCACACCGCCATGTGGTGATGACCTTGCCGCATATCCTGCTGGACTTGGTGAAGCGCAACAGGAAAGAAATGCTGAATATACTGATGCGTACTTCGGCTGAAACGCTGAAAGACTGGATGATGCACAAGTTCGGCTTGAAAACCGGGGTAATTGCCGTACTACATACCTACGGGGAAACGAAACAGCTCCATGTACATACGCACATGATTATGTCATGGGGCGGCATAGATAACGACGGTAAGATAGTCATCCCCGAACATGACTACGTGCATATCCCCTCTATCTGTAAGGTATTCCGCTACAAGTTTGAACACGCCCTGATAGAGTTGTTCGATGCGGGCAGGCTGGAGCATGACTTCCGTGACCGCATGGAGTTTATGGGCTTCATCAAAAAAGTGGCAAACAAAAAGGACTGGATAGTGCATTTGGAACCACCCATACAGATGCCGGAACAGGTGATACAATATGTGGGCAGATATTCCAAACGGGCGTGCCTGAGTGAATACAAGATTACGGCAATGGACGGCGAAAACATTTCATTCCGTTACCGTGATTACAAAAACTCACCCGACAGGAGGAACCCGGTTGAAAAGGAACTGACGCTGCATTACCGGGAGTTCTTCCCCCGGCTGCTGCAACACGTTCCACTGCGCTATTTCCGCATCGTGAGGTACTACGGCTTCTATTCCAATAAAGGCAGCCTGCCGGAAGAATACTTCGGGCAGGATGAAAGCGAGATAGAGGAAGCCGAGTTGCAACAGGCAGAAAGCGGATATGAAAACCCGTATTTCTGCGAGCGTTGCGGACGGACGAGAGTTTACAGCCACACTACGGTAACGGGTGGCGGCATGACATACACGGTAATACTGGAGCATTGCGACATACACCGGAAAAAAGCGGCATGACAGCAACATGGGATAGCTATGTCCTGCCGTGAACAAGAACAGTGAAATCCCATGAAAAGAAAGAAAGGAGAACTGAAAAATGAATGAAATACGGATAAGAGCAGTAATGAAACGAACGGGGTGCGGGCATGAACTTCACACCTCTTTCTGCCGGAAACAGCAGTCAAAAATTGAAGTTCTATATAGTATGTAATAAAGGAAATAAAAATTGTCTCGAACATGAGGATGAACCGCCCTAAACGGTCGGCTATCCTCTAAACATTAGCATCAAATAAAAAAGAATGAAAACAATAAAAGAATTGCTTGATGAAGTCATTGATTTAGAAGGTAAGGTTCAA
>ENA-UPWM01001245-UPWM01001245.1-human-gut-metagenome-genome-assembly--contig:-NODE-1245-length-11272-cov-10.605717_pt1 | contig 11272 bp, 11 predicted proteins | sample MGYA00250051_ERZ773379 | MGnify/ENA primary metagenome ERZ773379 (study PRJEB29103, sample SAMN06112020) | human gut metagenome | biome: human gut; feature: ankylosing spondylitis patient; material...
CCGTTCTTCCCAGCCGGGAGGACTTTATGGGAGTGGCCGCCGTTTCGCCGTTGCCGTCCAAAGCGGTATAGAGTATGCCGTGATAGGTGCGTCCGCCAATTTCCCCCTTCACTTCTTCCACTCCTATATTATACAGGGAAAGCAGGGCACGGAGTTCGCCCATTGTGCGGAAGCTGTAAAGCTCGAGCAGGGGTTTGAGGGTACAGGCGATCTGCCGTTTGATGTCCCCTTTGGCAACATCTACCGGCTTCAGCTGCCACTCTTCGCCTTTCTTCCGGCCTTCCGCCGGATGCAGGCCGTATTTCTGCTCCAGAAGTTCGGTAATCTCCTTGCTGCGACGGTATTCGAACTTGTCGGATACTTTCCTTCCCTCACTATCGACACGCAGGGAAACGATGTGGATATGATGCCGGCCGATGTCCTCGTGCTTGAAGACAAGATAGGGCTGGTTGCCGTAACCGAGCCGCTGCATGTATTCCCTGCCGATTTCCGCCAGCTGCCCGTCGGTCAGCACGTCGTCGGGATGCGGGTTGAGAGAGATGTGTATGACCGGCTTCTCGGTGCGGTAATGGTTCGGCATCCATTCGAGAAACTGCCTCACGGATTCATCCGGACGGAAACGCCCGTCTTCGGGATAACGGAGGAGATGTGCCGAAAGGACTTTCGCACCGCCTTCATCGACCTTGTTCTGGTTGTAGGCCAATGCACCGTACAAGTTCTTACCCACGCTGATCCTGGCTACCATGTGAGGCGAGTTTTTGGGAAAGTTCGACAATCCGGCGGTTCAGCTCCACGAGTTCAAGGGTGAGCTTTTCAAGTCTGTAAAGCAGTGCCAACGCTTTCTTTTCGGTGAAATGGATGTGCAACTCCTTGACTGCCTGATTGTAATTCACTCCTATGGCACGGAACTGCCGGAACAGTTCCGTGAGCTTGGCCACATACTCCATTGTGGCACGGTCTGTCCGGATCACCCTGAACTCCTCGTTAAAGATCCGTGCGGCGATGAACTTGGATTTGGACAACAGGCCGGACTGCTCAAACATGGTGAGAAACCGTGCATGGCCGGCTTCGTCCAGATTGACGGTTTCACGGCGGACGGCCGGGTTCGACTTGGGCAACCTGCCCCCTTTTCCCCGTGTGCGAGGACGCTTTTTCTCGTTGTTCATATATACGTTTTTTATGTGGTACAATTCCACCGGGTGGCATTGCCGCCGTCTGATTGGGGTACTTCTTTTCGTTGTTGGTGAGTTCCACCGTGCGGATGGCCTGCGCCACACGATGCAGAATTTCGTTTTTCTCAAGCCCCTGCATCTTCAAACCGAAGGCGATGTTTTCGGCGGCCGTCATGTTGGGAAAAAGAGCGTAGCTCTGAAACACCATCCCGATGCCGCGCTTTTGCGGCTTGGTATGTGTGATGTCTTCGCCGTTGACGAAGATGCTGCCCGCGTCGGGCGTCTCAAGACCGGCAAGGCACCGCAACAGCGTCGATTTGCCGCAGCCCGAGGGACCGAGCAGCGTGATGAACTCCCCCTCTTCGATCGCAAAGGAAAGATCCTCGAAAACCTTGGATGCACCGAAATGTTTGCTAAGGCCTTTCACAACAACATAGTGATTCGTTTGATCCATGACTTACTTTCTATTTTTCTTTCGAGGTATTCGGTTATTGCGCTTTCTGACTGCGTTCGCGCTTGGGTCGGGAGAGGTACATGGCCGCCCACGTGAGAATCAGCGTAAGGAAGAAGTACGTCGCCACGATGGCGGCATTGAGGTGGCCGCTCGTCATGCGCTTGGTATAGAGGTATATCTGAAGCGTCTCGTAGCGCGTCCCCACGAGGATGTTGGCAAAGACGAATTCGCCCATCAAAAACGAGAAGCTCAGAAAGAGCGAGGCCAGAAGCGCACGGTTGAGGTTCGGCAGGATACAGCGCATGAAAGCCGAGAAGGTGTTTGCGCCCAAAAGATGCGCCGCATCAATCAAGTCCTTGAGGTTGATGCCTTCAAGGCCATTGGCTAGCGCTCTGTACATGAAGGGAACCGTGATGGTGAAATAGGTCCCCACCAGAATCCAAGGCGTTCCCACGATCACGAAGGGTTCGCCCGCGTAAATCTGCAGCAACCCTACGGAACTCACCACCGGCGGCACCGCAAAGGGCAGGATGATGAGAATCTCCATCAAATCCTTGAGCTTGGGGAAATAATAGAAAACGGCAAACACAGCGGGCAGCACAAGCAACGTCGAAAACGCGAGCGTTGCGAGGCAAATAAAGAAACTTCGGCCCAGGGCTGCAAGGAAACGCGGGTCTGAGAGCAACTGTTCGAACCAGCGCGTGGTAAGCCCGTCGGGCAGAATCGTTGCGCCCCAGCTCGAAGAAAAGGCGTAGATCACAGTCGCAGCGATCGGCAGCAGCAAAATCAATGCCGTAACCCCGATCACGGTCTTGTGGTAGAGCTGCCAGCCGCGGCTTTTATCCTGCAAATCAATACGCGGCATGGTAGGACCTCCGGATCAGGAATCGGTAGAGTGCCGTAACGAAACCCAAAATCAGAATCAAAAGCACCGAGAGCGCCGCCGCCAGATTGGGCTGGAAGAAAATGTCGCCCACGACGAGCTGCCCGATGCGGATCGTGATGAGATTGTAGTTGCCGACGGTAAGCGCATAAGCGCTTGCGTAAGCGCCCATGGCATTGGCAAAAAGAATCGTGAACGTACCGGCAAGCGCAGGCAACATCACGGGGATGGCCACGCGGCACCAGTATTGAAGACGTCCTGCGCCCATGGTGAAGGCCGCCTCCTCCCATTCGGGCTTTAAAGCACCGAAGGCCGGAAACAGGAGCAATGTTCCGAGCGGAATCTGGAAGTATGTGTAGATGAGAAATAGCCCCTCGATGCCGTAGACGTTGAAGTTGTCGATGATGCCCCACTTTTTGAGAAGCAGCGTGATCGCACCGTTGAAGCCCAAAATGATGATGAAGGCAAAGGCAAGCGGAACACCCGAGAAGTTGCTCGTCATGTTCGTAAAGCTCACCATCGCGTCGCGCAGTCCGCCGGGCACCTTCTGCAGACTTGCCGCCGCAAAGGATGCTATCAGCAGCCCCACAAGCGCACTCCCGAAGCTGAGCCACAGCGAATTGGTAAAGGCCTGGGCGTAGAAGGCGTCACCAATGAGTTCCGTGTAGTTGGTCAGCCCCCACTCAACGTCCTCTTCCACCCAAAACGAATTAACAAGCACCCAGATCATGGGCACGATCTGAAAGGCAAAGAAGACGACGGCAAACGGCACGAGCAACAGTGAGTGTCCGATGTTCGACCATCGATCTGACAAAGTTTTCATACAACAAATAAAAATTTCTACCGGACGGCAAAAACTCGCTCGGCACAATGCACATCGGACGTAATCGCCGGTTCGTCTCAGATTTTACAGTAGAGGCCGTAAAGCCCCTGACTTAATGACATGAACCACCCTTAATATCAGGGGAGGACGTCAATAGATGGCATCGGTGCGTCACACACAAACCAAAAAGCGGTCCCGGCAGCAAACCGGAAACCGCTCTTGCCAAAGCTTGCGGATCAACCGTAAACGATCACTTCATGTGGATCGACACCTTGCTCTGCCAGTTACGTGACAGACGCGCCGTGGTCTTCGTCCAGGCAGCGAAATCCTTCACCGGTCGAGCCTTGGCGTACTGTTCGCTCGGAAGCATCTTTGCTGCAACGTCTTCAGGCAACTTGATGTGATCGATGCGAATCGGACGAGCATAGCCGCCGGCCAGATTGATCTGACCTTCATCGGACAAGATGAACTCGCGCGTGAACTTGGCAGCGTTCGGATGCTTGCTGTATTTGTTGAGAATCGTCGTGTAGCCGCTCATGACGCTGCCTTCGGACGGAATCACAACCTCAAAGCGGTTGCGATCGATCTGATCGCGATAGTTGAGCGCATTGAAGTCCCACAGCATGCCGACTTCCACTTCGCCCTTTTCAAGATTCGCCACCACCGGATCGACCATCGACAGGCGTCCCTGCTTTGCGATCTTGGCAAAGAAGTCATAGGCCGGATTGAGATTCTTTTCATCTCCACCGAAAGCAATGGCCGCCGCGAGCACGGAGTAGTTGGCCTGAGCAGCAGAACCCACGGCGCCCACGGACACGCGGTAGGTACCCTTGAGCAAGTCGCTCCACGTGCGCGGAATGTCCTTTACGAGTTCCTTATTGATGATGAATGCCACCGTGCCGGTGTAGGCAAGGCACCAGTGACCATCCGGATCCTTGGCCCAGCCCGGAATTTGATCCCAAGTCGATGGTTTGTAGGGCATGGTGATGCCGCGCTTCTTGGCGATTTCTCCGAATTCAAAACCAACGTCGCCGATATCGGACGTCGCATTTTCGCCCTCAGCCATAAACTTCGAAATCTGTTCGGCCGAAGCCATGTCCGTATCCTGCGTCTTAATCTTGTACTTCGTCTGAAGATCGTTCCAAGTCTTCACCCAATTGGCCCAGGTATTCGGCATGCCTACCGAATAAACGGCACCTTCCTTCTGCGCAGCCTGCAGAAGGGCTTCAACTTCGGGAGTCGCGGCCTGGGAAACCGTTGCTCCGAGAGCACAGGCGGCAACAAGGGTTGCGGCAAACGTTTTCTTCATTGAAAGTCTCCTCGTGTGTTGGATTTTTTCACTCGTTGTTCATTTCTCGGGCAAATCGGCGCAAGCGTCCGATTAAATATCCCGCCGTATGAGCGGTCGCCTGAATGGCTTCAATGGCGGCATCGATATTGACGATCGGAAGACGCCCCGCGATGTATTGTCGAATTTCATCGCGCAACACGTCTTCAGCCGGGCGGTTCTGCATCTGCGCCATTGTCTCGAGCGCAATGCGCGCCTGAGGCGGCAGCGCCCTCATGGCAATTTCAAGTTCTTCGGCAGAAAGATTTTTCGGATCCACTGTTTTCTCGATCTTCTTTTTCTGAACGATTTCGATGCCTGCTATGGACACCGAACGATCGAAAGGCAGTATAGCAATTGCCGCTCGTCGCCTCTAACCGAAAAAATATCGTGCAATCGGTGCTTTTTGGATATGTCGCAGCTTTCGCCATCCGTTACACTCACTGATCGACCGATTGAACATGTTTCAGTAATGCATTGATGGATTGAAGGCACATTATGTTTCGCCAAAACGGTACGCACTTACGGGTTGAATTTCATCTTGACAGGAGCAGCCCCATTTCGCTGGATCGGCAGATCGCGCAGACCGTGCGGGAAGCCGTTCAAAAAGGCTTGCTGCAGCCCGGCGACCGCATTGTGCCCATTCGATTGCTTGCCAAACATCTGGGCGTTGCCCGCGCTACGGTTGACTCCGCCTTCGCCATTCTGATCGCCGAAGGGTATCTGGAAACATCGCGCGGCCGAGGCAGTTTCATTTCCACGAAGCTTCCCCTGCAGAACAATTTCGATGCCGTCTCCTGCAACATACCGAGCACTACGCCCGTCAAACCAAAATCAATCGGTCGGCACGCCGCTTTCTGCGCACAGGCACTTGACGATCTGGCGGTGCAGGCTTCTGTGCCGCTTGCAATCGCAAGCACCTCGCGGGAAGCAAGCCCCGGACGCGAATTCACCGACATTCTGATCAAGAACGTTCAGCAAAACACACTCAAGCTCACCTATTCCGACCCGCAGGGTTGCAAAGAACTGCGCGAAGCGATCTGCGGCGTGGCCCAACGGCTGCGAGGCGTCAAGGCCCGCCCCGAACAGGTGATCATCACCTCGGGTAGTCAGCTCGGTCTTCTGATGAGCCTCAAGATTCTCTTTTCGCCCGGAGACAAAGTATGGATCGAAGATCCTCAGTACCCGCTGCTTCGCGCCGCCACCAGAACTCAGGACATCGTGCCTGTGTTTGTGCCGGTCGACAAAGAGGGCTTTAACCTGCAAAAGGCCCTTGAGATCGATCCGACGGCAAAAGGCGTCTTTTTAACACCCTCGCATCAGTGTCCGCTCGGCATGATGACGAGCATCCAACGTCGTCGTGACATCCTTCAGTGGGCCTCCGAAGCCGGAGGCTGGATTGTGGAAGATGACTACGACAGCGAGTTGCGCTACGGAGGTAATCTCGCTTACCCAAGTCTTCAGGGAATGGATTCCGGCAACAACGTAATCTACATCGGCACATTCTCGAAGTCTCTGTTTCCGGGACTTCGACTGGGTTATATGGTGGTACCCGACGATCTCGTCAAAGCCTTTTCCGGCATGCGCTTTCTCATCGACCGTCAGAGCAATGAAATTCTGCAGCTCTCGGTAGCCGAATTCATAAAGACGTGGCTCTATGAAACGCATCTTTTGAAGATGCGCCGCATCTTTGAAGCACGCCGAGACTATCTCATAGAAGCCGTGTCCGACAATTTCGGTGACTGGGGCAAATTCATCGCCACCGGTCAGGGCATGCACATGACCTTCGTTTTCAACAACCCTGACATTGACGACGAAGCCGTCGCCGATCTGTGCCGTCGTCAGGGCGTGGAATTGCGCTCCATCTCGTCGTTCTCGATGGGGAGGCCCCTTTACAAAGGCCTCATTATGGGCTTCGGTCACTTCCCGCCCGCGCAACTTTTGGCAGCCGTTTCCCGCATCGGGTTCGTTCTACGCGACAAGTTTGCCGCCTTCGGACCGGCGTAAGACACTCCATCCACAGCAAACATAACAAAGCCTTCCGTTTCAGCTCCACACAGAGAAGACTCGGAAGGCTTTTTGTTGTCCTACTCCGAAGCCGGAGTAGGACATCGGATCGAACGGCCGATTACTTGCCGCAGATCGTTGCAAGCTTGCGCCAGGTATCAACAACGGTGTCGGGATTGAGCGAGATCGACTCAATACCTTGTTCCATCAACCAGGCGGCAAGGTCAGCGTGATCGGACGGCCCCTGACCGCAGATGCCGACGTACTTACCGCGTTCACGGCAGGTGCGGATGGCAATCTTCAGGAGTTCCTTCACGGCCGGATCGCGTTCATCGAAGCTGCTGGCAACAAGACCGGAGTCGCGGTCCAGACCCAGCGTGAGCTGCGTCAAATCGTTGGAACCAATCGAGAAGCCGTCGACGTAGTCGAGGAACTGGTTGGCGAGGATGGCGTTGGACGGAATTTCGCACATCATGTTCAGGCGCAGACCGTTTTCACCGCGCTTGAGACCGTACTTGGCGAGAATTTCCGTGACAGCCTTGATTTCGCCGATCGTGCGAACAAACGGAACCATCAGTTCGACGTTGGTGAGACCCATTTCGTCGCGCACGCGCTTCATAGCGAGGCATTCCATCTCGAAGCAATCCGCAAAGCTGTGAGCAATGTAGCGGGAGGCGCCGCGGAAGCCGAGCATCGGGTTTTCTTCATCGGGTTCGTAGCAGGCGCCGCCGACGAGCTTCTTGTATTCGTTGCTCTTGAAGTCGGACATACGGACGATAACCTTGCGCGGCCAGAAGGCGCAGGCAATGGTAGCCACGCCTTCGGCGAGCTTGCTGATGAAGAATTCGCGCGGGCTTTCGTAGCCCTGCGACAGACGTTCCACCGTGTCGCGCAGTTCGCTCGGGATGTTCGGGTAGTCCAGAACAAGCTTCGGATGCAGACCGATGTTGTTGTTGATGATGAATTCAAGGCGAGCCAGACCAACACCCTTGTTCGGGAGCTGGCAGAACTCGAAGGCGAGCTGCGGGTTGCCGATGTTCATCATCACCTTGACGGGGATTTCGGGCAGAGCGCCGCGCTTGACATCTTCAACCGTGAAGTCGAGCAGACCGTCGTAGATGTTGCCGGTATCGCCTTCGGCGCAGGAAACGGTGACCTGCTGGTCTTCCTGGAGCACTTCGGTAGCGTCGCCGCAGCCGACTACAGCCGGAATACCGAGCTCACGGGCAATAATGGCCGCGTGGCAGGTACGACCGCCGCGGTTGGTGACGATGGCCGATGCTCGCTTCATCACGGGTTCCCAGTTGGGGTCCGTCATGTCGGTGACAAGCACGTCGCCCTTCTGCACGCGATCCATTTCGGCGGCGCTGTGAACGATGCGCACGGGACCCGCACCGATCTTCTGACCGATGGCGCGGCCCTGAACCAGAACCTTGCCCTTGCCGTTCAATGTGTAGCGCTGCTGCACGTCGGCAGAGGCCTGACGGCTCTTGACCGTTTCCGGACGAGCCTGAAGGATGTAGATCTTACCGTCGAGACCGTCCTTGCCCCATTCGATGTCCATCGGACGACCGTAGTGCTTTTCAATGATGCAGGCGAACTTGGCGAGTTCCATCACGTCTTCGTCAGTGATGGCGAAGCGACGGCGGTCTTCATCGGGAACATCGAGCGTACGCACCGTACGGCCGGACTTGCCTTCCGTATCGAATTCCATCTTGATGAGCTTGCTGCCGAGCGTCTTGCGGACGATCGCCTTCTTGCCCTGTTCGAGCATGGGCTTATGCACATAGAACTCATCGGGGTTGACTGCACCCTGAACCACGGTCTCACCGAGACCGTAGCTGGCCGTCACGAACACAACCTGATCAAAGCCGCTTTCGGTGTCGAGCGTGAACATCACGCCGGCAGCACCCTTGTCGGAACGGCACATACGCTGCACGCCTGCGGACAGGGCCACTTCAACGTGCGTGAAGCCCTTGTGAACGCGATAGCTGATGGCGCGGTCGTTGTAGAGCGAAGCGAACACTTCGCGCATATGACGCAGAACGGCTTCAATGCCAACCACGTTCAGAACGGTTTCCTGCTGACCGGCGAAGGATGCGTCGGGCAAGTCTTCGGCGGTGGCGGAAGAACGCACGGCCACGGAGATTTCTTCCTGACCGTCCTTGAGCCATTCGTAAAATTCGCGGATTTCCTTTTCGAGTTCGGCGGGGAACGGAGCGGCTTCAACCCAGCTGCGGATTTCAGCGCCGGCCTTGGCAAGCTCGTTCACGTCGTCAACGTCCAGACCTTCCAGACGCGCGGCGATGCGGTCTTCAAGGCCTCCTTCCTTCAGAAACAGGCGAAACGCTTCGGCCGTCGTGGCAAAGCCGTCCGGCACACGAATACCAGCATCGGTCAGCTGACTGAGCAGTTCGCCCAGAGAAGCATTTTTGCCGCCCACACGATCAACGTCGGTCATGCGTAGCTGGCTGAAGGGAAATACATAACGGCCTTGAACCATTTGATCCTCTTTATCTCCCGGAATAACTGTGTCCGGGCAGGTTGTTGGTAAAAAACATGCGTATTTTAACGACTCAGCCTCGCCCATACCAATAGGCGCGACGCAGTCGCCTAGGCGAAATATAGTAGCAATTTGCAACGGAGACCATTTCGCCTTTTTCGAGCCTTTCTGAGCAGAGGCCAACAAGAGGTCGGACTTTACCATTTGTTAGCCGAAACGGGCTTGGTGTGACGTCGGTTTTTGTTAGACTTTGAAGCTCTTCTTGTGCGTGCTCCGTGAGCGCGCGTCGTTTATTTTTTCGCGAAAACACACCTATGTCGGAAGATCAAAAGACCGATACGCCCGCTAACCCCAACTGGCGCCCCGTTTTCATTGTGAGCGATGGCACGGCCATCACGGCTGAAACGCTTGCGCACTCCGTGCTCACTCAGTTTCCGAACCTTAACTACGACCGCGAACGCATTCCGTTTATCGACACGGTCGAAAAGGCCACGCAAACGGCCGAACGAATCAATGCAACGCTGCACCGCACGGGCGTGCGTCCTCTGGTGTTCTCCACCTTCGTTGATCCGGTGATTTCCCGCGCTTTCATCAACAGCAACGAAGGTTTTCAGATCGAACTCTTCCGCTCGTTCGTCGGTCCGCTCGAGCAGGAACTGCACATGAAAAGCGAGCACACGATCGGCGCCACGCACAAGATTCGCGACGAAGAACGCTACAACAAGCGCATTGCCGCCATCGACTATACGCTCTCGCACGACGACGGTCAGACGAACCGCGGCTTGGATCAGGCCGAAGTCATTCTCGTTGGTGTTTCCCGCTCCGGCAAGACGCCGACTTCGCTTTTCCTGGCCATGCAGTTCGGCATCAAGGTCGCCAACTATCCTCTTATTCCGGAGGATTTCGAGCGCGGGTGCCTGCCCGACATCCTGCTGCCTTTGCGCCACAAACTCTTCGGTCTTTCCATCAAGCCCGAGCGTCTGTCTGAAATCCGCAACGAACGCCGTCCGGGTTCGCGATACGCCAGCATTGAAAATTGCCGAGACGAAATCCGCAACGCTGAAGCACTGATGACCCGCAACGGCATCGAGTGGCTCAACTCCACCACCAAGTCCATCGAGGAAATTGCCGCAACGATCGTTGCCAAGTTCCATCTGCAGGGCGTCTCGACCCGCGTCTAATGCAGCGAATCGTCCCAGAAGCCCAGCAGCATCTGCAGGCAGCCGTTCACCGGCAGGCCAATTTTTTCCGCCAGCGGCGCGATGAATGCGGTAAACATATCCAAAGCACCGCTGGCCTTCAGCATACTCACTGCCGTAATCAGCCCTACCAGGGCCGGGATAATACCGAAGGTAGACTTTGCCCCCTCCTTTGCCCCTTCTAAAAAGGTATCGAATAAGGGGACTCTGCGTACGAGACCAAAAACCAAAATCAAGCCGATTACACAGGGAATCAGATAATTGCCGAACTCAGTCATGGACGCCGCCTCTTTCCCAAAAGCTTTGCCATCAGCACTCCCGCACATAGGCCGCAAACAGAGGTGATCCAAACAGCGGGCATCACATCAAATGGCGAGGCCGCGCCGTGGCTTGCCCGCAAAGCCGACATCATTGTGGGGATCAATTGCAGAGAAGCGGTATTGATAACCACGAACATAACCATACCATTGTCCGCGGCAGACGGCAGCTCCTCCTTCCGGGCCTTTGCCATTTCCTTCATAGCGGCGATTCCCATAGGCGTAGCGGCATTTCCTAATCCCAGAAGATTTGCGGTGATATTCATACAGATCGCTTTGACGGCGGGACTGTCTTTTTCATAATCGGGAAACAGCTTCGCCATCACGGGGGAAAACAGCTTCGCTAAAATCGCCGTCAGCCCCCCCTTTTCCGCGACCTTCATCAGTCCGGTCCACAGGCACATCAGCCCAAGCATGGAAATCACCAGCTGTATCGCGTCAGCGGCGCCGGAAAGCACTGCGCCGGAAAGCTCTCCCATACGTCCGGTAGCCAGAGCGCATAAAATGCTGGCCAGAACTCTCTGCTTCACGCTCGGCAAAGTTCTTGATCTTGCCTCCTACACCTACGGCAAAATAGCCGCCTACCT
>ENA-UPWM01001255-UPWM01001255.1-human-gut-metagenome-genome-assembly--contig:-NODE-1255-length-11239-cov-15.985576_pt1 | contig 11239 bp, 6 predicted proteins | sample MGYA00250051_ERZ773379 | MGnify/ENA primary metagenome ERZ773379 (study PRJEB29103, sample SAMN06112020) | human gut metagenome | biome: human gut; feature: ankylosing spondylitis patient; material...
ACGCCCCAGCCCGCCGGCGAACCGGCGCCTTCCCCGGACACGCCGCCAGAAGGAGAACAGGCGGCCCCCGCTCCAGAGGCCCCCGCCCCGGAGGAGGCCCCGGCGCCCTCCCAGGATGAGACAGAGGTGGGAGTGCCCCAGGACGACGGGCCGGAGCTCATCGCCTTCACCCCGGACCCCAAGGCAGCCGCCCAGCAAGCCCAGGACCAACCGGCTACCCCCGAAGGGGACGGAGCGGCGGAACAGCCGCCCATGCAGGGTCCGCCGGCCCCAGGCCAGACAGGCCAGGCGGCCCAGGGTCCCCAAGCCCCCGGACAGGGAACCCCCACCGGTCCCAAGGCCGCCCCCGGCGGGCAGACCGTCCCCCCGGGCAAGCCCCAGACGCCGCCCCAGGAGGGCACGGGGTTTCACCCCTTCCGGGAACGGAAGGCCCGGGCGGAAGCGCCCCCGCCCCCCGACGCCCCGCCGGCCCAGCTGGCGGAGGAATACGGCCTGGGGCTGCAGGCCCTGAAGGGAAAATGCACCGCTGCCGGGGTGCTTTCGGCGGTGCTCCTGCTTTTTGCCCTGCTGGACAGCGGCGGAACGTATTCGGCGACATGAAGACGGGCGCATATTAGCCTCTCCCGATGAAGAATCAATAGACGGAGTAACAGACTTCTCCGTCTCTCCGGAGCAATGGGGCAACTTTCTTTGTACGATATTCGACGAATGGGTTCGAAATGATGTAGGAGAATACTACATACAATTATTCGATGCCACTCTTGCCAATTGGGCTGGTGTAACACCAGGAATATGCTCTATGGCCGAAACTTGCGGTCATGCCGGAGTTATGGAATTTAATGGAGATGTGTACAGTTGCGACCATTTTGTATTTCCTGAGTATAAATTGGGAAACATATACACCCAATCTTTAATCGAAATGATGAATAGTCCCCGACAAATTGCTTTCGGTCAAAACAAGCGCAATGCTCTGCCCCAACAATGTAAAGAGTGTGATTTTCTATTTGCCTGCCACGGAGAATGCCCCAAAAATAGGTTCGCAAAAACGGCCACCGGAGAACCGGGATTAAATTATTTATGCGCAGGTTATCACCGATTCTTTAAACACGTAGCTCCTTATATGGACTTCATGAAACACGAATTGGATAATCAACGCCCACCAGCCAATGTCATGCAATGGGTGAAACAAAATACCCCCGACAAATAGAAAAAGGCTTTATACCGATTCGGTATAAAGCCTTTTTCTCTCTTTCAATAAAATTATTCCATATAACAGAATACTTCATAGGCCGATTCGTTCCAACTCACAGGGCAGCCCTCTTCGCGAGATTCTGGAACAATGCGTATATTCAAAACCGATTTGTCGCGAGTAAGAGATTCCGGTATTTCAAACTCATCTTCAATCCAGCGTTTGTACGGATTACTGTCCGCCAAATACCACACGCCGGCATCCTGTCCATCGACCCAAACTCTCGCACACTGTCTGGGAAGCTCCTGGTCGCTGCATCGACGCAATCTTACTCCATGACTATTCGGTAATACTTTTACACGAAACGAACTCTCTCCGGTAAATTTATGAACCATAGCCGTAACTTCCACATCATCGGCATCACCTTCGAAACAAGAAGTCAGCATCTTCACAGACACATCTCCTTCTACTTTATATTTATGTCGTTTCAACGACTTCTTCGAGGCCATATCTATGCTATCGGTCTTAACTAAGGAAACTTTATCCTGCCCATAATAAAAAACAATACCCAGATGTTCGAGATACTGGTTATTGCTCTCACCAGACTCTATATTAAAATCCAATTGCGAATAAAATGGATAGCTATCGCCTAAACACAATCGTGTCATCGACCAGGGATTATCGCTCAGTCCGTCATAACCGCCCGACGGATTGCACTCGGACGGAGTCGGGAATCCCCACCCGTAGCAAATATAACTTTCCGAACCATCGCTCTCAACCTGCGGCGTCTTAATCCCATCTATATGTATTCTTACATCTCCTTCACAAGTAATAATATGAGGACGTTCCCCATAACAAGTCACATGAGCGACAACCATTTTCCCGGTTCCTTTTATCGATGCGATGGGGCTATCCGCCCCCGGTGTATGTTTACGTGTATAATAGTCGGAAGAACGAAAGTAACCGCTATTCTCTCTATCATAGCTATTCTCCCCTACTCCTACTTCGACAAAGCCCAAAGTAACGGTCTCTCCGCTCCTATTCTCCAACATTACATGGGCTCGTTCCCAAAACGGCATAGGGAAATAATTATAAAACCAACCGTCTGTCGTCGCTCCCATTAATAAATACCGGGTATTATTATATCCTAAGGAATTACCGAAAAAACAACCGATAGGACACAGTACATCTTCCCTTTCATGATTATCCCACTTCACACGTATCCATACATCTTGCAATCTATCGGGATTCATACCGGCCATGTAAAGTTTCAACGAATTGATGACACCACCCTCATGCACATCTATTAAAGACAATGACTCCCCAGGAGCTAATTTCTTTTCCGACATACGAAACATTCTATCCTTACCAATCTTCGGATCGACTCCCGTCTGTTTCCACTGACGAACCAAAGAACTATAATCCTCCTTTCCGGTAAAAGTCTCTATCCCTTGCGCAGTGGGATAACTGTGATACACGACATGTCCCCAGCCACCTTGTCCTTTATCCCGGTGAGGTCCTTCGAGTTTAACGCTCGAAGTGATTCGGCAGCCATTACGAAACGGCATAGGGACAAAACTGCGAACTACCCGGATAGGGCCTCGTCCATTATCCAAAGGACCGATGTAACACGATGCTTGTGGTTCGGTAAAAGGATATTTCTCTCCGAACTCCGACAAACGAATAGTAAAACGGGGGGTCTCCTCACCATCAAAGTAAAATCGAAATACGGGTTCTTCCGAACTCAGATAACGATGTTGTACCATATTATAAATACAGCCGGCTCCCGCCACATCGAATATTACCCACTCTCCTTTCTTATCTTGATACAAGCTCCAATCCCAATCGGCATTACCACCTTTCTTATCGATACTGCCCTCGTACTTCACTTTCATTTCCCGATCCAATACTGGAAATCGAGCCACATCGGTCATGCGAGATAATCCATACGATTTTGAAGAAACAGTTTCGGAGTATGCATTTCCAGTCACGGAAAATGGGAATAAAGCAGTCACTGCAAGTAATCTTATAAAAGCTTTTCTTTTCATGGATAAAATTTTAAGATATTTTCGATGTACAAAAATACCTCTGTCTCTCAAATCAAGACAAATACTTTATTATCTATTCCTTATACTTTTATCCACAAAAAAGGCCGGGTATCGATATACCCGGCCTACACTTTCTCGAAATTTTAGATTTTATTCTTTCCTCACTAACAATACTACATTTTCTACATGGTGAGTATGAGGAAACATATCGACCGGCTGTACCCGCTCGACCTTGTATTTTGCATCTAACAAAGATAAATCGCGCGCCTGAGTGGCGGGATTACAACTTACATAAACGATACGTTCAGGAGAAGCGAACAATATAGTCTTAATCACATCGTCATGCATGCCGGCACGAGGCGGATCGGTAATGATGACTTCTGGACGACCATGCTCCTCTATAAAATCCTCGGTAAGAATGTCCTTCATATCGCCAGCATAAAACAAAGTATTATCCAACCCGTTTATACGGGCGTTTTCTTTGGCATCTTCTATCGCTTCGGGAACATACTCGATACCTACCACCTTACGGGATTGTCTTGCCACAAAATTGGCAATAGTACCCGTGCCCGTATATAAATCATAAACCAATTCGGTTCCCGTCAATCCGGCGAACTCTCTGGCAACCTTATATAACTCATAAGCTTGTTCGGAATTGGTTTGATAGAAAGACTTCGGTCCTATCTTGAATCGTAATCCTTCCATACTTTCCCAAATATAATCCCTTCCCCGAAAGACGCAAACTTCCTGATCGGCAATCGTGTCGTTTCGTTTTTGATTGACAATATAAAGCAAAGACGTAATCTCGGGGAACGTATCCGCTATATGTTGCATCATTCGTTCGATACGCACCATATCGGGTTCGAAAAATACGACTATGAGCATAACCTCTCCTGTCGAAGAGGTCCGGATAATAATATTCCGCATGAATCCTGTCTGCTCCCTCAAATCGAAAAACGGATAATGATTATCGATAGCACATTGTCTTATCGAGAGTCGAATGCGATTGGATATATCGTCCTGCAACCAACACTTTTTTATGTCGAGGACCTTATCGAACATACCGGGTATATGAAATCCCAACGCATTGCGACAGTCGAATTCCTGTTCCGTCTGCAACTGTTCATAAGTCAACCACGACTTATTGGAAAATGAAAATTCGAGCTTGTTTCTATAATATTGTTGCTTGGTCGAACCTTTTGTAGGTAAAATTTCCGGCAAAGGGATTTTACCTATGCGGGTAAGATTGTCTTCCACTTGCTGCCGTTTAAATTGTAACTGATAGTCATAAGCCACATGTTGCCATTTACACCCGCCGCAAACACCGAAATGCTCGCAAAAAGGATTTACCCGCAAAGAAGAATAAGCGTGAAATTTCACGATACGTGCCTCGGCATAATTATGCTTCTTACGTATCAATTGCAAATCCACTACCCTGTCACTTGTGGCAGGGAGATAGGAATACGGTTTTGCAAGCAAAACCGTATGGTTTGTTTTACTTTCCGTACTGCCCTTTTCCTTGTTTTCTGCCTCCCCTAATGTGCTTTTTTCATAGCTCCATCTGAGATCCTTTGTTTTTGAACGGCAAATTTATTTCGGTGGATGGATACGAAAGAGTTCCGGTCTTCGCCCTTTGTCCCGAAAAAAATAACGCCGGACGGCTTCGCTGTCCCCAACATTTTTTGTCGTCCAAAACTTTTCTTAATCCCTCCTTCCTTATTGTTGTGTGCCGTAAAAAAAAGGCTCATAAACTCAGATGGGGCATGAAAGCTCAAAAAAAAAGTCGGCAGAAAGAAAAGGCCATCCCGGAAAGGGGTTTTAAAAAAAGGTCTTTAAATCTAGCTGAAGCATAAAATTAGAAGTTTAACAATCCCAAAAAACAACGAGTTATGTCACGAGTACACTATTTAGAAGGAGATTATGAACAGTTAGTTATTAATGAAACGATAGACGGTCTTTTTTCCAGTTATCGTATAGACCGCAATTCATTGCCAAAAGGATTTTTCCTTTATGAGATTAGATGGGATGACAGCTTATCTTCATTGGCAGAGATTAGCCCCTCTGTGGTGGTGAATCATGCAGGTTCATTCATTACAAAGTCACCCCTTGAATTTGATGCAAACAATAGCATACGGATAACCTATACCAATTTTATCGAGTTCTGCCAGTTTGGTGAGTGGGCTTATGAGAAACTGGCTGTATTGGATTGTAATTCCGGTAATGTTGCGGTGATAAGCCCAGACAGGAGATTGCAGACCACTGAAGAGATTGAGATTTTTTTGAGTGCGGCGAGCCTCGTAGCCTGCAAGGGCGCGCACATCCGGGTGACCGCGCACACCCAGAAGCTCCCCGCGCCCGTGCGCGTCGGCCTGCTCATGCTGGCGGATCTGCTCTGGCTCGGGTTCAACGCCACGGTGATCTATCAGGGCGCGCTGCTCATCGACAGCATGTCCACCCGCCCTATGGTGTCGGGCAGTATGCTGCTTGATCTGCGTTACGTCTATTTCGCCGTTCCCGCCGCCTTCACGCTCCAGAGCTTCCGCATCCTCCAGCGGTGGTACCGGCATTTCCGGGGCGGCGTTTCCATCCTCGGTCAACAGCAGGAGGAGGTGTAGCATGTCCGCCGATGCCGTTCTTTGGATTGTTATGGCCTTCTGCCTCATCGTGGGCTGCCCCATTTTCGTGTCGCTCGGCGTGGCCTCCACCCTTGCCCTTATTTTGACCAATATCCCCATGCGCATCGTCGCGCTCGACATGCTCAAGGTGATGGACATGTTCCCGCTGCTCGCCGTGGTGGGCTTCATCTTCGCAGGCGCGCTCATGGAAAAGGGCGGCATGGCCCGCCAGATCGTCGACGTGGCCTCGCTGTTCGTGGGCCGGATACGCGGCGGCCTCGGCATCACCACCATTCTGGGCTGCCTGTTCTTCGCCGCCATGATCGGCTCGGGCCCGGGCACGGTCGCCGCCATGGGCAGCATCACAGCAGGCGATTCCTGCGGAGCTTCAAATTCCAGTATCGTAGGTGCTTGGCCTATCGCGCTATTAGGAATAGCCTCTATCTTGAACTCGTTGGGCTGTTTTTCAATGCCGATCAAGGCATAGGCACAATCAAGCTGATTGGCCTTTCTTGGCGAGAATACCGATTTGCTGAACAGGATGACGCCGTCATAATGATCGCTTATTTCCATTACCGAATCCATATCCCGTTGTCCTGTCAGTATATGACGGCCTGTATCAGGATCTACTATGTAATAGTCATAGCCACAGGACTGTACGGAATCATAACGGATTTCACCGATTTCCAGCGTATCCACTTCAGCCTTGATGCTCTGAAGGGTGGCCTCGTCAATTTCAGTCCCTTTCAACGGGCAGGCATACAGGCAATAGCGGCTGTCTTCGTGCATCACGGTTCTGATGGGATAGAGGTTTACTACTTTGCGGTTTTCCAGTTTGAGGTATGTCTTAGACAATTTGCCGATTGCTTTCCCGTTATAACCGGCTGGAACAGCACCTCCTTCAAGAATGGCTGACAGATTTTTAAGTTCGCTCATGTTGTAATTCTTTTTATTCGTTTTCGATTATTGTTGATTATTTGATTCCATTTTCTACAGTGAGACAGAAGTTCACCTCCCTGTACAGTTGTTCCAGCAGATGTTCGTCATCCAGCGACTTCCTGCCGGGACGTAAGAAACCGTCCGGAGTGTCGGATGCGTAGTAGAACATGTTCCCGTTGAAGGAGAGCATCAGGTCACGGCTGAAGGATTTCCGCAGGGCGGTCAGCTTCCGCATCATCGCCGGGGTGAGCACCATGCGGGCTTCCACCTCGTCATCCGCGTACACGGCAAAATGCCTCTCGAACTCCGGGTCTTCCAAATGTACGAATTTTGCCCCGTACTTTTCCTTCATTCCCTGGATTGTTTGCGCCAGGTAGCCGATTTTGTTTTCCAGATGGTCGGGCAGCAGCATCACGTAGCCCCTGAAGGTGCGGTTCAGCTTGCAGCACCCGAATTAGGGACTTCTTCTTCCGAACCGACTTGGACGGAGATTATCGTAATGCTACAGTTTTTTTGGACGTGGAAATCACCGGTAAGAAAAGTTCTGCCGAACTCATAGTGAAGCTCTCCGACACAGAAGGAAAGGAAGTGCTATCACGCACTATCCACGCCACAAAAATAGGTAGTACCCATCTGGAATTCGATGTGAAGAACCCACTGAAATGGACAGCCGAAACACCCAGCCTCTACAACCTGACCCTGACCCTAAAACAGAAAGGAAAAGTGACAGACCTACGTAGTGTAAAGGTAGGCTTCCGCGAAATAGAGTTTGCCAAAAACGGACAACTGCTGATTAACGGCAAACCCACTCTTTTCAAAGGTGTCAACCGCCACGATCACAGCCCATTGAATGGCCGTACCGTCTCCAAAGAAGAGATGGAAAAGGACGTACAACTAATGAAAGCGCTGAACGTAAATGCTGTCCGTACCTCCCATTACCCCAACAACCCTTACTTTTACGACCTATGCGACCGCTATGGCATCTATGTATTGGCAGAAGCCAATGTAGAGTGCCACGGCGAAATGCGTCTCTCACACGAGCCACAGTGGGAAAAATCATTCACCGAGCGCAACGAGAACTAAGTGAAACGTTTCCGTAACCACGCTTCCATCGTAATGTGGTCCATGGGCAACGAATCGGGAAACGGAAACAACTTCTCCACTGCTGAAAAGGCCATCAAACGTTTGGATACTACCCGCCCCACCCACTACGAGGGAAACAGTTCCTTCTGCGACGTGACCAGTTGCATGTACCCAAGTGTGGACTGGCTGGAAAACGTAGGCCGTGAACGATTGGAGAAAATACAAAAGGGCGAGATCGTGAAACCTCACGTAGTATGCGAGTATGCCCATGCCATGGGAAATTCCATAGGAAACTTCAAGGAATACTGGGAAACCTACGAACGCTATCCGGCACTCATCGGAGGTTTCATCTGGGATTGGGTGGACCAAAGCCTGCGTATGCCCACTCCCGACGGCAAAGGCTTCTACATGGCCGTAGGCGGTGACTTTGGTGACAAGCCCAACGACGGTAACTTCTGTACCAACGGCGTCATCTTCTCCGACCGTACATTATCTGCCAAATCCTATGAAATGAAGAAGATACATCAACCCATCCGCATAGAAGCATTAGGGAATGGCAAATATAGAATCAGCAACAAGCGATTCCATGCCAATATGGAAGACCTCTACGGGAGATACGAAATAACGGAAGATGGAAGGACCGTCTGCTCAGGCAATCTGGAAGATTTGAAGCTGGAAGCACAGGCAAGCAAAGTCATCACCCTGCCAGACATACCCGCAACGAAGGTACCCGGAGCAGAATACTTTATCAATTTCAGTTTCTGCCAAAAAAGAGATACCGAATGGGCAAAAGCCGACTACGAGGTAGCCACCGAACAATTCAAGCTATCAAGCAGCGAGAAACCTATATTCGTACCCGAAAAAGGAAACATCAATCTAAACGAAACTGCCGACGCATTGGTGGTGAAAGGTGAACGTTTTGAAGCTGTCTTCTCCAAGGAAGAAGGAACTTTATCGGCATATACATTGAATAATATCCCCCTGATAAGTAAAGGACTCGAACTGAACCTCTTCCGTGCTCCCACCGACAACGATAAACAGGTAAGTGGCGATTGGCAACGCAAAGGCCTTTACCAGCTGCAAGCGGAAACCGGCAAATGGGAAACCCACCAAGAAGAGGACAGAATAACCCTGCACATCCGGAACTGCCACAAAGGTAAACTCGGTTTTGAGTATCGCACAGAAATAGAATACACCGTAAATGCCGACGGTTCCATCATGGTGAACAGCGTCATCATGCCGGTATCCGACGGCGAAATCATTCCGCGCGTGGGCTATCGGATGGAACTGCCCGAAGGCTTCGAGCGTATGCGCTGGTATGGACGTGGCCCATGGGAAAACTACACAGACCGCAAGGACGCCACTCCAATAGGCGTATACGAAAGCACAGTATCGGACCAATGGGTGGACTATGTAAAGCCTCAGGAGATGGGCAACCACGAAGAGGTGCGCTGGATTTCCATCACCAACGCCGACGGTATGGGCTTCGTGTTCGTGGCAGGCGGCCAAATGGCGGCTTCCGCCCTGCATGTCAGAGCGCAAGACATGGCAGACCCCGACCATCTGCAAAAACTGATTCACAAATACGACATCCCGATGCGCAAGGAGACAGTTCTTTGCCTCGATGCCCACAACCGTCCCCTGGGCAACGCAAGCTGCGGCCCTGGCCCGATGAAGAAATACGAACTGCAAGCAGCTCCCGTAGCATTCGGCTTCATCATGATGCCTCTGGAAAGAAGCTACACGCAAAGCGAGCTTACCAGGAAAGCGCGTGTACAGATGCCTGCCTGCATGCCCGTAATGGCAGAGCGCGACAACAACGGCTATCTGCAAATGAGTACCGGAACTCCGGAAGCCACCATCTTCTACAGCCTTGACGGCAACGGATACCGGGAATACACGGCACCGTTCGAGTTCATCGACGGTGGAAAGGTACAGACATACGCTGTTTCCGAAAAGTTGGGCAAGAGCCTTGTCACCACTGTGGAACTACCCATATTCGTAGACCACTCGGCATGGAAGATAGTCTTCTCCAGCAGCGACAGCCAAGGAGAAGAGGCGCAAAACGCCATCGACGGAGACCCTTCCACACATTGGCACACCCGCTGGCACGAACCCGTTCCGGAGTTCCCTCACAGCATTGTGGTAGACATGGCTTCCCTGCTGGTAGTGGACAAGTTCATCTACACGGCGCGACATTCCAATGACAACGGCCACGTCAAAGACTACGAGCTAAGCTTCAGCAAAGACGGAAAGAATTGGGAAGGCACCGTCAAAGGCACATTCTCCAATCTGACGTCCGCCCAAACCATAACATTGGAAACACCCGTCACCGCCCGTTACTTCAAATTCATCCCCTTGTCCGAAATGCACGGCAGGAAGTGGGCTTCGGCAGCCGAACTGGACGTAAGCATCCTGAAAAACATCAGCGGAGCATCCCAGAGACAGACAGTGGTCTCCGCAGACAGCGATGCGGACAACAGCATGAAGCTGGCGGCAGACGGTAACATAAACAGCTATTGGCACACGGTACACAACCAGTTCTACATAGCCCCCTACCCCCATGAGGTGCATCTTGCCCTATCCCAAGAAGCCACAGTAAAAGGCATCCGCTACACTCCGCGGCAAGACAGCGAAGAAGGACGGATAGCTTCCTACGAAGTATATACAAGCAAGGACGGACAGAATTGGGGCAAACCGATTGCTTCCGGCACTTTCGCCACGGGCAAAGCAACGCAAACCGTAGAATTCGCGCCCTGCCGGGCACGCTATGTGAAACTATCGGGATTATCGGCGCATGACAAAGGTCAGAAGGCTGCCGTAGCAGAACTGGAAATAATCCTGGAAGAATAATCTTAGGGCCGCTTCCTGATGCTGGCCTGCATCTGCGCTATGCTGGGTCTGCTGTGCCTGCAGATCACCTGCGTGTGGTGCAAGGAGCGCGTGGAAGTGCCTGAGCGTCCGCAGGGCGAAAAGCTGAACTACCTGCACGTCCTGAAGGAGATCTCTCACAACAAAGCCCTGCTGGGCGTGATGTTCTTCAGCCTGACCGGCATGATCGGTGCATCTGTGGTCAACGGCCTGAACACCTACCTGTACAAGGACTTCTTCGGCAACGTCAAGATCCAGGCCGTTTCCGGTATGCTCAGCGTGCTGTATGCAGTGCTCTCCTTTGCCATCACCCAGCCTCTGGCCAACAAGTTCGGCAAGAAGGAGTGGTGCTGCATGGGCGCAGGCTTTGCCGCCGTCGTGTTCGGCATCCTGTTCTTCTTCCCCGTCCATAACCCCGTGGCCTTCATCGTCATCAACGGTATCTGCTATCTGGGCGCTTCCGGCATGCAGGTGCTGATCTGGGCTATGGTCAA
>ENA-UPWM01001257-UPWM01001257.1-human-gut-metagenome-genome-assembly--contig:-NODE-1257-length-11208-cov-37.503728_pt1 | contig 11208 bp, 9 predicted proteins | sample MGYA00250051_ERZ773379 | MGnify/ENA primary metagenome ERZ773379 (study PRJEB29103, sample SAMN06112020) | human gut metagenome | biome: human gut; feature: ankylosing spondylitis patient; material...
TACCATTCGTGAACGCTCTATTCCGGGTGCCGGATATGCTTCTCTGGATGCTAATAATGCTCCTGAACTTATCGACAAGGAACGTCAGCTTGAATTGGCTTATCAGGCAGAGCGAAGCTATGACGTATTCCGTAACGGTGAACCGTTGACCCGTCATTATCCGGGTCCGCACAATGCAATGGAAGATGTTCCGGCTACGGATTATCGTGTAACTTATTACATTCCGCAAAGTGCGATCAATGCATATCCGAGCGGATGTACGCTGACACAGAATCCGACCAGCGATGCAGGTGTGATTCTGAATTAACAGGCTTTTCTGGATAAATAATAAAGTTTGTCTTGAGAGGGATTACAGAGAACCGGCTGTGAAGCCGTGACTGTAATCCCTCTTTTTTATGGAACAAGGCATAGTCAATCGACTGCACGATGTCCTCGCAATTGACTGGTCAATGCAAAAGCAACGACCGCACGATTGCCCTCAAACGACTGCACGATTGGACCGCAACGACCGCACGTTTGGGCTTCAACGACCGCACGATTCAGCTGCAACGGGCATTACAGTTTTTGAGCGTATTCACTGGGGGTATAGCCGGTTACCTGCTTGAACTGATGATTGAAATGGGAGAGACTGTTGTAGCCGCAGTCGTATGCCACCTGGCTGATATTGATGTTTTTGTTGATCAGCAGTTTGGTTGCGTATGAGATTCTCAGTTCCGTGAGGTATTCAAACATTCTTTTCCCGGTATGTTTTTTATAGTATCTGCAAAGTGCACTTGGATTCATACCGACATTACAGGCAATGTCTTCCAGGGCGATATTGTTCTGGTAGTTCTTGTTGATAAACAGATGCACCTTGTTGATAATCGGATCTTCTGTCGAATCACTGTTGATATAGTTCTCTGTTGTCAGGGTTGCATGATTGCATTCGGAACTTAGCCTGTAGAGTAAAGTATAAAGTCCTTCGATCTTTTCAAATCCTTCTTTGGCAACCAGAGAGCGGAACAGTTCTTTTAAAGCCTCAATGCTGCCTCCGGTAAAGAAGACCCCTTTCTGAGATTTCTTCAGGAGGGAATAAATATTCTCCAGTTCGGGAATGTCGTGTAAGCTGGCGGGAAAGATCCGGTCATCAAACTGGGTATAGACAGACCGTGAAACCAGTCCGGAGTTCTGGTAGTATTCGTCTGCGCTGAGCCACAGATGGGGGAGATTCTTTCCGATCAGCATGAAGTCGCCCGGAGAAAGCTCCTGGATGGAATCGCCTACGAAGCTGAGTCCTTTGCCTTCCTCTATCAGAATCAGTTCATATTCCGGATGGATATGTAAAGGTGCGGCAAAGTAGGGATTCGTGTACGAAACCACAGAAAATGAAGTTCCTTTTCTCTTCTCTACTTTTTCGAAGGTGGCTTCCATCTGATGTAAGGAGTTTGTTTTCATCTTTTTGTTCAGGCAAATAAATCACACAACCATGCAAATATACTATAAAACGATTTAAAAAGCAACGTGTAAATTTGTCAGCAGTAAAAAACTAATACGATTATGAAACATAGAGAACGGGTTATCAGAGCTTTAAATCATGAAGAAACGGACAGGCCTCCTTTTCAGGCCACATTTACTCCGGAATTTGCAGATCGTTTACGCGAAGTCTTTCATCTTCCCAGACAGTTTTCGGAACCACACCACAGAGACTGGTACGGATATGAGCTGGAGAAGCTGACAGGACAGGATTTGCTTCAGGCCAGTGTCGGATGGTCTGCCAACTATTACTTGAAGCAGGAGCCTTACACGGACGAATGGGGTGTCAAATGGAAGATTGATCCTTATGAAACTCCGTTTGGCATCGGACATTATACGAACATTGCCCGGAATCCTCTGCGTGATAATGATGAACTGGCAATGGCTTATAAGGCACCCGATCCACACCGGCCGGAGCTTTATAAGAATGTGGAGCGTCTGGTGAAGGAATATGGCGATGAATATTATATTATCGGGCGTATTCACTGTACCATCTTTGAGTCTGCATGGGCTTTGAGAGGACTTGATACGCTGATGACCGATTTTTATATCAATCCGGATCTGACCAATCACCTGCTGGATGAGACCGGAGGCTTCCATAAGGAAGTGGCTAAGAAGATGGCACAGATAGGCGTTGACATGATCTGGCTGGGTGATGACATGGGAGCACAGGATTCACTGATGATTGATCCGGAACTGTGGCGCGAGTTCTTCAAGGGCAGAATGGCCGATATCATCCGCACGGTGAAAGAAATTAAGCCGGATATCAAGGTGGCTTATCATACGGACGGCTGTAATTACGACATTATTCCCGATCTGATCGAAATCGGTCTGGATGTATTGAATCCTATCCAGACGGAATGTATGAATCCGGAGATCCTGCAGGAAAAATATGGAGATCAGCTTTGCTTCTTCGGGGGAGTGGCGGTTCAGTCAACCTTGCCCATGGGAACTCCTGAACAGATAGAAAAGGAATATGCATGGCTGAAAAACTCTGTAGGAAAGGGAGGAGGATGGATTTGTGCTCCGACTCACCATGTGCAGCTGGATACTCCGATGGAGAATTTCTTCCATTTGCTGAAAACTGTAGGAACCATCGGTTAATGCAAAGACAGATTCAGACAAGAGCGGGAAACTGCCGTAAAAAGGATTGGTTATACTGAAAAAGCATTCTGTATATGAGATTGAAAAAGATACTGTTGTTGGGAGGTCTGTTAAGTCTGACCCTGACTTCCTGGTCGCAAGACAAGAAATGGGTGGAAGTAGCTTATGACGACTGTGGCGAGAAAGGAAAACAGCCTCATCTGGTTTTGGGGGAAAATTATGAAATGCCGGCTGAACTGTCGGGCAGCACGGCCCAGCGTTCCTGCAATTTCGGCGGGAAGGTGATCTATGCATTCGATAAGATGGATATTCATGCCGACTATCGGATGGAAGTGACTTTTCTGGCCGACAGTGAACGGATCATAGAAATTGTCGCCGATGGAAATCCAGTCTGTGAGTCTATTCATCTTCCGGCGGGAGAGGTAGTAAAGAAAACAATCGATTTGCCCCGTCATTCGTTTGCCTACGGTCAGTTCGTGATGGTGGTGAATCCCGTCAAGGGACCTAATGCCATTATTTCCGGGATCCGGATTTTATCTTCCGATCCGGGACAGCTGGCTGCCGTGTCTGAAGAGTCACGCGAGGCATTGAAGTCGGTTCAGGCTTATGTCGTAGACACTCAGGTGGATGCGGAACAGGTGTTGCCGACCTATGTCCCGGTACCGGCTTCCGTGAAGGATGTCTACCGGAATCAGCTTTCCCTCAATGGGGAGTGGCTGTTCTCAGAACAGGCGGAAGGAGAAGACTGGCATCGCATTATGGTACCGGGAGAATGGTGCATGCAGGGCTTTAAGGTGGATTCAGCCGCATTTGCCCGTTATCAGAAAAACTTTGAAGTTCCGCAGGACTGGAAAGACAAGCAGGTCATCCTTCGTTTTGACGGAGTTCATAGTGAATATAAGGTGTTTGTCAACCACCGTCAGGTAGGTTCCCATCTGGGAGGAATGACACCGTATGAAGTAAACATTACGGATGCCTTGCAGGATGGAACGAATGTCCTGTCTCTTCAGGTGCGGAGTGAATCGCTGGCCGATATGCTGGGAAGCCTTACCCAATATGCCGCTCATCAGCTGGGAGGTATCACCCGTAAGGTTACCCTGTTCGCTGTTCCTGACATTCATCTCTCGGATCTGCGTATTCAGACAGACCTGGACGAGAACTATCGGGATGCACGTCTGAAACTTTATGTAGCGGTCAGAAATGATTCCGACCGTCCGTCCCGGAAAGTATCTTTGAAGGCCGTTTTGGACAAGCATGAGGCATCCGGTTCCCTGAACTTGCCGGAAATCGCTCCGGGAGAAACCTGGAAGGGATGGCTGGAGATGGACGTGAAGTCACCTTTGCTGTGGGACAATGAGCATCCCAACCTGTACCGGCTTCATCTGGATTTGTATGAAGGAGAAAATTCCATAGCACAGATTGAGAAAAAATTCGGCTTCCGTGAAGTGGAGGTGCGGGGAAACCGTCTGCTGGTCAACGGCCGTCCTGTCAAGTTGAGAGGAGTCTGCCGTCATGAGGCTCATCCTCTTTACGGACGTTCGCTGACCGATGAGGAATGGAAGGCCGATGCAGAACTGTATCGGGCTGCCAACTGTAACTTCATCCGAACCTCTCATTATCCTCCGGCAGAAGAGTTCATTGAATATTGCGATGAACTGGGGCTGTTTGTCGAACTGGAAGCACCTGTATGCTGGATCGGTCATCATGCCAATGAGAACTGGCAGAAGCTGAATTATAAGGATGAAAAATATTATGACTACGTTCTGCAGGCTGATATGGAAACTGTACATTTCTACCGGAACCATCCTTCAGTCATTTTCTGGTCGATGGCCAACGAATCCTACTGGAACAAAGGATTTGCACAGGTTGCCGAATACATGAAGAAAGCAGATACAACCCGTCCGTTTGCTTTCCATGATCAGGCCTATGGCGGTTTCAACAATCAGGGCAGTACGGCTCCGATAGCCAACATTCATTATCCCGGACCGGGAGGATATCAGGAAGCGGCCAAAAGTGACCGTCCGATGACGTACGGAGAATACTGTCATCTGAACGTCTATAACCGCAGTGAACTGGTGACTGATCCCGGTATCCGCAGTGACTGGGCCCTGGCACTGGCTCCGATGTGGGAGAACATGTATGCAACAGATGGTGTTCTCGGCGGTTCAATCTGGTCGGGTATTGATGACATTTTCCAGTTGCCGGACGGAAATGCAGTGGGATACGGTGCCTGGGGACCTGTGGACGGATGGCGCCGTCCGAAGCCTGAGTTCTGGGACATGAAAAAGATCTATAGTCCGGTCAAGTTACATACCGAAGCCCTGGAACCCGCCCGGAAACTGGTGATTGATGTGGAAAACCGCTATACTTATACGAACCTGAACGAGCTGAAGATCCGTTGGACTTACGGAAAGGAAAGCGGAATGTCTGTACTTGATGTAGCCCCTCAGGGCCGTGGACAACTGGTGGTAGAGGTCAGTGATCCTTCTGCTTCCAATCAGCTGAGCCTGGAATTTGTCGACCCCAGAGGATTTGTGGCCGATGAGTATCTGATTCCGGTGGGTGAGCAGAAGCAGAATCAGGTGGAAGCACCAGCCAGACAACGTACGAAGGTGAAACAGGATAAATCCCGCATTCGCATATACGGAAAGAACTTCAACTGTCTGGTAGACCGTTCTACCGGAATGATCCTTTCCGTGGAGAAAGACAACAGACAGATACTATCCGGAGGTCCGTGGCTGATGGCGCTACCTCTGACAGGCGGAGGATGCTATCCGAACCATAATGCCGAGACTCCGGTATTCAATGATTTGTGCAAAGGATGGAAAGTAACCGGTGTGGAAGTTTCGGAAGAGGGACAGGACGTCCGTCTGAAAGTCAGCGGATCGTATGACGGTTTCGACGGACAGTATGAAATGATATGCAATGCGAACGGAGAGATCCGGGTTGATTATCAGTTTACGGTTCGTACGGCTGTCAATCCGAGACAATGGGGAATGGTCTTTGAGACCCCTGCCGGATTTGAAGAAACCTTCTGGCGCAGAAAGGGACTCTGGAGCGTCTATCCGGCAGATCATATCAGCCGTCCGTCCGGTACGGCAAAGAGCTTTTATCCGGAAGTACCTGCCGTACAGAATCCCCGTATCAAACCGGCCTGGGCATGGAGCAAGGACTTCAACCAGCTGGGAAGCAACGATTTCCGTTCTACCCGTAGAAACATCTGGTATGCAGGATTGCAGGATGTGGAAGGACAGTCCCGGGTAACGGTTGTTTCTGACGGCCGGCAGCACTGGCGTTCCTGGAAAGAAGGAGAGAAGACCTGCTTCCTGGTGGCAGACTTTGTGACGGCAGGCGACGAAATGTTTTTAGGCAGCCATTATGCGCCTTACCGGAAACCGCTTAAGGTGGGAGACGTGATCAGTGGCAGTATTATTTTGCGTGTAAGATAAGAGCAGATTATGAATACATTCTCCGTTTTAGACAGTGTCATCTTCATCGTTTATGTACTCCTGATCGTGGTAATAGGCCTTTGGTGTTTCCGTACCCGTAAAGGAGGCGTAAAAGACTCGAAGGAATATTTCCTGGCAGGGAATACATTGCCCTGGTGGGCAATCGGAGCTTCCGTCATAGCGTCCAATATATCGGCAGAGCAGTTTATCGGCATGTCCGGATCCGGCTTTGCCATCGGACTGGGAATCGCTTCCTATGAGTTCGTAGCTGCCGCTTCCCTGATTGTGGTTGCCGTATTTTTTCTGCCTATCTTCCTGAAGACGAAAATTTATACGATGCCTCAGTTTCTGGAAATCCGTTATGGAAAACCAGTCAAGACTCTCATGGCATTCTTCTGGCTGCTGGTTTTTATTTTTGTCAATCTGACCTCCATCCTTTATCTGGGAGCCCTGGCCATTCATAAAGTGGTTGACATACCGGTCGGATTCAGTATTGTCTGTCTGGCTGTCTTTGCCGGAGCCTATGCCATCTATGGAGGACTGAAAGCGGTGGCACTGACCGACATGGTACAGGTGATCTTCCTGATCGGGGGCGGTCTGCTGACTACCTACATAGCCCTGAATCACTATTCGGAAGATGCCGGTGCTATAGCCGGAATGCAGAAACTGATAGCGCAGGTTCCGGAAAAGTTTGACATGATCCTTGATCCCTCCAATCCGGATTATAAATATTTGCCGGGAATCGGGGTTATTTTGGGCGGACTGTGGGTCAGTGCCCTGTATTATTTCGGATGCAATCAGTACATTATCCAGCGTGCTCTGGCAGGCAAAAGTCTTTCGGAAGCCCGTATGGGACTCGTCTTTGCCGGTCTGCTGAAGCTGATTCTTCCCCTGATCGTCGTGATCCCCGGAATCGTAGCTTTTGCCCTGGATGCCCCTCTGGAGAAGCCCGATCAGGCCTATCCCTGGCTGATGCATAACTTTATCCCTTCGGGAGTGAAAGGAATTGCATTCGCAGCACTGGTGGCAGCCGTGGTCAGTTCGCTGGCCTCGATGGTAAACAGCATCACGACGATTTTCACGATGGATATCTACAAGGAATATTTTGCGGGAAAGGATGTGCCGGAGAAACGTCTGGTGAATGTCGGCCGCTGTTTCGGATTCTTCAGTCTGGTACTGGCCGTACTGATCGCCCCTGCACTGGCCGGTCTGGAACAGGCCTTCCAGTTTATACAGGAGTTTACCGGTTTCATCAGTCCGGGAGCCCTGGCCATCTTTGTCATGGGATTCTTCTGGAAACGGGCAGAGATGAAAGGAGCCCTGGCTGCGGCTGCAGGAACCTTTGTCTTCTCGCTGGTACTTATGCTGTTTTTTCCGGAGATCTCCTTTATTGACCGGATGGCCTATGTCTTTATCCTTTGCGTACTGCTGATCGTGGTGTTTGGACTGTTGTCCGGCAAGAAGACAGATGAAAGAGCAATTATTCTGGAGCCGGGACTGTTTGCCACCACCTGGACCTTCAAGCTCCTGAGCGGAGTGATCCTGGCTATTCTGGGTGTGATTTATTATGTATTTTGGTAATAATTAAAGTCTATAAATATGGAAGAGTTGTTAGAACGAATTGCAAAATGTGTGGAGTTGGGTAAGATTAACGAGAAAACCCCTTATCCCCCTGCCATGAAAGGACAGCCTGGAGCCGATGAGCTGACCTTGCAGGCACTGAATGAAGGAATTTCTCCGTCAGATATTCTTCAGAAAGGTCTGATTGTCGGAATGGAACGTATCGGAGTGAAATTCAAGGCCAATCAGGTGTTTGTTCCCCAGGTGCTGATGAGTGCCAAGGCAATGGGAACGGCGATGAATCATCTCAAGAAGTTCTTTAAGGACGGAAGCGTGCAGCGTAAGGGAACAGTCATCATCGGCACCGTGGAAGGAGACTTGCATGATATCGGCAAGAACCTGGTAGCCATGATGGTGGAAGGAAACGGATACGAAGTGATTGATCTGGGAGTGGATGTAAAGGCTGAGAAATTTGAAGAAACCCTGGAACAGCATCCGGGAGCCTTTGTCTGCATGTCTGCCTTGCTGACCACCACCATGATTCACATGGAAAAGATTAATCAGCTGCTCAAGGAAAAACATCCGGAAGTCAAGACATTTATCGGAGGAGCACCCGTGACAGCGGATTTTGCCAGACAGATCGGAGTCGACTATTATTCAGACGGTCCGCAGGATCTGGTGGAAACATTGAACAAGCTGAGTGCCTGAGAGGGGAAAAAGAGTAATAGGAGGACTTGTTATGAATCAATGGATCAATGAAATATTTCAGAACAGCAAGCGTGTGGCTGTTCCTGTAATGACCCATCCCGGAATAGAACTGACGGGACACCGGGTAATTGAAGCCGTGACAGACGGCCGTGTACATTACGAAGCCATCAAATACCTGGCCGATCATTATCCCTCTTTTGCCACTTCCACCATCATGGACCTGACGGTGGAAGCTGAGGCCTTCGGATGTCAGATAAACTTTCCGGAAGATGAAGTTCCCAGTGTGGTGGGCAGACTGGTCAGTGATGCAGACTCCGTGGCAGCCTTGCAGGTTCCCGATTTGCAGGCAGGACGGGTACCCGAATACCTGAAGGCTGTCCGGCTGGCAGTAGAACATATCACCGACCGTCCCGTACTGGCCGGATGCATCGGCCCTTTCTCACTGGCCGGACGTTTGTATGACATGTCAGAAATCATGGTTGCCATTTATACAGATCCGGAAGTGATTCTTCAGCTGCTGGATAAATGTACGGCATTTATTCTCAAGTATTGTGCAGAACTGAAACGTCTGGGAGCTTCGGGAGTCTTCATCGCAGAACCGGCAGCCGGGCTGCTCTCCAATGAAGACTGCATGGCCTATTCCACCGTGTTTATCCGGCAGATCGTACAAACCTTGCAGGACGATGACTTTGCGGTAATCCTTCATAACTGCGGCGACACCGGACAGTGTACCCAGGCCATGGTGGAGAGCGGGGCGGCCGCACTGCATTTCGGGAACGCCATAGATATGGTGAGCGCCCTGCAGGAATGCCCTTCCAGTCTGTTGGTCATGGGAAACATAGATCCCGTCGGAATTATGAAACAGGCCTCTCCGGAGGTTGTCAGAAAAGAAACCCTGGCCTTGCTGGAGGCTACAGCTTCCTGCCGGAACTTTGTATTGTCCACAGGATGTGACGTACCTCCCCAGGTTTCGCAGGAGAATATTGCAGCCTTTTTCCAGGCACTGGATGAGTTTAACTCCCTGTAAGATCTAATCAGGCATCTTCTTTATGCAGCCTTACTGCCGAAGTGCAGAGCTGCGCAATGGTTTCCCGGTGGGTGATCAGGATCAGCGTCTTGTCCTGTACCTGCCGGGAAAGTCGTTCCAGCAGCTTCCGTTCCGTTTCTTCATCCAGGGAAGAAGTCGGTTCATCCAGCAGGAGGATGCTTCCGGGGCGGAGCAGGCCGCGGGCAATCGCAATCCGTTGTGCCTGGCCTTCACTGAGCCCTGCCCCCTGTTCACCGCAAAGCGTATCCAGTCCTTCCGGTAAGGTCATGACAAAATCGGCAACAGCCGTATGCAGAGCAGCCTGCAGTTCAGCTTCCGTTGCCTCCGGTTTTCCCAGCAGCAGGTTATCCCGAATCGTTCCGCTGATCAGTGTGTTTCCCTGGGGAACATACGACAAATTGCAGCGGGTGAGGGGAGACACCTCTTCCCTTTCTTTCCCGTTATAGAGTGTCACAGACCCGCGGTCCGGTTTCAGCAAAGCCAGCATCAGTCGCAGCATCGTACTTTTTCCGGCTCCTGTCTCACCGACCACAGCCGTAAGACTTCCCGGCAGGAAGTCGTGTGAGAATCCCTGCAAGACTTTGCGGCTGCTGCCCGGATAGGAATAGTCCACGTCCTTCAGGCAAATGCCCAGTCTGCCTGGTAACCGGACCGCTTCCCCCTGTTCTTCCGGCGATAAGGATGAAAGCTCTTCCAGCCGTTCGGTGGCAGTAAATACCTGGATAAAAGCCGGAATCTGACGGCTGAGTTCCACCATGGGACGCTGCACCTGGGCAACCAGCTGCAGAAAGGCGGTCATCATACCGAAGGTGACCGAACCGTCGTACAGACCGAATATCCCCCATAAGAAGGCGGTTGCATATCCGGCGGCAAAGCCTGTCTGTACCATGATCCGTGAGAAAATGGAGAAGTCCGTACGCCGCATCACCTTTCTTTGCAGATCAGCCTGTAAGCCTGCCAGAGCCTGTTCGGCCTGTTCCGTATACTCCAGTGTGCGGATCAGGATGCGATGCTGTATCTGTTCCTGCACATCACATCCGATTCGTCGCGGCCCCGCCGGAAGGCGGCGAGTCCACCGGCGGCACCGGGCAACCGCCGGCATCGGCCGGCACGGAGAACGCCGGCGATCCGATCGACTGGGAAGCCAAATACAAGGAAGCGCTCGGCCACTCGCGCGACTGGGAAAAGAAAGCGAAGGCCAACAAGGCCGCCGCCGACGAGCTGGAAAAGCTCAAGGAATCCCAAATGAGCGAAACCGAGAAGGCCGCCAAGCGCACGCAGGAACTCGAAGCGCAGGTAGCCGCCTACAAGGCCAAGGAACAGCAGGCCGACTGGAAGGCGCAGGTGTCGGCCGAGACCGGCGTACCCGCCGACGTGATCGAAGGCGACAGCCTCGAAGCCATGCAATCGCACGCCAAGCGCATCCACGAGCTGCTCAACCCCAAACCCAAGGCCCCGGCCGTGCACGGCGCGGACCGCCAGCCGTCCGGCAAAGGCCCGAACGAGAGCATGGTCAACTACCTGCGCAACCTCGGCCTCTAACCGGCCAACACCTCCTCACCCCTCATCTGAAAGGAAACCATCATCATGGCACTCGACACCAGCAAGGTGCTGCTCCCCAAGGAAGTAGCCACCGTCATCACCAAGCGCGCCAAGGACACCAGCACCATCGCCGCGCTCTCCCCGAGCGAACCCCAGCTCTTCCTCGACAAGGACTACATGGTCTTCACCGGCAATTCCGAAGCCGAGGAACCCTGCCTATCTGATGTCGGCACGATTCAATGTAGATGAGATTTTCTTCTCTTCCGACATCAACAAGATAGTGCA
>ENA-UPWM01001262-UPWM01001262.1-human-gut-metagenome-genome-assembly--contig:-NODE-1262-length-11192-cov-4.849573_pt1 | contig 11192 bp, 6 predicted proteins | sample MGYA00250051_ERZ773379 | MGnify/ENA primary metagenome ERZ773379 (study PRJEB29103, sample SAMN06112020) | human gut metagenome | biome: human gut; feature: ankylosing spondylitis patient; material...
GGTAAGACATTGCTTGCCAAGGCTGTGGCCGGTGAGGCCAACGTGCCGTTCTTCTCCATCTCCGGCTCCGACTTTGTGGAGCTCTACGTGGGCGTGGGCGCCTCCCGCGTCCGCGACCTGTTTGACCAGGCCAAGAAGAACGCCCCCGCCATCGTTTTTATCGACGAGATCGACGCCGTGGGCCGCCAGCGCGGCGCCGGCCTGGGCGGCGGCCACGACGAGCGGGAGCAGACCCTCAACCAGCTCCTGGTGGAGATGGACGGCTTCGGCAACAATGAGGGGGTGGTGGTCATGGCGGCCACCAACCGGCAGGACATCCTGGACCCCGCCCTCCTGCGCCCCGGCCGCTTCGACCGGCAGGTATACGTGGGACACCCCGGCATCAAGGGCCGGGAGGCCATCCTGAAGGTCCATGCCCGCAACAAGCCCCTGGGGGACGACGTGTCCCTGGCGGAGCTGGCCAAGGGCACCGGCGGTTTCACCGGCGCCGATCTGGAGAACCTGATGAACGAGGCCGCCCTCCTGGCCGCCCGCAGACACCACCGCTTCATCAGCATGGCCGAGCTCAACGAGGCGGTGATCAAGGTGATCGCCGGGCCGGAGAAGAAGAGCCGGGTGGTCATCGAGCGGGAGCGGAAGCTCACCGCCTACCACGAGGCGGGCCACGCCATTGTCATCCATGACCTGCCCACCCAGGACCCGGTGCATGAGATCACCATCATCCCCCGGGGCATGGCCGGCGGCATGACCATCTCCCTGCCCCAGGAGGACGTGGCCTTCCAGACCAGGCAGCAGCTCACCGAGCGCATCGCCGTCTGCCTGGGCGGCCGGGCCGCCGAGCAGTTGGCTTTGGGGGACATCTCCACCGGCGCGGGCAACGACCTGCAAAAGGCCAGCGCCATCGCCCGCAACATGGTCACCCGCTACGGCATGAGCGGGAAGGTGGGCAATGTGGTCTTCGACTCCGGCCACGACGAGGTATTCATCGGCCGCTCCATGGCCCAGACCAAGAACTACTCCGAGGAGGTGGCGGCCCTCATCGACGAGGAGATCAAGGCCCTGGTGGACGGGGCCTACGCCCGCTGCGGGGAGATCCTCACCCATCGCCGGAGGGAGCTGGACATCGTGGCGGAGTATCTGCTCCAGTACGAGAACATGGATGCCAAGACCTTCGAGCAGGTCTTTACCGACCCGGCGGCGCTCCAGCCCCCGGCGGCCTATCAGGCTGTGGAGGCCGAGGCGGAGCAGGACGCCCGCGAGGAGGAGGAGCATGGCGCAGATTGAGTGCGTGCTGGGCGACATCACCCGGATTGAGGCCGATGCCATCGTCAACGCCGCCAACCGCACCCTGCTGGGGGGCGGCGGTGTGGACGGAGCCATCCACCGGGCGGCCGGCCCGGAGCTATTGGCCGAGTGCCGTACCCTCCACGGCTGTGAGACCGGGCAGGCCAAGATTACAAAGGGTTATAAATTGCCCGCAAAATACGTGATTCACACCCCCGGCCCCATCTGGCGGGGCGGCGGCCACGGCGAGGCCGCCCAACTGGCCTCCTGCTACCGCAGCTGCCTGACGCTGGCACTGGAGAACGGCTGCCGCACGGTGGCCTTCCCTTCCATCAGCACCGGTGTCTACCACTATCCGCTGATGCAGGCGGCTCATGTGGCCCTGAAGGCCATCACGGACTTCCTGCGCCTTCATCCGCAGCTGTCCGTCACCATGGTCTGCCACTCCCCCCAGGCCCTCCACGCCTATCAGGTGGTGTGGAATATGCTCTATCAGGAGACGAAGCCCCATGAGGACTGACCCGCAAAGCCCCATAGCGTGCGCTGCCCGTAAGCAGCACACCCTCCCGAAGCAAAAGCGCCGCCCCACCGGGCGGCGCTTTCGTCTATCGCACTCTTCAGATCTTGATAAGCTCATACGCTCTGGTGCCGATGCCGATCTTCTCGGCGTGCTCCAGACAGCTCATCCAATCCGTCTCCGGATGGATGCGATGGAAGTGGTCGTGGTCATGGACGTCACCGCCGTCGGCCGCAGAACCCCGCATCACCGGCTGAGCGTTGACGGCATCCACACAGGCCATATCCAGTGCCACCGGGTCGAAGGAGGCGAACATTCCCACATTGGGAACAATGGCGGCGTCGTTCTCGGCGTGACAGTCGCAGTTGGGCGACACGTCGATGACCAGTGAGATATGGAAGCAGGGCCGCCCGTCCACCACCGCCTTGGAGTACTCTGCGATCTTTCGGTTCAGATTCGTCACCGTCTCATCCCAGTCGATCTGGATGGCGTTCCGGGGACAGATGGCGATGCAGCGGCCGCAGCCCACGCAGCGGCTGTGATCGATGTTGGCCTTTCTCTCCGCAACGGACAGAGCGCTGTGGGCGCAGATCCTGGTACACATCCCGCAGCCCACGCAGTGTTCATGGTTCACATGGGGCTTTCCGGCGTTGTGCTGCTCCATCTTCCCGGCCCGGCTGCCGCAGCCCATGCCGATGTTCTTCAGCGCCCCGCCGAAGCCCGCCTCCTCATGGCCCTTGAAGTGGGTCAGGGAGATGAACACGTCGGCATCCATGACGGCCCGACCGATCTTGGCCTCCTTCACCAGCCGGCCGCCCACCACCGGCACAGCCACCTCGTCGCTGCCCTTGATGCCGTCTGCGATGATGACCTGACATCCCGTGGTCATGGGATTGAAGCCGTTGAGACACGCCGTATCCAGATGATCCAGCCCGTTCTTCCGTCCCCCTACATACAGGGTGTTGCAGTCGGTGAGGAAGGGCTTGCCACCCCGCTCTTTCACGAAATCTGCCACCGTCTTGGCCCAGTTGGGCCGCAAGAAGGCCAGATTGCCCGGTTCACCAAAGTGCATTTTGATGGCCACGAACTTCCGGTCGAAGTCGATTTCGCCCATCCCGGCGGTTTTCATGAGGCGGGTCAGCTTCTGCTGGAGATTCTCGTGGAAATCCGCCCGCAGATCCGCCCAATAAACTTTTGATGCCATAGGGATCCCCCGCTTTCTGTAAATTGATGCGTTCAGTCTACCACATTTCCCGAAAATGTGGTAGACTGAAAATATCCCCAAGGAGGTGTTTTTTCATGCGTCTCTTGACCCACACCGTTACCCCGCAGGAGGCCGGCCTGCCGGTACGAACCCTGCTGCGCCGGCAGCTCCGTATCTCCGGCAGCTTTCTGGCCAAGCTGAAATGGCGGCCCGGCGCCATCACCCTGAACGGTATCCCCGTCATCGTCTCCACCCGCACAGAGGCCGGCGACGTGCTGGCGGCGGACGTCTCCGACCTGCCGGGAGAAAACCCCCACATCCGCCCCGTGGCCTATCCGCTGGATATTCTGTGGGAGGACGAGGATCTTCTCCTGCTGAATAAGCCCGCCGGCATCGCCATCCATCCCTCCGCCCTGACGGAGGAGACCGTCACCGTAGCCGGTGCCGTGTGCCACTATCTCCGCACCGACAGCTTCCACTGCGTCAACCGTCTGGACCGTGGCACCACCGGCGTCATGGCCGTGGCCAAGACCGGCTACATCCACCGCCTGTGCATGGAGTCGCTGCACACCGATTCCTTCCTCCGGGAGTACCGGGGCATCTGTCTGGGTACGCCCCAGCCCTCCTCCGGTGCCATCGATCTGCCCATCAGCCGGGACCCCGGCTCTCTGCTCCGCCGCACCGTGGACCCTATGGGACTCCCCGCCCGAACCCTCTACGAAACGCTGCTGCCGGGGGAGCTGTCTCTGCTGCAGCTGCTGCCCCAGACGGGCCGCACCCACCAGCTGCGGCTCCACCTCTCCGCTGTGGGCCACCCGCTGGCCGGGGACTGGCTCTACGGCACCGAGGCCCCCACCCTCATCCCCCGTCCGGCGCTGCACTCCTACCGTCTCCGGCTCCTGCACCCCGTGACCCGCCGCTGGCTGGATGTCACCGCCCCGCTGCCGGAGGATATGCGCCGCCTGCTCCCGCCGGACTGCGATCCCGCATAAAAAGCTGCCCCGCCTGCATCGCAGGCGGGGCAGCTTTTTCCCATCAGCCGTCCGCAGACGGCCCTTATTCCATCATCTGCCGCGCAAAGCACCGGGCCTTCTCCCGGATCCCCGGCAGGCGCACCAGACTCCCCCGCTCATTGGCTGTCTCCAGCAGGCAGAACCGTGGCGGCAGATAGAAGGCCTTATTCATGTTCAGCGCCGAGATCAGTTGCCGGGCCAGCAGATCGCCGCCGGAGTAGCCGGACACCACCAGTCCGTAAAGCCGCTTGTCATAGAACCGGGTCTGGCGGAACAAGGCCGTCAGACGGTTGACGCAGGCGGTGAGATTGGCGGAGAGGGCATCGTTATAGTTGGCGCAGACCATCACCAGCGTGTCGCAGGAGCGCACCGCCGGATACACCTCCTCCACCATCGGCCCGCCATAGAAGCACCCGCCCTGCTCCCCGAAGTGCATACAGGCGGTGTAGCTGCATCCGTTGCAGTCGGCCATGGTCCCGTTCCGCAGGCAGATCTCCTGCACCTGCACCTCCGGCGGCAGGGATCGGCGCACCATCTCCCACAGCGCCAGCGTGTTGGAGGTGCTGCGCTGGGAGGCGTGCAGCGCCAGCACCCGCCCCACGGGGGCAGGCCCCTCCCACGCCGTCAGCCGCTCCAGCAGCTCCGATACGGCGGCCCGGAAGGCCGTCTCCTCATCGGTGCCGCCGATCTGGGCCTGCACCCGGAAGTTCCGCAGGGAACCGGTGGCCTCCACCAGCGGGCGTCCCAGAAAGGCGCAGCCCGCCTGATTGGCGGCGAACACCAGATCACGGGCGGCGTCCTTGGTGTATAGCTCTCCCCGCCCCGTCACCACCAGCCCCGCTACGCAGCCCTCCAGCAGCGTCCGGCTCCTCCGCAGGGTCATCAGCATCCGATACCCGCTCTCGCTGCATCCGCTCTCGTCCAGTGCCAGAGCAAACAGCAGCCGCTGTCCGGCCAGCCCCTCCAGCCCCGCATCCGGGTCACGGATCTGGCTGTCCGGCGGCAGCAGCGGTGTCAGCAGCGCCAACAGCTCCCGGCTGTATGGATTCTCCGGCAGCAGCACCGTCAGTGCCATCCCGCTCCCTCCTTCTTCATCGGATCGCCCGCAGGCGCTCCATGGTATCTCTCAAACGCTCCTGCAAGGCCTCCGGCAGGGGCAGCCGCTCCGGCTCCGTCCCCGTGGGGAGCAGCCGGTTTCTGGCCCCCATAAACACCCCATCCAGATAGGTGGACGAGCAGTGCCACTGCCCCCGCAGACAGGCCAGCAGGCTCAGCGCCCCGGAGCTGAGGGCCGGGGCCACATAGGGCTTGAAGCCCAGCCGCCGCATCTCCAGATTGGCTGAGACCACCCGCTCCGTCAGCTCACGGGACAGTGCGTCGTCGTAGTGCTCTATGGAGTTGGCCACCACCAGATCGGCCCCGTGTGGGCCGTAGGTGCGCCCCTCCGTCAAAAAGGCGGCAAACCGTGGCTCCTTCTGGGCATAGTACATGGCTCTGGCCTGCATGACCCCCAGTCCGAAGCCCCGCACCTGATGGGAAAACAGCCCTCCGCCGTCCCACCGGCCCGTCTCGTCCCGGTTGCTCTCCTCCAGCACCGCCCGGCACAGGGGATCCACCGGATCGCTGACCACGCAGAACATTCCTCCATAGCGCCGCTGCCGGGCCATGCGGGCATAGCGGACCGCCAGTTCCCGGTTCACCTGATACTGGGCCATGCGGACGTCCCCGGAGGTAACGGAGGTATCCGGCACGAACCGGGAGGCGCAGAACAGGAACACATCCCCGTCAAACACCTCCTCCGGGGAGACGATCTCCACCGGCGGCAATCTCTCCCCCTCCGGTGAGACGATCTGGTTCAGCTCCATCTCCCACCGCTGGGGAACGTTCTCCCGCACGTCGCAGATGCCGATGGAGTCGATGACATCGCCTCCCAGCAGCCGCAGCCCCATGAGAAGGGTACTGCCCACATCGCCCAGCGCCAACAGGTTCACCCGCACACGCTCCCTCCTCCGGAGGGGAGGCAGCAGCTCCTCCTGTCGGGGGTGGGCCAGATTTACCGCCCGCACACGCCCGGCGGCTATGGCCGCCGCCAGCGCCGGATCTGTCTCCGGCTCCTCCGCCGTCACAAGGGTCGATACCCCCTCCTCCGCGGTCAGCAGGGACGGCGCCGTCACCGGGAAGGTATCCCGCCCGATACCGGGTGTGCGGTGAAATCCGAACAGCACCTCCCCCGTCTCCGGCAGAGCGTGCAGCGCCGGAAGCGCCAGCACCTCCCGGCTGCACAGGGGATAGCCGCCGCAGTCATAGTATCGCACGTTAGCCTCCTTATTCTGCGGGACGCACCCGCTTCAGCAGCTCGATGTCCTCCTCCAGATAGGTGGAGGCGGTACGGCTCAAATCATAGGTCATGCACCCGCCCTTATCCGGATACAGGGGCAGGATCACCGCCTCGCTGAGGCGGTTCAGCGTCAGGTTCCGGGCGTAGAGGGAGCGGTACTCCGCCTCCAGTGCCAGCAGGATGTCCCTTGCGTTTTCCAGACAGCACAGGCTCAGCCGCCACGCCACATCCGGGGCAATGGGGGCAAATTCCGGGGAGGCGTAGGGCAAGATGCGGTTGACAGAGGGCTGAAGCCCCTCCGTGGGCCGATCCCGCCGCCGCACGGTGTCTCCGCCGATGAAGGGGTACAGGGTGGACTCCACGAACCGCATCCGCAGATTGGGCAGATAGTAGATGCTCTCCACCGGATACCCCAGCTCCTCCATCAGATCCCGGCCCATGCCAGTTAGATAGCCCACCAGCACCAGATCCACCTGCGTCCCCGTCTCCTTCAGCAGCGGCGACAGACTCCGCAGCCGCTTGCCGTCGTGGAGCAGATCATCCACCAAGATAACGGGCCGGTCAAAGGCCCGGATGGTCCGCACCTGATCCGGCAGCGGCGAATACTCCGGGTAGGCCTCGATGGCATAGTCCGACAGATCCGCCTCATATACCTTGTCGGTACGCAGGGTCTTGGTGACGGTATTAGGCACCGCCACGCCCCGCAGCAGCTTTCCATAGGGGACGCAGATATCCGGCCCCTGCCGCCGGGGCGTCACCGGCTCGGCGGGTACACCGTTGCGTGCGGTGATGCGCTGGAGCAGCCGGTGATAGATGATCCCAGCCGACAGGCTCAGCACCAGTGACCCCGGCTGCAACTCCGTCAGCGCCTCCTGCAAGCGCCGATGGGCGACGGCCACCGCCGCCGTCACACGGGGCATGGAGGCCAGCGGAGCCTTGATGGAGGTGTCCACGTTGTGGCTCAGCACGATGGGGCAGCGCATATCCACCTCCAGCACCGGCCGCCCCGACACCGGAGCCGGGACAAAGCCCTGCCGCCGCAGCAAATTCAGCACATAGCTGTGCTCTGCACCGGGCAGCGGATCGTACAGGGCGCAGGGATACTCCCGCCCCAGTGCCATGGTAAACACCTCCGTCAGCAGCAGCTGCCCCAGCTCCCGCTGCTGGCTGCCGTCCGGCACCCACAGTCCGCTGATGAGCAGCGCCCGACCCCCGGCCTTCTGCCGCACATAGCCGGAGAGCTCCAGACTCCCCAGCCGGTCATACAGCTCACGGGACTCCAGCTGCCGGTAGCTGACGGCTCCCAGCACCTGCCCCTGCATCCCGTGGCGCAGCAGCAGGAGACTGTCGCCGCACTGCCACAGCTTCTCCACCATGGCAGCGGGGCAGATCCCCTCCAGCATGGCCTCCATGGACGCATCCGGCCGGGGATAGTCGGTAAAATCCAGATCCTCCGTCCGCAGCAGGGGCTTGTCCTGCGGCTCCCGCAGATACAGCCCCCTCCGATAGATGAACTCCTGCACCGCCGGATCCACCAGATTGCTGATGTCCCGGTTGGCGTCCACCGCCTCCCGGATGCGGGTGGAGCTGATCTCCTCCAGCGGCTCCGGCAGCGTCAGCTCCAGTACCTTGCCGTAAATGCCGCCGTAGCCGCCCCCGGCCTCCTGACCGGGCCGGCGGAAGATGATGTGGTCAAAGGTATGGATGGAGTCCGGCTCCACGGGCTTGCGATAGGAGGAGGCGTGAGCCACCACGTCACTTCCCACGGCGATGGACACCTTCCGTCCGGGGAAGGCCTGCCGCAGCCGATGGAGGTTCTCCGGGTTGGCGATGTTCACCGGGAAATCCTCCGGGAAGATCTGCACATGGAACTCGTCCGCCACCGACATGGCGGCAATGCGCCGCCGGATGCGGTAGGGCTGGGTGCGCTTGGACCACGAGAACTCATCGATGGCCAGCAGTACCTCGAAGCCCCGATCCCGGATGGTTCGGACAATGGCCTTGTGGGACAGGGTGAAGGGATCGAAGGTACCGGGGAAAAAGGCGATGGGCCGTGGCGCTTCAAAGGTAAAGCCGCCCCGCAGCCGCTGGGCCGTCAAAAAGCGGTACAGCCGCCCCAGCATGGATGCCCGATAGTAGAAGGACAGTGCATCCCCGTCCTCCTGACGGCAGGTGGTCAGCAGCTTCCGTGCCGTCAGGGGGAAGGCCCGGCTCTTCTCGCCGTTGCTGAGCTGTGCCGAACCGAATACCCGCTGTCCCAGCACCAGCATGGCCTCCTGCCGGGTCTCTCCGTCGATGCCCGCCAGTCCCCGCATCAGCATCCCCAGCAGCCGGTCCCGGCGGCGCAGGCACGCCTCCTCCGGCTCCTCCGGGAATCTCTGGTGATAGATGTCGTACTCCTCATAGATGACGCCCACGGTGTCCAGCACCGGAGTCACGATGCGGCTGCTGGAGGCACTGAGAGTCACCCCCAGATCCGCCAGACACTCGTCCAGCTGCTCCGGCGGCAGCCATAGGGCAAGCCGCCCCAGATAGTCGGGAATGTACTTGGTGAACTCCTGCTGCCCCAGCTCCAGCCCCCGGCACAGCTCCACGGAGACCTCATTGCGCTGATCCACCGTCAGCCGGGGAGCGATCTCCAGCAGCGCCAGTCCTGCGCCGTGGCGCACCGTGACCCGGTCGCTGACCTTGATGAGGTTAGAAAGATGCGTGGCGATGTGCAGGGCCGAGCCGTGGTCGTTCCGTGCATCGTCCGTCAGCAGCCGCAGGTTCACCTGCTTGATGATCCACGGCGTGGCGGTCTTGAGGTTATCCAGAAAAATATCCGACACCTGCGCCTCCTGCAAGGTCAAGCCTCCGGCGCAGATATCCTCCCGCAGCAGGGCCAGCGACATATTGCCGCAGTCCATCTCCTGCAAAATTTTCAGGGGCCTCTTCTGCCGGGGCATGGAGGTGTGGACGTGATCCAGCAGCAGCATGGCCGCCGCCTGCACCGTCAGGCTCTCCCGCCCGGACAGTACCTCCGCCGCACGGAGCAGTGCATTCAGCTGGGGCCGGGTACACAGCTCCAGCGGCAGGTCCGCCGCCGCATCCAGCAGCTGCAATGCCACCTGATCGTCCAACTGCTCCGGCCGCCGCAGATACGCCAGCACCGGCGCCAGAAACCGCTCCTCCCGTCCGGGGCAGCGGGAGAGCAGGGACTTCACGCAGAATTTCAGGGTGAACCGGATCCACCCCCGGTGCTGGGGCATCAGCTTATGATCCGGATAGATGATCTTCTCCAGATACAGTCTCCACTGATCCAGATCCGTCACCGTCCGCAGATCGGGACGGCTGTCCGCCGGACGCTCCTTGGCGTAGCCTGCGTGGAACCCTGCGATGATCTCTCCCATGAGAGCCGCCGCCTGACGGCGGATGTCCCCCTCACGGTGCATCAGCAGCTCATAGAGAAACGCCAGCGTCTGCACCTTCTGGGGAATGTGCAGATACAGGGAGTAGGACTCGAACACCCCCAGATAGGCCCGCAGCCGCCGCCAGTTGGTCTCACCACGAGCCTGCTCCAGCAGGGAGGCAAAGCTCCGCTGCCCGGTAAGCCGGTCCATCAGCTCCATGTTGTGGGCCACACACTGCATGGTCAGGGACTCCAGCACCTCCGCATCCTCCATCAGGGCCACCGCCCGCTCCGGCAGCGGCTGCGTGTCCGCCCCCTGCATGGTCACGTCCACCCCCCGGCGGATCATATACGCCTCGAAGTCCTGCAAGCGGGCATAAACTCTGGTGTAGCGGCGGCGCTTCTCCCCGTCCACGTCGTCTAACTTGTTCAGGATCACGTCAAAGGCCTCCGCCAGCGACGAGATGTGGGTGATCTCATGCCCCTCCGGGTCGTGGGTCTGCTTCACCCGGAAGTCCGCATAGATCAGCAGCAGCGCCTCCGCCGACAGATACTCCGGCTCCAGATCCCACACCGAGTGGTTGGCGGCCACATGGCCGATGTCCGTCAGCCGGTGGCGGCGGAACCACAGATCCGTGTAGTAGTAGTGCAGATACGCCACCCGCTCCCCCGGATGGCAGCCGAACTTGCCGATGTCGTGTCCGGCGGCGCTGCCGGATACCAGCGCCAGATCCACCGCCGTGCCGCTGCGCCGCAGCGCCCGGCCGCAGGTCAATGCGATGTGATGTACCCCGGCGATGTGCTCCAGCGTGCGGTAGGGCGTCACCTCCAACCCCAGCCGCATCATCTCATAGACGTACTCCCGCTTCCACTGCCGCAGCATCTGTCGATAGCTGGCGCCGCAGGCGCACTCTGCCGCCTCTGTCTCCGATAGAAAGTCGAAATCCCACGCCGGGTCAAAGGGCAGCTTCTCCCGTTCGGCGGCAAAAAGCACCTGCAAAAGCGACAGGAAAAACACCGCCCCGGCGTCATAGGCCGCAGGGGCCTCCTTCTCCGGGAACAGCTGCCGCCGGGCAAAGTCATAGGCAAAGTGCAGCCACCCGCCCTCCGGCTCCCCGCCGGAAAGCTCCGCCAGCTCCGGTCGGCACAGCTCCAGCACGTCGCCGCAGCGCAGTCGAGTGCCGTCGTAAAGGGGCGCAAAGCGCTGGATGTAGTTCTCGCTCTCCAGCCGCTCCAGCAGGGGCTGTCCGCTGAAATACTCCGCCGTAGGACGGCCGGTGAGCCGCCGCAGCAGGGCCGTGTTCATCTGTCGGATGCGTTTTCTGTTCATGGTGTGACCTCCCGCCGGATGGATGCTGTTTTTTCCATTATGCCACAATTTCCCTCCGCCTTTCAAGGCACAACCGGGATTTTTTCACAAAAAGCCTCCCCTCCCGTTTAAAAGC
>ENA-UPWM01001270-UPWM01001270.1-human-gut-metagenome-genome-assembly--contig:-NODE-1270-length-11174-cov-8.291250_pt1 | contig 11174 bp, 7 predicted proteins | sample MGYA00250051_ERZ773379 | MGnify/ENA primary metagenome ERZ773379 (study PRJEB29103, sample SAMN06112020) | human gut metagenome | biome: human gut; feature: ankylosing spondylitis patient; material...
GTCACTTTGTGTAATCCTGTGCCAGAATTTAATTCAAATTATTGTATCTTGACAACTCGGAAATTATCAAAATACATTTCGATGTTGTATGGACCGTTTTCGCTGGGGTTTGTCATCTGGAGTGCCAACTCGTCACCGTCACGTTTTTGGAACTCGCCCCAAGTGGTTTCGTCTACCAGTTCGGAGAGCGGAATGCTGCACTGCATCCATTGGCCTACTTCGGTTTTTCCGGTGAAGTCGCTCACCGGACGATAGTTCGTGTAGTTGTGAGCCTCATTCCCTTTGAGGTAGATGCGGAATACAGGACCTTCGCCATATTCCACTGCCACGAAGCATTCGAACTGCAAAGCCAGTTCGGAAGTCGGTGTATCGGTAGGCAGGAAGGCTGTGTCAATGCCCCATACGGCACCGTTCTGCAATTGGCCCCACCAGTAATTCCATGCTGAAAGTTCCCCTGATATGCTGTAGCATTTACCATCCGAGAAGAAAGGAGCTGCTGTACCGTCGGCAGTGACGGGTACAGCTTGCCCGCCCCAGGAGAACCAACCGATGTTGTCATAGTTCAATACTATATTCTCCAAAGGATAGAAGCCCGGAACTTCGGCAGTACCGCCCATTGTGGTAATGGCGAGTGAGCAAGTGCCTTGCGGTGCACGCGGCATGGTAAAGGTAAGCATATCGTTAGCTTCGCTTACGGTAACAGTAGAGAGATCTACCGAGCGATTGCCCATTGTGATGGAGGCGATATCCATAAAATTCTGTCCCAGTACGGTAACTGTGGTACCCGTGATAGGCATCATGGAGCTTACCTTGCTGATACTTGGTGGGAGGGCTGTGCGACGGAAGGGAGTAAATGCGGATGCGGTATAGCACTCCACTACCAGACTGCCTTCATCAATCAGGCCTGCGGGAGCATTGAATGATATTTCGTCAAAGTTCTTGTTTACCGTGTAGTCCGTTACTTCTACCGAAACAGGTGCATTGGTGATGTCGTCCACGGCAGTGGTGAAATAAACGCGCTGAATTTCGTAGAAGTTACCGCCCACGATGCGCAGAGGCGTGCCCGTCTCCACGGGGAAGGTTGTGGCTACACGGGTGATGTAGGGTGCGGGCGAGAGTACATGCATGGAGTACGTGGCAATGCCGTGCGAGGTCTCGATACGCAGTTCGCCTTTCAGTTCGGGGTTGGCACCCGTCAGTTGCAATTCGCCGGGGATAGTGAGGATGAGACTGGTGGAAGTGCCGTAGTTGCTATTGAACGAAACTTCTTGTTCGTTGATGAACACTTTCCGCACATCATTCAGATTTTCGCCGATGACTACAATCATGGTGCCCGGATTTACATCGGTGAACGTACTGTCGGCCTTCTCTGGGTCGACAAGACGGATGTGGTGGATTACGGGAACACCGCCGCCCTCGTCATCGTTGCAGGCGGTGAAAAGGTTGCATGCCAACAGGATGGTGAGCAACACAAAAGGAAAATGTATATATTTCATATTAAAGTCGTTATTTGAGATAATGAATGTATAACTTGGTTTATTCACTGAATTCGTATGCTACCGGTTCTTCGTTCAGTAGCGGATTCTGGATGACATCGCTTTCCGGATAAGGCATCAGGATGTTGCCGTGGTGGATTTCGATGTTCTCGCCCGGTTCCTGCCAATTTTCTATGCCTTCGAGGAAAGTGTCGCCTTCTTTCTTGCCGAAGTGGAGGTAACCGTCTTCGTCTTTCACGATGAGGTCTACTGTGTAGCCGCGGTGTTGGTTCTGGAAGTAATTCAGCATGTAGTCGGGTTTCCAGTGATACCACGATACCATGTCATACCAGTTACAATACTCCATCGAGAACTCTACGCGGCGTTCGCGAATGATGTCTTCGAAGGTTACGCGTTCCTTGCGGGGGATACGTGCACGGTCGCGCACCTGGTTCAATGCTTCCAGGCCGGGACCACCGGTCAGTTCTTCGCTGTTGCCCAGACAAGCTTCGGCATAGGTCAGGTAAACATCGGCAAGGCGTAGGATGTAGGTGTTGAGCGGAGAGTTCATGGACTGGATATAACCGTCGTTGTCGTCGTCCGGACCGCCCGGTACACCTTTTTTAATGCAAGAGGTGGCGCCGTCGTAAGTATAACCACCGTCGGCAATGCAGATGTATGAATAGTATGTACCCGGTGTGCAGAAGGTGGCGTTGCGGCGGATAGTGTCGCCCAACTCATATTGCTGGAGCATATCTATACTTGCCTGATAGCTGCTCCATACGTTTACACCGCCGGTCATCTTGCTGTTGCCGGCGAGGTCGGCAAGCAGAGTGTTGCATACGCCCCAATCACCCAGTGGCACCCACTGCATGGCAATGAGCGATTCGGGATTGTTGTTGTGCTTATACTTGAAGAGGTCTTCATAGTTTTCGTAAAGGCTGATGCCGCTGTTGTTTATCACGTCGGCGGCCAGTTCCTTGGCTTTCTCCAGGTCGGCGTTGTCGCGTGTGCCTCCTTTCCAGCCTGAGCGGGCGAGGTAGACTTTGGCAAGCATGCCTTTTGCACCCCATGCGTTGACACGTCCTTTGGCGGTTGCCACTTCAGGAAGATTCTCGACTGCATAAGTGAGGTCACGAATAACGAGTTCCAGCACATCTTCTTCGCGGTGGAGCGGTTGCATGGGATTGGCAACCACTTTGTCGTTGTCTTCGATGATGATAACCGGTCCCCAGAGGCGAACCATGTAGAAGTAGGCACAAGCACGCATCAGGCGGGCTTCGGCAATGGCTGTGCGCTTGGCACGTTCGCTTACGCTGTTGCTACATTTGGTCTGCACATCACTGATAACTGCATTGGCCATTGTAATGACCGAGTAGAAACCTGTCCATGCATTGGCAAGGTTTTCGCTCAGGGCTGTCACCTTGAAGTTGGTGAACTCGGGAGCTCCCCAGCGACTGAAGTTATCGTTGGCACGGTTACTGCCCAGCGGCACGATGGCGCGGGAGTTGAGGTCGAACCATGCACGGTTGTAAAGCGGTGCAGTGGCTTGTTCGAGTGCATCGTCGGAAGTGTAGTATGTCACATCTACGTAGTTTCCTTCGGGAGCACGTTCCAAAAATGAGTCGCTGCATGCCGTAAGCAGAAGGAGCGATGATATAAGGGTTAGAAATCTGTGTTTCATAACTATATTGAGATTTTAAATGATAAATGATTTGTCTGGCTCATTAGAAATTGAAGTTAAGGCCAAATGTATAGATACGTTGCGAAGGATAGCGCGCATCGTCCACACCACGTAGCAATACATTGTAGTTCAAAGCGCCTATTTCGGGATCGTAGCCTTTGTAGCCTGTGATGGTACAGAGGTTCTGGATGTTGACGTAGAGGCGCAGATGGTCTATCTGCAAACGGCGCAACCATTTCTGTGGGAAGGTGTACCCCAGCGAGATGTTTTTTATGCGGAGGTAGGAAGCGTCTTCAACAAAGCGGTCGGAGATACGGTTGTTGTCGTTGGCGCTACTGGTAGTGATGCGTTGTACTTTGGCTGCATCGGCGTTGGCCACGTAAACATTGGAAAGTACCTCGTCGCCCACTTCGGGGTCGTGCATGGCGATTTGGGCAATGCCGGTAGCTTCTTTCAGCAGGTTGCTGTTACGCATGGGATCGGTGAAGGTGCGGCGAATCAGGTTGATAGCCTTGTTGCCCACCGAGCCGTTCAGGAAGATGTTGAGGTCAAATCCTTTATAAGAAAGGTAGTTGTTGAAGCCGAACGTGAATTTGGGTGCCGGATTGCCGAGGAACGTGCGGTCTTTCTCATCAATTACACCGTTGTTGTCGCGGTCTTCATAGATGTAGTCACCTACCCAGATGCCCGATTTGCCGATGGTCTGGTCTTTCGGGATGGCTACTTGGATGCGGTTGCCCGTTTCGTCGAGCAGGAAGTTGCCGTCGGCACCTTTCTTGTAGAAATCTCCTTCTTCCTTGAACATACCGATTACTTTATAGCCGTAGAACTGCCCGACCGGTTCGCCCACCATGGTGTAGGTCAGTGTTTCCGAACCGTTGATTCCCGAAATAGCGGATGATTCGGAGTAGAGCTTCGTCACTTCGTTGTGGTTGATGGAGAAGGTGAGTCCTGAGGTCCAGGTGAAATCACGTGTCTGGATGTTGTGCGTGTTCAGGGTAAATTCTACACCTTTGTTGGTCATGGCACCGGCATTGACCCACGGTGCACGAATCAGACCGCTTACGTAGGTAGGAAGAGAAGCTTGCATCAGCAGATTGTCCGTTTTCTTGTAATAAGCATCGGCGATGAACTCTATGCGGTTGTTGAAGAGGGCGAGGTCGAGTCCTACATTGAAGGAGTTTGTTTCTTCCCACTTCAGTTCACGATTAGGATAGTTGCCTGCATAGAAACCAGTACCCCAGATGGAGGCTGCCGAAGCCATGGTGACGCCGTAGGCATAGGAACCCGCCCATTGGTTACCTACTACACCCCAACCCAGGCGGAGTTTCAGTGAGTTGATGGCTTCCACATCTTTGAGGAAAGCTTCGTTGTTGACTTTCCAAGCCAATGCTACCGAAGGGAACCAACCCCAACGACTTTCTTTGGCAAACGAAGACGAACCGTCGGCACGGAGCGTAGCGGTCAGCAAGTAGCGGTCGTCGTAGTTGTAGTTCAGACGGCCGAAGTATGATTCGATGGCGGATGAACCACGGGAACTGTTGGCTTTTGCTGTTGTGGCATCACCCGCATCCAGTTCGTGTACGGAGTTGAAGAGGAAGTTGGTACGGCTGCCGCTCAGCGACTCGTACTTGTTTTCTTGCGCTTCGTGTCCCAGCATGGCAGAGAGGCCGTGTTTGCCGAAGGTATTATTATAAGTAAAGTAAGTTTTCAATGTCCAGTTGCTTCCGTTGCCGGCTCCACGGCTTGCTGACGACTGCTGCTTGAAGTGCTCGTAGTCGTAGGAGGGGGTAAACTTATAGTCGTTGCTGTAATTGAAGTTGGCGGCATATTCCGTGCGGAATACGAGTCCTTTCCACAGCTTGATGTCGGCAAAGGCGTTGACATAGACTTGTGTGTTGCGACTATAGTTTTCATTTTGGATAAGGTCGGAGAGGGGGTTGGAGAAGTAAGTTCCATACATGTTCTCCGTCTGCATGCCGAAACTGCCGTCCGGGTTGCGGGCAGGCACTTCGGGGAGCTGGTTCAGGGCATTGTAGATGGCACCCGAACCGTCTACGTTGTTGGTCTGCTGTGTACGGGCTACGGAGGCGCGCAAGCCGGTGGTGAGCCACTTGTTGATGTCGTTGTCCATGTTGACGCGGAAAGAGAAACGCTCAAAGTCCGAACCGAATACAATACCGTCTTGCTGCATGTAGCCGCCGGAGAGCGAGTATTTCATGCTCTTCGAACCTCCGGAGATGTTTATCTGATGGTTGTGCATCGGGGCAGTGCGGAAGATTTCATTCTGCCAGTCGGTACCGCGGCTGAGGAGTGAGGGGTCTTTGAACTCTTCGCGTGCACCGAAGCCGATGGTGGCGGCGCGGAGGTTCTGGTAAACTGCATATTCGGGGAGTGTCAGTGTTTCCAGTTTCTTGGGAAGCTGTTGCAAGGCATAGTAACCTTCGTAGGAGACCTTCGTTTTGCCCTCTTCGCCCTGACGGGTGGTGATGAGTACTACACCGTTGGAGGCGCGGCTACCATAGATGGCTGTGGCCGATGCATCTTTCAATACTTCCATGGAAACGATGTCTGCAGGGTTGATGGAACTGAGCACGCTGCTGTTGCTGGTGTTGTTGCCTGAGATGGCTACACCGTCGATAACGTAGAGCGGTTCGTTGCCGTTCAAGGAGTTGATACCACGGATGCTGACCGAGATACCGCCACCCGGAGTTCCGGAATTCTGGGTCACCTGCACACCGGCGGCACGTCCTTGCAAAGCTTGGTCGAGCGAGGTGACTACGGACTTTTTCAGTTCGTCACCCGTCACGCTGACTACGGAACCGGTCAGGTCACTGCGTTTCATCGTACCGTATCCCACTACTACTACTTCGTCCAGCATCTCATTGTCTTCTTGCAGCAGTATGTCGATGCGGGTGGTGCGCTCTACTTTCACCTCTTTGGTGCGGTAGCCGATGTAAGAGACTATCAATGTTTGTCCCAGATTTGCCTGGATGGTGTAACGGCCGTCGATGTCGGTAATGCCGCCCGTATTGGTTTCTTTCACTTTGACGGTGGCTCCTACAAGTGGCTCACCGCCCGATTCTGATTTAACGATACCGGATACTGTTTTGGTTTGTCCATACGTGGAAACAATACCCAAACCTAGTAACACGATAACAAGCAATTGTCTCAATTTTGTCCATTCCCATTGAGAGCATACATTTGCGTGTAACTTCATAATACTTTAATTTAAGATTTAAAAATAACTGTTATTAAAAGCTACTGCAAATATGGAAAGTAATCATAATAGCATAGGTCTATCATGTCTCAAATAACATACCTTTATGTTTCAAGTTATCATTTTAGACTGCGGATGTAATCAGATGGTGATATTCCAAATTCATTCTTGAAGTTTACAGTGAACCTTTTTGGAGAACTGAATCCCACCTCATAGGCAATTTCTGCAATTTGTTTCTGGCTTTCCTTTAGAAGTTGCTTACTGCGCTTCAAACGGATAATCCGGATGAATTCTGCCGGACCTTTACCGGTGATACACATCAGCTTTTTGTAGAGATGGCTACGACTCAACCCCAATTCTGCTCCTAACATTTCCACAGAGAAGTCGGAATCACTCATGCGCTCTTCTACTATTTTGATAGCTTTTTCAATAAATTGTTCGTCTAGTGGAGTGATTGTTATTTCATTAGGTGTCACTTTTATTTTCTGACTGAATTTACGATGGCTTTTTTCTGTCCATTCAATAAATTTCCTGATGCGCAGCTTTAGTAATTTGAAGTCAAAAGGCTTTACGATATAGTCATCGGCTCCTTGCTCAAATCCTTCACTTTTGTATTCTTCTGCCATACGGGCTGTAAGCAATATAACGGGAATGTGGGACCATTGCATGTTTGTTTTGATTTGCCGACATAGCTCTGTTCCATTCATCACTGGCATCATGATGTCGCTTATTACAATATTGACACTGTTTTTTTCTAATATCTTCAATGCCTCTGCTCCATTGTAGGCAACCTGTATGGCGTATTCATCGGACAGGTATTCAGACATGAAACTACAGAAATCCTTGTTGTCGTCCACCAACAAGATGGTATACCGCAATTCTTCCGCATTTGGAACGGGAAGTTCATTCGGAGCTTTGTCATTGTTTAGCAGTTCCGGAAGTAATTCCTCCTTTTCACTGGCATATGTGACGATAGGCAATTTAACGGTAAATACGGAACCTTTAGGAAAATTGTCTGTAACGGAGATTGTTCCTTTGTGTAGATGTACATATTCGTTTGCAATATGCAGGCCGATTCCACTGCCGGTTTTTTCCGAAGTTTGTTGCACCTGATAAAAACGTTCGAAGATATGTTTCTTGTCTTTGTCTATGATACCTTGTCCGTTGTCTGCCACACAGATGCATACATTGTCATCTTCGCGATAAAGATGTACATTGATTTCTCCTTTATCAGGAGTGTATTTGAAGGCATTGGACAACAAGTTGTTCATTACTTTTTTTATTTTAACCGGATCGAAGGACATGTTCAGGTTTTCTACTTCGCACATGAAACAGAAGCTGATGGTATGGTCAAGAGCATACTCTTGAAAAGTACTGCAAATCTCGCGGATAAAGTTGACAATATCTCCCGATTTGTAATGAGCTGTCTCGGCTCCTACATCCAGTTTCCGGAAATCAAGCAGAGAGTTTATCGATGTAAGTAATTGTTGTGCATTTTTATTGATTGTATTTAGTTTTTTGCGTATTCCGTCATCCAGGGTTTCTGACAATATCAATAAAAATGAGATCAAAGTTGGTGATAAAGTCACCATCAATGATAATAGTGTAAACGTAGGCGACGTTACCATTAACGAAGATAATATCAATATGGGTGGTAACAAAATAATCAATGTAGCAGAAGGAACAGAAGGTACAGATGCCGTTAATGTAAACCAACTTAACAAGCTGGAACAAAACGTTAATAATAAGATAAACAGGCTTGATGGTAAAATTGATAAAGTAGGTGCAGGTGCAGCGGCATTGGCAGCATTGCATCCTTTGGATTTTGATCCTGATGATAAACTGAATTTCAGTGCCGGTGTGGGTAATTATCATGGGTCAACAGCAGCAGCTATCGGTGCATTCTATCAGCCTAACGATGATACGCTTTTCAGCATAGGCGGCACTGTTGGTAACGGTGATGAAATGGTAAATGTAGGTGTAAGTTTCCGTTTTGGTCAACACAGCAATCAGTCCCGTTCCAAAAAAGCCATGGCCAAAGAGATTATTGAATTACGTACAGAAATAGCCGAACTTAAAGCAATGATGTATAGCCTTACAGGTCAGGGCTTCGATCCTTATAAATCCAAAATATTCTCCGATACTCCTGAAAATCATTGGGCTTATGACTATGTTGCTGTAGTTGCTGGTAACGGTATCTTGGAAGGCTATCCAAGTGGAAGATTTGACGGCAGCCGTGAAATGACACGTTACGAAATGGCAGCAGTAATTTATCGTCTGATGACAAAAGGAATACAAGTAGATGATAGAATGCTTAAAGAATTCGCTCCTGAGTTAGCCAGGGTAAAAGTAGATACTCTGACGCATCATGAAGATGGAACACCGTCAATTCAAAGAGTAAGAATAATTGAAGGGCGTGGCTAAGAGGAAGGGAGAAGTTGAATCATGAAAAAAACTAACAAGCAAATAGGTACTGCAATAATGCTCTGCATTTTGCTGATGAACTGCAATGTTTCTGCAAAAGAAGCAGAAGAGAAAGAAAAAAGTGAACAGGAAATAAAAGTGCAGGTATCTATTACTGGACACGAAAGTGGAAATATCTATAAAGTAACGGATGCAGAAGGAAAAGTTTTGAGAGTAGACCTTGGTAAGCATGGAGGGAGAATGTTAAATAGACACCCATTTATGATTATTGGGGAAATCAAACAGGATGAAAAAGGTGAGCTTATAGAGATGAAGCGTGTAGAATATGAAGATCCTGTTGTGCAGATTGAAAAATCTGCCGCAAAAGCTGCAGAAGAGGAAGAAAATGTATTAGAGGTAGTTAGCGGCAGAGATATTGCGTATAGCCATGAATTAAGTAAAAGTCATAATAAACATTACTATACTTATAATATGGCTAACGTAGAAGATTTATCAGCCTATAAAGAAGTTAGTATAACGGAAATAGAAAAAGAAGAAACTGGTACAAAGATAGCATTTGTAGGCAGTGCGGTGGCTACGGTAACGAAAGATGAAGTAATGAAATTCTGGGGCGGTCCAAAAGTTGGCGGACATATAAATGTTGTGATGAATGGAGCATATGTTCCGCTGGGTCAGCGAAGTACTGTATATGGAACAGTAAAAGATGACGGAACGATTTCTTTGGATAGGTTGGATAGTATTGAGTAAATCTTTATGAAAGTATAAGTGATATCAAGATGGATAGTGAAAGTAAATAACGGTACTGTAATAAAACAAGGTACTTTCTTAACATTCAAAGTTAAAGAAAAGTACCTTGTTTTTGTATCGATATGAAGAATTATCAGTGTTATAAAAATAAAAAAACTCAATCATATTTTCATTTAATCTTTATGAACTATTTAAATTAGGTGGTTTGTCTGGTGGTGCATGCCCAAAAATCTTGACTGTTGTAGATGGAGCGGAGTGGATTATAAAATTCCCTTCCAGTGAAGATACAGATAATATAGGCAAGCAGGAATATGAATATTCTCTCTGTGCTAAAAATTGTGGTATTGAGATAAGTGAAGTAAGATTATTTCCATCATCACAGCGAGTTGGTTATTTTGATCTTCTACATCCCCAACATCCTGTCGGTGGTCGTCATCTCCGGCATCTTCTCTGCCATCTATAAGCCGGAAAACGGCATGCTGAACAGCATCATCGGCCTGTTCCGCAACATGAGCGACCCCATCCTGTGGAAGGGAGAAAAACTGGTCATCCCCTCCATCATCATTGCCATGGTGTGGCAGGCCATCGGCTACTACATGGTCATGTACATGGCCTCCATGTCTGCCGTGCCCATCAGCCTGTACGAGAGCGCCAATCTGGACGGTGCCGGGCGGCTGACCCAGTTCTTCCAGATCACCATCCCCCTCATCTGGACGAATATCCGCACCACCCTGACCTTCTTTATCATCTCCACCATCAACATGGCCTTCCTCTTCGTCAAGGCCATGACCAGCGGCGGACCCAACGGCGCATCGGATGTGGCGCTGAGCTATATGTACAGCCAGAAAGACGCTGGCCTGTATGGTTACAGTATGGCCATCGGCGTGGTTATCTTCCTGTTCTCGTTTGCCCTGTCCGCCTGTGTCAACAAGGTCACCAACCGCGATACGCTGGAATTTTAAGGAGGGAAGAAGATGCAGAATACCACCGAAAAATCTTCCCGCTCTGCGGAAGGTCTGTACAAGTTTTTCATCTATTTTGTGCTGGTTCTGCTGGCCGTTACCATCATCGTGCCGGTGGCATGGGTGTTCATGGCCTCCATCAAGCAGAATTCAGAGTTCTACGGCAACCCCTGGGCGCTGCCCGCCGGGTTCTACTGGCAGAACTTTGTCAACGCATGGAACGGCGCGAAAATGGGCGAATATATGCTCAATTCGGTCATCGTCACCGCGCTGGCGCTGGCACTGCTGCTGGTCGTTGCCCTGCCCGCCGCCTACTGCCTGTCCCGCTTCCACTTCAAGGGGCACAAGGTACTGAACACCCTGTTCATGGCGGGTCTGTTCATCAACGTGAACTACATCGTGGTGCCCATCTTCCTGATGCTCCGGGACGGCGATGTGTGGCTGAAAAACCACTTTGGCAGCAGTTTTCTGCTGAACAATCTGGTGGTGCTGGCAGTGGTGTATGCTGCCACGGCCCTGCCCTTTACCATCTACCTGCTGTCGGGCTATTTTGCCACCCTGCCCCACGACTTTGAGGAGGCTGCTTACATCGACGGTGCAAGCTACTTCTCCACCATGACCCGCATCATCTTCCCCATGGCAAAGCCCTCCATCATCACCAT
>ENA-UPWM01001278-UPWM01001278.1-human-gut-metagenome-genome-assembly--contig:-NODE-1278-length-11133-cov-6.822268_pt1 | contig 11133 bp, 8 predicted proteins | sample MGYA00250051_ERZ773379 | MGnify/ENA primary metagenome ERZ773379 (study PRJEB29103, sample SAMN06112020) | human gut metagenome | biome: human gut; feature: ankylosing spondylitis patient; material...
CTCTCGTCCCTTTCATGTCCTATTCCCGTGATGATAGGCAGCGGGAAGTTTGCCACATTCTCGGCAAGCGCCAGGGTTGCCGACAGTAGCCACAGGGATTCCCGGAGGCATCTGTACGATAGCCAACAAGGCATCCATACCGTCCAGCGTAGAGTTAATAGGCACGCCGATCACGGGAACCGTCGTCATGGAAGCGATCACACCGCAAAGATGAGCGGCCATTCCGGCAGCGGCGATGATAACCTTGATTCCACGTCCTTTAGCTCCTTTGGCGAAAGCCTCCACCTCAGCGGGAGTACGGTGTGCGGATAGAGCATGCATCTCGAACGGGATCTCCATCTCATCCAAGAACTTAGCCGCCTTCTCCATAACGGGTAGATCCGAGGTACTACCCATGATAATACTTACAACAGGTGTCATTCTTATTTAGCGATTAATTTTTGATAGTCTTCAGCGGATAATAGTTCCTCCAACTCAGAAGCGTCCGTAAGAGAAATCTTGATTAACCAACCTTTACCATAAGCGTCTTCATTAACCAATTCAGGAGCGTCTTCCAATTCAGCGTTTACTTCCAAAACCTCTCCGCTAACCGGCATGAAAAGATCGGAAACAGTCTTAACAGCTTCAATCGTACCGAACACCTCTTCTTGAGCGACGGTCTCCCCCTCTGTCGTAATGTCTACATAAACGATCTCACCTAGCTCGCCTTGAGCGTAATCAGTAATACCAACATAAGCTACGTCACCTTCTACACGAATCCACTCATGGTCTTTTGTGTACTTTAAATCTGCAGGGAAATTCATAATTTTAGTGTTTTTATTAGATGAATAAATAGATATAACTCATTAATGAGGCTACAAAGGTACATATAAATCCCAGACAAAACCCCGCATATACCTGCATTGGTGTATGCCTTTTTAAAAAGATACGCGAGGTACCTAATAAACCAGCCACGATCAACACGACTATAAAAGCCCAGTAGGGATTTATCATATGGATACGCGCCACTCCCATAACACCGCCCAGTAACCCGCCGATACCAATGGCATGCGCGCTAATCTTCCAAGCAAAATTGATGCATAAGGCGATTACCAAGGCTACGCAAGCCCCGATCAGCATCGCTAACAACCAAAACGGCATCAGCATCTTATACAGGAAAAAGATACATACCAAGATGGAAGTGATAAAAATCAGATAAGGAACCACCCGCTCCTTCCGGTCGGAAAGCTCTATATCGCCGGCCGCGCCATTTTTCACCAATAAGAAGATGAAAAGCCCGGGAACTATCGCTGTCGAAATAAAGGTACCTCCGGCAATCAGCAGCTTCACAGGTAACGGGTAAATGGCGAGAAATGTAAACATCAACGCCAACACGATCCCATAGGTCACCATAAGCAACGGATGGAACACGAAGGATATTATATTCGAGAATAGTTTCATACGCTTTTATATTTCTTTTCTCAGACGAGCTACCGGAATCCCCAGTTGCTCCCTGTATTTCGCTACCGTACGCCGGGCGATGACATACCCTTTTTCTTTCAGGATCGTAGCCAACTCCTCATCGGTCAACGGTTTTCGTTTGTCTTCGGCATCTACATGTTCTTTCATGATCTTTTTCACCTCACGGGTCGAGATCTCCTCGCCGGTATCGGTCTGCATAGACTCGGAGAAAAAGTATTTCAACGGATAAATACCGAAATTCGTTTGCACATATTTACTGTTACTTACCCGGGAAATAGTGGAGATATCATATCCCGCACGCTCCGCTACGTCTTTCAAGATCATGGGATGGAGGGTAGCCTCATCGCCTGTCAGGAAAAAGTCCCGTTGTAAATAGATAATCGCCTCCATGGTACGCTGCAAGGTCTCATTACGTTGCTTGATAGCGTCGATGAACCACTGGGCGGAATCCAACTTTTGTTTCACGAACTGTACGGCATCCCGCCTCTCAGCGGTTTGGTTCGCCTTATTCGCCGTATAATCCTGAAACATCTCGGCATACTCCCGGTTGATACGCATATCCGGTACCCCCCGGTTATTCATGCTCAAGATAAGCTCTCCATTATGCGCTTCCACCACGAAATCCGGGATGATCTGGCTCATCGCCACTTCCATAGAACCACCCCAACTACTTCCGGGTTTCGGATTTAACATAGTAATCTCGTGAATGACCTTCTTTAACGTTTCCTCATCGATATCGAGACCTCGTAAGATCTTATCGTAATGTTTGCGGGTGAACTCCTCGAAATATTCGGTCAAAACACGAATCGCCAAATTTGTAACCGGAGTATTCTCCTTCTTATCCAGCTGGATCAACAGACATTCTTTCAAGTCACGGGCACCTACCCCGGCAGGCTCAAAATCTTGGATGATATTCAAGATAGACTCGATCTCCTTCTCATCTACCTCTTGTCCGGCTTGGAAGATCAAATCGTCCGCTATCGCCGAAAGGTCCCGGCGCAAATAACCGTCATCATCGATATTTCCAATGATATACTCCGCTATTTTCATTTGCTTATCCGGTAAATCCCTTAACCCGAGCTGCTGTAACAGAAACTCATTCAAGGATTGGCTTACGGAGAAGGGGACATCCTCTTTCCGTTCCGCACGCTCGGTCATTTCCCGTAGCTTATAATCAGGTATATCGTCTTCCGTTAAATAATCTCCCAAAGAAAGGTCGGTCTCAGTATCAACAGAAGGGATCTCTTCTCCCCCCTCCTCGCTTTCAGTTCGTTCAAAATCATCAACAGGCTCTTTTCCTTCCTCCAAGGCTGGGTTATCTTCCAGCTCATGCTTCACACGTTCTTCCAACTCGATCGCGGGAAGCTCCAGAAGCCGTATCAACTGTATCTGCTGAGGGGATAGCTTTTGCTGTAACTTTTGTTGTAACTGTTGCTTTAACATAATCTAAATCATTGCACTGTAAGGGAAGGACAATCACCCGCCCTCTTATTTATCAACATGCAAATATAAGTTTTTAGTTTTAACAGTACAGCTATTAAACTATAATAGTTCTAAACAAGGTGCATGATGGACCCTAGCGACTTTAAAATCCTTCCTTCACGATCCGTTTGATCGGGAGAAAGAATCGTTCGATCAAGCGTAATTCTTCCGTTACGATCTCCGCGGAGGCTTGCGTCTCGGGCGAGACGGGCAGGTCGATACCGTAATTGGTTCTCAGACCCTCTGGAAAATCGATATCCGCCGTATAGTACTCGTCGGTGGGGACCAATGAGATATTCGATACCACGCCGTTTACCACGCCAAACTCCTGATCCGGGAAATTGGAGAAACGGACGATCGCCCGCTGGCCTCTCCGGACTTTTCCCGAGCGTGCTATCGGTATGCGCACCTTCCCCACCAGCCGGCTCTCGCCTTGCGGCACGACGGTGAAAGCCACCTCTCCGGATGGGATATACTGGTTCTCGTTCCAGTACTTGGTGAAAGTCACGACACCCCCTACCGGGGCGATGAGGCAATAACGCAACCTCCACTCGTTCATGCTATTCAGCAATTGTTCCCGGGCGGTCTGTAATTCCTGCCGTAGCGTAAATTCTTTCTCGCTCCGCTCCAGCGTCAGATCCAGCAAGGATTGCTCTTGCTCCCCGATCTGTATCCGGAGATTCTCGGCCGAGGCTGCCGCCCCTTCCAGCGAATAACGGCTTTGCAGCAAAGAAGCCCGTGCGGTCTCATGCTCGTAGGAGGAAATCACGGACCGGCTATACAATAATGAATCCCGGGCGTATTGCCGCCTTGTCAAGGCGAATTGCTCCGAGAGGGTCTTCCGCTGCCGTTCGGTCTCGTTATAGTAAGCCTTATACAACGCTATCTGTTTGCGGATGGAGGTCATTTTTTGCGGATAATAATCGATCTCCCTGTAATTGATGCAGGCATGGAGCGCCGACAGTAGTCCCGAGTAAGCCGCTTGCATATCACCCAGCGATAGCTCCTTGTACCTTGATAACGCCTTGTCCAGGCTATCCACGTCGCTTCCGGATCGTTCCAACGCCTTATCCAGATAGATGGCGTCGTCCGTGTCGGCGTGATTCTCTATGACCGCCAGCCAATCCCCCTGCCTTACCGGACGATTATCCCTGACGAGCAGCTCCTGTATCTTCCCCGCTGCCCGTGTCACTACCGCCGTCGCGGGATGTTGCCCCGTCAATGTCATGTCTGCCGTGATCACGTCAGGATATTTGAAGAAACAGCTTCCCACCAGCAATGTCACGACCACGAGGAATAACAGCGTTATCCCCCACCGTACGATCCAGGCCGGCACTTGCCCCATCACCTCCTGTACCTCCTCGCTCCTCAGTTCTATGTCCTTATTTCTCTTCTCCAACCAATTTTCAACTTTCAATTCTCAATTCCCAAGCTCCAACTGGTTCTTCACCAACTTATAATAAGTCCCCCGCAAGGCCGTGAGTTCCTGATGCGTCCCTTCCTCCACGATGCGTCCCTTGTCCAGCACCACGATCTTGTCCGCGTCACGTACCGTGCTTAGCCGATGCGCCACGACCACCACCGTCCGTCCTTTATAGAAGGCGTGCAACTGCTCCATGATCTCCCGCTCGTTGTTTGCGTCCAAAGCGTTCGTGGCCTCGTCCAGGAAGATGAAGTCGGGATTCTTGTACACCGCCCGGGCGATCAGGATCCGTTGCCTCTGCCCTTGGCTTACTCCATTGCCCTCCATGCCGATCTTCGTATTATAGCCCGGCGGGAGCGAATCGATGAAATCCCGGATATTCGCTACCGTCACGGCATGCAGCAGGCGTTCCTTGTCCACCACCTCTTCGCCGGGGGCGATGTTGTTGGCGATCGTATCCGAGAAGATAAAACCATCCTGCATGACCGAACCGGTCTTGCTGCGCCATACGTGGGGATTCAAGTTCCTGAGGGAGGTATCGCCGATCCTCACGTCCCCCTTGTTGGGGTTGTAAAAACCGAGCAGGAGTTTCACGATCGTCGTCTTCCCGCTCCCGCTGGCCCCTACGATGGCGGTCACCCTGTTATGGGGTATCGTCAGGTTGATATCCTCCAGCACGTAATCCCTGTCCGCCCCGTCATAGCTGAAGCTGAGATTTTCCAGCCGTAGCGTCCTGTCATCGGGGAGAACATTCAGTCTTATCCCGCCTACCTGTTCCTCGTCCTCCTTCCCGTGTATCTCGCCGAGCCGCTCCAAACTGATCTTCGCGTCCTGTAAGGACCGTGAGAAATCGATCAATTGCTCGATAGGTGAGGAGAGCTGCCCCACGATGTAGGTCACCGACATCATCATACCCAGTGTCATATCCCCTTGCACGACGGCCCGTGCCGCGATGAAGGAGATGAGTATGTTCGTGGTCTGGTTGAAAAAGACCGCCCCGAGTTGCTGATATTGTTGTAACGCCAACCCCTTGATCCCTATCTTGAAAAGTTTTACCTGTATCCGTTCCCATTTCCATCGCATCTTGGTCTCGCAATTATTGAGCTTGATCTCCTGCATTCCGGTGATGAGCTGGAATAGGTTGCTCTGCTCCCCGGCCGCCTGCGAGAAACGCTTTACGTCCAGCTCCCTCCTCCATCTCATGAAGCCCAGCACCCACGCCACGTACAACCCGTTTCCTAGTAGGAACAATCCCAGTATGGTCCAGTCATAGTAGGCCAGTACGAACCCGAACACGATGAAGTTGACGAAAGAGAAGAGCGTATTGATGGATGTCCCCGTCATGAAAGCCTCGATGCGGTCATGGTCTCCGATGCGCTGCATGATATCGCCCACCATCTTGGTATCGAAGAAATGCAGGGGCAGGCGCATCAGCTTGGCGAGGAAATCGGAGATCAAGGCGATATTGATCCTCGTGTTTACGTGCAGCAATATCCAGCTCCGTATGAAGTCCACGGATAGCTTGGCGATAAAGATCACCAATTGCGATATAAGGATCAAGGTTATGAAACCTAGGTTGTTGTCCCGTATACCGGTATCTACCAAGCTCTGCGTGAGGAAAGGCAGGATGAGTTGCAGTACGCTGGCTGTCACCATGCCCAGCACGAGCTGTGCCATCTCCCGCCTGTAGGGCGATATATATCGGAAAAAGAATCCGAGGTTACGTTTCCTGTCTCTCCCCTCGTCCTCCATCCCGTAGAACTCCGGCCCCGGTTCCAGCAAGAGCGCCGTCCCGGTATCCTGTCCGTCCACCTTGGTGCTGACCCAGCACCGCTTGAACTCCTCCCTCGTATAGGTGATAAGTCCCGCCGCCGGGTCCGCTATGTAGAACTTCCCTTTCTTTATCTTGTAGCAAACCACGAAATGCCATTGGTTCCAGTGCAGTATGCAGGGTAGGGGACATTCCTTTTCCAATTCCTCCACCGTGATCCGCACGCCCTGTGTTCGGAACCCGATCGCTTCCGCCGCCTCGCTGATACCCAGCATGGAGACTCCTTCCCGGGTGATGAAGGCTTTCTCCCGTAAGTTCTGGATCGAGTACACACGTCCATAGAATCGGGCGATCATCCGAAGGCAGGTGGGGCCGCAGTCCATGGAGTCCAGTTGGCGATATGTGGGGAAGGGTTTAAACATCCAAATTCACGATCTTCTCTATACACTCTCCAAAAGTAGTGAATCGGATAGAAATATCAAACAAATCCATGATTTCCGTATCGTTGAACAGAGGATCGTCTTGCTCGCTTTCCGCATACCAACTCGCCCAGCGTTGTCCTTCCGGCTTTGCCAGGTCATATTCCAAGGTGTCGGATAACGAAGGCAGATGAAAAACCACCCAATCGGCACGACCTATGTATTTCCTGTCCGTAGTGACTACCCAGCCGGAAGGGAGTCCGCCCAAATGGGAAACGTATATCCTCTCGTCCACCGTATTGAATATCAAAAGAATCCTCTTGTTGGTTTTAGACCAATATGTCATGGCGATCACGCTATCCGACATACGCCAGTCCGTATACTCCTTTAAATGATTTTCCGCTTTTTGGTAATACTCCCTGCAACGTATGGCGGCCTCGGGTATCATCTCTCCGCAATTTCGCCAGAAACGATCCAAATGACAAGCAGGAACCTCGATCGAGCTGTCTCGCACCTCGGCAAGATAGGCGAACGCCCAGTGATAAAGGCGAAACAGATTCGCATACCACCAACTTTTCAATTCCCGCTCTTCCCCGTCGAACGACCAGCGGTCGGCAAACTGCGCCAACCCGTCCACTACCCGGAACAAGGATCGCAGCCGTCGGCTCCACTTGGTCGTATGCATGACCGAAGAATCGTCTTGGCGGTATCTATAAAACTCCGTGCAGGTAATCGCCAGCCTCTCCGCCTGGCAGAGAACAATGGGAGTCCAAAGCTCATCCTCGTGCATGATCCCCTCCTCGAAACGCACCCCTATCATGCGCAAGAAATCCCGCCGACAAACAAAACGGACAGGAGTAGGAAGATAAGAGCCATCCCTCATCAACCCGACAAAGCCTTCCCTGCCCAGCAAGACTTTCGGTCGCATCCCCTTGACCGGATTGAAAAGCGCCCCCGGATTCCCCTCCTGATCGCAGAACCGGATTTCTCCCATCACAACATCTGCCTGGCTCTCCACCCCCGTGCGAAACAAAGATGCCAACGCATCGCCCAGCACCCAGTCATCACTGTCCACGAATAAGATATACTCCCCCCGGGCCACCTCCAATCCCGTATTACGTGCCACGGAAGCCCCTCCGTTCGCTTGATGGATCACTCGAATACGGCTGTCTTCCAGTGCATAGGCATCCGCTATTTTCCCGGATCCATCCGTCGATCCGTCATCGACAAGCACGATCTCCACGCACGGCCCGTCTATCCCCAACAACGAGTCGAGACAGACCGGCAAATACGCCTCCGTATTATATATAGGAACGATCACCGACAAATCTATATGTTTCTCCTTTTCCATAGCTTCTTCCGTAGGGTTCTCTTCCGCGAATAAGGATTCATAAAACGCCGACATATTCCTGCCAAACACCTCCGAGGAATATCTCTCCACAAATCGCCCGCGTCCGTTCCGCCCAAGCTGCCTCGCCTCCTCCGGGTTCCGCAGCAAAAAGAGGATCTTCTCCGCCAGCTGGTCGGCATCGATCTCTACCCGATCGGCGGATACGGCAAGCGGCACTTTCAGCCCGCATGAATCATCTACCACCTCGTCCAGACCGGAAGTGGCGGTGGCCACGACCGGCAAGCCGTGCATCATCATCTCTACCGGCACATACCCGAAAGGCTCAAACAGCGAGGGAACCACGCCGACATCGGCCACACGATACAACTCCAGCAGCGAGGCCCGATCTAGAAAACCCGTTAAAGTAACCTGCGAGAAAATAGGATTCGCCTCCTCGAAACAATCCTTATAATCACCATCGCCTACGATCCACAACCGGCTGTCCAGATACTGGCGGGATACCTTCCGGAACGCCCGGATCAAGAAACGGACTCCCTTGATACTATCCAGCCGCCCGACAAAAAGGATGATCCGCTCCTCCGGGCGCAGCTGCCATTTCTCCCGGATCAGCACCGGATCCCGGTCCGTATCTGCCACATCGGCCATCCCGTTCGGGATAACCGCCACCCGATCGGGAAGCAACCCGTAGTCCTCGCATAACAAGGCACGCATATAATCGGAAAGACCGATTACCCGGTCTGTCGCAGCGTAAAACGCCTGCTCCTCCCCGAACGACTCCCGGATCAAATCGTCCAAAGGCTGCGTACACTCCTTCCGCAAGATCGCTCGGAGACGCTCCGGGTTGTCGTAAATAACCGAGCTCCAATCCGAGAAATGCGCCGCCGTAACCACCCGGCAACGAAACGCCGCCTTCAACTCCCGCGCCAATGCCTCGTCCTTATAACAATTCAAATGAAACACCAGCTTCTCCGTATCCCGGATAAAGCGGCGAAGCAGATAAACGATATTCCGGAAATAAGCCGCCCGCTGCCGCACCTCCAAGGCGACCCAATCCTCGGCTACCGGCTCCGGAAAAGAGAGATACGAGACCTCCCCCTCCTCCCATCGCTCGATTTGAGCCTTCTCGCCGAACAGATAGACCACATGAATACGGATACCGCTCCCCCGCAACGAGGCTACCAATTCCCGGACGTAGCTGCCCACGCCATAAAACGCCCCCCGGTTTTTATTATTGAACAAATACAGATTTATCATCTTTTCCCACAGATTGAGATCAAACAAATTTATAAAAGAAGCCGCCAAGAGGTATCCACAGCTCCAAGCGAACTTAGCGACTCCAAGCCGGCCCCCGCATATCCACCCGCCAAGCCCGCACCCACCAATCGCTCCCAATCCGTCTCCACCAAGGTGTCAACCGGATCCGGATGCCCGGCATAAGCGCGCAGAAAACGAGCTGCATCCCGTATCTCTCCGGGAGAGAAACCGGCCTGATCTTGCTCGATCCGGGCGGCGATCCGCGACAAGCAATCCGCGGCCCCCGCATTCGCCCGGCGACAAAGCCAATACCATCCGTAGCCGGTCAGCCCCTCATCCCGGCTATAATCGGGATAAGGGTCATACATCACCGCCCGATACATCCGCTCATCCAAATCCTCGAAGAAATCCTCGTCCACCTCTATTAATCCACTACGGATCAAGTAGTCGATCCCCACACCGATACCCGCTATCCCCCATTCGTAATCCGGACGGTAATTGGCATGGAGCTGTTCTTGCATCGCCACCACCAAATCCCAAGCGTACTCATCGAACAGTTCCTCGCCTGTAAAGCGGGCATAGTGGAAAAAAAAGATGGCGATTCCTAACTTCCCATGCAACAAGCCGGGGCAAGCGGTCAATGTGCCGTTCAGCAGCAGCCAATCGGCGATCCGGGAATGGTCCGGATGGTCTGTATGACAAATCGATACGCTCATTCGTTCTTATATCGGGCGATCATGATAACCGGATTCGACTCTTCCTCCAAATCGGCGGCGATCTCTTTCAAGGGGCCTTGCAGTTTGCCGTCTTCGTAGGCCTCCACCAAACCGGGGGCTTCCATCCGGGAAAGGAAAGCGATCCCATTACGATTGTTGAGATATGGCAAAGGCGGGAATTGCCATACAAGGTTCAAAGGCTCATCCTTTGTCACATCTTGGTTATAGACCTCATATCTATATACCTTATCCTCCTGCTTATCGTAAACCAATTCCGCAGGGGGGAAGCCTGTACCTTTAGAGAAATTAAACTCAAACTTCAAGCTTTGAAGAAAATAATAGCGATCAGTCATAACACCGGGAAACAAATAAACTGGAGGATTCATCTCTTTCCCCGAAGGCGTACGCACTAAGAAAGGCTTCAACGCCCGTTTATCCGTCTCATACAAATAGATCGTATCCGTGGAGATTTCCGTCAATAACCAATTATCGAAATAAGGGATTAAAGGACTATTTTGGATAGCGGCATATATTTTTTGCCCTGAGTTTTCCGAGATAATCGTTCCAGACACATAGACATCGAAAGGGATCGCTATTCGCTGAACACTCCCGTCTTGCTTAGACACCAACATGAACCCGCTATTGGGTATGGCCTCCTCATATCCACTGTCCGTGGGATCAGCAGAAGGTTCTGCATAGCAAATCAAATAATCTTGATTGAAATTATCCAACCTGAAATAAGTAGCCCCCATAAGATGCTTGATACTTCGCTTGAAATTACCAAACAGATCATAAACCTGAATCCGACCGGTCATCGTATCGTTTACGTATAATTCTTGATTCTTTTCATCATAAATTACGGTATTGATGTATACATACTCCTCTCCGCTTTGGCCTTTACGGTTGATCGTTCGTAGGTATTTGCCTTTTCCGTCCGTGACATGGATATCTCCACCATTCTTACTATCCGTAAAAAGCATCAAATTCTCGCCAATCGACCGCACCTTTCCTGATGTCAAGAACTTTTCATTTGTCTCTAATCGCACATACTCTATATCGAACAAATCCTGTAGGATAAATTCCTTTTTGGAATAACTCTTGTCCACGTCCACCGTGATGAAGGTTTGCTCGTCGGAGGATTTGTCTCCACATCCGTTTAGAACCAAAAGAAGTAATAGAAATATTGGGGTATAAATAGATAGTTTCATAATATGATTGTTTTTGTTATTTTCAATAATACTTATACATAAAATGAT
>ENA-UPWM01001280-UPWM01001280.1-human-gut-metagenome-genome-assembly--contig:-NODE-1280-length-11130-cov-33.454447_pt1 | contig 11130 bp, 10 predicted proteins | sample MGYA00250051_ERZ773379 | MGnify/ENA primary metagenome ERZ773379 (study PRJEB29103, sample SAMN06112020) | human gut metagenome | biome: human gut; feature: ankylosing spondylitis patient; material...
TCTGGTAAACTTGTCTTCCGAGGAGTTTGTCATCGAAGACGGAGAACGCATTGCTCAGATGGTGATTGCACGTCACGAACAGGCTGAATGGGTGGAAGTGGAAAATCTGGACGAAACACAGCGTGGAGCCGGTGGTTTCGGACATACAGGAACTATTTAACGGATGAAAAGTATGAAGAAATGGGCTTATCTTTTCCTGTTCGGTCTGCTGGTGCTGGTATCCGCATGCGGAACAACGGGCAGACATGCAGCCAGAAAGACTGCTGCGGTCAGTGAGAAGGATCCGCTGACTTATGAACAGCGCCGGAAGTATGATTATTATTTTCTGGAGGCACTCCGGATGAAGCATAAGGGCGATTATGATGCGGCCTTTGAACTTTACAAGCATTGTCTGGATATTTATCCTCAGTCGGCAGCGGCCCGTTATGAAATAGCGCAGTTTTATCTCTTCCTCGGACAAGAGGAAAAGAGCGAGGAGGCACTGAAACAGGCAGTGAAAGCTGATGAGTCTAATTTCTGGTACAAGCAGACGCTGGCTTCCTATTATGAGCGCAAGCGTGAATGGGAAAAGGCGATTACCGTATATGAAGACATGACGCGTCAGTATCCTTCCCGGCTGGAGCCGCTGATGTCGCTGGTCGATCTGTACGGACAGACCAAGGATTATGAAGCACAAATTCGGGTGCTGAACCGTCTGGAAGAACTCGATGGCAAGTCGGAACAGATCAGTATGATGAAATTCCGTATTTATCTGTTGATGAACGACAGCGAGAAGGCTTTCCTGGAAATCGAGAGTCTTTCGAAAGAATACCCGTATGACCTGCGTTATCAGACGATCCTGGGAGATCTTTACCTGGACAACGGAAAGTCAACGGAAGCATATAATGTCTATCAGCGCATTTTGAAAGATGATCCGGGATACGCGCCGGCCCTGCTTTCGATGGCTTCTTACTACCAGAAGATGGGGCAGGACAGCATGTATCATGTGCAGCTGGATACGATTCTCCTGAATGACAATGTGGAATCAGATACGAAGATGGAGATCATGCGTCAGTTGATCGTACAGTCGGAGCATACCAACCGTGACAGCGCGCAAATCGTCTCTCTGTTCCAGAATATATTGAAGCGTCCGCAACAGAATGCCGATCTGGCCATGCTTTGTGCCCAGTATCTGATTACAAAGCGGATGGAGAAGGAATCGGTTCCCGTTTTGCATCAGGTGCTATCCCTGGATCCGGAGAACAAACCGGCCCGTCTGCAGCTGCTGGCTTATGCCATCCGTGACAATGATCTGGATGAAGTGGTCAAGGTGGCGACTCCGGCTTTACAGTATAATCCCGATGCGATGGAGTTCTATTATTACCTGGGACTGGCCCATTATCAGAAGGATGAGACAGACAAGGCGCTGGAAGTTTTCCAGAAAGGAGTGAAGCAGGTGAATGAAAAGAGCGACAAGAATATCGTGTCCGACTTCTATGCGATTCTGGGAGATATCTATCATTCCAAGGATATGAAGGCGGAGGCTTATGCAGCTTATGATTCATCGCTGGTCTACAATCCTGACAATATCGGAACCTTGAACAATTATGCATACTTCCTGTCCGTGGAACGCCGTCAGCTTGACAAGGCTGAAGAGATGAGCTACCGCACGGTGAAGGCTGAGCCTGAGAATGCAACTTATCTGGATACGTATGCCTGGATCTTGTTCGAAAAGGAGAAATATACGGAAGCCCGTCTGTATATCGAGCAGGCCATGAAATGTGGCGGCGACAGCAGCCAGGTCATTGTGGAGCATTGCGGAGACATATATTTTATGCTGGGTGACAAGGAGAAGGCACTGTCTTATTGGAAACAGGCAGATGCTATGAAGAGTACACCGGAGGACGGGTCGACTCCCCGGACTGAAGCGGAATTACGCAGACTGAAGAAGAAAATTGCATTGAAAAAATACATTGCGGAATGAAACATCGTGTCTTATCTTATCTGACTGTCGTGGCGGCCATCTTGCTGATGGCTTCCTGTGCTTCCCAGCGTTCCCTGGAACGTTCGCCGATGGTGGGCGGTCTGACTGGTGAAGCTTATGTGGAGAAGGTCATTGCTGCTGCCCCGGAATGGAAGAGTGTCACCGGAAAGGTTGCCTTGAATCTGGATATGGGAGACAAGGGAAAGGCCAAGGTGAACGCTACGGTACGCATCCGCAAGGGGGAAGTGATTCAGTTTTCCGTCGCTCCTCTGCTGGGCATCGAAGTGGCACGTATGGAGATTACTCCGGAGGGATTGCTGCTGATCGACCGGATGAACAAGCGGTATGTGGAGGTTTCCTATGCCATGTTGAGCGGTCTGGCCAATATGGAACTGAGTTTCGGTGTGTTGCAGTCGTTGTTTCTTAACGAGCTTTTCCTCCCGGGAAAGAACGTCCTGGATGCAGACGACGTGAAGCGTTTCCGGATCGTACAGGACGAAGCAGGAGTACGGTTGCAGGTGCGTTCCGGCAAAGAATTTGATTATACATTCCATACGAGCGCCGATCAGGGCTTGCTGGAGAAGACCGAGATCGGACTGCGTGGAACGGATTATGTGCTGGACTGGAACTATGATGATTTTGGTGTACTCGACCGGAAACCTTTCCCGCAGCACATGCTGCTGACGGTCGGAGGAGTTCGGAGTGACCTTTCACTGGAGATGAAATTTTCGCGTCTGTCGGTCGATGATCATTGGGAAGGACGTACCAAAGTCTCTTCCAGGTACCGCAAGGTAGAACTGGTGGAACTGTTGAAAATGCTGAAAGGTGTATGAAAAGGTGCTGGATAATCTTAGTGTTTTGCCTGTGTGTGTCGGGCCTTGGAGCGCAGACCACCCGGAAGATCCGCGAACTGGAACAGCAGCGCAAGGAATTGCGTCAGCAGATTTCCGAGTCTGAAACGCTGCTTCAGTCTACGGAGAAGGACGTGAAGAGCCAGCTGGACAACCTGGCTTTGCTGACCGGACAGATCGATGAACGCAAGAAATACATTGCGATGATTGAGCATGATGTGCAGGCAATTCAGCTGGAGGTGGATCGGCTGGGCGTAGAACTGAAGCGCCTGCAGGCAGACCTGAAAGACAAACAGAAGAAATACGAAGAGTCAGTGAAGTATATGTATCGCAACAAGTCGGTGCAGGAAAAGCTGATGTTCATCTTTTCTGCTGATAACCTGAGCCAGATGTATCGCCGCCTGCGTTACGTGAGAGAATACGCCGATTACCAGCGTTTGCAGGGATTGCAGCTTCAACGCAAGCAGAAGCAAGTAATCGACAAGAAGGCTACATTAGTGGCCAGCCGCCAGGCGAAGGAAGACTTGCTGAAGCAGGGAGAAGAAGAAAAGCTGAAACTGGAGAAGCAGGAAGGCGAAAAGAAAACGCTGTTGACGGCACTTCAGAAGAAACAGCGCAGCATTCAGGCTGAGATTAACCGGAAACGTCGTTCGGCAGACAAGCTGAATGCCCAGATTGATCGTCTGATCGAGCAGGAGATTGAAGCAGCCCGTAAGCGTGCTGAGGCGGAAAAGAAGCGGAAGGCAGAGGAAGCACGCCGGAAAGCTGCAGCCGATGCTGCCCGTAAGAAAGCTGAAACCGGAGAGAAAGCAGGCGAAACGACCGCTGCTTCAACCGGAAAGGAAAAGGCCGAACAGATGGATATATATAAGGTGGACTCGGACGAAAGACGTTTGTCGGGTTCCTTCGAACGGAACAAGGGCGCACTTCCTGTTCCTATTACAGGGCCTTATGTAGTGGTAGGACATTACGGTCAGTATCAGGTAATGAAGAATGTCCGGCTGGATAATAAGGGCATGGATATAAAAGGAAAGCCCGGAGCTTATGCAAGGGCCGTTTTCGACGGAGAAGTTTCTGCCGTATTCCAGTATAATGGCCTGACTAACGTTCTGGTTCGTCATGGAAGTTATATTTCCGTTTACTGCAATTTGTCTTCTGTCCGTGTTAAGAAAGGGTCTCTGGTGCGGACCCGTGATATAATCGGCGAGGTAAGCACCGATAAATCAGGCAATGCTGTTTTGCATTTTCAGTTGCGTAAGGAAACTGTAAAACTGAATCCCGAACAGTGGATTCGCTTGTGAGACTGTATATAAACAATGCGGGGCGGTGAAAAGTGGAATGCTTTTTACCGCCCCGTGTGGTTTATGTCATCTTAGGGATTTTCTTAAATGGTCAGCCCGTCCAGAATCTGGATATAAGTACCGATTGCTTCTTCTATCTCACTGATCAGGATGTATTCGTCTGCGGTGTGTGAGCGGGAAGACTTTCCCGGACCGATCTTGACAGACGGGAAAGGCATCAGTGCCTGATCGGATAATGTCGGTGATCCGTAGGGAGTCTTGCCTAACTGGATGGCCCGCTGTACGAACGGGTGATTGATATCGATGCTGGAAGAATTCAGTCGGAACGAACGTGCTTTAGCTTCGCTTTGAATATGTTTGCAGATTTCGTCAAACAGTTCCTGGTTGGAATAGCATTCATTGCTCCGGATATCGACCACAATACTGCAGGTGTCAGGAATCACGTTGTGCTGTGTGCCTGCATTGATTTGAGTGACGCTCATTTTGACAGGACCCAGCAAGGTTGATTCTTTGGGGAAGCGGTAAGTCCGGAACCATTCTACATCCGGAAGGATTTTATAGATGGCATTGTCTCCTTCGTTCCGTGCCGCATGTCCCGACCGGCCGTGGGCGGTAACGTCAATAACCATCAGTCCTTTTTCTGCGATAGCCGGATGCATCTCTGTCGGTTCGCCTACAATACCTAAGGTAATGGGAGGAAGCTGCGGCAGGACGCTTTCGATTCCGTTCTTTCCGGATACCTCTTCTTCGCATGAGGCAAGGAAAATCAGATTGTAACTTTGTTCCGTACTGCTCAGATGACGGTACACTTGAAGCAGGGAAACCACGCTTCCACCGGCATCGTTACTGCCTAATCCGTAAATCTTTCCGTTTTCAGTTTTCGAAGTGAACGGATGTTTTCGCCAGCCGTTTACCGGTTTCACCGTGTCGATATGCGAATTAAGCAGAATGGTGGGCTTGTTGATGTCGAACATGGGACTGATGCACCAGATGTTGTTTCCGGAACGTCCTGTCATGATACCGTTTTCTTCAATGTAATTTTGCAGAAAGTCAGCGGCGGCCTCTTCTTCACGGCTTATAGAAGGAATGCCGATCAGAGAGTGAAGTAATGTAAGCGCTTCTGATGTATAATAACTGATGTCTACCATATAAGTATCCTGTTTTTTTAGCCATGCAAAGATAACTTTTTTACTTGAAAATTCATCTTCTCCGGTTCATTTAAATCAGTTGTATATGCAATTAGGGTTAAGTCTCATATCTTCTAACTGGCTGATGGGTTGGACAGATTAATGTCCTGATATGATGATTAATTCCAAATAAAACAATATCTTTGCAAAAGTATATTTAAATAAACAGTCAATGAATACTTCTTATTTGTCGCTTTTGATACAGCGTCAAGCTCAAAAATACGGAGAGAGAGTTGCGTTGAAATACCGGGATTATGCGACTTCTACGTGGATCCCTGTCAGCTGGAACCAATTCTCCGAGAAAGTAAGCAAAGTATCCAGAGCACTTGTAGCTTTAGGTGTGCAGGCTCAGGAGAATATTGGTGTGTTCTCACAGAACAAGCCTGAATGTCTGTATACGGATTTCGGAGCTTTCGGTGTTCGTGCGGTAACCGTTCCATTGTATGCAACCAGTTCCGAAGCACAAGTTCATTATATATTGCAGGATGCTGCCATCCGTTTTCTGTTCGTAGGCGAACAGTATCAGTATGATGTCGCTTCACGGGTGCAGAACCTGTGTCATACGTTGAAACGGATCATCGTTTTTGATTCTTCCGTGAAACTGGCTCCGGGCGATACAAATTCATTGTATTATGAAGATTTCCTGGCTTTGGGGGATAATATGGAGTTACAGCAGCAGGTAGATAAGCTGACGGCTGAATCATCTCCTCAGGATCTGGCCAATATCCTTTATACATCGGGTACAACCGGTGAGTCAAAGGGGGTTATGTTGCATCATTCTTGTTACGAAGCAGCATTCAAGGCTCATCACGGACGCTTGACAACATTGGGTGAACAGGATGTCGTGATGAACTTCCTTCCCTTTACCCATATCTTTGAACGGGCCTGGTCATACTATTGTCTGGACCGGGGATGTGTATTATGCATTAACCTGCGTCCTCAGGATATTCAGAAAACCATCAAGGAAGTACGTCCTACGGCGATGTGCAGTGTACCTCGCTTTTGGGAGAAAGTATATGCGGGTGTGCTGGAAAAGATCAATGAGACAACAGGGCTGAAGAAAATGCTGATGCTGGATGCGCTGAAGGTCGGCAAGGCTCATAACATTGATTATCTGATGAACGGTAAGACTCCGCCGGCAATGTTGCGCGCCAAATATAAGTTTTACGACAAGACCATTTACAGTCTGTTGAAGAAAACGATCGGTATTGAGAACGGAAACTTTTTCCCGACAGCAGGAGCTGCGATTCCCGAAAAGGTGGAAGAGTTTGTACATTCGGTCGGAATTAATATGGTTGCCGGATATGGACTGACAGAAACAACAGCCACCGTATCATGCGGATGGATTGGTGACTACCGTATCGGTTCCGTGGGTCGTCTGATGCCTGGACTGGAACTGAAGTTTGGTGAGGACAATGAGATTCTGTTGCGTGGCGAGACGATAACGAAAGGATATTATAAAAAAGAAGCGATCACCCGTAATGCCTTGACTGAAGACGGATGGTTCCATACAGGTGATGCCGGATATATGAAAGATGGTTTCCTTTATCTGACAGAGCGAATCAAGGACCTGTTCAAAACGTCGAACGGCAAGTATATTGCTCCGCAAGCCATTGAAACGAAGATGGTAGTGGACCGCTATATCGATCAGATTTCCATCATTGCAGATCAGAGAAAGTTTGTTTCTGCCTTGATTGTCCCCGAGTATCAACAGGTTGAAAACTATGCGAAGGATCATCATATTGCCTATACGGATATGAAAGACCTGTTGCAGAAAACGGAAATACAGGAACTGTTCCGCATGCGCATCGAAACTCTCCAGCAGGAATTTGCCCATTATGAACAGATCAAGCGCTTTACTTTGCTGCCTGAACCTTTCAGCATGGAGCGTGGAGAACTGACGAATACATTGAAGATCAAACGGCCTGTATTGCTGAAAAATTATGCCGCTGAGATCGAAAAGATGTACGAAGAATGATGCCTGTGCCGGCAAGGTTTCGATAATTCGCTGAAATATATTATTTTTGCACTTTCAAAGCTAGAAACAAGTGTCAACATGATTACAATAGAACAATTGAAAGATGTAAAAGAGCGTACGGAAGCGCTTCACCGTTACCTGGACATTGACAACAAGAAGGTACAGGTGGAGGAAGAACAGCTCCGTACACAGGCTCCCGGATTCTGGGATGACGCCAAGAAGGCGGAAGCTCAGATGAAAAAAGTAAAGACCCTGCAGAACTGGATTGAAGGTTACAACGAAGTAAAAACTTTGGCGGACGAACTGGAACTGTCTTTTGATTTCTACAAGGACGAACTGGTGACGGAAGCAGAGGTCGATGATGCCTATAACAAAGCGATGCAGGCCATTGAGGAGCTGGAATTGAAGAATATGCTGCGTTCTGAAGCTGACCAGATGGACTGCGTTCTCAAGATCAATTCAGGTGCGGGTGGTACAGAAAGTCAGGACTGGGCTTCCATGCTGATGCGTATGTATATGCGATGGGCAGAAAGCAATGGATATAAATTGTCGGTGGCCAACCTCCAGGAAGGCGATGAAGCCGGCATCAAAACCGTTACAATGAACATTGAAGGAAGCTATGCCTATGGCTATCTGAAAGGCGAAAACGGTGTGCATCGACTGGTGCGTGTGTCTCCTTACAATGCACAGGGTAAACGAATGACTTCCTTTGCTTCCGTGTTTGTAACTCCGCTGGTTGACGATTCAATCGAAGTAACGGTAGAACCGGCTCGTCTGTCATGGGATACTTTCCGAAGCGGTGGTGCCGGTGGACAGAACGTAAACAAGGTGGAATCCGGTGTTCGTCTGCGTTATCAGTATAAGGATCCTTATACCGGTGAGGAAGAAGAAATCCTGATTGAAAACACTGAAACACGTGACCAGCCGAAAAATAAGGAAAATGCGATGCGTCAGTTGCGTTCTATCCTTTACGACAAGGAACTTCAGCACCGCATGGAAGAGCAGGCTAAGGTGGAAGCCGGAAAGAAGAAGATCGAGTGGGGATCACAGATCCGAAGCTATGTATTCGACGACCGCCGCGTAAAAGATCATCGTACCAACTACCAGACTTCAGATGTCAATGGAGTCATGGACGGAAAGATCGACGGTTTCATCAAGGCCTATCTGATGGAATTTTCGGATTCGGAAATTTAATTTCCGGCTGAATATTTGCTTTCTGATAAAAAAGTTGTACTTTTAGAGGGTAATCTAAAAGTTCATACTATGGGAAAGAATAATAAAAACAGCAAAAGACAACGTTATAGCAAGCGCGAAGAGGAGAAGGCCAACCGCCTGTTCAAAGGGATATGTATAGGCCTGATCCTACTGGCACTGCTGATTTTTGCAGGCTATGTTCTGGCATAGTCGCGCTTTCGCATGACATAGTCCGTTCCGCGGGCCTATCTTCTGCCGCAGCAATGAACGACAGACCGGCAATGGCGCGCAGGCCTGCAGTCGCGTTTGGCGTCCGACGGACATTCTTTCCTGCAGTTTTCCGCATAGGCGCACGTCGAGCAATCGGCGCACCGGCCTTTCCTGCACTCGTCGCCGCAAGCGCAGTCCGCGCAATACCCCCTGCTATGATCGCAATCCTGCGGGCAGCATTCTCTCGCAGCCTTAGCCTCGGTCGCTTTCTCTGGCCATTGCGCCATCGAGATCGTAAACAACGATACGACAAAGACAGAAACCAGAAACAACAATTTTTTTCTCATCATCTTTTCTCTTTAAATAATTTATAACATATTTTTCATATATGAGACAGTGATATTATCACAAAGCCAGCCTGTTTCTTACTTTCGAGTCTTTAAGGTCAAAGCTGTCGAGTTTTTCTCTTATCAAAAAAGCGTCTCGGAACAAAACTTTTTGTTCCAAGACGCTTCGTTATTTTTCTGTTCTTCTTTTTAGAGAAGTTCGTTCTGATGTGTTCCGTAAAGGTACTCGTCGATCGTATTGATGATACGGTCTTCGATCAGTTCTACCGGATCATTTTTCAAGTATCCTTCACGTACTTTCGTATACTGAATCGGCATGAACTGGCTGAGCAGGTTCAGCGGAATTCCGAGTGTACGCAAGTTTGTAAGCAGACGATCTGCGGCAGCTTCTACAGCCGGTGTCGGCATATAGTATCTGCAGCGGTCTGAGAAAGAATATTTTCTCTTCAGACGGATCTCAAGCTCTGTTCCCTGATAATGTTTCTTCCAGTTTTTATCGTTTTTAAGCATCTCCGCATCAAGAACTTCCGCAAATTTGCTCGGCTCTGTATCAGTTCCGTATATCAGCTCTTTTTCGATATTTTCCAGTGCGAACATTGCTTCACGCATAGCAAATGTAAGTCCCGGACCTACTTTCAAAATGCCGACTCCGTCTTCTACAAGCTCGCGCAGTTTGATCTTTGTTTGATAATCTGTAGAATGTCCTTCAAATACCAATGTCGGGAAATCTTTGATCGCAGCCATCAGATCTTTTGCTTTCTCACGATCATATTCTGTACATCCGCTGTCTTTTTCTTCTACACCCGGCTGAACAACAACTCCGATTACACGCTCCCATACATCTTTGTCAAGACCTTCTTTTGCAAAAGCTTTCTCAAATGCCGCAACTGTGTTCTTAAAATCTTCTACTTTCGTCACCTGAACTCCGTTATCTTCCGCTCCGACAGCTCCTCCCGGAATCGGCACTTCACTTCCGATTACATATACCGGCGGAATTGCTTCCGGATCACGCTCCAACAGCTCTTTATATGTCTCTTCCGCAACTTTTGCAAGATGAGCGCCGCGTCCTGCAATGATCTCGTCGGACAGACGAACGTCTTCCGGATCGCTGTTTACTTTCATACTTGTATCGATATGAATCTTTGTAAATCCTGCTGCAACATAGTGACGGATCAGTTCTTCCGAATCAGCCATCGCCTCTGCTTCATCTTTATACGCGAATGTAAGCGGTCCTAAGTGATCTCCTCCAAGGAAGATTCTGTTACGGTCAAATCCGTTACGATCATGTGTCGCAGATGCAGGCATTGGGCGTGGACATCCAGACCATCCAGAGCATCGTAGGCCATGCTGATACCGAGATGACTGAGCATTATCTCCATGTTCAGGAATCCATTCGGCAGAGTGCGATCCAGTTGTTCAGCGAGGCGTTTTCGGCCTGAAAATTGGACGAAACAGCACGAATTATCGCAATCCAACTTTTTTATCGTTTTCAACATCGTTGGATTGCATATCGCAAATATGCTGTTTTCATGTTGCACTAATTTCTTACCTTGCGATAAAAGTCGCCATCATTCTCAGATCGTCCAATTCTGGCTTGCCGACTGCAGATCCACCATGTGGGTATACAGCCCCTTCCGGGCGTACAGCTCTGCCGGGCTGCCCTGCTCGGCCACGATACCGCCCGACAGCACCACGATTTTATCCGCACCTGCTACGGTGCGCATCCGGTGGGCGATGATCAGGACGGTTTTGTGTTTTATGAGCCGCGAAAGAGCCTCCTGAATGGCAGTTTCGTTCTCCACGTCCAAGCTGGCGGTGGCCTCGTCCAACAGAATGATGGGCGCATCCTTCAGGAAGGCACGGGCGATGGAGATGCGCTGACGCTCGCCGCCGGAAAGAGCGCAACCGTTCTCGCCGATGTTGGTGTTCCACTTGTCCGGCAGCTTTTCGGCAAATTCCTCGCAGTTTGCCAGCTTTGCCGCCGCAAGGACCTCCTCGTCGGTGGCACCTTTGCGCCCCAGACGAATGTTTTCCAGTATCGTGTTGTCAAACAGGGTCACATCCTGAAAGACGATGGAATACAGGCTCATGAGCTTTTC
>ENA-UPWM01001294-UPWM01001294.1-human-gut-metagenome-genome-assembly--contig:-NODE-1294-length-11059-cov-33.469404_pt1 | contig 11059 bp, 9 predicted proteins | sample MGYA00250051_ERZ773379 | MGnify/ENA primary metagenome ERZ773379 (study PRJEB29103, sample SAMN06112020) | human gut metagenome | biome: human gut; feature: ankylosing spondylitis patient; material...
AAACTTCATATAAGGCATATGACTGTGGGTAAGCAGAACTTCAGGCAGGGTTGGAAAATGCGACAGGTCAAAAGAGAGCGAGAATCGTGAAACGCCTTGAAGTTGTTGAGGCGTTCCGTGAGTCGGGCAACCGTCCGGAATGGATGATCCTTTCTGCAATTCCGGTTATTCCGCCGGATCTTCGTCCTATGGTACAGCTTGACGGAGGCCGTTTTGCGACAAGTGATTTGAATGATCTGTACAGAAGAATCATTAACAGAAACAATCGTCTGAAAAGACTGCTTGAGCTTGGAGCGCCGGACATTATCGTAAGAAACGAAAAACGTATGCTTCAAGAAGCGGTAGACGCTTTGATCGACAACGGACGCCGTGGACGTCCGGTTACAGGCCCGGGAAACAGAGCGCTGAAATCACTTTCAGATATGCTGAAAGGTAAATCCGGACGTTTCCGTCAGAACCTGCTTGGAAAACGTGTCGACTATTCGGGACGTTCCGTTATCGTCGTAGGACCGGAACTTAAGATTTATCAGTGCGGTCTTCCGAAAGAGATGGCAATCGAACTGTTTAAACCGTTTGTTATGAAAGAACTTGTGGCAAACGGAACAGCACATAATATAAAAAATGCAAAGAAAATGGTAGAGAGACTTCAGCCGGAAGTTTGGGATGTTCTTGAGGAAGTGATCAAGGAACATCCGGTTATGCTTAACCGCGCCCCCACGCTTCACAGACTCGGTATCCAGGCATTTGAGCCGATTCTTGTAGAAGGTAAGGCAATCAAGCTCCATCCGCTCGTTTGTACAGCGTACAATGCCGACTTCGACGGTGACCAGATGGCGGTACACGTTCCGCTGTCACAGGAAGCTCAGGCAGAGTGCCGTTTCTTGCTTCTTTCACCGAACAACCTGCTGAAACCGTCCGACGGAGGACCGGTGGCGGTTCCTTCACAGGATACCTTGCCGGCGCTCTTGGCGTTCGCTTCGGAACCTTGCTCGATGTAGGGAGTCAATACGGCGACGGCTTTTTTCATCACGCGGGCGGTCTTGACCACTTGCGGCAGGAACATTTTGCCCTGCCCGAACAGATTGCCTACGACCTCCATGGCCGGCATCAGCAACTGGTCGATCACCGCCAGGGGCGAGCCCAGCGTGCGGTAGCCTTCGAGCGCGTCCTGCTCGATGTAGTCGGCCACGCCCTTGAGCATGGCGTATTCGATGCGTTTGCCGAGCGGCTCCGAGCGCCAGGCGTCGGTATGCTGTGTCTGCGTCGCGCCGGTTTTGGTGAATTGCGAGGCGTATTCCGTGAGGCGTTCGGCGGCGTCTGCGCGGCGGCAGAGGATAACATCCTCGACCCGTTCGAGTAGTCCCGGTTCGATGTCGCTGTAGATTTGCAGCATCTGGGGATTGACGATCGCCATGTCCATACCCGCTTGGATGGCGTGGTAGAGAAACACCGAATGCATGGCCTCGCGCACGGCGTTGTTGCCCCGGAAGGCGAACGATAGATTCGACACGCCGCCCGAAATCTTGGCGTGGGGCAGGTTTCGCTTGATCCAGCGGACGGCTTCGATGAAGTCCCGGGCGTAGGCGTCGTGGGCTTCGATACCGGTGGCCACCGCGAGGATGTTGGGGTCGAAGATGATGTCTTCGGCGGGGAATCCGTCGTCGGTGAGAAGCTTGTAGGCCCGCTGCGCCACCTCGATCTTGCGGGCATAGGTGTCTGCCTGTCCCTGCTCGTCGAAGAGCATCACCACGGCGGCGGCTCCGTAACGGCGGATGAGGCGGGCGCGGTGCAGAAATTCTTGCTCGCCCTCCTTCAGGGAGATGGAATTGACGACGCTCTTGCCCTGCACCACCCGGAGCCCCGTTTCGAGCACCTCCCATTTCGAAGAGTCGATCATGACGGGTACTGCGGAGATTTCCGGTTCCGAACCCATCAGGTTGAGGAAGTCGCGCATGGCTTCGGGACCGTCGATCAGGCCGTCGTCCATGCAGACATCGACGATATTGGCGCCCGCTTCGACTTGGGCGCGGGCCACCGAGAGAGCTTCCTCGTAATTTTTTTCGCGGATCAGCCGCGCGAACTTGGCCGAGCCGGCGACGTTGGTGCGCTCGCCGACATTGACGAAGTTGGCTTCGGGTACGATCCGAAGTTGTTCCAGCCCGCTCAGGCAGGTCACGTGCCGCCGCTGCGGCAGGGGGCGGGGCGCATAGTTGTTTACGATCTTCGCCAGTTCGAAGATGTGCAGGGGCGTGGTGCCGCAGCAGCCGCCCACCAGATTGACCAGGCCGCGCCGCATGTATTCCTCTACGTCGGCGGCGAACATCGCGGGCGTCTCGTCGTAGCCGCCCATGACGTTCGGCAGACCCGCATTGGGATAGACCGCCACGCGGAATTCCGAAACAGCGGCCAGCCGCTCCAGGTAGGGCAGCAGGGCCTTGGCGCCGAACGAGCAGTTGAGGCTCACGGCCAGCGGTTCGGCGAGTGCGACGGAGGTGTAGAAGGCTTCGATGGTTTGTCCCGCCAGGGTGCGTCCCGACGAGGTGAGCGTGCCGGAGACGATGACCGGCAGTCGCATGCCGCGTTCGGCGAAGAGGGATTCGATGGCGAAGATCGCTGCCTTGGCGTTCAGCGCATCGAAGACGGTTTCGAGCATCAGCAGATCGACGCCGCCGTCCATCAGGCCCCGGGCCTGATCGTAGTACGCCTGCGAGAGCTGTTCGAAAGTGAAAGCCCGGGCGCCGGGGTTGTCCACGTCCGCCGACATCGACAGCGTATGGCTCGTCGGGCCCATCGAGCCGCCCACGAAGCGGGGCTTCTGCGGATTGCGGGCGGTGAAGGCGTCCGCCGCTTCGCGGGCGATGGCTGCGCCGACCCGGTTAATGCGGTACGCTTCCGCTGCCAGTCCGTAGTCGGCCAGCGAAATGGAGTTGGCGTTGAACGTGTTGGACGTAATTACGTCCGATCCGGCCTGGAGGTATTTCTCGTGGATTTCGCGGATTGTTTCCGGACGGGTGAGGTTCAGCAGGTCGTTGCAGCCTCTGAGAAGTTTTTCGCTCGCGGCGAACTCCTTGCCCCGGTAGTCGGCTTCGTCCAGGCCGTATTGCTGTATCATCGTGCCGAATCCGCCGTCGAGCAGCAGGATGCGGTGTTCGAGTTCGTGTCGTATGTCGCGGTTTTTTGTCACGTCGTGTGGTATTTTATTGGGGTATGATTTCGATTTCGAAGAGTTTGCTCCATCTTTTGCCTGTCACGAAGATACGTTCCGAGGCCGCGTCGTAGGCGATGCCGTTCAGTACGTCGGTATCCGGGGCGATCTCTTCGTCCGGGAGCAGGCCGCGCAGGTCGATGACCCCTTCGACGATGCCGCTGGCGGGGTCGATGATGACGATCTGGTCGGTGACATAGACGTTGGCCCAGATCTTCCCGTCGATCCACTCCAGTTCGTTGAGCAGTTGTACCGGGGCACCCCGGAAGGTGACCGGCACGCTGCGTTGCACCCGAAAGGTTTCCGGATCGAGGATGCGCAGGTATTCGCTGCCGTCGCTCATGTAGAGCCGCTCGCCGTCGGTCGTGAGGCCCCATCCTTCGCCCGCATAGGCGAAAGTGCGGAGCTGCCGGCCCGTTGCCGCGTCATAGACGTAGGCTTTGTTGTTTTCCCAGGTCAGTTGGTAGATCTTGCCGTCGAGCAGCGCGATGCCTTCGCCGAATTCGCTGCGGGGCAGCGTAGCCACTACGTCCGTGCGTCCTGTTTCGAGGTCGATGCGCTGCAGGCGGGAGTGTCCGTATTCGCCCGTACCTTCCCACATCACTCCGTCTGCGAACAGGAGCCCCTGCGTGTAGCTGTCGGTCGAATGGGGATAGCTTTCGATGACCCGGTAGGTGTAGGTGCGCGGCGCGGCGGGGGTAGCGGCCGGGGTTTCCGTTCGGAGGGTTTTCGTGCGTCCCGAGCAGGCGGCCAGCGTCATCGCCAGCAGTCCGATCCATACGATTTTTGTCATTGGATTTCGTATTGTTTATATTCTGTCCGGCTGCGGTGTTGGCCGTTTATAGCCGGTATGTCCTTATTATAATTAGGCAACAAAGATAGCTATTTTTCGGGAAAAGACGTCGATTTCGGCACCCGAATTACGGATCGGAGGGGCTGTCGATCCGGGTGCTCTTCTCCGAAGCCCTTCCTGAAAGAAAAACGGATCGGTGCGGAGATATTTATCGGGTGTTTGTTGCTTGCTAATGAATTATTTTGTACTTTTGCCGACCCGAACTGTAACGTATAAAACAACTGAAATATGAATATCGTAAGAGAACAGCGCGAGCAGAATAACTCGCTCATCAAGGTGACCGTAGGCGAGAAGGATTACGGCGATGCGGTCGAAAAATCCCTGCGTGAGTACAAACGCAAGGCCAATATTCCGGGCTTCCGCCCCGGTATGGTGCCGATGGGCGTGATCAAGAAGATGTACGGCAAGGGCGTGCTTGCGGAGCAGGCTTACCGCCAGGCTTCGGAAGCAGCGTTCAACTATCTGCAGGAGCAGAAGATCGATTATGTCGGTGACGTGATCCCTTCGGAGGAGCAGGGCGACTTCGATTTCGAGAACGGGACCGAATTTGAATTCATCTTCGAGATCGGCGAAGCTCCCGAGGTGAAACTCGAGCTGTCGGCGAAAGATAAGATGACCTACTACACGATCAAGGTCGATAAGAAGATGCACGACGATTACCGCAGCAATTTCCTGCGTCGTTTCGGCCGTCTGGTGGATACCGACAAGGTAACGGCGGACGAAGCGCTGGAGGTGACGCTCGACAACGGCGATATGAAGATTGAGGGCGCTTACGTCGGACTGATTTCGATGAACGAGGAGGAGCGCAAGCCCTTCATCGGCAAGAAGGTCGGGTTCAAGACGCAGGTCAATGTCAATGAGCTTTACAAGACTCCGGCGCAGCGTGCCGCCGTATTGCAGGTCAAGGAGAACGAATTGGAGGGTATCAAACCCGAATTTTCTCTCGAAATCACCAAGATCCGCAAGTTCGCGGAACCGGAGCTGAACGAGGAGTTCTTCAAGATGGCTTTTCCTGCGGGCAACGTCAAAACCGCCGAGGAGTTCGAGGCGTTCGTCGATGCCGAAATTTCGAAAGAGCTGCGCCGCGAGAGCGACTATCTGTTCACGTTGCAGTTGCGTGATTTCCTGTTGAAGAAAGCCGGGCTGACCATGCCGGTCGAGTTCCTCAAGCGCTGGCTGTACGTCATCAACGAAGGCAAGTTCACCAAGGAGGAGATCGAGAAGGATTTCGACGCTTTCGTAAAACTGTTCACTTGGAATTATCTCCAGAAATATTTCATCAAGCAGGATAACCTTACGGTAACCCCCGAAGAGGCTACTGCAGAGGCCAAGGCGTTGGCACAGGCCCAGTTCGCTCAATACGGATTGCCGACGGCTCCGGAAGATATGCTGGCCAATTACGCCAAGAAGATTCTCGAGGACCGCGAGCAGGGACAGAAGATCTACGAGAAGCTGTATGAGATGAAGGTGGTCGAGGACGTGAAGTCCAAGATCAAGGTGACCGAAAAGGCCGTTTCTGCCGAAGAGTTCGCAAAACTGGCCAAGGAGATTTAAGAAACAGCGGAAAATTGGTATCCGATCAGAGCTTTGAGGGTTTGATTTTTGCAATCACTCCCTCAAAGTCTGTTTAGTAGTCATACTTCTGTTTTTTGCTTCTTCCCTCGTTTTTGCCGGATTCGAGCCTGCATCGTGTGTTGGCCGGGTACGGGAAATCGAGTAGGACCGGAGGCAAGTCGCGGAAAAATTTTTGAACCGGCTTCCGATGTTTTTTATTAACTTGCAAACTGTTCGGTTATGAATGAATTTGAAAAATACGCCACCCGGCATTGCGGTATCAATAGTCTGAAACTGCATGATTTCCGCTCGCAGTACGCGGCCTACGTGTCGCCGACGATCATCGAGGAGCGCCAGTTGAACGTGGCGACGATGGACGTCTTTTCGCGTTTGATGATGGATCGCATCATCTTTTTGGGGGCTCCGATTTACGACGATGCGGCCAATATCATCCAGGCACAGCTGCTGTTCCTGGAGTCGGCCGATCCGGAAAAGGATATCCAGATTTACATCAATTCCCCGGGCGGATCGGTGACGGCCGGTCTGGGAATCTACGATACGATGCAACTGGTGCAGCCCGATGTGGCGACCATCTGCACGGGACTGGCCGCTTCGATGGGCGCCGTGCTGCTGACCGCCGGTGCTGCAGGCAAGCGCTCGGCGCTGCCTCATTCGCGGGTGATGATCCATCAGCCGCTGGGCGGGGCCCAGGGGCAGGCATCGGACATCGAGATCACGGCCCGCGAGATCCGCAAGACCAAGCAGGAGCTGTACGAGATCATTGCGGCCCATTCGGGCGCTCCGATCGAGAAGATCGAAAAGGATGCCGACCGCGATTATTGGCTGTCGGCCCGGGAGGCCAAGGAGTACGGGCTGATCGACGAGGTGCTGACCAAGCGGGGATAATATTTCTGTTTCAATCTGCAGGGGACGGTCGATTTCGGGAGAGAAAATGCATCGTTTCCGATCAGCGGAGACAGAGCGGGGCGCTCGATAGGCCGAGCGGAATAAATGAAGAACCCGGTTCGATATTTCCGGTGTGCGACGTCGGAACGAGGCCGATCGACGGCCGGGTAGAGATGATGACGGGAGTTTGTTTTCGACTTTATCCCGGCAGAGGCTCGTCCGAAAGTTCGACCGGGAACGAGAACGAAATTCGAAGGAAAACTAAAGACCTATGGCTAAAAATTACGGAGAAGACCTTTACGGCAACGAGAGCGATGCGTGTTCGTTCTGCGGGGCCAAACGCCGCGACGGTGCGATCCTGTTGAGTTCGTCCAAGGGTTGCAATATTTGCAGCAAATGTATTGCGAAAGGATACCAGATGCTCATCGAAAACGATGTGCTGCATGACGAAGCCGCATCCCGTCGCAAGGAGCAAAAGAATACTTCGTTGAAATTCGAGGATTTGCTCAAGCCCAATGAAATCAAGGAGTTTCTGGATCAGTACGTGATCGGGCAGGACGATGCCAAACGCTATATGTCGGTGGCCGTATATAATCACTACAAGCGGCTGCTGCATGCTTCGGGCGAGGCGAGCGAAGTGGAGCTCGACAAGTCGAACATTCTGCTGGTCGGCCCGACGGGTACCGGCAAGACGCTGATGGCCCGCACGATCGCCAAATTGCTGAACGTGCCCTTCACCATCGTGGACGCTACGGTACTTACCGAGGCGGGATACGTGGGCGAGGATGTCGAGAGTATTCTCTCGCGGCTGTTGCAGGTGGCTTCCTACGACGTGGAGCTGGCCCAGCGGGGAATTGTCTTCATCGACGAAATCGACAAGATCGCCCGCAAGAGCGACAATCCGTCGCTTACGCGCGACGTATCGGGTGAAGGAGTGCAGCAGGCTTTGCTGAAGATTCTGGAAGGCACGGTGGTCAATGTTCCGCCCCAGGGCGGGCGCAAGCATCCCGAGCAGCAGTTCGTGCAGGTCGATACGCGCAACATTCTGTTCATCTGCGGCGGAGCGTTCGACGGCATCGAGAAGAAGATCGCCCAGCGGCTCAACACCCGGGCGATGGGTTACGGACGGATGAATGCCGATTCCGTGGACCGCAACAACCTCATGCAATACCTTATGCCGCAGGACCTCAGGTCGTTCGGTCTGATTCCCGAACTGGTGGGCCGCCTGCCGGTGCTGACCTATATGGAGCCGCTCGGCCGCGAGGCCCTGCGTTCGATCCTCACGCAGCCCAAAAATGCCATCATCAAGCAGTATGAAAAGCTGTTCGAGATGGACGGCGTGAAGCTCGTGTTCGACGACGAGGTGTTGGACTATATCGTCGATAAAGCCATCGAGTACCGGCTCGGTGCCCGGGGATTGCGTTCGATCTGCGAAGCGATCATGATGGACACGATGTTCGATATCCCCTCTTCGGGAGAGCGTCGCTTCGAAGTGACCTTGCCTTATGCCCGGGAAAAGTTCGAAAAGAAGAAATTTTTGGCGCTCAAGCAGGTCGGATAGACCGGATTTGTATTAAATTTGTACCACCGAACGCGGGACTGCGGCGGGGGACCGGTGTGCAGTCGCGCTCGTTCGATCCGAACGAGCAGAATGAGGAAAGAAGGAAGATCTTCGGCTTCGTCCTTCGTTTCCATATATTTTCTGCCGGTAACGGGCCGAGTTGTGCATATTCGGCCGATTCGTCCGGGATGGGCGCCGAATGTCGGCCCGGGCTGTGAGGCCAATACATAAAAAATATAAAAGCATACAATCTCTTATGGTTACTAAATCCGAACTCACGCGCGTTGCAGACAACATCCGTATCCTGTCTGCAGCGATGGTCGAGAAAGCCAAATCGGGACATCCCGGCGGCGCAATGGGCGGCGCGGACTTCATGGCAGTACTTTACACCGAATTCCTCCGCTACGATCCGGATCAGATGGATTATCCTTTCCGGGACCGTTTCTTCCTCGATCCGGGACACATGTCGCCGATGCTCTACTCGACTCTCGCGCTGGCCGGAACCTGCCGCATGCCCAGAGCAAGCTGGTGCGCGTGATTTCGGGAACCGTACTGGACGTGGCCGTGGACATCCGCCGCGGCTCGCCGACCTTCGGCCGCCATGTGGCCGTCGAGCTTTCGGGCGAGAACCACCGCCAGCTGTTCATCCCCCGCGGATTCGCGCACGGGTTCGCCGTACTGAGCGAGGAGGCGCTCTTCCAGTACAAGTGCGACAACTACTACGCCCCGCAGAGCGAGGGGGCCGTCGCATGGAACGACCCGCAGATCGGTATCGACTGGCGGATCGACCCCGCGAACGTGATTCTCTCGGAAAAGGACGGCCGTCATCCGCGACTGGACGAAGCACCCGAACAGTTCAACTATAATACGGACTATTACGCTCAACGATAAAACGGTCGCGCGACACAGCTGCGGGCGGTTCGCCGGACACGACGGCGACGGCAACGAAAGCAGCCCCGACGACGATACTTCGCGGCTACGACGGTAGGCGCGATACTCCCCGAAGCAGGGAATCGCTTCGCTGCGCACCCATGCCCGGCGCAGGGACCGACTGGTAGTCGGGCAATGAAATGCACGGGGCCCGGCGGATGGCAGCGATCCCGGCGAGGACTCCGGCGCTTCTTACGGACAGTCGGGACAGCGGACCCGGGACAGCGACCGATCGCAGGCCGGACGGGCCAAAACGCAGGGAGGAAAAACCGAGAGAAAAGGCGTACGGCTTCCGGCCACGGCAGAGCAATAAGTTCTCTGCTTTCGGCAGGAGATTGCGGGCGCGGGCAGCGCCGGAGAGACGCTGAGAGGAGAAAAGCCGCAGCGACGGTTCCGGACCGTTCCCTCCGGCGCGCGAGCGGCACAAACGCACACAGACAAAACCATGCAGAAATCAAGCGAGAGAATCACGGTGCTGGTCACCGGAGCCAACGGGCAACTCGGGCGCGAGATGCGTCGTGCGGCGGCGGGCAGCAAGGACCGGTACGTCTTCACCGACGTGACCGAGCTGGACATCGCCGATGCCGATGCGGTCGGACGCACCGTGCGGGAAGAGAAGGCGGACGTGATCGTCAACTGCGCGGCCTATACGAACGTAGACCGGGCAGAGGAGGACGAGACCGCGGCGGACCTGCTCAACCATCGCGCCGTGGCGAACCTGGCCACCGCGGCCCGCGAGCGGGGGGCCATGCTGATCCACATATCGACGGACTACGTCTTCCGGGGGGACAAGAGTACGCCCTACGCCGAGGACGACCCGACCGATCCGACGGGAGCCTACGGACGCACGAAGCTGGCCGGCGAACGGGCGATAGCCGAAAGCGGCTGCCGCTATCTGATCTTCCGCACCGCATGGCTCTACTCCGAGTTCGGGAACAACTTCCTTCGGACGATGCTCCGCCTGACCGCCGAGCGCGACAGCCTGAGCGTCGTGTTCGATCAGGTCGGCACGCCGACCTATGCAGGAGATCTGGCCCGCGCGATCTTCGAGATCGTGCAGGGGCGGAAGTACGACGGCCGGGAGGGCGTATACCACTTCTCCGACGAAGGAGTCTGCTCGTGGTACGACTTCGCCCGGGCGATCGCCGGGTACGCGGGCCATACGGGATGCGACATCGGGCCGTGCCACAGCTCGGAGTTCCCCAGCAAGGTCCGCCGGCCGAGCTTCTCCGTGCTGGACAAAACCAAGGTAAAGCAGACCTTCGGCATCCGGATACCGCACTGGACCGAATCGCTGAAGGCATGTATCGAGAATCTGAAAAACAGCGAGCCATGACAACGTACAAGCGCAGTATACTGATCACGGGCGGCGCCGGCTTCATCGGGAGCCATGTGGTGCGCCTGTTCGTAAACAAGTACCCCGGATACCGCATCGTCAACCTCGACAAGCTGACCTATGCCGGCAATCTGGCCAACCTCGCGGACGTCGAGAACGCCCCGAACTACGCTTTCATAAAGGCCGATATCTGCGATTACGAGAGGATGCGGGAGCTCTTCCGGGAGTATGCCGTCGACGGGGTGATACACCTCGCGGCCGAAAGCCATGTCGACCGATCGATCCGGGACCCGTTCACCTTCGCCCGGACGAACGTCATGGGAACGCTGTCGCTGCTTCAGGCGGCCAAGGAGCAATGGAACGGAGACTACGAGGGGAAACGGTTCTACCACATATCCACCGACGAGGTCTACGGAGCGCTGCCGATGACGCGGCCCGAAGGCGATCCGAACGGAAACGAGTGCGGAGGAGGACCTTACGGAGACGAGTTCTTCACCGAACGGACCAAGTACGATCCGCACAGCCCCTACTCGGCCAGCAAGGCTTCGTCGGATCACTTCGTCAGGGCCTATCACGATACATACGGCCTGCCGACCGTCATCTCGAACTGCTCGAACAACTACGGGCCCTATCAATTTCCCGAAAAGCTGATCCCGCTGTTCATCAACAACATCCGGGACGACAGGCCGCTGCCCGTCTACGGCAAGGGGCAGA
>ENA-UPWM01001296-UPWM01001296.1-human-gut-metagenome-genome-assembly--contig:-NODE-1296-length-11053-cov-11.583090_pt1 | contig 11053 bp, 9 predicted proteins | sample MGYA00250051_ERZ773379 | MGnify/ENA primary metagenome ERZ773379 (study PRJEB29103, sample SAMN06112020) | human gut metagenome | biome: human gut; feature: ankylosing spondylitis patient; material...
AGACTGTATATGCTTGTTGGTGGAATGCCACAGGCTGTAAATGAATATCTCCAGACAAATAATTTTCGAAAAGTCGATACCATAAAACGTGATATTTTAAATCTTTATGAGGATGATTTCAAGAAAATAGACTCAACAGGAAAGCTTTCACTTCTTTTTGATGCAATTCCTGCCCAGCTAAATAAAAATGCTGCACGATATCAAGTTTCCAGTGTACTGGCAAATGACCGAGCCGATAGTATATTAGAATTAATTGCCGAATTAAAAGATTCAAAAATTGTTCTTGTTTCATATCATGCCAATGATCCAAATGCTGGAATGTCAACTAATAAAGACCTTTGTAAATTTAAACTGTTCCTCTGCGACACCGGACTTTTTACTACATTGATGTTCAAGGACAAAGACTTTACAGAAAATATAATATACGAAAAACTATTAAATGATACGCTCAATACAAATCTCGGATATCTCTATGAAAATATAGTTGCCCAAATCCTTACTTGTAATGGCAATGAATTATATTATTATACCTTTTTCAATGAAACTTCGCGGCATAATTATGAAATTGATTTTCTTCTTGCAAGTAGAAATAAAATATGTCCGATTGAAGTAAAGTCAAGCGGATACAAAACACATAAATCTCTTGATGAATTTTGCAAAAAATATTCTGATCGTATACTTGATAAGTATCTTGTGTATACCAAAGATTTGGCTAAGGACTCTGACATTCTTTGTCTGCCAGTTTATATGGTTCCTTTTCTATAAATTAGATTTGTATATAGCTGACGGCAAAATTAAAAAGAACCCCCGCAAACAGCTTCTGAAAACTGGATGCGAGGGTTTTCTCATAAAAATTTTCTACTGTCTGATATCCACATAGCCAAGCTGTAAGCTTGTCTCATCATAGAAATGGCTGCCACCATAATTGCTTAAGGTGAAGTACATCTCATTTAATTTTTCTTCCGGCACTTTGAATGCCATACGCACGGTGACGGTTTCACCTGGATTTATCGTATTAATGTAGTTGTTGTGGCGTTCTCCTCCATGAACATCCGATAAATAAACTTCCTGACTAAATCCAATAGATTCTTCGTTTACGCAATCCCATGTATCGCCTGTTCCCGGTTTTTCATTCATGTATGCGTCAAACTGCATGTTTTCTCCATATTCTGCCAGAAATGCAATGCCGCCGTTAAACATTACATTGGAAAGTGCCGTCTTTCCATTATTTTTATAATCCACTGTCACTGAAACAATTTTCATTGGAATCTCTTTGGTCTCCACAACTTCATCAACTGTGTTGATACCATCTCCGCTCTTTAAATATTCCACTTTCATTGGCAATAAATTACCGTCTGTGTCAAATGCTGCTTTTGTATCATCCTCCAGCATATTTTCTGACAAACTGCTGATATTATCGGAAATTGTTACATCGGAAACGATTGCTGTAAGTCCCGGTGTTGCTTCAATTCCGTTCTGATCCAGAGAAATCTCCCCACCAATGAGGTGTATATTTTTCATTTCCTCTTTTGGAAATGTCATCAATGTTTCCGATTCATCCGTTTCCGGTTCTCCTTTTCCTGCCTCATTTTCCATGTCATTCCAACTGCACACCTGCATAACATTCTCTCCGCTCGTTTCTTCTGTCGGAGTGATGGAAACACCCTCTGCGATCTGGAATGCTTCTTCTTTTGTCACATCCGGGAAAATGAACATCTCAAGGAGGTAGTTGTGTTCCGCGTAAATCATATATATTTTTTTTGCAGCGGTTGTATTTTCATTCGCAGTTCCTTCTGTAGAAGAATTTTCTGCTGAATCACCCTCGGCAGGAACTGTTTCCATGTAAACTGCCGGTCTGCCACCGATGCTGGTTTCCTCGCTCACAGCAATGCCTGTATTTTCAATGTCTGCTATTGTTTTTTCCGGTGTCAGCTGGTACACGATCATGCTGACTCCACCCTGCATATAATTATCTTCAAAACTGAATTTTCCTTCCTCTGACTGCACCATACCTTTCGGCAGATAAGAGGTTTCCAGTCTGACATATTCGGCTGTTTTACCCACTCTCTCTTCTGTCGTCTGATCTGCCATATTCTCCGTACTTTCTGCCGCTGTCTGTGGTCCTTCAATCTGTGTTTTTAAGCCATATTTTCCAATCTTCTGGTTATGCATCTGGTAAGCAACACCTGCACAGACCGTTGTTGCAAGTGCCAGAGCAGCCACCATAGATGCCACCAGCATACGGTGTGCCATGTTTTTTTTCTTTCTTTTCTTATAAGTTACAACTTTTGGATTGTCATTTTCTTTCTCCTGCCCGATCTGCACTGTAACTTCCTGCTCAATCATCCGCTTCATGCTCTCCGGCATTTTCGGAAATTGTTCTCTCATATCTTCTAATCTCATACTGTTACCGCCTTTCCTGCTATCCAAACGATACGAAATTTATTATTTTTCATTCGATATCCGTGTTTTTGTATGTCTGTTCCAATGGATCATCACTATGTCTCAATCTGCCAGCGCTTCTTTTAATTTTCCCCGCGCTTTTGCCAGCCTGTTTTTTACTGCACTCTCTGTCGTATCTAACAATGCTGCGACCTCTTTCACACTGTACCCTTCCATATAATACAGTGTGACGCACAGTTTTATCTGCTCTGGCAAATGGAAAATCGCTTCATATAAATCTGAATAGTCTTTGGATTCCGTTTCCTGCTCGTTCATCTGATAATCCTGCAGGGAAATAATTTTTTTCTCTTTGCGCATGATCGCATAACACTCGTTCATCACAATGCGGATGAGCCATGTTTTTGCATACGAGTCATCCTTTAATGTATGTAATTTTGCAAATGCTTTTACAATGGCTTCCTGTATCGCATCTGCACAGTCTGCGTCATTGTAGAGCAGAGACTTTGCAATACGATACATTGTTTCCTCGGAACCAATAATCAATTGTCCTAATGTTTCTTTTGTCATTTTATTTTGCGCTGTTTCCACTGACTTGTCCGTGGCACAGCATCCTTTCTGCCGGCTTTTTACTTGTTTACATAGATTAGATGCATGAGAAGTGGATTTGGTCTCTGTGTATTTTTACTTTTTATAGAAAAACCTCACCAGCAGATTATACTCAGCCAGTGAGGTTTTTACTATCAATATTTTTTTGTTATGCCCCTTCAATCTCCTTGATACTGAATCCGTTTCCTTCCAGAAGATACGTGGCACTGCTTCCACAGTGCGGACATATTTTTGCATACTGGACTGTGGAATAGGTTTTTCCACAGTCCTCACACATGGTAACACCAGGTATGATCTCGATTTTTAATTCTGAGTCTTTTAAAAGCTCTGATCTGCTTCTTGCATAGCCCCAGCAGTCTATCATGTATTCCGGGACAACGCCGCTGACTTCTCCAATCTCACAGGTCACGGATCTGATCTCTGTGAGATTGTTCTCTGCTGCAATTTCCTCCACGGTACGCATAACATGTACAATAATTCCAAGTTCGTGCATTTTATTCCTCTCTGTAAATGATTACTTCTTCTTGGAGAATTTAATCTTAATCGCCTGCTTTGCTCCATTTGGAAGAATATATTTCAACTTATCTTCACTTGGAACCATCTTGCTGCATCCAGGCAGTTCTCTATGTAACTTGATCGCATCAAACTCACACTTCGTTGTACAGATACCACAGCCGATACACTTATTCTGGTCAACAACAGAAGCTCCACATCCAAGACAACGTGCTGTCTCTGCTTTTACCTGCTCTTCTGTAAATACAAGTTTTGCATCACGGAAAGAGTGTTTTGTATCGATGGAATCATTATGTCCAGGAATCTGACGGCTGGAGTTGTCATAATTTTCCACTTTGATATCGTTTTTGTTTAACTCGATGAAATCATTTCTATTACGTCCGATCGTAAGGCTGGAATGTGGCTGTACAAAACGATGGATGGAGATTGCACCCTGTTTTCCGGCTGCAATCGCATCAATTGCAAATTTAGGACCTGTATAAACATCTCCTCCAACGAAGATATCAGGTTCTGCTGTCTGGTAAGTAAGCGCATCTGCAACCGCTCCGTTGCCACGTCCAAGTTCCACTTTGCTTCCCTTTAATAAGTCGCCCCATACGATTGCCTGACCTACAGAGAAGAATACATGTTTACATTCCACTGTCAAAAGCTGGTTCTCATCATACTGTGGATTGAATCTTCCGTCTGCATCTTTTACAGATAAACATTTCTTTAAAACGATTCCACGTACTTCACCATTGTCATCCACAAGAACTTCCTTTGGTCCCCATCCCGGATTTACAACGATTCCCTCTGACTCTGCTTCTTCGATCTCCTCCACGGAAGCCGGCATTGTCTCTCTGGATTCCAGACAGAACATGTTGACTTTTACCATGTCACTGCCACATCTCTTGGAATCTCTTGCAACGTCGATTGCAACGTTACCGCCACCGATCACAACGACATCACCTTTGATGTCATATTTCTCATTTGCATTGACTTCTTTTAAGAGGTCAACTGCGGAAGAACATCCTTTTGCAGTATCATTCGGAATACCCGGAAGTCTTCCGCCCTGGCATCCGATCGCAATGTAGAATGCTTTGTATCCCTGCGCACGGAGTTCATCTAATGTAATGTCTTTTCCGACTTCCACTCCGGTTTTGATCTCAACACCCATCTCTTTGATGACATCGATTTCTGCCTGCACAACATCTTTCTCTAACTTGAATGATGGGATACCGTATACCAGCATACCGCCGGCACGCTCATTTTTCTCGAAAATAGTAGGTTTGTAACCTTTTTCAGCCAGATAGAATGCACAGGATAAACCAGCAGGACCACCACCGATGATTGCGATCTTCTCTTCAAAATATCCTCTGACAGATGGGACTACTTTCTTTGGAATATAACGTGTCTCAGCTTTCAGATCCTGGGCTGCAATAAATTTCTTTACCTCATCGATTGCAATTGCCTGATCGATGGTTCCTCTGGTACATGCATCCTCACAGCGGCGGTTACAGATATGTCCACAGACTGCCGGGAGCGGATTGTTTTTCTTGATCAGCGCCAACGCATCCTGATATCTTCCCTGCGCTGCCATCTTTAAATAACCCTGGACTGCAATGTGCGCCGGACAGGCTGTCTTACAAGGAGCTGTACCTGTGTCATAGCAGTTGATGCGGTTGTTATCACGGTAGTTTTCATCCCACATCTCCGGTCCCCATTTTTTCTCAGATGGAAGGACATGTTTTGGATATTCCACATCAGAACCGTCTTTTCTGCAGAGTTTCTGTCCAAGTTTTACTGCACCTGCAGGACAGTATTCCACACATCGTCCGCAGGCTACGCAGTTCTCTGTCTCAACCTTAGCAACATAGGCAGAGCGGGACATATTCGGTGTATTAAATAACTGTGAAGTACGGAGTGCATAGCAGACATTCACATTACAGTTACAGATCGCAAAAATCTTGTCCTCACCATCGATATTGGTGATCTGGTGGACAAATCCATTCTCCTCTGCCTTCTTTAGGATATCTAATGCTTCCTCTCTTGTGATGTAACGTCCGCCCTTATTCGTCTCAACAACATAATCAGCCATGTCGCCGACTGCGATGCACCAGCTCTCCGGATCATCCGCACATCCTTCTTCATACGTCTGGCGGGAGCGGCGGCAGGAACATGGGCTTGCTGCATACTTTCCTTCATACTTATCCAGCCAGTGTGAAATATGCTCAATGGAAATAGACTGGTTCTCCATAGAGATCGCTTTCTCGACCGGAATAACATGCATACCGATGCCGGCTCCTCCTTCCGGTACCATAGGTGTTACCTTTTCCAGTGGCAGACGGCTCATTCTCTCGAAGAAACGTCCTACTTCCGGATGTTCCTCTAACATCTGAAGGTTCATATTTCCAAACTCAGCACTTCCCGGTACAAACATTGGAAGTACATACTGTTTCTCATGCTGTGGATTTTCCCAATTATACTCGATCACACCATTCACAGCCATCTGCTGTAAAACCTCTTCCAAGTGCTTTTTCTCAATGCCTGTCAGCTTTACCATCTGATCTAATGTCTTTGGCTTACGAACACCCATTTTCAGTGCGATCTCTGCCATCTCATCTGTACACATTGCAGATAATCCCCAGTACTCCGGATCATACTTTGTGATCTTTTTCATTCCAAGTTTCTGCGGAACACGGTCTGTGATCATTTTAGCAAGCTTTACAATAGCTTCTCTCTCTACTTCGTTTTCAATAAATTCCGGTACAAAATTTCCCAATGGATCTGCCATTTCTTCCTCCTTATATGCAAAGCCGTCACTCTGCCGGCTCCTGTAAAAAAATATTTTATTCTGCTTTCACTTATTTCTGATATTCAGAAATCTCAGTGCGGATCCAGTCCGCCCACTCATCAAAACCTTCTCCTGTCTTCGCTGAGACAAAGAAAATCTTTGCATCTGGATTTAATTTCAAGATGCGTTCTTTCACAGCCTCTTTGCTGAAATCATCAAAAACACTTAATGTATCACATTTGTTAATGAGAACCACATCACAGATAGAAAACATTAATGGATATTTTAAAGGTTTGTCATCCCCTTCCGGCACGGAAAGGATCATGGCATTCTTTGTACTTCCGGTATCAAACTCTGCCGGACAGACCAGATTGCCTACGTTCTCAAGCACAACAAAATCAAGGTCTTTTGTTCCGAACTCCCGGATTCCCTGTCTTGTCATGTCCGCATCCAGATGGCACATTCCGCCTGTATGGATCTGGATGGCACGCACGCCGGTCTCACTGATCGCCTGTGCGTCCACATCAGAGTCAATATCTGCTTCCATGACACCAATCTTCATCTCGTCTTTGAGCATGGAGATCGTGCGTTTTAATGTCGTTGTCTTTCCTGCGCCCGGAGAAGACATAAGATTTAACAAAAATGTCCCCTCTGACTTTAATTCTGCACGTAATTTGTCAGCATCCGCATTGTTGTCTTCAAAAATACTCCGTTTTACCTCAATCACTTTAAAGTCTTTCATCTGTTCTCCCTCTTCCCTTCTTCTATGTTCCGGCTATCCCATGTTTCCATGTCAGATCCCAGCGTCTGTCCTCTGGTATAACCAGATTGTTATTTATAAAACATTCTATCTATAACATACATTGCATAAGTATTATTGTCAATGATTTTGTTAAAAAATACACAATGTTTTGTCACTGGTATGTCCACAATTCATCTGCGTAAAAAAAGAAACTCCCTTCACATCAGGAAAGGAATTTCTTATTCACTGTCTCTATTCTGTTATTTTTACCCAAGAGCCACATCCAGCGACATCATCACCGTAAATCCCACTGCAAAAAAGATCGTTCCAAGGTCGGAATGTTCCCCCTGGGACATTTCCGGGATCAGTTCCTCCACAATCACATAGATCATCGCTCCGGCTGCAAAGCTTAACAGATAAGGCAGAGCCGGGACAATATATCCTGCTGCAAGGATTGTGAGCATTGCACCGACCGGTTCCACAATCCCCGAAAGCACACCGCCTGCAAAAGCTTTTGACACTTTCATCCCTTCTGCCCTGAGCGGCATGGAAATAATCGCCCCCTCCGGGAAGTTCTGTATTGCGATCCCTATTGACAATGCCATAGCTGCCGCCACTGTGATTTTTGCATTTCCAGCCAGATATCCTGCATACACAACCCCGACTGCCATCCCTTCCGGAATATTATGCAGCGTGACGGCCAGCACCATCATGGTGGTTCTCTGCAATCTGCTCTTTGGTCCCTCTGCGCTGACACTGTACCTGTGCAAATGTGGGATGATGTGATCTAACAGAAGCAGAAACAGAATGCCACCCCAAAATCCAGCTGCTGCTGGAATAAACGCAAACTTTCCCATCTCTTCCGACTGATCCATCGCCGGAATCAGTAAACTCCAGATGGATGCCGCCACCATCACCCCCGCAGCAAACCCGGTAAGAATCCGGGACAACCGTTCGCTCATATCATGTTTCATAAAAAATACGCACGCTGCACCGAGCGACGTACCCAAAAACGGAATTAAAATTCCATAAAATACTGCCTGACGCCCTGTCGGATACCACCATCAACCGCCTCCACGCCATCTTCCACCAGGCAATGGAGGACGCCCTCCACGCGCATATCATCGCAAAAAATCCCACCGCGGGCGCAACGGTGCCGAAGGCAAGCCACGCGCCGAAACGTGTTCTGACCGACAGGGAACTGGATACCTTCTTGGATGCCGTGCGGGAAGACAGGATATGGGGTGACTTCTTCTACGTGGAGCTGACCACGGGCCTGCGGCGGGGCGAGATCTGCGGGCTCATGTGGCAGGACTTTGACGCGCGGAACGGCGTTCTGCAAGTGCGCCGCACCCTTCATAACCGAAAGCTGGGGGTCGATATGCTGGGCAAGACCAAGACCCGCAGCGGTGAACGCACCATCGTCCTGCCCCGCAGCACGGCGGAAATTCTGCGCCGCCGAAAAGAGAATGCAATCACGCAATGGATCTTCCCAGACCCTGTCCGACCGGAACTGCCGCTGTCTCCGAACTGCGCCTACACGCACATGAAAGCGATCTTACACAAGGCGGGGCTGCCGGACATTCGCTTCCACGATCTGCGGCACACCTTCGCCACCCACGCCATCGCCAGCGGCGTGGATGCCAAAACCCTGTCTGGAATTCTGGGGCATACCAACGCCAGCTTCACGCTGGACACCTACACCCACGTCACACCGGATATGCAAAAAGCCGCCAGCGGTATCGTTGGCGGCTTCATGGAAGATCTGCTCGGAAAGGGGCTGAGACCTTGGCAAAGAAACGGAAAAGCGGAACCGGCACCGTAAGACAGCGCGGCGACGGCCGGTGGGAGGGCCGTGTTGTCATCGGCTATGATGACAATGGCCTTCCCAAGACGAAGAATGTTCTCGCCAAAACAAAGCGGGAATGTCAGGAGAAACTAAAAACACTTACCGAAAGCATGGTGGGGCGAAATGACCGAAAGGTCAAACCGGATATGCTGTTCGGAGACTGGCTATGCTACTGGTATGAAACCCACAGCAAGCCGACGCTCCGCGCCTCCACGCAGAACAACTACGAAAATGTCATTTACAACCATGTCCTGCCGGAGATCGGGAAGATCCCACTGAACAAATTGTCGCAGAATGATTTGCAGCAGTTCTACGGGCGGCTGAAAAAGAATGGCCGCAAGCGTCTGACGGAGCAATACGGCGCGGGCCTTTCCGACCGCATGGTGCGGATGTGCCACGCGGTCTGCCGCTCTGCCTTGGAACGGGCCGTGCGGGATGACCTGCTCCACACAAACCCGGCCATCGGCTGCAAACTGCCGTCGAAAAAGGCAAAGGAAATGCAGGTGCTGGATCGGGAGGAATTGCAGAAATTTCTCATTCAGGCGCAGGCGGACGGGTACTACGAACTGTTCCTGCTGGATCTCTGCACCGGTCTGCGGCGTGGCGAACTGATAGCGCTTCAATGGGGGGATCTGAACTTTGAAACCGGCGTGCTGACCGTCAACAAACAGGCGTACACGGTAAATGGCGAATTGCAGATCATCCCGCCCAAAACCAAGGCATCCGTCCGAAAGCTGGTGCTACCACCTGCGGTGCTGGCCGTGCTGCGGGAGTATCGCAAAAAGGTGGACTCCCGCTGGATGTTTCCGTCCCCGGTGAAGGCGGATCGACCGATCACGCCCGGCGTGGCACGAAGGCGGCTTCAGACGATACTGGAGCGGGCAGACTGCAAGCGTGTCAGATTCCATGATCTGCGCCACACCTTCGCAACGCTGGCGCTGGAGAACGGCATGGACGTAAAGACCCTCTCCGCCATGCTGGGCCATGTGTCTGCGGTGACAACGCTGGACATCTACACCCACATCACCGGCGATATGCAGCGTGCTGCTGCCGCCAGCATTGACCGGAGCATCGGCAAGGCAAAACCGCAGGAAGAAGCGGAGCCGGAGCGGAAAGGCATTGTGGATTTCCAGCCCTATGTGGGGAAGAAAAGGAAACCGGGCACCGGTTGTGTCACGGAGATCAACGACCACCTATTTGAAGGGCGCTATTCTCCCATATGGCCGGATGGAACACAGCATTCCCGCAACGTCTACGCCCACACCCGCGAGGAGTGCGAGGAGAAGCTCAAGGCGCTGATCGCGGAGATGAACGAGGAACGCAAAAATCTCAAGGAGCAGCTTGCGGGCATCGCCCCGCCGGAAAAGCTGACCAAAACACAGCGCAAGCTGTGGGACTATATGCGCCTCCACCCGGAGGTCACAGAGTTCTCGACCCTCGCCAAACGAACCGGCCTGTCTCGGAATACAGTGAAGAAGCACTATGGGGTGGTAGCGGCAATGCTGGGGAGAAAATGAGAGCCATATTTGCGGTTATACACATGATAAAGAGATATAACTCATATTCACTGCCAGTTTCGCTTCAGGATCTCACTTTTGAGGTACAGCGTACTCTTTTCCGACGCTTTGATCGGATGGAGCTTTCCGCGTTTTGTCAGGTCAATGATGTTCTGCCGGGAGCAGCCCAAGATCTCCGCCGCTTCTGCCGCGTTGATGACTCTATGGGCGGCAAAGTTCCGGAAATCAGCCGCCGTCAGAGGAACACTTTTGCCGATCCGGTAGAGCATCGCATCCGAAACGGTCATGTTCATCCCGGCAGTGGCGGCCCTCGTCCACATACTGGAACACGGCTTTTTCGCCCTTGTCCGCCACGTATTTCATCACCCGCTGCTCCCCGGCCAGTTTATCCAGATAGCGGTAGACCGTGGTGGGGTTGGGGGCCGCGCCCTGCTCTTCCAGGTGGGCCAGAATGTTGGACGCGCTGACTGCGTGCTGGCGGTTATTGATGAGATAATCCAGGATGAGCTGGCGTGTTTTGGTGTTGTAGCCGTCGCTTCGTGCCATGCAAAAACCTTCTTTCTACCGGGTAGTGTACCACAATTTACACATGGATGCAAAACAAGAGCGCGAAACTGGTGACAAGCACAAAAACATTTGTCAAAATGCTC
>ENA-UPWM01001299-UPWM01001299.1-human-gut-metagenome-genome-assembly--contig:-NODE-1299-length-11048-cov-23.380275_pt1 | contig 11048 bp, 7 predicted proteins | sample MGYA00250051_ERZ773379 | MGnify/ENA primary metagenome ERZ773379 (study PRJEB29103, sample SAMN06112020) | human gut metagenome | biome: human gut; feature: ankylosing spondylitis patient; material...
GGCTGGAGCCAATGTCATCAACGCTACAGAGCAGACCACCGAAACATCAGCTTCTATCTATCAGGCTCCTTGGGCGGTCCATTGGTTGATCACTTTCTGGATGCGGGGATGGGCTTGGGCGATATAGGAAGCCAACGTATTGCTGTAATAAGCGGCAAACCAAGATAAGATATTATCATTGTTCGGCTGTGTGATCGTTGGTAATGCCTGTACCGCGTACCAAATCGGATTCCCGGTCATCTCCAGCGTGAGACGGAACGGTGTCGCTCCCTCCGAGTTCCCGGAGATACGGATTTGTTTCTCTCCTTCCTTGAGCAAATAGAACGGGGTACTTTCCGTGATGAGCAATTGATTGGAAAGAACCGGTACGATCTGCTGCTCCCCGTCGCTTCCCTTTTCAGAGTCGGCTAGGATACGTACGCCCAGTAGGCTGATCTGTTTGGGGACCGGGATCATCCAGCTTACAGTAGCGATGCTATCCGGTTGCAACTCAAACGGACGTTGTGACTTGCTCAAGCAGATAATCGGTTGGTCTGTAGCGGGATCGAATAGTTCGATGCGTACACGGCCGGATACCGCTTCCTTGGAATTGTTGATGACTTGCGTGCTGATGCTGACCTCATCCCCTTGGCGGACGAAACGAGGCAGATTCGGTAGAACCATCAAGGGTTTGCTGCTAATGACCTCTTTCGTAAGCAGACCGTATTTTAGGTCTTTGGTGTTGGCCAACATCTGTAGTTTCCAAGTCGTATTACTTTCCGGCAGGGTGAAATTTACGAATACGTCTCCTTCCTCGTTCGTTTGTAAGGTCGGGTAGAAAAAGGCGGTTTCCGCGAAGTTCTGCCGGATTTGCTCCGGACTTATCGGCTGGCTGCTCTCTTTGGCGAAAGGATCGGATAGGCTGAACACGGGTTCCCCTTCCGTAGATTCCACACTAGGCTCTTCTAACACGGCGCTGTCTTCCATGATGTTCATGGATTCCGCCACTACTGGGGCTGCCGCGGATTTCAGCATGATACCACCCGTGGCGAAAGCCCGGTTGCTGGAACCGTATCCTCGTATGACAATCTCATTGAATAGACCGAACCAATTTAAACGGTCATACTGATATTGAGGTACTTTTATATACTTGGCCTCTGTCTGGTCATATTGATAACTACGCTGGAATCCGGCTCCGGTTGAGAAACGGGGAGCTTGTAGCAAGATCGTTCGCCGCGGGGAGAAATACCAATTGAATGGTATGATTTTATCTAGCGAGGCATCATACATGCTGGTCAGTACCTCGGCGGATACGATCGTGGAGTCCGCGTCGGTGATACGGAATTTCCAGCTCTCTTTACTTCCCGGAAGTAAACGATCCCGGAAGGTTATCGGCTTGATGGTTAATTGCCGGTTGGGTAGCTGAAGTTCTACGGGTACTTGTGTGATATATAGCTCACCCTCTTTTACGAACGTAAAGGATACGATGATTCCCTCTCCATATTCCGGCTTGAACGGGATCTTAAACCGATGGTTCGCGTCGCTTAGCTTTATCAACTCGTGATGGATGCGGTTATTTCCGGCAAACCATTCATAGAGTACGTAGGCGTCCTTGTCGGAGGTGCCGAATACGATCTCCGCTTCCTCCCCGGGTAAACAAGTTGTCTTCTCTTTCAGCAGCCAAGTATGGGTAAATACGGGAGGACGCTTGTCGTTCTTTCCGTATAGGATGAAATCGGACTGGTTTTTACTGGGTCGTCCTTGGCTATCTTTGGCTTCTACTAAAATGCGATAACGTCCGGAGGGCAATGGGTTGAAAATAGCCGGACTGATCTCCTTGCCACTGGTAAAGCTACCGGAAGCTACTTGCTTGCCTTCTTGATAGCTCTCTCCGCTATTCTTATCGGATCGGTTCGCGATCAGTTCTACGATCTTGAAAGTACCGGAGGTGGAAACCATCTCCCCATTGATTGTCCGGGCTTCGACTACGGCTTTTACCGAGTCTTTCTCGATTTGTGGCGGTAGGTTCGTGAATAAGACGATACTGGATTCTCCTACCGAGAAGGTGTAATTCGCCTCTTGGGTCTCTCCCTTGCTATCGGTTACGGTAGCCGATACCTCGTAGGTCTGGTATGCGGAAGCGTATGGATTCGTATCCTCCTCTTTTTGGGGACGGAAAGATACGCTGAATGTCCCATCGCCGGAAAGGGTGGTACTCCCTTCCGCAACTTGTGTCGGAGCGCTCGGACGGAAATACCTCCACAACAGGAAGGGCCTGCGTGTAATACGCCAAGTGACATCTCCGCTGGGCAGCGACACGCCGGAGAATGTAGCCGCCTTGCCTTGTATGGTTACGGAATCGCCGAAAGCGATATCGCCCTTGATCGGGAGGAAGTACGCTTGGAAAGTCGGACGTTTGTATTCCTCTACATGAATATATACGCTCATCTGTCCGGTACTTAACCGGAAGACGCCGCTTAGGGTCTGTGTGGGGAGGGTGGAGTCTCCGTTAAAGGAACCGAACTCATTGGTCGTGACTTTCTTCTGGGTTATCTCTTTCCCGTTAGCGTCGTATAAGGTCACCGTAAAAGGCTGTCCGGCCACGGTATGCGGGTCGTTCGAGTCTTTTACATAGGCGAGGCCTTTGAAGAAAATGGTTTGTCCCGGACGGTAAAGCCCACGGTCCGTAAAGATAGAGACTTCTATCGGGTTCTTTTCCGGTTTGTGGCCGGAACCCATCGGATAGATATTTGTCAACATAGCGTTGGTATCTCCCGGTCTGCTGGCTTGGAACGCCAATACTTGACTGTTCGCTGGAAGCGTGGCCAAGCCTTCCCGGTCTGTCTTGACGGTACCCAGTTCTTGCAAGCTACGACGCTGACCTCCGTAATAGGTAACGATAGCCCCATCAACAGGCTTCCCGCTAAGATAGTCGGTAACCATGACCTCTTGTTTATTACCGGAAAGATTACGATAGATCGCGGCCAATCGGGTTACGCTAACCGTATTGATCGTCTTTAGCTGTTGTCCGGGTACGGTTACGACACATTCATACAATCCCGGTTGATCCATAGATATATGTAAGGTCGTATCTTGCTGCGAATAGGTGTTGGGCAGTAGCAAAGAGAATGTCTTCTCATTTACGAGTTGTCCCAAGGTGCTGCTACTTGATTTTTTTGCGGATGTATGGGCTGCCGCTTGTAAAGGTGTTTTCGAGCTTCGATAGATTTGTACGATGACTTTCTGTACATTCTTATATTCCAGCTTGATCCCCAGTTGCTGTCCCGGATAAACCGTATTGTTTGTAGATGCGGATAAAGTAGGTTGTTCCAATTGCGCCAAGCGATTCTTTAAGATAGCCGTGCGAGGGTAACCGGAATATCGTTTGATACCCTCCTCGCATAGTTTCACCTCTTCCGCTTTGATAGAATCCCATTGGGTAGCGCGACGACGAGGTACGCGGCAGCCAGCGCGACATCTCGGCCAGCAAAGGCAGCATCCGCAATTTATCCAGGAGCGAATTTTTCGGCGTGACGGCCTGCTGCAACAAATCATCGAGCCGTCGCGTCAGTTCGTCGAGCGACTCCACGCCGAGCGCCATCGCCATCCGACGGTCGGAACCCATCATATTGGTCAGCACGGGAAACGGCGTCCCCGTCTGCTCGAACAACAGCGCCTTGCCGCCGTCCGGCTGCTTGGACATGCGGTCGGTAATCTCGGCGATCTCATACACCGGATCCACCGGCACGCTCACGCGCTGCAATTCGCCTTCCCGCTCCAGGCGGGCGATAAATTCACTCAGGTTGCGATACATAAATCCTTACATTGATTCTGCTCCGAAGTTTTCGAGGCATACAAAGTTAAAAAATAATCCGGCGAATCCGCCGGATTATCCCGATTATCGTTCCCGCCCGCAGAAGCGGCAAGCCGAAGCAACTACCGCAGGAACAGCAGCTCCCGGTACTTGGGCAGCGGCCACATCTGGTCGTCCACGATCTCCTCCAGGCGATCCACGTGTTTGCGGATCTGGTCGAAATAGACCGCCACCGTATCGTGGTACGCGAGCGCCTTCTCCCGCTGATCCTCGATCTTGTTGGCCACCTTGCGGGCTTCGATCATATCGTGGGTCAGTTGCTGGATCAGAGCCGTATGCTGCTGAATACGTTTGATGAGTTCGACATCGGCCGAAGCGTCGAGCCCCTGTCCGATTTGCGAAATCTTATAGACCTTATCCAGCAGCAGAGCTTCGTAACGCGAAGCGATCGGCACGATGTGGTTCATCGTCAGGTCGCCCAACACGCGGCCTTCGATCTGAATCTTTTTGGTATAGGTTTCCCACTTCACTTCGGTTCGGGCTTCGAGCTCCACCTTCGAGAGTACGCCCATGCGGGCGAACATCTCGACCGACGAAGGATCGAGGTAGCGGTCGAATACACGCGGCGCACAGGTTTCGCAATCGAGCCCCCGGCGTGCCGCTTCGGCCCGCCACTCCTCCGAATAGCCGTTGCCGTCGAAACGGATCGCCCGCGAAGAGCGGATCATACTCTTGAGCTCCTCGTAAATCGCCTTTTCCTTCCTGACTCCGGCCTCGATACGCGCATCCACGCGCTCGCGGAACGCCGTAAACTCGTCCGCCACTGCGGTATTGAGCACGATCATCGCCTCGGCGCAATTGTCCGAAGAACCGACGGCACGCAACTCGAAACGGTTGCCGGTAAACGCGAAAGCCGAAGTGCGGTTGCGGTCGGTATTGTCCCGCAACAAAGCCGGAATATGCGAAATGCCGCTCATCTTGAAGACGTTCTTGGCATTGAAGCGGATCGCCGAATCGCTGCGGCTGGCCTCGAGTTTATCCAGCACGGCCGAAACCTGCGTACCGAGGAAGGTCGAAATAATCGCCGGAGGCGCTTCGTTGGCCCCCAGGCGGTGGGAGTTGGTGGCGCTCATGATAGCCGCCTTCAGCAGGCCGTTATGCTTGTGCACGGCCGAAATCACATTCACCAGGAAGGTAATGAACTGCAAATTCTCCGATGCGGTTTTACCCGGACTGAGCAGATTGACGCCCGTATCGGTTCCCAGCGACCAGTTGTTGTGTTTGCCCGAACCGTTGATTCCCTTGAAAGGTTTTTCATGCAGCAACACCCGGAAATTATGACGGCGGGCAATCTTGTCCATGATGGTCATCAACAACTGGTTGTGGTCGTTGGCCAGGTTGCACTCCTCGTACACCGGAGCCAGCTCGAACTGATTGGGAGCCACCTCGTTGTGACGGGTCTTGACCGGAATGCCCAATTTCAGGCATTCGTATTCGAGATCGGCCATGAAGGCGATGACCCGCGTGGGGATCGCGCCGAAATAGTGGTCCTCTAACTGCTGGTTCTTGGCCGATTCATGCCCCATGAGCGTACGGCCCGTCAGCATCAGGTCGGGCCGTACGGCCCAAAGGCTTTCGTCCACCAGGAAATATTCCTGCTCCCAACCCAAATACTGAATCACCCGGTTCACCTCCTTGTCGAAGTAGCGGCACACCTCGGTCGCAGCCTTATTCACGGCCGAAATCGACCGCAGAAGAGGCACTTTATAATCGAGCGCCTCGCCCGTATAGGCGATGAAGACGGTCGGGATGCAGAGCGTACCGCCCACGATGAAGGCCGGCGAGGTGGGGTCCCACGCCGAATAACCCCGTGCCTCGAACGTGTTGCGGATACCGCCGTTCGGAAACGACGACGCATCGGGCTCCTGCTGGACAAGCACCTTGCCGGAAAATTCGTCGAGTACACCCCCGCAGCCGTCCGGCTCGGCAAAGGCGTCGTGCTTCTCGGCCGTACCGCCCGTGAGAGGCTGAAACCAATGCGTATAGTGGTCGGCGCCGTGGTCGAGCGCCCACTGGCGCATTCCGGCAGCCACGCCGTCGGCGACTTCGAGCGTCAGCGGCGTCCCCCGCTGCATCGTATCGAGCAGTTGGGCATAAACCGTCTTGTTGAGATACCGGCGCATGGCCTCGCGGCCGAATACCTTCGTACCGAAATACTCGGAAGGACTTCCCTCGGGAGCCTTCACTTCGACGGCTTTGTGATTGATGGCCGCCTCCACCATTTTGAATCGGAGCAATGACATGGGATCAATTCGAATTATGAACTCGGAATACCGTAAAACCCGTACATTTCCGCCCGGATGACGAACGGCATCCTTTCTGCGCACAAAGATAAATATTCGACACGACAAAAACGCACAAAAAACCACATCTCCCCAAAAAAATCGAATATTTTTCAAAAAAACCAATAAAAAAACAACTTTTCCCGAAAAAATAGCTTAAAAATTCATCACACCAGTCGATTTCAGACGTTATTTTGCGAAAAACAGCATTTTTCGCAAAATCATCCCATTCGTGATCCGGGCATTTCCGAAACCTCCGCCGGAAAGAGCCTTCGTTGGTACAAACCGGCTATTTTCCGCATTTCTTGCTTACAATCCGGCAATTATTTTATATCTTTACGGGCAGTTTAAAAGCAATTGAACATATTTCAATACTAATCTCTAATTTATTATGGCAACTACCAAACGTGAAAAGTTGTTTACCGAATTTCCGCCGGTTTCGACCGAGCAGTGGGAGGAGGTAATCAAGGCCGACCTCAAAGGTGCGGACTACGAGCGTAAATTGGTGTGGAAAACGCCGGAAGGTTTCAATGTCCGTCCCTACTACCGGGCTGAAAACCTCGCCGGACTGAAGTTCCTCGGCTCCGAAGCCGGGGTTTTCCCCTACGTGCGGGGCACCCGCGCCCACAACCGCTGGAAGATCCACCAGACGGTCATCGTCAATTGTCCCAAGGAGGCGAACGCCGTCGCGCTCAAGATCCTCAACGCGGGCGTCGATTCGATCGAATTCCAGATCGTTCCGGAGACCTTCTCCGCAGAAGATCTGAATACGCTGCTCAAGGATATTCATATCCCTGCAGTCGAAATTACCTTCAGCGGCAGTAAAACCGCCCATGTGGCAGAGTTGGTGATCGCGAAGATCGAAAAGGAGCAACTGCCTGCGGAAGAGGTGCACATCAATTTCTGCATCGACCCGCTGGTCAAGAAACTGACCTCGAAAGGCAGCTTCTGTTCGGAGAACGGTGCCAAGTGTTTCGAAAAGATCGCCGACCTGATTCGGAAAACCAAAGCCTACAAAGGTATCCGCGTAATCACGGTATCGGGCGAAATCTTCAGCAACGCCGGCTCGACAATCGTCGAGGCGCTCGCCTTCTCGCTCGCTGCCGGTCACGACTACCTGGTACGCCTGATGGATATGGGCTTCACGATCGAAGAGGCCGCCAAAAAGATCCGTTTCTCGCAGGCCATCACCTCGAACTACTTCATGGAAATCGCCAAATTGCGTGCAGGCCGTATGTTGTGGGCCAACATCGTGAAAGCCTATAACCCCGCGAAGAACTGCCCCTGCAAGATGTTCACGCACGCCGTGACCTCGACGTGGAACCAGACGGCATACGACCCCTACGTCAATATGCTGCGCGGCACGACCGAAGCGATGTCGGCATCGATCGCCGGCGTACACTCGCTCGAGGTGACTCCTTTCAACAAGGCATACGAAGATCCCAACGAATTTTCGATGCGCATCGCCCGCAACGTCGAACTGCTGCTCAAACACGAGTCGCACTTCGATCAGGTCGTCGATCCGGCCGGCGGTTCGTACTACATCGAAAACCTCACCGACTCGATCGCCAACGAGGCGTGGAAACTCTTCCGCGAAATCGAGGAGAAGGGCGGCTACACCGCAGCCTATGAAAGCGGCTTCATCGTAGAGCGCGTCAAGGCATCGGCCGCAGCCAAGGACAAGAACATCGCAACGCGCCGCGAAATCCTGCTGGGCGCCAACCAATACCCCAACTTTACGGAGGTCGCCGGCAAGGAGCTGACCGAAGCCGCCGTAACCCGCCCCGTGAGCGAAGGCAACACGCTGGCTCCCTATCGTGGCTCCATGGCATTCGAAGCCATGCGTCTGCACGTGGACCGCAGCGGCAAGGCGCCCAAAGCGTTCATGCTGACCTGCGGCAGCCTGGCTATGGCCCGTGCCCGTGCCCAGTTCTCCTGCAACTTCTTCGCATGCGCCGGCATCAAAGTAATCGACAACACGTTCTTCAAGTCGATCGAAGAGGGCGTCAAGGCCGCTCTGGAATCGAAAGCCGAGATCGTCGTAGTCTGCGCATCGGACGACGACTACGCAGAGGCGGCTCCCAAAGTGAAAGAGCTGCTCGGCGACAAGGCGATCCTCGTGGTTGCGGGCGCTCCGGCATGTATGCCCGAACTGGAAGCCCAGGGCATCAAGAATTTCATCAACGTCAAGAGCAACGTACTCGAAACACTGAAGTTCTACCTCAAAGAAATGGGTATCTAAAAAGCAAAAGTCATGAGAGCAAAATTTTCAGATTTAACATATGACGGAGGCGAGCAGAAGAGCTGCTGCGCTTCGAAAGGCTGCGGCCAAACCGAACCGTGGCTGACTGCCGAGCAGATACCTGTCAAGGGCTCCTACTCGGCAAAGGATCTGGAGGAGATGGAGCACCTGAACTATGCGGCAGGTATCGCACCGTTCCTCCGCGGCCCCTATTCGACGATGTACGTGATGCGTCCCTGGACCATCCGCCAATACGCCGGTTTCTCGACGGCCGAAGAGTCCAACGCATTCTATCGCCGCAACCTGGCTGCCGGACAGAAGGGTCTGTCGGTGGCATTCGACCTGGCGACACACCGCGGCTACGACGCCGATCACCCGCGCGTAGTGGGCGACGTCGGTAAGGCCGGCGTGTCGATCTGTTTCTCATGTGATGAAAGGGATTGAGTGGATTTTAAAGGAAAGAAAGAAGTATGGGATCCGAATTGTGAATATTTCTGTCGGTACGAATCCCGGACTTGCAAAAAAACAAAAAGAACTGCTGCTTGATGCAGTGGAACTGCTCTGGGATACCGGTCTTACCGTTGTTGTCTCTGCCGGAAACTACGGACCGGAGGAGGGAACGGTGGCAGTTCCGGGAAACAGCAGAAAAGTGATTACGGTAGGCGTGCCTGACAGCAATCTTCCGTATTCGAGAAAAAGCAGGAAGAGTCTGAATTATTCGGGAAGAGGACCGACGGGAGAATGCGTTGTAAAACCGGATGTTTTTGCACCTGGAACAGGAGTTGTAAGCTGTAACAGTATGTATGGAATGTCGGGAGAACATCCTTATATAATGAAGACGGGAACGTCTATGGCGGCTCCGGTTGTCTCGGGAGCCGCTGCCTGTCTGTTGTCAAAGTACCCTGATATGACAAATGTGGAAATAAAATTAAAGTTAAGAGAGTCATGTGTGAAAATGAAAGGGACAGAATCAGGATGGGGAATGCTTCATGTAGGGAGATTGTTAGGCTGTGATAAAGTGTAAAGAAAAAACACTTGACACCATCTTGCGTTTCGTGTATGATAGCAGAGGTGAAGATAATGAATAAGTTTTTAGAGCAGGCATTATTGTTTGATTTCTACGGGGAATTGCTTACAGATCATCAAAAGGAGATTTATGAGCAGTTCGCGCTGGAAGATCTTTCGCTCAGTGAGATTGCTGAGATGAAGGGGATCAGCCGCCAGGGTGTACATGATCTTGTGAAGCGGTGTCAGAAGACACTGGAAGGATATGAGATGAAGCTTCATCTTGTAGAGAAGTTCCTTTCCGTGAAGGAGAAGGTCAGTAAGATTGATGATACACTTGCAGAGTGGGAACGCGAGAAGAATGACCCGGAAGAGATGGTGAAGCGGATCCGTAAGATTGCGGATGCGATCATAGAGGAGTTATAGAATGGCATTTGACAGCTTAAGTGAAAAACTTCAGAATGTATTTAAGAACCTGCGAAGCAAGGGAAGACTGACAGAGGATGATGTTAAGGCAGCTCTGAAGGAAGTTAAGATGGCGCTTCTTGAAGCAGATGTTAACTTCAAGGTTGTTAAGGGCTTCATTAAGGATGTTCAGGAGAGGGCTGTTGGTCAGGATGTGATGAACGGACTGAATCCGGGACAGATGGTGATCAAGATCGTTAATGAAGAGCTGGTTAAGCTTATGGGATCTGAGACAACAGAGATCAAGCTTCAACCGGGCAGTGCGATCACAGTAATCATGATGGCAGGTCTTCAGGGAGCAGGTAAGACAACAACAACTGCAAAGCTTGCAGGAAAGTTTAAGTTAAAAGGTAAGAAACCACTTCTGGTAGCATGTGATGTTTACCGTCCGGCTGCAATTAAGCAGTTGGAGATCAACGCAGAGAAGCAGGGCGTAGAGATGTTCTCCATGGGAGACAAGAATAAGCCGGCGGATATTGCGAAGGCAGCAGTTGAGCATGCAGCAAAGAATGGTAACAATATTGTGATCCTTGATACTGCAGGACGTCTTCATGTAGATGAAGATATGATGGCAGAGCTTCAGGAGATCAAGGAAGCTGTGGAAGTTCATCAGACCATCCTGGTTGTCGATGCGATGACCGGACAGGATGCGGTGAATGTAGCAAGTTCCTTTAACGATAAGATTGGAATCGACGGTGTGATCGTCACAAAGCTTGACGGAGATACACGAGGCGGTGCTGCATTGTCTATCAAGGCAGTGACAGGAAAGCCGATCCTTTATGTCGGTATGGGAGAGAAGCTTTCAGATCTGGAGGACAGAATGGCATCCCGAATTCTGGGAATGGGAGATGTCCTTTCCCTGATTGAGAAGGCAGGCGCTGAGCTTGATGAAGAGAAAGCCAAGAAGATGGCTGATAAGATGAAGAAAGCTCAGTTTGACTTTGAAGATTATCTTGACAGTATGGAACAGATGCGTAAGATGGGCGGTTTGTCCAGCATCATGGGAATGCTGCCTGGAATGGGTAATCTCGGAGGTAAGATGCCTGATCTTGATTCCGAAGAGAATGAGAAGAAGATGGCTCAGATGGAAGCAATCATCTACTCCATGACTTTGGAAGAGAGAAGAAACCCGGATCTGCTGAATCCATCCAGAAAGCACAGAATTGCCAAGGGTGCAGGTGTGGATATCGCAGATGTGAAC
>ENA-UPWM01001301-UPWM01001301.1-human-gut-metagenome-genome-assembly--contig:-NODE-1301-length-11035-cov-8.764829_pt1 | contig 11035 bp, 10 predicted proteins | sample MGYA00250051_ERZ773379 | MGnify/ENA primary metagenome ERZ773379 (study PRJEB29103, sample SAMN06112020) | human gut metagenome | biome: human gut; feature: ankylosing spondylitis patient; material...
CCCACGAATAGAATTCTGAAGCCAGTTCGTCTTCTTCGCCTCCCAGATTGGCTGTAGCCCACTTCGTACCGGATGGATACATTTTGAAAGAAGCGCCCCAGCTCCACCAACAGCCGCAAAATATACTGAACCATTGCGTACAATTGCATCAATTACCGCCTGATTTCTTTTTCCTTTTCCTATCATAGCGCCAAGTCCAAGGTCCAGGAGCTGAGGTGCGTATTTATCCATTCTGCTTGCTGTCGTAGGTCCTGCCGAGCCAATTGGGCGTCCTTCTCTTGCCGGTGATGGTCCCATGTAATAAATCACCTGACCTTGAATATCAATTGGAAGTTCCCCACCTTCCTGTAAAATCTCATACATTCTTTTATGCGCCGCATCTCTTGCTGTATAGACCGTTCCTGTAAGATAAACATAGTCTCCTGCCTTCAGTGTTGCCACGGTCTCTTTCTTCATTGGTACTGTTATATGCTTGTCCATTTTACTTTCCTCTTTCACTTAGCTTGTTGAATTAAATTGTACGGATCACATGACGATTTACATGACAGCAAATATTAACCGCCACCGGAAGTCCCGCAATATGTGTTGGATAAGTATTAATATTCACCGCAAGTGCTGTTGTTGTCCCTCCAAGTCCACCAGGTCCGATACCAAGGCTATTTATTTTTGTAAGGAGCTCTTCTTCCAACTCTTTTACGTATTCAATTTCTGAATGTGATCCAACTTCACGTGTCAGAGCTTCTTTGGCCATCAAAGCACATTTTTCAAATGTACCACCAATTCCAACACCAACCACCATTGGCGGGCATGCATTCGGTCCGGCATCTTTTACCGCTGTAAGAACCGCATCTTTTACACCTTCGATTCCTTCTGACGGTTTCAACATAAATACACGACTCATATTCTCGCTTCCGAAACCTTTCGGTGCTACTTTTATCTTTACCTGGTCTCCATCTACAATTCTTGTATGCAGAACTGCCGGAGTGTTATCCTTTGTATTCTCACGGATCAACGGATCTCCAACAACTGATTTACGAAGATAACCTTCTACATAGCCTTGACGTACCCCTTCATTTACCGCATCTTCCAATGCTCCTCCTTCAAGATGAACATCCTGTCCAATCTCAAGAAATACTACTGCCATTCCTGTATCCTGACAAATCGGAATCATATCCTCTCCTGCAATCTTCAAATTCTCTTGCAGCTGTTCCAATATCTGTTTTCCAAGTGGTGCTTCCTCATTCTTTTCGGCACATTTCATTGCCTCTGCCATATCTGGTGACAGAAAATGATTTGCTTCAATGCACATTTCTTTGATGTTTTTTGTTATTTCTTCTACACGTATTGTCCGAATCATTTCTTCTATCTCCCTCTTCTTTGAAACAGGTACGCAAGCGCAATGCAAGCGTACCTGTATTTTTTATATCTCAAATTCAATTTTTCTGCCTGTTCGATGGTACTGGTGATATCTCACTCCTGCTGCATCCATCATTCGTTTTGATGCTTTCACTCCCGTTGTATCCGCGTATTTGTCACAATCATAAATAACTTCTTTAATTCCTGCCTGAATAATTGCTTTTGCGCATTCATTGCATGGAAAAAGAGATACGTAAAGTTTTGCTCCCGCAAGACTTCCGCCATTGTAATTCAAAATTGCATTCAATTCACTATGTGTTGTATATACATATTTTGTCTCTAACGGATCTTCGCCTTCGCGCGCCCATGGAAATTCATCATCAGAACATCCCATCGGAAGACCATTATATCCCATGGAAAGAATCTTGTTATCCTGACTTACGATACAACAGCCAACCTGTGTATTCGGATCTTTTGATCGCATTCCGGAAAGCATTGCTACGCCCATAAAATATTCATCCCACGATAAATAATCTGTTCTTTTATCCGACATTATTCTTCTCCTTTTGCATATGAATTCAGTTTGTCTGCAAGTTTATCTATAAGCCCTGTGAGTATCTCAAAGCATTCTCCATACGCTGTCAGGGGCTTTCCATAAGGATTTGGAAGTTCTTCTGATACTCCAACAAATTCATTTATTGTATATACATTTTTTACGTTTTCATAATCCGAAAGAACTTTGTTCTTAATTGTCTCATTCAATGTCAATACAAGTGTATCTCCTTGTAGATTGCTGCCATCAAACTGCTTTGACACATGATTTTCCAACGTCATCTGCGCGCTCTTCATAATTGCCTCTGCCTTCTGGTTTACCGGTTCAGGGAAAAGCACAACCAGTCCGCCGGATTCAATAATATACTCTTGCTCAAGATCCTGGTGACATAGTAATTCTGCCGCCATTGGTCCTACTGCCGAATCTGCCTCGCTGACAAAAATCACTCTGCGATACTTCTGCTTCTTTGTGATCTCTGTTGCCTGCAAGTGCATATGTCCTGCCGCCTTTTCAAGACGATTCATAATTGCCTTTCCTATTCCGTTCATAGCAAAAGATTCACTATAAATCAGATCAACGTCTTCTTCATCAAATTCGCGAAGCACACGATAGAGGTTTCTTGCAATGGTATTCTCATTCTCACGGGTTCCTATATTCTTCACAATCCCATAATTATAGAACTGAACTGTTTCCCCCGTTGCAATGATTCCGACTTCCTTTCCTTCCCTGTGCGCGGCATAGGCAAGCTGACGAATTGCAAGAATCTCTTCTCTTATATTTCCTTCCACAATCATCATTTTCGCCTTTGGTGCATAATGTCGGTACTTCATTCCCGGAGCTTTTGGCGCCTGCTTGCTTTCACTGTTAACCAATGTCTCATCAACACTGACCGGTCCAATTACCTCTTCAAACATATCCGCTGTAATTGCACCCGGGCGTAAAATCATCGGCGGCTCTACCGTCATGTCAAGAATTGTGGATTCCAGTCCGATATCTACCGCACCTCCATCCAGGATCATATCAATCTTACCTTCCAGATCCACCCGCACATGCTCTGCTGTTGTCGGACTCGGACGTCCGGATGTATTCGCACTCGGTGCTGAAACAAATCCACCTGCTGCCCGGATCAATGCCGCTGCAATTGGATCACTTGGCATACGAACTGCAACCGTATCTAATCCTCCGGTTGTCCCGTAAGGTACACTCTCACTTTTTTCAAATATCATCGTCAGCGGACCTGGCCAATGAGCGTTTCAAGATGCTGTTCGGTCGTAAAGCGGTCGCCTTCGTAAAGCGTGTTGGTTTCCACGATCACGGAGTCAGGCACCGTGGCCTGGAACGCTTTCACCATGTCTCGGGGCAGAATGTTGGGACCGTTCTTTTCGCCGGTGTGCAGCTTAATGGCCACCTTGCCGTAGATGCCTTCGTTGATGCGTTCATAGAGATCGATCAGCGTCTGCGCGTCGATCTTGCGCGAGAAATACACCTTGGCTTTTGCGCCAGGCGCATCGGCCGCAACCTTCTTGCAGGCCGCCACCGGGGCCTGGCCCATCGTTTCAGTCGTTGTCATCTTCTTACCTTCCTTTGCCGCCGTTGCCGCCAACGGCGAAACTGCCGTCACGGCACCGGCCGCAACGCCTTTGAGCAAATCGCGTCGCGATAGCCCGTGTTCGTCACAACATGCGTATCGGCTCATGTCAGTAGCCTCCGAAACAGAAAATTCCATTGCACCATTATCGAACCGCCAGCGGCAGCCCGCATTGCACAAAACATGCAAACACGCGTGCGAAATTCTCAGCTTTTCTGCTCCTTAAATCCGCATTGAAGCGCATCGATCAAGCGCTTGTATTCGGCCTTGACCTGCTGCTCGGTGCATCCCATCAGGACGGCGTCGTCAAGCACATCCTGCAGCAGCGCTTTCACCTCCTCCCAGTTTTCTTCGAGCACCTTTACCTTTTCCGTGCAAGAGACGGTGCTGCCGTCGGCTTTGAGCCAGCGCTCGGGCGGCGCCGTGGTCAGTTCTTCCTTCTGATGCATTTGCTGACAAAAATTTTGTTTTCCGATGCGCGTCGGTCCCCGGCCATCGCTCGATTCGACACAAGCAACCGTCGCCGCGCGGTTAAAATCAGACATCTGTAAATGATAGGAAATTGCGGCGCGTTGTGCTTTGTCGCCAAGTCGCGCCTTTCTTTCGTCTTTGTGTCTTGCCATGGATATTCTGCACAGTCTGACCTCCGCCTTTAATCCGAAAGCCGTCGCCGTCGTCGGCGCAAGCGACCGCCCCGGCAGCCGAGGCTCTTTTGTTTGGAGCGGCGTGATGAACGGCAGACGAGTGCACGAAGCCTATCCCGTCAACCCGAAGTACAAGTACATCGGTGTGACGTCGTGTTGGCCTTCTCTTTCTGAAGTCCCCGCCAAGATTGATCTGGCCGTCATCGCCACGCCCTCGTCCAAGATCGAAGGGTTGCTCAAAGAGTGCAAAAAGCTGGGCATTCCCAACGTACTGATCACCCCCGGCGATGAAGAGCTCACAGCCGACCGTCGCTGGCGCGAACACATCGCGCAGATGGCACGAGAGGCCGGCATTCGCATCATCGGCCCCGATTCGATGGGCATCATGCGCCCGAGCATCGGCTTGAACGTCAGTTATTGGCCGCGTCTTGCGCAGACCGGCTCCATCGGGCTGCTTTGTCAGTCGGGCGCCGTCACGGCATCCGTACTCGAGTACGCCGAGCGCTCCGGCATCGGCTTTTCCACCGTCATTTCCTCAGGCCTTGAAAGCGAAGTGTCGCTCGCGGAAATGATTGACTTTTTGGTGGCAGACCCACAAACCGAAATCATTGCGCTTCACGTCGAAGCGTTGCGTCACCCGAGAAGTTTCTTCTCCGCGCTTAAAAATGCCGTGCGTCTAAAGCCCGTAATCGTACTCAAGGCCGGCCGAGGCACCAACGCTCGGCGCCTTGCGTGCGCACGCCTTGCCACGGCCGCCAGCGACGAAGCCGTCTTTGACGCGGCCATTGCGCGCGTGGGCGCCATCCGTTGCGACAAGCTCGAAGAGTTCGTCACCACACTCGAAGTATTCTGCACGGACAAGAATCCGCGACAAGGGCGCCTGGCAATGCTCGGCACGGGCCTGGGCTTTGCGCTGCTCACGGCCGATGCGGCCGACGCCGAAGGCATTGCCTTTGCCAACTTCTCGATGCAGACGGAAAAAACCCTTGCCAAAATCTGCAACGCCAAGCTCGGCGTCACTAACCCTCTGGCAATAGCCGCCGACGCCGATGCAGAATTCTTCGCGCAAGCGCTCACGGCGTGCCTCGACGACGACAACGTCGACGGCGTCGTGGTCACCCTTTCCCCCACGGCCGCCAACGCCACACCGCGTACCACGCAGCTTTTAGCCAATGCCGCCAAGGCTTCCTTTAAGCCCGTCGTTGTGTGCTGGGCCGCGCCCTTTGCCGAAAGCCTGATGCATTCGAGCTTCAAGCGCTGCGGCTTGCCGTGCGTAGCAACGCCGCAGCTCGCCGTGCGCGCCTTTGCCAATCTGGCCCGTTACGAGAATCTCAAAAAGCAACGCCTGCAGCCGCCTTCCGAAACGCTCACTGCGGGCAAACCCGATCTTGCCGCCGCGCGACGCATCGTCAAGCAAGCTAAGGCTCAACAGCGCTTCATTCTCTCGGACAACGAAACGACCGAACTGCTGCAAAGCTTCGGGATCACTTCTCTGGCCTGCACTTTCGCACCTGGCGAGAACGAGGCGGCCGCCGCCGCGCGACGTATCGGCTTTCCCGTGGCCGTCAAGATTTCGGCCGAGGGCATTGCGCACAAGACCGATACGGGCGGAGTCATTCTCAACCTGATATCAGAGTCCGAAGTGCGCGAAGCGTTCAACACCGTGCGTGATCGCTGTGCTCAACGCGCTCCCATGGCACTCTTTAAGGGCGTATTTGTGCAGAAGATGGCCCATAGCGAACGTCTGCGCGAAGTGTGCATCCGCGCTGCCACCGACCCCGTACTCGGCGCTGCGATCAGTTTCTCGGCCGGCGGCCGCACCGGCGAGATTTTCACGGAACGTACGGTGGAACTTGCGCCGCTTACCGAACCTCAGGCACGTCGCATGATCCGACGTCACCCGGTCTACAAAGCGTTGGGCGACTTCCGCGGCATGCCCGCAGCCAACGAAGACGCACTCGTAGCGACACTTCTTAAGATTTCCGCTCTGATGTGCGAAATTCCGGCCGTGGCTGAAATCTCCGTCAATCCGCTCGTCATTGACGATCAACTGGCGGTGTCGCTCGACGCCGGCGTGGCGCTGTGCGCCCGCAGCGACGAGCCCGACGCGCGATACTCGCATATGCTGATGCAGCCCGCACCGATCACTTCTGGCGAAGAATTCACAAGCCGCGGCGGTCTGATGCGCATCCGCAGCATCCGTCCTGAAGACTTCGCCGCCGAAAAGCGCCTGCTGCAACGACTCTCGCAAAAGAGCGCTTATCTGCGCTTTCACAAGGACGCGACCGATGTCACTGACAACGAAATCATCGGCTTTACGGACTTCGATCGCGAACGTGAAGCAGCTTTCGTCATCACCGACGCAGGCGCTTCCATTGAAAAGCCTGAAATTCACGCCGTCGGTCGCCTCACAAAAGCCCCCGATTCCGACACGGCCGAATTCGGCATCGTGGTGGAAGACAAATTCCAGCGCGCCGGTTTTGGAGCCATCCTGATGCAACAGCTAGAAAACGAGGCCCGTAGCCGCGGCGCTCGCCTCCTCTCGGGGTGGGTTCTCAAGGGCAACGACGCCATGGCGGGGCTTATGAGCCGCCGCGGCTATCGCGCGGCAGATTGTCCGGAAGACGCCTCAATGCTCATTTATTCGCTCGAACTCGGATCGAACAGATAAAACCACCCCAAGCCCACGAAAGGATTTCTTTTCATGCCTTTGAATCAAGTTCTTGAACAGCGTGTTCTCACCGTTGAAATCTCGCGCCCGGAAAAACGCAATACGCTCGACGCCAAAACGCTGGAAGAATTCACCGCACTTCTGGCCAATGCCGAAGCTGACGACAACGTGCGAGTGATTGTCATCACGGCCCAGCCCGGCATCTTCTGTGCGGGCGGAGACCTCAAGGAGCAGCTTGAAAACCCGAGCGCTTCGTCCGACTCTCCTGCCGGCCGCTTCATCACGCAACTGCAAACGATGACCAAGCCCATGATGGCCTGCGTCGAGGGACCGTGCGTGGGTTTCGGCACCACGATTCTTTATTACTGCGACCTCGTCTACGCCGGCGCAAGCAGCCTCTTTTCCCTGCCCTTTACAGCACTCGGCCTCACGCCGCGCTTCGGCGTGTCGTACCTCGCCGTGGCCGCTGCAGGGCTGCACAAGGCCGCCGAAAAGATCCTGCTCTCCGAACCCATTACCGCACAGGAAGCACTTCAGATGGGAATGGTAAGCGGCGTCTTTGAAGACGATGCAGTGCGCGCGCAGACGCTTGCCCGCGCTCAGCGCCTGGCCAAGCTTTCGCCCGTTGCCGTGCGCTCCTCCAAAGAGCTCCTGCGTCTGGCCATGAACAAGTGCATTGAAGCCGTGCGCGAACGCGAAGCCTCAGCCTTTGAAGCGGCGGCCGCCACACCCGCTGCCAAAGAAGCCTGTGCGGCCTTCCTCGAAGGACGCAAGCCCAATCTGGACTAAATTTCTCTGCCACAAAAGTCTGAAGGCCATTCTCGAACTTCCGCCGAGAATGGCTTTCTTCATTTCAGGCCAACTTGTCGGTCTTACTTGACCGTTTCAACGTTGAGATACTGCTCATCGGTCACGGGTTCCATCCAGTTGACGTTCTTGCCCTGCGGGTCATATCCCGTGATCGTCATCTGAACCATACGCTGATCCGGAGCGGCACCGTGGAAGTGCTTGACGCCCTTGGGGCAGACGACCACGTCACCCTTCTTGAGAACGCTCACCTTCTGGCCGTACACGCCAGAGCGACCCTCGCCCTCGGCGATGATGAGCACCTGACCGGTCGGATGGGTGTGCCAGAAGGAACGGGCACCGGGCTCAAAAATCACGTAGGCCCCCGCCACCGGCATGCCCGGAAGCTGATCCGAAAGCGCCTGAATCTTCACCTTGCCCGTAAAGACCTTGTTGCCGCCGTCAACCACCGCCAAGTCCTTGGCGCGTGTCACCAGCTGAGAGCCTTCCGGGATATCGGCCGCTGCCGCAGAACCGGCCATCAAAACTGCGCAAGCCAGAGCGAGAGAAACCTTCAACATTGCTATCTCCTTGTTCTTCTTAGGAAAACTTTGTGTTTTCAATTGTGCCTGCAGCCGTCGCCAATATCCAATACTTATTTAGGATGCTTTTTCATGCAAAAATGACATATTCGCTTCCGTTGGAGCTCGATCATGAACACAAAGGTGCTGAAAACGTTTCTGACGATCTGCCGCGTCGGCAGCATCACCAAGGCCGCGCAGCTGCTTTATATCTCTCAGCCCGCGTTAAGCCGTCAGATCCAGGACCTCGAAGAGGAGCTCGGTTGCAAGCTTTTCGACCGATCCAAGCGCCAGCTATCACTCACCGAAAGCGGTTTTCTGCTGCAGCAACGCGCGCAGGAAATTCTCAATCTCGATGAGCGCACCAAAAAGGAACTGCGCGAGAACTCGGGGTTTCTTTCAGGCGAACTGCGCATCGGCTGCGTCGAATCAAGTGCCGTGCGCTTTCTTGCGGACAAGTTCCAGGCGTTTCGCGCCGCCTATCCGCAGGTGCAGTTTGAGCTTTATTCGGCCGACGGCGACGACATCCGTAGCGCGCTCGATCACGACCGCATTGACATGGGCATTCTTCTCGAACCTGTTGAAGCAGCCAAATACGATGCCATTGATCTGCCGGTCGCCGACCGCTGGGGCATCGTGGTGCGTGACGACTCACCCGTTGCATTGCATCCCTTCGCCAACGGCCAGACGATTTCCTCTCTGCGTATGATCTTGCCGCGCCGCGCAATCGTTCGAACCGAGATCAAAACGTGGTTTTCAGAGCTCGTCAAGGATGAGACCGTGGTGATGTACCACAACCTGCCGAGTCTGTCACTGCATTTCATCCGCTCCGGCATCGGTGACGCGCTTTTATGCGTGGAAGGTTCCTACGGCATCCGCCCCACTCCGGGCCTTCGGTTCGTGCCGCTCGCTCCGGAACGTCTGGCGCGCCACAAGTTCGTGCGGCGCAAGAACCATCGGCTTTCCAAAGCCGGCGAAATCTTCTGGTCTCAGTTGCAAAATCACGACCTCTGATTTCATGCAATTTGTGCATGAAAAATCATTAAAAATTAGTCTTTGACATAGCTTTTTGTTTCGGGAGATACTTTTTTGCAACCCATTGATTTCACTGTTGCAAAGGAGTTTCTCATGACTGCCACGACAAATCGCCGCCACCTGTTGGGCGGCCTCGGAGCACTTGCCGCCACGGCGTTTGTTCCGTCCGCACAGGCTGCTTCCGGCCAAAAGCCCCGCGTCGTCGACATCCCCGACATCGTACAGATGCGCACGCTCGGGTCAGGTGCCGCGGCCATGCACGTCACGGCTCTTGGCTTCGGCTGTATGGGCATGAGCTATCACCGCAGCGAAACACCCGATGCGACCATGCTCAAACGCGTGGTGGCCCAAGCCTACGATCTCGGCGTCAACTTCTTTGATACCGCCCAGGTCTACGGCCGCGTGCGCGCCCAAAACGAAAAATTCGTGGGACAAGCGATCGCGCCGTTTAAGAACCGCATTCAGGTCGCCACCAAATTCGGCTTCGTGTTCGATGAGCACGAAAAGAAAATCGAAGGACGCTTTGACAGCCGCCCTGAAAACATCCGTCGTGTCTGTGAAGAGTCCCTGAAAAACCTCGGCATTGAGGCCATCGATCTCTTCTACCAGCACCGATTCGACCCGGCCGTTTCGGTCGAGGACGTTGCGGGTACCGTCGCCGACCTCATCAAGGAAGGCAAGGTAAAGCACTTCGGCATGTGTGAAGTGGGTCCCAACACAATCCGCGCCGCACATAAGGAATGCCCGGTGACGGCTATTCAGAGCGAATATCACCTCATGTGGCGCGAGCCCGAAACCAAAGTGTTCCCCGTGCTGCAGGAGCTCGGCATCGGCTTTGTGTCCTACAGCCCGCTCAATCGAGGCTTTCTGGGCGGTACCGTCAACGAGTACACGCAGTTTGACGTCACCAACGACAACCGTCACACGCTGCCGCGCTTTACTCCGCAGGCTCTGCGCGCCAACTACCGCATCGTCGAAGTGCTCAATCACTTCGGTCGTACGCACGGCATGACCTCCTCGCAAATCGCCCTGCTGTGGATGCTCGACAAGGCCGACTGGATCGTTCCGATTCCGGGCACCACAAAACTTTCGCACCTGGAGGAAAACCTGCGCTCGCTCGACTTCAAGGTAAGCCGCACTGAGTGGACCGAACTGGAAAAGCAAGTGGCCGCCGTTGACATCGTCGGCGACCGTTACCCCGCCGAACAACAAAACCAAATCAACTCGAACTGATCTCTCCGGCACGGGCCGCTGCCGATCCCGTGTGACGGCCCGATCGGTCTTGTATAAGAATTCGGCATCGCGCCGCGTAACGATTCGGCATTGGACAGCGGGCGTGCTCTGCCGCTACGCTTTTTGCAAACACTCAATCACATTGTCGGAAAAGGCTGCAAGATGAAGAATGAACGCTCTCGTCAAACGCCGGGTACCGGGCTCACCCGCCGACAGTTTGCGCTCTATTCGGGCGCAATCGCCGCACAGTTTCTGCCCCTTTCCTCCATCCGCGCGGCCGAACCGGCTTTACCCCGCGTCTACTACGCCAAAAACGTCACCGCGGAAAACTTTGTTGCCGTTTTTGAAAGGTTGAGAGCCGAAGCGGGCCTTACATCCGTCAAAGGGCGCATCGGCATCAAGCTGCACGGCGACGAGGTGCACGTCAACCGCGCACTGTGGCAGACGCTGCAGGCGAATCTGCCCGGAAGCTTCTACGTTGAAGGCAATTGGGCCTCAACCTACACCTCCGGGCGAGGCAACACGCAGGGTAATCTGGATGCGATCGCCTCACAAGGCGTTCCCCGCGAACAGATCGACATTCTCGAC
>ENA-UPWM01001303-UPWM01001303.1-human-gut-metagenome-genome-assembly--contig:-NODE-1303-length-11028-cov-4.652908_pt1 | contig 11028 bp, 10 predicted proteins | sample MGYA00250051_ERZ773379 | MGnify/ENA primary metagenome ERZ773379 (study PRJEB29103, sample SAMN06112020) | human gut metagenome | biome: human gut; feature: ankylosing spondylitis patient; material...
TCTCCCCCTTCTGCACCTGAAAGGTGTCGTCCCGCAGCGCCGGGATCTCCAGCGTTCCGGTGTGGTAGATCTTGCTGACCTTTTCAAATTCCACAAAAGCCATTGTGACCTCCTCGCTTCTCCAGAATGTTTCTTCTATTATACAATTCCGATTCCGGATTATCAATGGACAAACTCTGAACTTTTAGAGAAAATACGTAAAAATTGGACACTTCCCCCATTTTCCTGACAGTCTGTGGACATCGTATGGACCTGCAAGGGAGCCGCTTTCCGTCCGTTTTTCTCCTCTGGACGCCCCGGTTGCTTCCGGGGTGCCATCTTCCTTTGGGAACAGACATCTCTTCTTAGGACGCATGGGCAGGATATGTATATTCTGCATAAAATCCATCTGCACCTATCAATCTATTTTTACGTATGTGCATCTTTACACTACTTCGCTAAAGTGTTAAAATATATCCATCGTCAGCGGGACAACCAGTCGCTGTGAATAAGCGACCGGGAGCATATGGTCAATCGGAACCGCAAACTACGGGAGCGGCTGCCCGGTGCCATGCGATAGACCGTAGAAAGACGAGAGAGACAGCTTTGATCCATGCGGTTTCGTTAGAAATGAGGTTTTGGTATGGAGCGACACCATCGATAACAGATAGAAAGCACAGGCGCCCCAAAAGTGGGGCAGCCTCCGGCGGGGCAGCTTCCATAGCACCCTCGTTGCCCCAAGGAAACCGGTGAAAATCTCGGCGGCGGTTCTTGATAAAGGCCCGCAGAGAGGAAACCTGCGAAAATCCCAATCGGGCGGCGGTGAGGGCTGCGGAAGCCTGCCGACGAAAAACAACGGCAAAAGGCCCGATAGCGTTGCGGTCCACGGAAAACGGCGGTGGAAACCAACGGTGAAAGGTCCCATAGGACTGCGGTGAGGACGGTCGAAAGCAACAGAAAACGGCGGTGGAAATCGGCAGCGGGACTTGCAAGTTCCGGAAAAGTAAGCGATAATAGTGCAAGACTCATGATGCCCAGCACAGGATTTGGGCTGTCCGTCACAACACCGTTCCGTACAACGTTCCGCCGAGACAGCCTGATGGAGTGTGGGCTGAACCGATATCATGCGGCACGGCGCAGGGTACTCCCTCATTCGAGCAGCGCATCCCTTACTCCGGTGCGGCTGATCAGACATCAAGACGGAGTAACCGAGAGCAGGCTGAACCGGCATTTTGCATCGCAGAACATCCCCCGCACAGCGCCGGTAAATGCGGCGCAGCATGAGCCACCTCACACAATACAGCGTGGCCCCACACAGCGCATCATCTAACACAATACATCTGTTACAACACATCCGTGTACCATATCAAGGAGGATATTCCCATGAAAAAGTTCAAGCAGCTTCTGTGTCTGGCGCTGGCACTGACCATCAGTGCCTCCCTGCTGGCCGCCTGCGGCCAAAAGGACAACGGCGGAAGCAAGGATTCCGACGAAAAGGTCCTGACCTACGCCGTGGAGGGCGGCTCCGCCGGTGAAGAGATCGCTCTGGAGAAGGGCTGGAAGGTCACCACGCTGGAGGATCAGGCCGCCGCCCTGATGGAGGTGGCCTCCGGCACCTCCGACGCCGCCATCATCGATCTGCTGATGGCCGGGGCCATGATCGGTGAGGGTACCAGCTACCCCGATCTCACCTACACCGACAGGCTCACCGAGGAGGAGTACGGCATCGGCTGCCGCAAGGGCTCCGATCTGGCGCAGTACATCAACTGCGTGCTGGGCGATGCCTATCAGAGCGGAACCATGCAGAAGCTGGCCCAGCAGTACGGCATCACCGAGGAACTGCTGGTCCCACAACAGGAGAGCACCTTCACCACCGGAGAGGACAGTGACGTCAGCTATATCCAGCAGAAGGGTACGCTGGTGGTGGGCATCACGGAGTTCGCCCCCATGGACTATAAGGATGAAAATGGCCAGTGGATCGGCTTTGACGCAGACCTTGCCAAGCTGGTGGCGGAGCGTCTGGGTGTGGAAATTCAGTTCGTGGTCATTGACTGGGGTCAGAAGATCAATGAGCTGGACAGCAAGGCCATCGACGTGGTGTGGAACGGCATGACCCTCACCGACGGCGTTACCAGCGCCATGGCCTGCACCAACGCCTACTGCAAGAACGCACAGGTCGTGGTGGTGCGTGGTCAGTAAATAACGACCAGAATGCCGCTGCGGGGGCTGTCCGCCGCAGCGGCATTTTTTATGGCGGCCCGTGAAAAGGGCGGCCTGTGAAATCTGAGTGTAAGGAGTTCTTCCCATGTTCTGGTCTGTGACACTGTCCCTGCGGGAGGGGCTGCGTGAGGTGGTGAAGCTGTTCGCCCTGACGCTGGTATTCTCTCTGCCGCTGGGGCTGGCGGTGACCTTCGGCTCCATGAGCAAGTGCCGTCCGGTCAGCTGGTTTTTTAACGTTCTGGTGTGGATCGTCCGGGGAACACCCCTGATGCTGCAGCTGATCCTGATTTTCTACGGCCCCGGCATCTGGCTGGGCCACAACATCTGGGGCAGCCAGCGGATGCTGGCGTGTACCGTGGCCTTCGTGCTGAACTACGCCTGCTACTTCTCCGTCATCTACCGGGGCGGCATCGAGGGCGTGCCTGCCGGGCAGCGGGAGGCGGGAGAGGTACTGGGCCTCACCCGCAGGCAGATCTTCTTTAAGATCACCCTGCTGCAGATGGTGAAGCGCATTGTGCCGCCTATGTCCAATGAGATCATCACGCTGGTGAAGGACACCTCGCTGGCCCGCATCATCTCCATCATGGAGCTGACCAAGGTGGGCGAGAGCTACATCAAGGCGCAGGGCATCACATGGCCCCTGTTTTACACGGGGGTATTCTATCTGGCCTTTGTGGGGCTGCTGACACTGCTGTTCCGGTACATCGAGCGCAGGCTCAGCTATTTTCGGTAAGGAGGGGGTACTATGGCGATCCTGGAGGTGGCGCAGCTGGAGAAAAGCTTCGGCGGTACCAAGGTCCTGCGGGACATCAGCTTTTCGCTGGAGGAGGGACAGGCTCTGTCCATCATCGGCTCCTCCGGCAGCGGAAAGACCACGCTGCTGCGGTGCCTGAACTTTTTGGAGACACCGGACAGCGGCCGCATCGCCGTCCGGGGACGGAATCTGCTGGACGGGAGCCTGTCCCCTCAGGAGCGGCGGCGGAACCGGCTGCACTTCGGGCTGGTATTTCAGGATTTTAACCTGTTCCCCCAATACACGGCGCTGGAGAATGTAACGCTGGCCCGGCGGCTGCTGGCCAAGTCCGAGAGAACCGGGGAGGCCCCGGAGGCCATCCGCCGGGAGGGCGAAGCCCTGCTGGAACAGATGGGTCTGGGAGATCGGATGGGACACTATCCCCACCAGCTCTCCGGCGGACAGAAGCAGCGGGTGGCCATTGCCCGTGCGCTGGCCATGAAGCCGGATATTCTGTGCTTCGATGAGCCCACCTCGGCGCTGGACCCGGAGCTTACCGGGGAGGTGCTGAAGGTCATCCGGCAGCTGGCCCGGCAGCGCACCACCATGGTCATCGTCACCCACGAGATGGCCTTTGCCCGTGATGTGGCGGATCAGGTCATCTTCATGGACGGTGGCGTCATCGTGGAGCAGGGGGAGCCACGCATGGTGATGGATCACCCCAAGGAGGAGCGCACCCGGCAGTTTCTGGCCCGGTACGCACAGGGATAAGGCTTTCTACGAAAAAAGAGCGCAGGCATCGCCTACGCTCTTTTTCTGCTATCTTACACGGGGGATCAGCAGCAGCCCCGACGGCAGCGGAGTCTCCTGCTCCAATCCGTTGGCGGCGCAGATGGCCTGCTCATCCGTGCGGTAGCGCTTGGCCAGCTCCCACAGGCTCTCCCCTTTCTTCGGCCGGCACAGCACCAGAGAGGGACGCCGTCCCGGCTCCGGCTCCGTCAGCTCTGCGGCGGTAATGGCGTCCCATGTGCATCGGCGGCTGCGCTCCACCGTCAGCTCCACCGGGACCGTCAACTCCAGTCCCGTGCCGGAGGGGCGCAGGCTGGGAGACAGGCAGGCGGCACGGGCGGTGGTCACATCCCCAGGCACGGGGGCGGCGGCCTCGTCGGTGCGCTCCGCCGTGACCGGCGCGCCGGATTCATCCAGATACAGCAGCCGCAGCCGCAGAGGGGTGCGGAGGGTGGTATGATCCCCCTCCTGCCCTGTGGTGACGGCGCCGCAGTCCGCCGCCGTCACATACAGGAAGGGGCGGCTCTCCAGCTCCTGATGTACCTCCGGCTGTACCGTCTCCGGGGGCCAGGTCTCCGTCAAGGTCAGGCTCTGGCGCTGGAGAGCGGTGTCCCAGCGGGTGCTGTACAGGTCCGTCACCGGGGCGACGGTGACCGTCTCATAGGTCCGCACCAGTAGGCTCAGGGTCAGCTCCACCCCGATGGCGGCTGCGCCGTCGCTGCGGATGAGCCGGGCCGTGCCGCAGGAGCCGGTGACCGTGACCTGCGCTTCCTCCGGGACGGTAAGGCCGTCCAGAAGGCAGGAAAAGGGCAGGGTGTCCTCCCATGTGTGGAGGGAGCCGTCCTGCGTGCGGTACAGCAGGCAGATGCGGGCCTCGCCCTTTGCCAGCAGGCGGCTCCCCACCGGCTGGCTGCCGGTGATGCGGGGGCAGATGCGCTGGGCCAGCAGTTCCTCCGGCGGCTCGCCCCAGTCCTGAGGCTGGAGTTCCTGAGTCACGCTGCTCTGCCGCTGCGTCACCGAGGTCAGCAGGGTAAGGGACTGCTCCTGACGGTGCAGGCGCAGGGTAGGCTCCTCCCCTACGCCGGTGCAGATGCGGTGGCGGCGGCAGGTGTAGCCGGTGAGAGTCAGCTCCGGCATGACCCGCAGGTACAGCTTTCGGCCGGTGACGGCTCTGGCCTCCGTCAGCAGCAGGCGTCCCGCCATGCAGACGGTGTCGCAGCCGGTGAGGCGCTTGTCGTCCGCTTGGGTCAGAAACGGCACCGGCAGCGTCAGGCTCCGCAGGCCGGGGCTCTCCTCCGAGGTATAGAGCACTGTGACCAGCACCGAGCCGCTGATCTGCCGGCTCGTATATTCCCGCAGGCACAGCTGTCCTACGGCGTCCACGATGCGGGTGACCTCCGGGCAGTACTCCGGGATCGCCGCCTCCAGCGCCTCCTCCTGCGTCAGGGTAACGCTCTCCCCTGCCTCGCAGCAGGACAGCTCCGTATATTGCAGTTCCAGCTCCATGTTTTCGTCCTCCCGTAATTTCTTACTGTGCAGGACTACTCTATGAGCCGTTTCCGCCGTTTATTCCCGGATGCCGAAGAGCATCCGCAGAACCCCACGCAGCAGACGGGGCGACTTCCAAACCACGATCTTCACAGCAGCTACCTCCTATCCTTCAAGCAAACGATCCCACAGGCGATCAGCAGGAACGACACCAGAAACATCAGCACGCCCACCGGAAAAATGGCGGCAATGAGGATGCCCAGTCCCAGCCCCAGCGCACAGATGCCAAGAAATCTCCCGCAGCCGTCTCCGTGTCTCATGTGACGTCCCTCCCTCTCCGTTTCGCTTCTATGGCAGTATATGCCGGGAGGGGCAGTCGTGACAGCGGCGGCGCACAAAGAGAGGGCGGAAGCGATGCTTCCGCCCTCTCTGAGCGTTCTCTATCTGCGCTGCCAGTCCCGCAGGTCCTTCAGTTCGTCATGCAGCCGCACATAGCTGCGGTGGCGGCTGGCGGGGATCTTACCGTCCTTCACCGCCTGCAGCACGGCGCAGCCCTTTTCCTTCACATGGCTGCACCCCACGAACCGGCACTGGCCCAGATAGGGGGCAAACTCCGGGAAGGTCTCCGGCAGGCGGGCCTTCAGCTCCAGATCCAACTCCTCCGTGTCGAAGGAGGAGAAGCCCGGTGTGTCGATAACGTAGGTGTCCTCGTCCAGCGGGAACATCTCCACATGGCGGGTGGTGTGGCGGCCACGGCCCAGGGCCTTGCTGACCTCCCCCACCGGCAGGCCGAACACCGGCTCCATGGCGTTCAGGATGCTGGACTTGCCCACGCCGGAGTTGCCGGTGAGGGCGTTCAGCTTTCCCTTCATGGCACGGCGCAGCTCCGGCAGGCCCTCTCCGGTGGCGGCACTGACCCGCAGCACCGGAATGGCGGAGGCAGCGTAGCTGTCGTATAGCTCCTGCGCCGGGTCCAGATCGCATTTATTCAGGCACAGCAGCACCCGGCAGCCCTTCAGGACGGCAATGGAGGCAATGCGATCGATGAGGTAGGGATCCGTGGTGGGGATGGCCTGTGAGCCGATGATGACCAGCTGGTCGATGTTGGCGGCGGCGGGGCGGGCAAACCGATTCTGCCGGGGCTCGATGGCCTCCACGAAGCCCTCGCCGCCTCCCAGATCACGGACCTGTACCCAGTCCCCCACCAGCGGACTGATGCCCTCCCGGCGGAATTTTCCTCTGGCCCGGCATTGCAGCAGCCCCTCCGGTGTGCGGACGTAGTAGAAGCCGCTGAGGGCCTTTTCAATGCGGCCCCGGCTCAAAAGCTGACCACCTGAGAGGCCACCTCGGTGCCGTTGATATACAGGTACACCGTGATGCTGGTTCCCTTGTCACCGGTGAAGGTATGGCTGACGGAACGGGCGGCGGCGGGGTCCGTGGTATCCACCGTGGTGGAGTAGACGACGGTGGTATCCTGACGGATCTCCACGTTCAGGATGCCCAGCTCCGGATTCAGGTACTCGCCGGGGATATCGAACGTCACCGTCTGCTCCGTGGTCTGAGACGGCTCGGGGCCCTTGCTGACGGTAAAGACGATCTCGGTGCCGGGGGCTACCTCCGTTTTGGGAGCGAGGCTCTGGCGGATGACGCTGCCCTCCGGCACGGTGGCGTCGTACTCATACTGGTGAGCGCCCACGGTGAGACCGGCGTTCTCGGCTTGCAGGGCGGCATCGTCCACGCTGAGACCGGCGTAATTCTGCACGGTGACGGGCTTGGTCTCCGGCCCCTTGCTGACGGTCAGCAGGATGCTGTCGCCCTTCTTGATGCTCTCACCGGCGGCGGGGGTACTGCTGATGACCTTACCGGCGGCATACTCGTCGGAATACACCTCCCGGATCTGGACGTTCAGGTTCAGATTCAGGTTCGTCAGCTCCACCTTGGCGTCCTGCACATCCTCGCCCAGAACGCTCACCATGAGGTTGGTCTCCTCCTTGGCGCAGATCCAGACGGTGATCTTCAGGTTATTCTTGCGGACATGGCCGGACTTGGGGTCCTGCTCGATGATCTGGCCGGGCTGATAGTTGCTGTCGGCCTTGCTGCCGGCCACCTCGATCTGGAACACGCCCTTGATGCCCTCCATCTGCTGGGCCTCCTCCACGGTCTTGCCCAGAACATCGGGAACCTTATAGGACTGGGCGGCGGGGTTATTGTTGATGCCGCTGAACACGAACTTGAACAGCAGGAACACCACCAGCAGCGCTGCGGCAAAGCCACCCACCACGATGGCGATGAGCTTTTTATCCCGCTTTTTCTCCTCCGCCGGGGTGCGCTCCTTGCGGGCGGCCTGAATGGCGGCGGTGGGGATGGCCTGCGTAGGCTCGTGATCCTCCGGCTCCTCCAGATCGGCACGGATATAGCCAAGGTCCACGGAGTTATTCTTGCGGAACTTCTCCAGATCCTCCAGCATGGCATCCGCCGAGGGGTAGCGCTTCTCCAGATTGGCGCACATGGCCTTCATGCAGATCAGCTCCAGCGCCTCCGGGATATCGGGATCGATCTCACGGGGGGCCAGTGGGACGGAGCTCAGGTGCTGGATGGCCACGGATACGGCGGACTCCCCCTCGAAGGGAAGACGGCCGGTAAGCATCTCATAGAGCACCACGCCGGCGGAGTAGATATCGCTGCGGGCATCGGTGCGGTCACCTCTGGCCTGCTCCGGGGAGATGTAGTGGACGGAGCCCAGCGCCTCCTGCGTCAGGGTCTGGCTGGCGCTGGCCAAACAGGCGATGCCGAAGTCCGTCACCTTGACGCTGCCGTCCCGCAGGACCATGATGTTCTGGGGCTTGATGTCCCGGTGGATGATGCCCCGGCTGTGGGCATGGCTCAGCGCCCGCATGATCTGGGTGATGAAGTGCAGCGCCTCCCGCCAGTCCATCTTGCCACGGCGCTCCATGTACTGCTTCAGGGTGATGCCGTCCACCAGCTCCATGACGATATACTCCGTGTCGCCGCTGCGGGACACGTCGTACACCGACACGATGTTGGCGTGGGACAGCTGGGCCACCGCCAGAGACTCGTCCCGGAAGCGGCGGCGGAAGTCGGCGTTCTCCGCCAGATCGTTTTTCAGGATCTTCACCGCCACCATTCGGTTCAGGCGGTGGCACTTGGCCTTGTAGACGTTGGCCATGCCGCCGCTGCCGATGAGCTCCAATATCTCATAGCGGTTATCCAGCATTTTTCCGATATATTGATCCATAGATGTCATCTCCTTCAGATATTCATAAGCAGCACAGCAGTGACGTTATCCGGCGCTCCCCGCTGACGGGAGAGGGCCAGCAGCCGATCCAGACACGTGTCCAGCGGCTCGCTGTGAATCACCTCGAAGAGAAGCTCCTGATCGGACACGGTGTTTATCAGTCCGTCGGAGCACAGCAGCAGGAAGTCCCCCTGCTGCCATTTCAGCGGGAAGGCATCCGCCGCCACACCGGGTTCCGTCCCCAGCGCCCGTGTGATGAGGTTGCGGCGGGGATGGTGCCGAGCCTCGTCACGGGTCAGGTCGCCCTTTTCCACCATATCCTCCACCACGGAGTGGTCCCGGCTCACCTGCCGGATGCCCTCACGGGTGATGTGGTAGGCCCGGCTGTCGCCCACGTTGCTCACCAGCGCCAGATCGTCCCGGACCACGGCGGAGACCAGAGTCGTCCCCATACGCTCAAAGCCCGGATGGGCCAGCCCGTACTCCCGGACGGCATCGTTGGAGAGAGCCACGGCGTAGCCCGCCGCCTGCTCCAGCTGTCCGGCGCTCATGCCGGGGCGCAGGCTCCGGCTCAGCTCACGGGTGAAGGTCTCCACCGCTATGGCGCTTGCCATCCGCCCCCCCTGCGTGCCGCCCATGCCGTCGCAGACCACCGCCACGGTGTAGCCGTCCGGCGTCAGCACGGCGCAGGCATCCTGATTCTCGCTGCGTACCAGACCACGGTCCGTTACGCTCCATGTTCTCATTGCAGGTCTCTCCCTTCCTCCATGGCCTTGCGGCGCAGCTGGCCGCAGGAGGCGTCGATATCGCCGCCAAGGCTCCGCCGCACGGTGGCGGTGACGCCATGGGACTGTAATCTCTTTTGAAATGCCGCTGTGCGGCGGCTGGGCTTGAAGGGGCTCTCCACCACGTCGTTCAGGGGGATGAGATTCACATGGCCCGGCATCCCGGCGATGCGCCGGGCGATGAGGTCCGCCTGCCAGTCGTGGTCGTTGACGCCGTCGATCATGGCGTACTCAAAGGAGATGCGGCGGCCCGTCTTTTGGAAGTAATCGTGGCAGGCGGCGAACAGCTCCTCCACGTCATAGGCCCGGTTCACGGGCATGATGCGGGAACGGGTCTCGCTGTCCGGGGCGTGGAGGGACACCGAGAGCGTCAGCTGGAGCTGAAGCTCCGCCAGACGCCGGATGCCCGGTATCACGCCGCAGGTGGACAGGCTGATGTGCCGCATCCCGATGTTCAGCCCCTTGGGGTGGTTCACCAGCGTCAGAAACCGCAGCACGGTATCCATGTTGTCCAGAGGCTCTCCAATGCCCATCAGCACGATATTGGAGATCTCCCGGCCGGAATCCAGCTGGGTGAACAGCACCTGATCCAGCATCTCCGAGGGGGTCAGGTCACGGACCTTTCCGGCGATGGTGCTGGCGCAGAAGGCACAGCCCATGCGGCAGCCCACCTGAGAGGAGATGCACACGGTGTTGCCGTGGTGATACTGCATGAGCACCGTCTCGATGCAGTTGCCGTCCGCCAGCTCCCACAGGTACTTGACGGTGCCGTCCAGACGGGACTCCTGCTTGCGGGCCACGGTGGGGGCGGTGATATGGAACGTCTGCGCCAGCTGCTCCCGCAGGGTACGGGGCAGATCGCTCATCTCTTCAAAGGAGGTGACGCCCCGGTGCAGCCAGGTAAAGACCTGACCGCCCCGGAAGGCGGGCTGTCCCATCTCCCGCAGGGTGTGGGTCAGCTCCTCCATCGTCATGGATTTGATGTCAGTCATGCTTTCCTCCGCATTCGGCAGATGTAAAAGCCGTCGGTCCCCAGCCGCTGGGGCCAAAGGGTCGCCTCCCCGTCACACAGACCCACGGGACCCGGCAGGGTGAAGGTCTCCCGTCGGAACTCCGGGTGGCGGGAGAGGAACACGTGGATGATCTCCTGATTTTCCTCCGGCAGCACCGTGCAGGTGGAGTACACCAGCACGCCGCCGGGACACACATAGCGGCAGGCATTTTCCAGAATATCCCCCTGAATAGCCGGAAGCTGGGCCAGATCACGGGGGTTTTTATACCGGATATCTGGCTTTTTACGGATGATGCCGAGGCCCGAACAGGGGACGTCCGCCACCACCACATCCGCCTGCTCCAGCCATGCGGCGTGCTCCTCCCGTGCGTCGGCCAGTGCCGTGCGGATGCTGGTGATGCCCAGACGCTGGGCGCCGCTGTCGATGAGCTTCAGCTTGTGAGGGTGGACGTCGCAGGAGAGGATCTGTCCCCGATCCCGGCGATCCATGGCCATGGCGAAGGACTTGCCGCCAGGGGCGGCACACACGTCCAGCACCCGATCCTCCGGGGCCGGAGCGGCCACGGTGGCCACCAGACGGGCGGCGGCGTCCTGTACGGTGAAGCGTCCCTCCCGGAAGGCGGACAGCTGCTCCAGATCGCCGGTGCCGCTGACGGAAAAGCAGCCCGTCAGCCACGGGTGGGGCTCCACCTGTGCGCCGGTCTGGCGCCTCGGCAGCATCGTTGATGAGCACCTTGTGTCCTGCAGGAGTATCCTGCAATAATGT
>ENA-UPWM01001310-UPWM01001310.1-human-gut-metagenome-genome-assembly--contig:-NODE-1310-length-10991-cov-39.822980_pt1 | contig 10991 bp, 10 predicted proteins | sample MGYA00250051_ERZ773379 | MGnify/ENA primary metagenome ERZ773379 (study PRJEB29103, sample SAMN06112020) | human gut metagenome | biome: human gut; feature: ankylosing spondylitis patient; material...
GCCATCTGCAACGGATACGAAACCCCTGTCAAGGAGTTCTCCATCATCGTTCACCCAGCCTGGTATGCCAGTATCTGCTTGGGATACTTCCGGCGAGGATATCGCTGAGTTCGAGCAGTCATTGAAAGAGATATTCGGTTAAGGTATAGATATAAAATGAATATAAACATTAGATCGAATCCTATGAGGAAATGGTTTATTTGGGCGATCGTCCTGATCGGATGCTTGCCCATAAATAAGGCATTGGCCCAGCAAAGCGGCGATGCCGAGCGGAATACGTTGCGTATCATGAGCTATAATATCCGCAACGGAAGGGGCATGGATGAGGTGACGGACCTCGGGCGTATAGCGGAGGCTATACGTAAGGTAGCCCCCGATGTAGTCGCCGTACAGGAGGTAGATAGCGTGACCGGAAGAAGCGGCGGGATCGACGTGCTCCGGACGTTGGGAGAACGCACCCTGATGTTCCCTACCTACGCCCCGGCCATCGACTTTGATGGCGGTAAATACGGAGTAGGTATGCTGAGCAAGGAGAAGCCGGTGAGCTACCGCTATATCGCCCTTCCCGGACGGGAGGAGGAACGGGTCTTGCTATGGGTCGAGTTTGAGAGATATATCTTCTGCTGCACGCACCTTTCCTTGACGCCGGAAGACCGGATGCTCTCCTTGCCGATCCTTCGGCGGGAAGCCGCTTCCGCGCATAAACCCCTGTTTATCGCCGGGGATTGGAACGCTACGGCGCATTCCCCCTTTATCACGGAAATCAGCAAGGATTTCCAGTTGTTGAGCAATCCTAAACAGGCTACCTTCCCGGCTTCCACGCCGGATAGCTGTTTGGACTATATAGCGGGTTATGTAAAGAATGGACAGCCCTTTACCCGTTTGTCCGCATGGGTTCCCGAAGAGGCGGTGGCATCGGATCATCGCCCGGTCGTAACGGAGGTTCGCTTGAAGGCCAGGCCGGAAGAGATCTTTTATGCGGTGCCCTATCTGCAAAATCCTACGGAGGGCGGCATAACGGTGATGTGGCAGACCCGTGTCCCTACGTATAGTTGGGTAGAATACGGTACGGACACGCTGAATTTGAAGAAGGCCTGGTGCTGGAAGGACGGACAACCTCCTTCACGGCAGCCCGCAAACTGTTGGATACATATTTTAAACATTTGCCGTCATGGGAATAGAATCCAAGCATACTGTCGGATGGGTGGACGTGCTGCGCATCATGGCCTGTTTTCTGGTTGTGTTCGCCCATTGTTGTGATCCCTTTGTTGCGCGTTTTGATTCCGACCGCTCTGCTTTCCTGCAGGGATGTGCGCTGGGAAGTGCCGTGCGCTGCTGCGTACCGTTGTTTGTCATGATGACCGGTGTACTCCTTTTCCCGGTCCGTCCGGCAGGAATGGGAGACTTTTACCGCAAGCGTATCGGCCGCATTGTCGTCCCCCTGCTTTTCTGGTCGGTGGCCCTTCCGCTGCTGTTCTTCTTTCATCTGAACTATGTCGTGACGACCGATAACCCTACGGTCGACATGCAGACTTTTACGCCCGGCATGACACTGACCAAGATCTATACCTGTATCTTCAACTTCAACTATGATACGACCCCCCTCTGGTATCTCTACATGCTGGCCGGCCTGTATCTGGTGATTCCCGTCTTCGGTGCCTGGCTGGAGAAAGCTTCCCGCAAGGATATTCTTCTTTTCCTGAAAGTATGGGGCATTTCTCTCTTCCTGCCTTATCTGAAGATGCTGGCCCCTGCGCTGGGATACATCGGAAACTGGGGTAACATGGATATTCTGGGCGGATGTGACTGGAATGCTTTCGGTACCTTCTATTACGTGTCCGGATTCATCGGTTATCTGGTGCTGGCCTATTATCTGAAAACTTATCCGCTCGCATGGAGCTGGAAGAAGACGCTGTGGACAGGCATCCCGATGTTTCTGGCGGGCTATGCCGTTACCTTCGGCGGCTATCTCGTGATGCAGGAATATTTCCCCGGCAATTATGCCTATCTGGAGATTGTGTGGCTGTTTGGAGGTATTAATGTCTTTATGATGACCTTCCCGGTGTTTGTGATCGTACAGAAATGGAATCCCCGGACTTCTCCTTTCCTGTCACGCCTGGCTTCGATGACGTTCGGCATTTATCTTTGCCATTTCGTTTTTGTACAGATGGGATATGACCTCTTTGCCGCCCTGCTGCCGGAAGGCACTCCTTCTGTTGTACGCATCGTGTGTATGGCCGTGACCGCCTTCCTGGTGAGCGGACTGCTGGTACGTCTGTTCTTTGCCAGCCGCCTGACCCGCAGGCTGGTGGCCTGAAATACATCGGATTTTTGCAGGAATGTAATAACTTTGCATTTATTTCCTGCATAAATATCCGATGAAATTCTCCTTTTTACGAAAAGGAACGAGAAAAAACGGAGGAAATGCAGGATGACATTGAATATATATGTACCTTTGCACACGAATTTTGTTCAATGAAAATATGCAAAGCGAAAACAGACCGATTATTGAGATTAAAAACGTTTCGAAGTTTTTTGGAGAAAAAACAGCTCTTGACCATATCAACCTCACAGTCAATAAAGGAGAGTTTGTTACCATACTGGGTCCTTCCGGATGCGGAAAGACCACTTTGCTGCGTCTGATTGCAGGCTTTCAGACCGCTTCGGAAGGCAGTCTCTGCATTGCCGGAAAGGAAGTGACGCAGACTCCTCCCCATAAGCGTCCGGTCAATACGGTGTTTCAGAAATATGCACTTTTCCCTCATCTGAATGTCTTTGACAATATCGCTTTCGGACTGAAGCTGAAAAAAATGCCCAAGCCCGAAATGGAACGTAAGGTCAAGGCTGCCCTGAAGATGGTGGGCATGACCGACTACGAATACCGCGACGTCAATTCCCTGTCGGGCGGTCAGCAACAGCGTGTAGCGATAGCCCGTGCCATTGTCAACGAACCGGAAGTGCTGCTGCTCGACGAACCGCTGGCTGCTCTCGACCTGAAGATGCGCAAGGACATGCAGATGGAACTGAAGGAAATGCACAAGTCGCTGGGCATTACCTTCGTATATGTCACTCACGATCAGGAAGAGGCCCTTACACTGAGCGACCGCATTGTGGTGATGAGCGAAGGAAAGATCCAGCAGATCGGCACGCCGACTGACATCTACAACGAACCTGTCAATTCGTTTGTAGCCGATTTTATCGGCGAAAGTAACATCCTGAACGGAACCATGATCCGGGACGGACTGGTGAACTTCTGCGGACACGATTTCGAATGTGTGGATAAAGGCTTTGGAGAGAACAAGCCTGTGGATGTAGTGGTCCGTCCGGAAGACTTGTATATATTCCCGGTGTCGGATGCAGCCCAGCTGCGCGGCGTAGTACAGTCGTGCATTTTCAAGGGCGTACACTACGAAATGACCGTACTTTGCGGGAACTACGAACTGGTGGTGCAGGACTATCATTGCTTCCCGGTGGGAGATGAAGTAGGCCTGCTGGTGAAGCCTTTTGATATTCACATCATGAAGAAGGAACGTACGGAAAACACGTTTGAAGCAACCATTGTGGACGAAACCCATGTGGAATTCCTGGGATGCCGCTTTGAATGTCTGCCCCTGAAAAACTGTCCCGCAGAGGGAACGAAGGCACAGGTGGCGGTCGGTTTCGACCGGGTAGTCCTGTTGGACAATGAAGAAGACGGCATGCTCACCGGTGAAGTGAAGTTCATCCTCTACAAGGGTGACCATTATCATCTGACGGTTCTTTCCGACTGGGAAGAAGATGTGTTCGTCGATACCAACGATGTGTGGGACGATGGTGACCGGGTGGGTATCAGCATTCCGGCAGACGCCATCCGTGTGATTCTATAACCCTATAAACGGACTGAAACAGGAAAATGAACAATTTGCGAATCTTTTTCTCTTCACGCAAGAGCTGGACTTTGCCTTATCTGATCTTTTCAGCGGTGTTTGTCATCATTCCGCTGATTCTGATCCTGGTTTATGCCTTTACCGACGATGCCGGCCATCTGACTCTGGAGAACTTCCGGAAGTTCTTTGCCCATCCCGAGGCTGTCAACACGTTTGTCTATTCCATCGGTATCGCCATCCTGACAACCATCGGCTGTATCCTGCTGGGTTATCCGGCAGCCTGGATACTCAGCCAGAGCAAAATGAGCTATTCGCGGACGCTGATCCTGCTGTTTATCCTTCCCATGTGGGTAAACATCCTGATCCGTACGCTGGCTACCGTGGCTCTGTTTGATTTCCTCCGCCTGCCGCTGGGCGAAGGAGCACTGATCTTCGGAATGATCTACAATTACCTTCCGTTTATGATTTATCCCATCTACAATACGTTGCAGAAGATGGACCGCAGTTACATTGAGGCAGCCCAGGATCTGGGAGCCGGCTCTTCCCAGGTGTTCTGGAAGGTGGTTTTTCCGCTTTCCATGCCGGGAGTGGTGAGCGGCATCATGATGGTTTTCATGCCGACCATCTCCACCTTTGCCATTGCGGAGCTGCTTACGATGAACAACATCAAGCTTTTTGGTACGACCATTCAGGAAAACATCAACAACAGTCTGTGGAACTACGGTGCGGCCCTGTCGCTGATCATGCTGTTCCTGATTGCCGTCACTTCGCTGTTCAGCACTGAAAATTCCGACGATTCGGAGAAAGGAGGAGGAAGCGTATGGTAAAGAAGATCATCATGCAGACCTATCTCTGGGTTCTGTTGCTGATGCTGTATGCACCCATTGCGATCATTGTCATCTATTCGTTTACGGATGCCAAGGTGCTGGGCAACTGGACGGGCTTTTCGCTTGACCTCTATAAATCGTTGCTCAACACGGGAGCCCATCATTCTCTGATGAATGCGTTTGTCAATACGGTGCTCATCGCCCTGATAGCTGCCACGGCATCCACTTTGCTGGGAAGCATAGCGGCGATAGGAATCTATAACCTGAAGGCACGGAGCCGGAAGGCCGTCGGTTTTGTGAACTCCATTCCGATTCTGAACGGAGACATCATTACCGGTATCTCGCTCTTCCTTCTTTTCGTGTCGCTGGGCATTACGCAGGGATTTACGACCGTCGTGCTCGCCCACATCACCTTCTGCACGCCTTATGTGGTGCTGAGTGTCCTGCCTCGTCTGAAGCAGATGAACCCGAATCTGTATGAAGCGGCTCTCGATCTGGGAGCCACTCCGATGCAGGCTCTCCGCAAGGTTATCCTGCCGGAGATCCGTCCGGGAATGCTCAGCGGCTTCCTGCTGGCCCTGACCATTTCAATCGACGACTTTGCGGTGACGGTGTTCACCATCGGTAATCAGGGGCTTGAAACCTTGTCTACCTACATTTATGCCGATGCGCGCAAGGGAGGACTGACGCCCGAACTGCGTCCCTTGTCGGCTGTCATCTTTATCGTCATCCTGGCGTTGCTGATCATCATTAACCGCAGAGCGGGCAAAGAGAAGAAAGGAATATGAGAAAATATGTATTGTATCTGGCACTGCTGGCTGGTCTGCTGACCGGCTGTTATAACGAGGAAGACTCGCGCGAGCATGTGCTGAAAGTATATAACTGGGCCGACTATATCGGCGAAGGTGTTCTGGAAGATTTCCAGCAGTACTACAAAGAACAGACGGGAGAAGAGATCCGGATCGTTTATCAGACCTTTGACATCAATGAAATCATGCTGACCAAAATCGAAAAGGGGCATGAGGATTTCGATGTGGTCTGTCCTTCGGAATACATCATCGAGCGTATGCTCCGCAAAGACCTGCTGCTGCCCATTGATACGGTTTTTGCCCATTCTCCCAATTACATGAACGGAGTGGCGCCCTATATCCGGGAACAGATCGACAAACTGGGTACTCCCGACAATCCTGCCAGCCGTTATGCCGTGTGTTACATGTGGGGAACGGCCGGCCTGTTGTATAACCGGGCTTACGTCAGCGAATCGGATCTGAAGTCCTGGGGATGCTTGTGGGAGAAGCGCTTTGCCGGAAAGATTCTGATGAAAGATGCTTACCGGGATGCCTACGGAATGGCATTGCTTTATGCCCGCCGCCGGGATCTGGCGGAAGGACGGGTAACGGTGCCCGAACTGATGAACGATTATTCGCCGGCCTCCATGGATTCGGTGGAGAAGTATCTGAAGCTTCTGAAGCCGAACGTGGCCGGATGGGAAGCCGATTTCGGAAAGGAAATGATGACCAAGGGAAAGGCCTGGATGAACATGACCTGGAGCGGTGACGCCCAGTGGGCCATAGAAGAAGCCCGCACGGTAGGAGTGGAGCTGGCCTATACCGTTCCCGAAGAAGGCAGCAACATCTGGTATGACGGATGGGTAATACCGAAGTATGCGCGCAACCGCAAGGCAGCCAGTTACTTCATCAACTTCCTGTGTCGTCCGGACATTGCTTTGCGCAACATGGAAGAAAACGGTTATGTCAGTTCGATTGCTGCTCCCGAAATTATGGAAGCGTGTATTGACACGACCTTGACGGAGCCGGTGGACGCCAGCTACTTTTTCGGTCCGGATGCCAGGGCTGTGAAGTTACGCAATACGCAGTATCCTGACAAGTCCGTTGTGGCCCGCTGTGCCATGATCCGGGATTTTGGCGACCGTACGGTAGATGTACTTGAAATCTGGTCGCGGGTGAAAGGCGATAACCTGAATGGAAGTATCGTTGCCCTGATTCTGGTGGTGGCCGGCCTGTTGTGCATCTGGCAGATACGCCGCCGCTGGATGGCTTACAAGCGCCGCAATCTGCACCGGAAACGGAGAAGAAGACAACGGAGAAATCCGGGGTGCTGAAGTGCCTGTCAGGCAGAATCAAAATGACATTTTGTATATCCGGACCTCTGAGAATCGCTTCTTTGCGTACTGTTGTGCAGAGGGATTGGATTTTGAAATTTATTTTTCGTGTGAAGGAGTGATTCTCAAGGGAATGACTCCTTTTTTAACACTTCCGGGCGACTCATTCCGGAATGAAAGAACACTCAGAACTCCCTTTTTTCGGGATGATCGGAAATCTGCCGCAGCATTTTGGGGATTTCCTTAGACGAATGGGGAGAAACGTCGGCACGTTTCAGCTGATTTGTGCTGTCAGTTTCGGGGAATTGGCCGGACAATGCAGGCCGAAAGAACGCTCAATTCAGTATAATTATGCGGTTTCCTCCGAAAAACTCTCTTTTTTTATCCGTTTCATGTGCCGGATCAGGCATCTGTTTAAAAGGGCAAGTTAGCATATTTCTTTATTTTGTGTCTTGCTGCTTGCTGTTTGTCTGATTAGCTTTCGTTTTGATTTAGCTTGAATTTCCGGTAAAATCCGGACGTAAAGTTTGCTTCTCTAAAGAAAAAATTATACCTTTGTCATATTCAGACGGCAGTTTGTATGTTGTGTGAATACCCCGATGAAAAAAGTAAGATTTTAGATCACTGAATTAAAGTTTTAGCCGAATGTCTTTCTTTGGTAAAAGTAATCAATCCCTGCTTGTTATCCTGAATATAATTCTTGCAACAGCGTGTACAGGTGGTTCCTCAAAGGAATCCTGTGACTCTTGTGAAGTACCTGTGGATGATACTCTTTTTATTTCAAGCGAATATGGTAATTCTGAAAGCATGAGTCGTAATATGTCTGCGGTGCGCTTTGTTATCTTGCATGAGGATGATCAGACAATGTTTTCAGACATGAATCAGCTGATAGATGCTTTTGGAAAATATTTTGTAGTTGATTCTTATAGCAGTCGTAGAGTCGTTTCATTTGATCACGATGGCAAGCCTTTCGCTTCATATGGAAGAAGAGGGAATGGACCTGGGGAGTATGCTCTTCCCTGGAATGTAGACGTGAGTGCCGAATATGTATATATTCAGGATATATCCCAGCGGAAATTAATCAAGTATGACCATCAGGGAGTATTCATTGACAGCAAGGAGATCCCGTTTGAAAGTAAAGGATTTACCCTTTTGAAAGATGGCAAGATATTATTTAAGCTTGAACCTTCGAAAGAAACCAATTATCAGCTTTGTGTTACCGACTCGATGCTGACTCCTCTGAAATATATGTTGCATTATCCGGATGGATACGTTGGAGGATGGGTTACAAACAATGTTTTTCAAAAGAATAAAAACGAAATCTCTTATTATTGCTCTCCGGCTGATACGATATATCGTCTGGACTATGATGGTAATCTGACGGGCAAACGCCTGCTTAAATTTGAAAATGGACCGATTCATGAGTCCGCCAGGATTAATTTCATTGCTGCGGAAGAAAAAGGCCTTATTACGGGAGGCATGCATTTGCTTGATAATCCTGTCGAACTGTCTGATGGCACTTGTTTGATGGAAGTGACTGACTATACCAATGAAGGAGCTTATACCATAACCCTGAATCCGGCAGATGGAATTCGTAAAGTTTTGAAATTTGCGGATAATATGTCGGTGTATGATGTGATAATGCCGTATAAGTCTGATCAGGAAAATCAGGTTATCAGTTATCTGGATCAGATGATAGCCGGTAAATGTTACGATTTTAAAATACTTCCGGACAGTCTGGTCAAAGCATTGGATGAAGGAAACAGATTATTAGTGATACATGAGATGAAATAAACAGTTATGAACCGAATTGCATTTGTTTTGAGTCGTATGGCTTCGGCCTCTCTGCTTTCTGCATGCTTCCTGCTGGGAATGAGTTCTTGCGGAAAAGAAGCAGCCCGTTCTTCTTCCATCACCCGGTGCTTCGTAACGGATTCCTGTGCGACACTTGCCTGCGGGAAGGAGAAGCTGCCCATTGACGTTCTTTATCCGACCGATCTTCTGGCGGTCGATACCTTTCTGCTGGTCTTTCAGCACCATGAGGAGAATATGATACAGGTGTATGGAACGGAATCTTTGAAACATTTGGGAAGTTTCCTGAAGAAAGGCGGCGGACCGAACGAGGTGGTAACCTTCGGGCTGGTTTCCCAATGGTACATGGAGAATGGAGATCCCAAGGTCGTTATCCAGTCGTATCCCAATTATTTAGGGATTCTGAATGTACGGGAGTCCTTGAAAGCCGGACAGACCGTGTATGACCGGCAGTATAAGTTCGAGACTCCTTTAGGGAAAAAGCTCTATCAGGCTTCTCACAGTGTTTATGTCCTTGATCCGGATCATCTGATGATGACAAAGGATCCTTTGCGTTCAGGAGTGGAAGGAAACAATAATTTCTTCTGGGAATTTTATGATTGTCCGGGTGACAAGGTTACCCGCCAGCTGAAATATGAGGATTTTCCGTGGATGGAATCTTTCCTGAAAGAGTCTTTCCGGGCCATCAGTCCCGACCGCTCCAGAGTAGCTGTGTTCTATCGTTTCTTTGATCTGGTTACGGTTGCCGACCTTTCCTCGGGCCGTGTGACCCAGTTCCTGCCGGAGGGAAAGTCTCTGAGTCCGGCTGAGGTTCAGGATGTGGACCGCCGTTGCCTTTATTATAAAATGGGAAGATGTACGGATGACTATGTGTTCGGTCTGTACGCAGGCGGACTGAGTGTGAAGCTGGAAGACGATCCGCGGTATAAGGACAGGAATACGCTCCGGATCTATGACTGGGAAGGCACTCCGTTGTATAAGTATGATTTTGACGAACGTGTCAGGACGTTTGCGGTGGATGAGCAGCAAAGATATCTGTACGCCGTGACCGATTCGGATGCGATTGTGAGATATGATCTGAAAGGCTTGTCTGCCGGAAAATAAGTCATGCGGCTTCGGAGGCAGTCAATGCAAAGCGCCGGTCTGTAGCGGGGAAGTCCCGTACAGCCGGCGCTTTGCATTGACAGAATGCTGTCAGTTAAATGGATAATTCGTGCAGAACGTTTACCAGTTCGCGGTCAATCGGCTTGTCGTTCTTGATTGCTTTGGTAAACGGAACATATACGATCTGGTCGTTTTCAATACCGATCATCACGTTACGCTGGCCTTCCATCAGTGCCTCGATGCTGGCTACTCCCATGCGGCTGGCAATGATACGGTCGTGTGCGGTCGGGCGTCCGCCGCGCTGCAAGTGTCCGAGGATGGAAACACGTACGTCGTATTGCGGGAATTCGTTCTTCACACGTTCTGCATAATGCATGGCACCTCCGGTGATTTCACTTTCGGCTACCAGAACGATGGAACTGTTCTTGGATTTACGGAAACCGTTGTTGATGAATTCTTCCAGCTGGTCTACTTCGGTATTGAACTCCGGAATGATGGCTGCTTCGGCACCGGAAGCGATGGCTCCGTTCAGGGCCAGGAAGCCGGCGTCACGACCCATGACCTCCACGAAGAACAGACGTTCGTGAGAAGTTGCAGTGTCGCGGATCTTGTCGACTGCATCCAGAATGGTATTCAGGGCGGTGTCGTAACCGATGGTTGTATCTGTTCCGAACAAATCGTTGTCGATGGTTCCCGGAAGTCCGATACAGGGAACGTCGTATTCCTGGGCCAGCAGACGCGCACCTGTCAGCGAACCGTCACCTCCGATAACGATCAGTGCGTCGATTCCTTCCTTCTGCATGGTCTCGTATGCAATCTGTCGTCCTTCCGGAGTCTTGAATTCCTGACATCTTGCCGTCTTCAGGATGGTACCGCCCAATTGTATGATATTGCTGACGTTTTCAGTTTTGAATTCCTTGATTTCGCCTGTGATCAGTCCTTTGTAACCTCTGTAAATACCTTTCACTTTTAATCCGTTGTAGATAGCCGAACGTGTTACGGCGCGGATTGCGGCATTCATACCCGGAGCATCGCCACCGGAAGTCAGAATACCGATGCATTTAATCGTTCCCATAATGATTCTGTTTGTTATGATTTCTGCTGCAAATGTACAAAATAAAGTGCTTTTACAGCAGGAAACCGGGTTTAAATTTTGTTAGTTGCTCAGTCTTCCATGATGACTTTCCGACAGGCTTCCATCAGCCACTTCGGAGTGGACGTGGCTCCGCAGATACCGATGGACCGTGCCTGGCGAAGCAG
>ENA-UPWM01001317-UPWM01001317.1-human-gut-metagenome-genome-assembly--contig:-NODE-1317-length-10959-cov-30.014887_pt1 | contig 10959 bp, 8 predicted proteins | sample MGYA00250051_ERZ773379 | MGnify/ENA primary metagenome ERZ773379 (study PRJEB29103, sample SAMN06112020) | human gut metagenome | biome: human gut; feature: ankylosing spondylitis patient; material...
AGATATTCCTTGAAAAATGTTTCGATCTTATCAAAAGGAATAATATCTGTCTGATCGTACAAGTCTACATGACTTGCCCCGGGAATAATCATCAGTTCCTTATTATCCCCTTTCAACCGCTTGAAAGTATCTTCACTGAAATAGCGTGAATGGGCTTTCTCTCCATGAATCAGCAAGACAGCACTCCGAATCTCATCACAATAAGAAAGGATAGGCATATTTATAAACGAAAGTGCAGATGTTTTATTCCATCCGTTATTAGAATTCAAAGAACGCTGATGATATCCCCGCTTCGTTTTATAATAAGCATAATAATCCTTCACAAATTGAGGAGCATCTTCCGGAAGCGGATCAATCACTCCTCCAGCAAGTGCATAACTGCCGTTTTTCATATCTTCCGTACGCTGAGCATTCAGCTGTTTCCGAAGTTCATAACGCTGGTCTGCATTCATGGCATCAAAATAGCCGTTGGCGGTTACCCGGCTCATATCATACATCGTCGAAGCGACCGTTGCCTTGATGCGTGTATCAATGGCTGCTGCATTGATGGCAAATCCTCCCCAACCACAGATTCCCATAATTCCAATGCGGTCAGCATCCACCAGATCACATACAGACAGAAAATCGACTGCTGCACAGAAATCTTCCGTATTTATATCGGGAGAAGCTACATAACGCGGTTCTCCACTGCTTTCCCCTGTAAAAGAAGGATCAAAAGCAATGGTCAGAAATCCCCGTTCTGCCATTGTCTGAGCATACAAACCTGAGACTTGTTCTTTAACGGCTCCAAATGGTCCGCTCACGGCGATTGCAGGAAGTTTGCCTTCTGTCCCTTTAGGAATATACATATCTGCAGCCAGTGTAATACCATATCAGTTAACAAAGGTTACCTTCCGATGCTCTACTTTATTACTCTGTGGAAATACTTTATCCCACACTTCTGTCAGTTTTAAATCTTTCATACCATTACTGTTTTTTAAACCATTCTTACTTTGTGCATTCAAAGCTTCTCCAGTAAAAAGAAAAGCCAATAGAAAGCCAATAACCAGTTTATTCATAAGACTTCATTTTTATATTGCAAATGTAATGCCTGCCTGATTATTGTTAAGTACCCGAATTACAGATAATTGTATCTGGATTACGTTTTCAGGTACCCTTTGTGATTGTTGAATGGTATCATGTCAGATTTTTATTCCTAAAGCTCTGTGGGTGTACGAAATGAACTGATTAATTCCAGTAATTCCTGATTAGCACGGCCATTTATTGCAGCCTCCCGTTTCTCCTCAAAAAGATCTAAAGTAGCAGAACATTCTCCACAAATATCAATACCGGCTATTTTTTCATGACGAAAGACAACTGCCAGCAACTGCTCCAGTTCCTGAAGACTGAGAGATCCTTGATCCCAATTGGTTACAGCCGATTCTGGATTAAGTACATCCTTATCTATGGAAATATAAACAGGTTCATTAACATGCTCTGATGCAAAACGCTTCCAGGTTTCTTCCTGTTTCAGCGCTTTTTCTCCATAAAAACGAACCCTATCTCTGTAAATATCCGGCACTGCACGGATTAACGCCTCCGAGGCTCCGGCTACAACCACTTTCTGTAAATAAGGGTTCGTATCCAGCATATCCTTTACCCAGCTTCCGCAAGAAATCATATCCTCAAACAAAGGAGGTTGCATATCCGGATGATGATCAAAAACTAATAGAGAAAACGGATAGTTCAGTTTGTCCGTCCAGAATTTTGTCAGGTAATGATAATTTCCTGAGTCAATAAAATGAATTCCTTCTGCCGGATAATCCGCAATCAATCGTTTGAGAGAAGCAGCTCCTTCTTCATCACAATAGCATTCCGTCCCATACAAATGACGGCAATCCAGCCAAATACAGTTTTGATTACGGATAAATGGTTCATAGTTATACACTCCTGTAAAATCCATGATAATCAATTGTTTCTTCATATATCCTCCTTTTATGGAATCGTCGGACAAAGATAACAAACTTTTGATCACCGTTTTTTACGGATTGTGCTAAAATAAGTTTTCCACAACCCTGAACCGAATGTTCAGAAGTTGTGGAAAACTTAACTGATTATTTCAGACGAACAGAGTAAATGGATGGCTTCCCGTTTGACTGAAGAATACGAATCTGCAAACGCTGGGCGGATATCGGTTCATCCAGTTTGCAGGAAATTGTTCCATATCCCATAAAGCTTTCTCCACGCTGTTTGGGAATCACGCCACTCTGGTAAACCGGAACCCACTTTCCATTATCTTCCTTATCAATGGATAACTGTGTAATGCTATTTTCACCGATAATCAGGAATATCTCCTGAAACTTACTCTCTTTCCGTAAATTCACAGTCATGGAGGCCAATGAATCAGCAGACATCCATGAAGTAGAGACATCATTATCCACTGCATAAGACGGACCATAATGCAATGTATCATTCTTATAGATACTTGTAGCCTCAGCAGTAGCATCCGTAATCAAGGACTGAGGTTTCTTCAGTTCTTTTGGGAAAGGTTTTCCGTTTTCAATACCCAGTTGCCGGGCCAACGTCAGAATATTTTCGATTGCTTTCGGATTCTGCTTTCCCTGTGTATCTGGAGGAATATTCAGCAACAGACAGTTGTCATTAATTGTTGCCGTATAGAAAATGTCTGCCAGTTCTTCAACATCACGCACTGTAGTGTCTTCCGGATGACTGAACCAGTTTCCAATTACAGAAATTGTCTGTGTACTTTCAAATGGCAGATAATATTGCTTACCGCTGTGTGTATAAATTTTAGGATCATCAGCCACAGGAAGGAAAGGATCCCATAAACGAAAATCAGAAGGGAAATAAATAATAGAATCACCTTCCTGCATATCTACAGGACGTTTACCTATTGTCCAGTTGGTTGAGATCTGACAGTCCGGCTGCATACTTTTTACAAAATCATATACCTCCTGCAGATGCCAGTCTTCCGTTTTCCGGTCCCAGGCTCCGTCAAACCAAAGTTCATGAACCGGCCCATAACCGGTCATCAACTCCTGAAGCTGATTCTTCATATACTGAATATACACTTTTTTATCTTCATCCTGATAACAAGGCTCATGCCGGTCCCATAAAGAATAATAAACAGAGAATGCTATCCCTTCTTTCTGGCAGGCATCCGATACAGCCTTTACAATATCTACCTTATGCTCAATAGCCGGATTGGCAATGTCATGATCGGTATACTTACTATCCCACAAACAAAATCCGTCGTGATGCTTCGTTGTAAGAACAATCGAACGCATGCCGGCCTTTTTTGCATTTTTCACCCAGCCTGCAGCTTATTCTGCAATGTCAGCCGGTGGAGCATAAACTCCGGCAGCAGCAGTTCCGTCACTCCATTCTGCATTCAAATAAGTATTCATCCCGAAATGCAAAAACATACCATATTTCCGGTCAATCATAGCTTGCTGGCCCGGAGTAGGCTGAATAGTTGAATTAGAGTCCGTAGTTGAGCAACTTTGCATCATTCCCCCCAAGCAAAGCCCCAACATCAAAATGCCTGAATGTGTTAATCTTTTCATTTTCTTTTTATTTATTATCTAGGTTAATCGGCAACAAAGGTAACAAACTTTTTCAAGAACAAAACCCTTCCATCTGGAAACATGAAAGCAATTATGTAAAGAAGATTATACAAATGTCTAAAAAATGTTATAAAGCAGAGTTTTTTCAAGTAACCTCTTGCAGATTTCAGAAAAGTCCGTACCTTTGCAACGTGTTTTTCATAGTATTAGATTTAAGGTTAACAAAGGTTGGAGTACAGCGGTACTCCTTTTTTTTTGCCTAATCTCAACATCTCCTTTATCAAACAACATAATCCCAAGGAAAAACCACTCAAACCATTGATTGACAAACCAAAAATTCGTACTTTTGCAGAATCAATTGAAATTACGTAATTTAAATAAAATGAATCAAGAATTTGAGCTGATAGCCAAAACCTTCCAGGGGCTGGAAGAAGTACTGGCACGAGAACTCACCGAGCTGGGAGCCAGCAACATTGAAATCGGACGCCGTATGGTATCATTCACCGGCGACAAGGCCCTGATGTACAAAGCAAACTTTTGTCTTCGCACAGCCATCCGCATCCTGAAACCAATCAAACATTTCACTGCCAAAACAGCCGACGAGGTGTACGATGCTGTAAAAGCGATCGCCTGGGAGGAGTATTTGGACAACATGAGCAGCTTTGCTGTGGATGCCGTAGTATTCTCTAACGAATTCCGCCACTCCAAATTCGTTGCTTACAAAGTAAAAGATGCCATCGTAGATTATTTCCGTGAAAAAACAGGCAATCGTCCGTCGGTCCGTATCAGTAATCCGGACCTGGCTATCAACATCCATATAGCCGAAGATCAGTGTACTTTGTCTTTGGACAGTTCTGGAGAGTCTCTTCATCGTCGAGGATACCGTCAGGAACAGGTAGAAGCTCCGCTCAATGAGGTACTTGCTGCCGGAATGATCCTGATGACCGGATGGCGTGGAGAATGTGATCTGATCGATCCGATGTGTGGATCCGGAACAATTCCCATCGAAGCGGCCCTGATTGCACGCAACATTGCACCGGGTATTTTCCGCAAGGAGTTCGGCTTCGAAAAATGGAAAGATTTTGATCAGAATCTGTTAGACTCCATTTATAATGATGATTCACAGGAACGTGAATTTACACACAAGATTTATGGCTACGACAATAATCCGAGAGCAAACGAAATTGCTACTCATAATGTCAAGGCTGCAGGAGTAAGCAAAGACGTTATTCTGAAAATCCAGCCGTTCCAACAGTTCGAACAGCCAAAGGAAAAAAGTATTATTATCACCAATCCTCCGTATGGCGAACGTATCTCTTCCGGAGATTTGCTGGAACTGTATAAAATGATCGGTGAACGTCTGAAACACGCCTTCACCGGTAACGATGCATGGATCTTGAGTTATCGGGATGAATGTTTCGACCAGATCGGTCTGAAAGCTTCAGTCAAAATTCCTTTGTTCAATGGTGCACTGGAATGCCAGTTCCGTCAATATCAGCTGTTTGACGGTAAATACAAGGCTTTCCGTAGCGAAAACGCAGGAAAAGACTTTAAGCCCAGACGCAACACAGACTCTCCGCGTCCCAAAACACGTTCATTCTCGCGCGACGGAGAACAGAAGGGTTTCCGTAAAAAAGAAGACCGTCCATCCGGTTCCCGTAAAAACGAAGGCTTCCGCAAAGAAGAAGGCTTCCGCGGACGCAAGGCTGGTGACGGAAAAGAATTCACGCGCGAACGCCGTAACGAGTTCCGGTTCAAAGACGAATCAAAACCACGCACACCACGTCCTTCCACAGACGACGGACGCCCGAAACAGGCTCCCGGTCCACGCTACATGCATAGCCGCCGCAAACCGGAAATCGAGAGAGAAAACAATGAATCAATGGATAAACAATAATTACCGCTCAATCAAACAATGAAACGCGTATTCTTACTTGTATGCCTATTCTGTATGACAGCAACAGCTAGCTTCGCACAAGAAAAGAAATCCTATACCCTGGAAGATGTCATTCCGGGAGGAAACAATTACTTCAACCTGGCTCCGAAAAATATACCGGGACTACAGTGGTGGGGAGACGTTTGTGTACGTACAGATGTAGAAAACATCGTAACCATCAATGTCCGCAATGGAAAAGAAACTGTACTGGTAACACTTGATGAAGTAAACGAAGCACTTCTCAATGGAGAAAAACCTTTTCAGCCAACTCAGGAACTGAAACAGCTCCGTACACTGATGGGAGCTTCTCTTCCCTGGGGAGATCAGAAAGTAATTACATTCCGTCAGGGAAACTATATGGTATGGTATGATTTCGGTCAGAAAAAGATCAGCAATCTGTTCCGTCTGAACGAAAAAGCTGCCAATCTGGACTTCTGCAAGGAGAATGGCTACGTAGCCTATACCGTGGAAAGCAATCTTTGCATCGCACATGAAGGAGAAAAGGATTTGCAGATCAATCCTGACGAAAAGAAAGCAGATCCGATGGATATCGTATACGGACAGGCTGTTCACCGCAACGAATTCGGAATCTATAAAGGTACATTCTGGAGCCCGAAAGGAAACTGTCTGGCTTTCTATCGCATGGATCAAAGCATGGTAACTGCTTATCCGCAGGTTAATACCACTACCCGCATTGCAACCCTTGAACCGGACAAATATCCGATGGCAGGAATGACCAGCCATAAGGTAACCGTAGGAGTATATCATATTCAGAGCGGAAAAACAGTTTATCTGCAGGCCGGAGACCCGACAGACCGTTACTTTACCAATATCAGCTGGTCTCCTGATGAAAAGAGCATCTATGTTATCGAACTGAACCGTGACCAGAATCATTCACAACTGGTGCGCTACAATGCAGAAACCGGTGCCAAGGAAGCTATGCTGTTTGAAGAAACTCATCCCAAATATGTAGAGCCACAACATCCCATCGTATTCCTTCCCTGGGATAGCAACCAGTTCATCTACTGGAGCCAGCGCGATGGTTTCCATCACCTGTACCTTTATAATAAGGAAGGACAGCTGATCAAACAGCTGACACAAGGAGACTGGCTGGTTCAGGACATTCTGGGATTTAACACAGCCCGCAAAGAAATGATCATTGCGAGTACGGAAATCTCACCTCTGCAGACCAATATCTTCAGTCTGAATGTAAAGACAGGCAAACGCACACTACTCGGCCAGCAGGACGGAACACACTCAGCACGTCTCTCTGCCAGCGGAACTTACCTGATTGACAACTTTACATCATTCAATGTTCCCCGTGAAATCAGCATTCTGCCGACCAACGGAAAGACCGGAATCAACCTGCTGACAGCTACTGATCCGATGAAAGAACAGTATAATCTCCCGGAAATCACACTGGGTACTATCAAGGCTGCCGACGGAAAGACAGATCTTTATTATCGTCTCATCAAGCCGGTCAACTTCGATCCTAACAAGAAATATCCCGCCATTATCTATGTATATGGAGGACCGCACGCTCAGCTGATCCACAACAACCGTTTCTATGATGCACGGGGATGGGATCTGTACATGGCTCAGAAGGGATATGTCATGCTGACCGTAGACAGCCGTGGAAGTGATAATCGCGGACTGGAATTTGAAAACTGCACATTCCGTCAGTTAGGTGTGGAAGAAATGAAAGATCAGGTGGAAGGAGCTAAGTTCCTCCAGTCACTGCCTTATGTAAATGCAGATAAGATCGGTGTACACGGATGGAGTTTCGGTGGATTCATGACTACTAACCTGATGCTCACTTACCCCGAAATCTTCAAGGTAGGTGTTGCCGGCGGACCGGTTATCGACTGGCAGTACTACGAAGTGATGTACGGTGAACGCTACATGGACACTCCGCAGACCAATCCGGAAGGCTACAAGAACTCAAACCTGAAGCTGAAAGCCGGTAACCTGAAAGGACGTCTGGAAGTGATCATCGGTGGAGCAGACCCCACCTGTGTGCCTCAGCACAGCTATACTTTCCTGCGTGCCTGCATTGATGCCGGAACGCATCCCGATTTCTTTGTCTATCCGGAAGACGGGCACAACATGATGGGACGCGACCGTGTACATCTGCACGAGCACATCACCCGCTACTTTGAAGATCATCTGAAGTAAAGCAAAACAAGAAAAGTCAAACCCATAATAACAAAACGAATTATGAAACTCTTATTGTTAGGCTCCGGGGGCCGCGAACATGCACTGGCATGGAAGATTGCACAAAGCCCTAAAATAGAGAAACTATACATTGCACCGGGAAATGCCGGTACACGTGAAGTGGGCGAAAACGTAGCTATCAAGGCTGACGATTTCGATGCCATCAAGCAATTCACTCTCGACAACGATATCCAGATGGTGGTTGTAGGTCCGGAAGATCCGCTGGTAAAAGGAATCTACGACTATTTCCGCAACGATGAAGCGTTGAAAAACATTCCGGTCATCGGTCCTTCAAAAGCAGGTGCCGTACTGGAAGGAAGCAAGGAATTCGCCAAAGGATTCATGCAGCGTCATCACATCCCGACCGCAGGATACAAGAGCATCACAGCCGACAACCTGGAAGAAGGACTGGCTTATCTGGAAACTCTTCAGGCACCCTACGTGCTGAAAGCCGACGGACTGTGCGCCGGAAAAGGCGTACTGATTCTCCCGACTCTGGAAGAAGCCAAGAAAGAACTGAAAGAAATGCTGGGCGGCATGTTTGGAAATGCTTCTGCAACAGTTGTGATCGAAGAATTCCTGAGCGGAATTGAATGCTCCGTATTCGTACTTACCGACGGTAAGAGCTATAAGATCCTGCCCGAAGCCAAAGACTACAAACGTATCGGTGAAGGCGACAAAGGACTGAACACCGGAGGTATGGGTTCTGTATCTCCCGTGCCGTTTGCCGACAAGGAATGGATGCAGAAAATAGAAGACCGCATCATCCGTCCTACAGTTGAAGGACTGGCAGCTGAAGGCATTGACTACAAGGGATTCATCTTCTTCGGACTGATCAATGTGAAGGGTGATCCGATGGTCATCGAATACAATGTCCGTATGGGTGATCCCGAAACGGAAAGCGTTATGCTGCGTATCAAGAGTGATCTTGTAGATCTGTTTGAAGGCGTAGCAGCAGGCAATCTCCACGAAAAGGAACTGGAAATCGATCCCCGCTCAGCAGTATGCGTCATGCTCGTATCAGGCGGCTATCCGGAAGCTTATGGAAAAGGTTATCCCATCAGCGGTATTGAAGAAGCCAAAGCCGGAGGCAGCATCGTATTCCATGCAGGAACAGCTGTTAAAGACGGACAGATCGTGACATCCGGAGGACGTGTCATCGCAGTCAGCTCATATGGAGCCGACAAGGCAGAAGCTCTGGCACAGTCATTCTGCAATGCCGGAAAGATCAGTTTCGAAAAGAAATATTTCCGTTCTGATATCGGATTCGACCTCTAATCATCCGACAATGGCAATAAGAAACAGATTTCAATATGAAGTGGCAACGGGAAGAATGACGCTTCCTGTTGCCATTCTCATTGCATTACTGGTTTGGGGGAGCACTTGCAGAGAATGGACCGAACTGGTTTCAATGGCTCTTTGTGCAGCAGGCACTTATCTTCTCATTGAGCTGAATACTACTTTTGCCCTTATCCATACACGCACCACCCTTCCCTCGGCCCTGTTTCTGACACTTTATGCCTTCTGTCCTTTTCTCCATGCCTATACACCGGCAGTCTGGCTTCCGGTTCTCTTTTTGGGCATTCTGTTTGCCCTGTTTCAGAGTTACGAAGCCTTCTATGCCTCTACCCCTGTGTACCATGCCTTTCTGTTGCTCGGACTAGGAAGTCTGGCCATTCCTCCCGTGCTTTATCTTATTCCTCTTATATATATTGCAATGGGAGATCTGCGCTCCTTCAGTGCACGCACTTTTTTTGCCGGACTGGTAGGAATTGCTACCCCTTACCTGTTTCTGCTCAGCTATCATCTGTATTTGGGAAATCTGGAATCTGCCTGTGATACAAAGCGCTGTCACAAGCACTTGGGCATCGATACGAGCATCGACTCGAAATTGCTGACTTCGACGAGCCGCATGGTCGCCAGCATGATGAACATGCCCGTTCAGGCCAACAAGGCGATCGTCGGCCGCAATGCGTTCGCCCACTCGTCGGGCATTCATCAGGACGGCGTGCTCAAGAACCGCGAGAGCTACGAGATCATCGATCCGGTCGATGTGGGACTCGACGAGTCGGTCATCGCGCTTACGGCCCGCAGCGGTCGCGCGGCGCTGAGCCATCGTCTCGATCTGCTCGGTTTCAAGCTCGAGCAGGCCGAGCTGGACGAGGTGTACGCCAAGTTTCTCGATCTGGCCGATAAGAAGAAGGATATCCGCGACGACGACCTGCTCTATCTGGTCGGCGCGACGACGGGCGAGAAGATAACCAAGCGGATCAAGCTGAAATACTTGCAGATACTGACCGGTACGCTGATTCCGACCGCGACGGTCATTCTGAAGATCGGCGGCAACGAGCGCACGGCGACCTGCACCGGGAACGGACCGGTCGATGCGGCCGTCAAGGCGATCAAGACGCTGATCAACGAGACGGTGCAGATCACCGAGTTCCTGATTCAGGCGATGAACAAGGGCAGCGACGACGTGGGACGCGTACACGTGCAGGTGCGTTGCGGACAGATGCTCGTCCACGGCTTTTCGGCCAATACCGATGTCGTGAAGGCGGCCGTCGAGGCGTTCGTCGATGCGCTGAATCTGCTCAATGCGACGGAGAAGGCAGAATAAGAACACTTAAATACCGAACAGATGGGAAAGACTCTTTTTGACAAGGTATGGGACGCTCATACGGTCCGTCAGCTGGACGGGGGCCGGAGCGTGCTGTATATCGACCGCCACTATATCCACGAGGTGACCTCGCCCGTGGCCTTTCTGGGCTTGCGTAACCGGGGAATCAAGGTAGCCCGTCCCGACCGGACGACCGGTACGCCCGACCATAACGTGCCGACCGTCGATCAGGACAAACCGGTTGCCGAAGAGCAGAGCCGGATGCAGCTCGAATCGTTCGGTCGCAACTGCGAGGCGAACGGAGTCGAGTATTTCAAACTCGGCAGTCCGCGTCACGGGGTCGTGCATATCGTGGGCCCCGAGCTGGGCATTACGCAGCCGGGTATGACGATCGTCTGCGGCGACAGCCATACGTCGACGCACGGGGCTTTCGGCGCCGTCGCATTCGGCATCGGTACGTCGGAGGTAGAGATGGTTTTCGCCTCGCAGTGTATCCTGCAGCCCAAACCCAAGACGATGCGCATTACCGTCGACGGACGGCGCGGCCCGTGCAATATCTCCGGATGACCTTGAAAAAGCGTCAAAAAGAAAGATTGTACGAATAAATACACAAATCAAAAAACTTA